>ERZ772805.501-NODE-501-length-44357-cov-6.377884_pt1 | contig 44357 bp, 75 predicted proteins | sample MGYA00511344_ERZ772805 | MGnify/ENA primary metagenome ERZ772805 (study PRJEB29015, sample SAMEA2737730) | human gut metagenome | biome: human gut; feature: human-associated habitat; material: faeces | place: China | collected 2012 ...
TTGAGGGGGTGGTGAGCGTACGCTCGTGAGGGTTCAAGTCCCTCCAACCGCACCATTTCTACTTACTGATTAACAGATTTTAACGAATTGTAACAAACTGTAACAGATAAAGTAATTACAAGGATATTTGAAAGATAAAGAGTAACAAATTGTAACGCATTGTAACAATAATTTGCCCCTTTATTGCCCCTTTTAAAAACAAATATTTGCCCCTTTTATATGAGGGCTGAAAAAAAGCCACTGCACATGATGCGGTGGCTCATTTTTTATTTATTTGCAAGTACCTTACCCATATTTGTAATAGCTGTATTTACTTCCTGTTTCATTTCATCTGTTACATGAGTGTAAATAGCAAGTGTAGTACGTGGTTCATTGTGTCCAACACGTTCCATAATTGCTTTTAGAGGAACATTAGATTCAGCAAGAATAGAAATATGAGTATGTCTAAAGGTATGGGTGCTTACTGGTTTTGGGAAACCAAGTTTTTTTATAGTACGATTTACATAATGTAGATCATATGGCAAACCACCATCAGTAACAAAGATATAACCGAGGTCAGCAAATTTAGATTTCCATAATCGCCTTGCTTGATTTGCGGTTATAAAGTGATTAATAATTTGTACAGCCCTTGCATCTAATTTTACTTTACGGATAGAATGAACATTCTTTGGTGGAAGGCGCATAGCAGGGTCAGAAAAGCTACCACGATTAGATAAAGTAGCGTTTACATCTATCTCAGCATTATCTCTATCATAGTCTTGAGTGCGTAATGCTACCATTTCACCAAATCTAAGACCAGTTAAAGATTGAAACTCACATAATAGGGATACATGATGATTGATAGTATCCAATTGTGATAGTAAATCTTTTAGTTCATCTTTAGTTAGGAATTTAGAACGTTGTTTTTTGATGCGGTCTACATCAGCTACTGGCTTTTGTAATTCGATATTGTCTAAGAATGAAATATCCCGAATATATTCCATGCGCCTTGCATATTTTAATGATTGTCGAATAAGACTAAGGGCCAGTTTTGTATAGTTGTAGGAATACTGGCAAGCAAATTTATCGAATGTGCTTTGGATAATGTATGGTGAAAGTTTAGATAGTAATATATCAGCAGGAAACCATTTCATAATTTGTTTGTGTAGATTATCCATACTATATTGTGTAGATGATTTTCTAAAAGCACGTTTAGATTCTAGATATTCAGATACAACATCATTCAATGTCATATCTTTGGCAATATCTGTATTAGTGGCCAAGTCAATTTTATTTTGCAATTCAGCTTGTGCGATTTTGTATGCTTGTCTACTATTACTATTTAATGTAACAGATATTCTTTTTGTTTTACCGCTATAAGGATCTATATAGCGTTCTTGAAATTTATATTTAGTAATACCAGCTTTGGTAGTTACGGTTTCACACCACATTAAAAATACCTCCTAGGCTAAAAATGGTATAGTAAATAAGCCTTAGAGGTATGGTATAATAATGGTGGAGTAAAAATAGAGTACCTCTAAGGTATGATGTTTTTAATGGCCCTCACTGCGGTGGGGGCTTATTTTTTTATGCAATTAAAGAACATGATGATAGAAATCTATTTCATCAAGCAATTCATCTGTAAGTTCTTTTCGCCTTACCATATGTTCAATTAAATTAACATGATGATCTATATGAAAATCGTCATTAATGATATGCAGTAATTCATGCTTCACTTCATTACGCATATCTTCAAAAGACATATTCTTACGGATGTAAATATTGTGAACACCTTCATCTTCCCCAGTTGATGAGATAGCCTTCACATTAGGAATATCACACTCAATAATATTAATAATCAAACTAACAACCCCTAATAGTATTATTTTTTATTTCTAGATTTGATAAATTCTATATAGTTTACCGCTTCTTGCATTTCCTCTTTAGAGATACCACGAGATGCGGAGAATAACATACGCATTTCTGGACGAGTACGAAGCATTTCTGCATATTCCGCAGTTTCTGCATCTAAATAATAATTGGTAGCTTGCTCATTTGTTGGAATATTCTCATCATAACCAAGTAACCATGCAGGGCTAACATTTAATGCTTTAGCAATAATATATACTTTATCTTGTTTTGGTTCGTATCGGTCATTTAACCAATCAGAAATGGAAGATTGACGGATACCAGTACGCTTTGCTAATTCAGTTTGAGTTATTTTGCGTTCTTTCATGATACTTTTTAAACGATTTATAAATTGAATACTCATGATAACTTCTCCTCTAATACTTGCTATATGCTTATTATAAACGGAAAACCGTCAAAAGTAAACATATTTTTATAAATATTAAACCAAACTTAAACGGAAAACCGATAGACAAAAGAAAGAAACAAGTGTATTATTGAATTACGGAAAGCCGATAATTAAAAAAGGAGGTACAGAAATGGAATTTGATTATACAAATCTAAGAGCATTTATCAAAGAACATTTTCATAATCTAAAAGAGTTTGCTCATTTCTTAGGCATTGGTACAACGCAGTTAGGCCAACGCTTAGCAAACAAAGTACCATTCACTCAAAGAGAAATTGATAGAGTGGCCAACAATATGGAATGTGGGAAGTTGGATATGAATAAAATTGATGCTCTTTTTTTTCAAAAGAAATAACGGAAATCTGATAATCGAGATGAGGTGAAATCAAATGAAAGAGATCAAAAGTACAGGAAAGTTAGCGTTTAAATTTAATACTCAATTACATCAACATATGGATAATGTGGGAAGCAAGTTAAATGCATTAGTAGATGCAATTAAGTTAGCAAGAAATGACGGATATAACTTAACTGTAGATATTTGCGAATTAGAAAATGAAGAGCAAATCAATATAAGGGGCGATTATATGAAAAACTTAGCTAGTAAAAATGTAGATTTAAATACAAAGCCATTATGTGTGAATGAAGCTATAAACAAGTTAGCAGGCACATTTAAGCAAATTCAACAAACTTTGGACAGTATAGAAATTTACGATGCAGGTTATTCTAAAGAGTTTTGGGAAGAAGTAGAAAATGCCCTTATCACAGTAGCTGTAATAAAGGCATTTGGTATTGGTAAAAAATCTGAACATTATTTAGGAGTTGTTAAGAAAGTAGTAAGAGAACTTAACACAGCTCCGAGTAAAGGTTGATAATCTTTAATTTTATCAGCGATTGAGGAAAGCATGCCTTGTTCAATTGGTGCTTTCATCTCAATACGATCATATAAAGATTTTAACTCTTTTAATAGTAATGCTTTATCTTCTTCGGAAAAATCAGAAGACTTTACAAGTTCTTGAACATCAGAAAATGAGCAGTTGTTATTGATTATGTTAGATGAGTTGTTATCACCTACAATACCATAATTAGCGCCCATTATATTGATGCTAGGAATAGAAGCATTAGTTTGAATATTCTCTACTTTTCTAATGCCTGAAGCAGTAAGTACTAAGGAAATAGGTAAACCAACACAAGGAGTATGATTTTCAACATAACCAGAATCCTTTAAATACTTTACTTGTTGTTCTAATGCCTGCCGGTCTTTAAAAGGTAGATTATCAAATGTATTTCTTACTATAGCGAATGAGCCATAAGCATTTTGAGCATTATATATTTGCTCCAAAAGAGATAATGAATCATTGTGTATTGACATAGTTTCACCTCCTTTCAAGGTGATTATAGCAATTATAAAAGAAAGATGAAATAGGAGGAAATATTAATGTTGGTAATTGCAATTGAAGTAAATATAGACAAAATGAAAGACGAAAAATTTATTAAAGCATATGAACGAGTATCTAAAGCGAAGGATGAAGTAGAGCAAGGAATTAAAGAGTTAGGAGAACTAGGAATAAAAGTTAGCGTGGATTATTTAAATATAAGACGTGATTAGAAGGAGTAGTAGGAATGGAAAGTGTTCAACCAAAGTATGTTCCTATTAGCACACTAGCTAAGATATGGGGACGGAGCAAAATGTATATCTATAGAAGAATAGATATGATCCGCAATGAAGGTAGATTTAATGAAATCTGTATGCAACTAGGGCCACAACAAACGCTGGTACATGTAGAAAAATTTGAAGCATGGATGAAAGGGCAGCACATGAAGTGGCTAAAGGGGGCATAGAAGATGAACATTATAAATCTAATTACAACCGTGCAATGGTGCTTAGGGGTATTAGGGTTAGGACTATATGGAGGAATTGAGCAAGCAGAAGGCTGGCAAATATTAATCAATATAGTATTAACAATAACAACTGGCATCACAATTTGGATGTTAGGCAGGGTTAAGGAGGTGATAAAACATGAAAGACAAAAAAGAAAAAGCACTAGATCTACTAAAAACATATTTAATGTTTGATGATGAAGAAATGCAGGTGTTAAGGGAACGAATTACATCAATTAGCGTAAGCAATAAAAGCGCAAGTTTAGACTTTACTATTCTTGCTAATGGATGCGCTATATTTGTTAAGCGAAAAACAGGTGAATATGTATTACGCATAACAGGTAAAGGCCCAATTAAAGAAAACAAAGTACATCTTGCATTAACAGCAAGAGAAATACTGCTTGATGCGGTGATGAATAATGAGTAAACACTGCAGCATATGTGATGAGTGCAATAAAAAAGGCCATGCCTACATACACTGTAGACAGGCCAAAGGGATTATATGTATGGAACATTGCGATGCATGCCAATATTTAGAGATTGAACAAGGTGACATGCATTGCAATTATCCTAGGCAAAAAGAAAAGGCTACCGATTAAAGTAGCCCTTTCAGGCACGTAATTACGCACCAAACCTAACGTAATTATATCACACATGGGCATAAAAGACTAGGGAAAAGCTTATTCCAGGGCTTTTCTTATTAACTAGATATAACATATTAACAAATCAACCATGGGGAGTAATTACGATGAGGAAGCGTAAAAAAGTCATATCTAAAAATATGATAGAGGTACTTGATTATCACACATCAAGAACATATAGAAAGAATGGCAAGCGTGTAAAAAAGAAAAGCATCACACCAGAAGCACAGAAAAAGCAAAATGAAAAACAAGCAGAAGCAATGCTGCGTATGTTGATTGATAATAACTTCACTACAAATGATTGTTACATCACACTCACATATAAAGAACAGCCTGCAACATGGGACGATGCAAAGAAAGATATTCAGAATTTTATAAGACGGCTTAAACGTAGATATAAAAAACTGGATAAAGAATTGAAATACATTTACATAGCGGAGGGGAAAACAAGAATACATTTCCACATGATCATTAACAATGCAGAACTATATTCAGATGAACTGAATGAACTTTGGCCACATGGCATGCATAAGTTGATGTTGTATCAAGGAAGAGCAGAAGATGCAGTGAGATTAGCAAGCTACTTTGTAAAAGAAAAAAGAAGTGCATGCTATTCAGATAAAGAAGATGCATTTAAGCGCAGGTGGAATAGTAGCAAAAATTTAGAAAAGCCAAAAGTAAAAACAGAAATATTGAAGCCAAGCGAATGGAGAGATTATATCCAACCGCCAAAAGGCTATTACGTGGAAACAGACAGTGTAGTTGAAGCTGTATCTGATGAAGGTTATCCTTATAGATTTTACAGACTAATAAGAATTGAGGAGGTAAAACATGGAACTACTAGGGATAGGAATTGTGATAGGGGCAATGCTAGGAGTAGCAATAATGTCGTTATGCGTAATTAGTAAAGAATGTGAGAAATGGGAGGAAGAAATAAATGATAAACGTAAATGAGGTATTTTTAAGTGGCAACGTAGTAGCAGATGCAGAACTACGTTATACAAAAACAGGGAAGCCAGTACTCACATTTAGAATGGCAACCAACAAATATGTAAATGAGCAACAGAGTACACAATATCACAACATTGTATGCTGGGTTGATGCGGAATTGTATAGTGGCTTACGCAAAGGCGATTTTGTTGCAGTGAACGGAGAATTAAGAACTAGATCATACGAAAAAGACGGAAGTAAAAGATACATTACAGAGATTGTGGCCAAAGTTCTTACATATGGTCTTAAACAAAATGAAAGTACACCAAGTAATTTTGAAAATGGGTTTGTAGATGATGAACCTATTCCATTCTAGGAGGGAATAAATGCGAAGAGGTAGACCAAGAAAGATATGTAACCACTCATTTGGACCAGCAAAAAGCGGTGCGCTATGGGTAAAAGCATCATGTCCTAAAGGGAAAACATCAATTAAAGTATTCAAAGGCAAAACAGCAGGCACTTTACATTGGCTGAAAAAAGAAGAATGTGAAGATTGCCCTGCATATAGTCCTACAAAGGTTTATGCAAAATAGGAGGAAACAACATGCAAAGCACAAGCATGGCAGGTGTACCGATGAATTGCATAAATTGGTTGGCACTAGGTGCGGTAGTATACGGTGCAATGGATAAGCGAAATGCATTAAAAGTATTGGGATTAAAGGAACAAATAAATGCAGATACGTTACAACCATTGATTAATAGAGGACTAAGCCAAAGGCAAATAGCAGAAGAATTAGAAGTAAGTCAAAGCCTAATTAGAAATATTTGTAAAAAATTAGGAATTAAAACGAAACGAGGTAGAAAACAATGAAAAAAGTAATGTTAGCAGTAATGGTATTAAGCGCAGTAGTTAATGGTGCATATGCAAATAATCTAGTTGTAGGCCCTGTAGAGCCAAATACAACACAACCAACAGTAACAGGCTATAACAGTGCCGCACTTGGAGTAAATACAACAGTAAGCGGTACAAGCACAATTGTATTAGGAAGAAACAATAATGTAGTAGGTGATAACAATGTAATCATTGGGGCAAATAATGGCACTATCAATGCTGGTCAAAGCACATTCATTGGTTATAACAATACAAGCGTAGATAATAGCCAAGAGCAAACAGTGATTGGTGCAAATAGCAAAGTTGGTGGCCAAGGAGCAATGGCACTAGGTACACATGCAGTAGTAACTTCAATTGATGCGGTAGGCATTGGCAATAATATTGTGGCGGATAAGCCAAATAGTGTTGCACTAGGAACAAATAGTGTAACAGACGATGCAGTTAATCAACTACAAGCAATGGTAAACAATACAACATATGTATTTGCTGGTACAGATGCAACATCGGTAGTAAGCGTAGGTAGTAAACAACGTGCAGGATTTGGCGGAGTAAAAAACTATGTTCGCCAAGTACAGAATGTTGCTGCAGGCAGAGTAGATGCATCTTCTACTGATGCAGTAAATGGTTCACAGCTACATGCTGCATATGATGCCATTAATACAATGGGTGAAGATATTGATAAAGCACTAGATGCACAACAGCAATTCAATACTGCAGTACATAACACACTAGCAAATCATAAGGATGCAATTAAAAATAACACACAACGTATTGCACAACATGATGCGGATATTGCAAATAATAAAAATGCTATCAAGGCTAATGATCGTGTATTGAAAAATCATGAAGAGCGCATTGATAAGCTAGAACATCAAGCAAGCAACACATTAACAAATTTAAAATCAGACATTAAGCAATTGGACGGAAGAATTAATAAAGTTGGTGCAAGTGCAGCTGCATTAGCTGGACTACATCCAATGGAATTTAACAAAGATGATAAATTTAGCACATCTGTAGCATATGGTCACTATAAAAATGCCAATGCAGTGGCATTAGGTGCATACTACAGACCAAATGAAAAAGTATTACTTGGCATTGCAGGTACATTTGGCAGTGAAAACATGTACAACGTAAGCGCATCTTTCAAATTTGGTAAACATAGTGAATATGAACCACAAGCGAAACGTGACGGAGAAATTGAAGCTATGAAAGCACAAATTGCAGAATTAACAGCAAGACTTGATGCGGTAAGCAAATAAAATAGGTGGGCGGTATATCCGCCCTTACCTAAAACTAGGGGGCGAAGTTATGAACCATGTAACAACACTATTTAACAGTAATGAGTTTGGGGAACTTAGAACAATTATTATTGAAAATGAAGTGTACTTTGTGGCCAAGAGCGTAGCAACTGCACTTGGATATAAAGATACTGCAGATGCAATCAGAAAACATATTGATGAAGAAGATAAGCTGCGTTGGCAAATTGCCGACACAGGCCAAAAGAGGGAAACATATTTAATCAATGAGTCTGGACTATATTCCTTGATATTGAAATCAAAGATGCCAAGTGCGAAGAAATTTAAACGCTGGGTAACTAGCGAAGTACTTCCACAAATTAGAAAAACAGGTAGCTATGATCTACATATTCCAAAGACACTACCAGAAGCATTGAGATTGTATGCAGATGAAGTAGAAGCACATAACCAATCAAAGGCAATTATTGAGCAACAGAAACAACAAATAGCGGAATATGAGCCAAAGGTTGACTATGTGGACAAAATACTAAGCAGTACAAATTCAATGACAGTAACACAGATTGCTGCAGACTATGGATTAAGTGCTAAGGCTTTAAACAAGATACTACATGATGCACACATTCAACGTAGCGTAAATGGGCAATGGATTTTGTACAGCGATTTAATGCGAAAAGGGTACACAAAGACTAAGACACACACATACATGACTACAGACGGAAGATTGGAGTGCAAAGCATCTACACGTTGGACACAAAAGGGAAGATTGATGATACACGAGTTATTAAAGAAGTTGGGCATCAATGCAGTGTGTGAGGAGGTAGCATGAAGCCATTAGTATATAAAGGCCTAAGAAAGAACTTAAATAGGTCAGAATGGGTAAGTAGTGATGAAATAAAGCAAAGCTACTCACAAATAAGGCTATTAGCAGTAGAAAATGATACCTATGTATGGGTACCAATTGAGGACGGAACACTATGCAGGGGGAGCGAAGCAAAAGACACACTAGGGCAAAGAATATACGAAAAGGACCATATAGAGTTTGATTGCAAATCAATACAAGATACACCAATGGTAGGGGAAGTATATTACAGCATTGATAAATACCAATGGAGATGTAAGGCAATTAACCAACAGGACACAACACAACGTGATGCGGTATTAGATTTTGACTTAGCATTTGTATTGAATAATGGGAAAGTAAAAGTAATAGGCAATAGATTAGAGGGATATGAGCATGAATGATAGATATAGAAATGTATGTAAAGCACATGATCATATTATAAAGTGCCGAACAAAAGAAGCAAAAAAGGTATTTATACCATACCGGGGTTATGTGGCTACTTACTCAGAAGAGATACTAAAAGCAAGAATAAGAAAATGCTTATACAAACTAAACAAAGTAAGCAAAGTATTAGACCAATGGGCGAGGAGTTATTATGAAAACACCATGCAGGGGTTGCCAATTCAGAGAGGTAGGGTGTCACAGTAAATGTGAAAGCTACATTCAATGGAGAGTGCAGCTAGATAAATATAACGAGCAAAAGAACATGCAAGGCGATGCCTATAAATATGTAGGAGATAACGTAAGAGCAATTAGACACAGAATGAGAAAGCTAAAAGGATATAGCTGTACTGTGAGGGATTAAAAAGTGAAATTAGATTTATGGGTAAGGCTAAACATAACAATGGCTGATGATAGTAAGGTAAGTGGCTGGACACAGATATACGGGAAGCATGAGTTAGCCATGTATAAAAAGCCTTTCAAAGAATTAAAGCCAATTGTTAATGATCATATAGGAAAAATGAACTGGCTAACTATTTGTAATAGGTGGGGTGAAACAAATCAAGTAATAGAAATTAATGCAAGGAAGATAAAGCGGTGTGTAATTAAAGAGTGTGTACAGCCATATGATGAACATGAAGAATATGCGGTTAAAGCATGGTATAAAAACTATATGAAAAGGAGAACATTCATAGAAAATAATGAATGATAAAAAAATTTTAGATGCATGCTGCGGTTCAAAGATGTTCTGGTTTGATAAAGAATATAAAGATGCTGTATATATTGATAATCGGACAGAGGATACAACGCTTTGTGACGGCAGAAGATTAATTGTTAGACCAGATATAGAAGCAGATTTCAGAAATATGCCATATAGTGATGAAACATTTTACCTTGTTATTTTTGATCCACCACATTTAATAAGAGCAGGTGAAAAGTCATATTTAAAAATAAAATATGGAAAATTAAATACAGAGTGGAGAGAAGATATAAAAAAAGGCTTAGCAGAATGTTGGAGAGTCCTTAAACAAAATGGGACGATGATATTTAAATGGAGCGATGAGCAGATAAATATATCAAGGGTAAAAGAATTATTACCTTGTGAGCCAATTATTGGACAACGCAGAGGGAAAACTATATGGCTAGTGTTCTTTAAATCATAAGGAGGATAAGAAATGCAAAGAAAGTGTCATAGATGTGATAGGTTATTTACACCAGATAGTAATAGCACATGGTGTCCAGATTGTAGAGAAGGCAAACCAGTAGCCCCTAGGAAAACAAAGGAACAATTAGAGAAAGAGCGTGAAGCACGATTAGAGAAAGCATTTAAATACACAAGATACTGTGTACAGTGTGGAAAGAAATTCCATACAAATGATACACGTAAGGTAATATGCGGTGATTGGGAATGTGAAGAAAAACAAAGATTTGAACTTCGAAGAGTAAGCTGTAGGAAAGGAAAACAAAAATGAGGATACTAAGCATTGGGTTTGGGGATAAAAAGAAAGTAAAGTATGAGAAAGCAAATAATGCTGGTATTACTGAAACATATCAATTAAGCACAGAGGATGATTTTAGACCAGAGATATTAGAAGCATATGTAAAAGCAAGAGCATTGGTGATTGAAACATTTAAAGTGTTCAAACTATTTGAAGAAGAGTGGCTAAAAATTAAATCTATTAGCTTTAAATGGCATAAGGAAATGCCAAAGGTTATTACGGAAGCAAAGTATGTGCTTATAATCACAAATAAGTATGGAGATGAATGTACAATTAGCACATCATGGCTAAGTGTAATAGATGAAGCACCAGAAAAGCTTATTCCATTAGCAGAAGAAATAGAACTGTTTGTAAGAGGTGCAAGAGCGCAAGGGAAATTATGGGAAGAGGAATTAGATGCTGATGCGGTTGAGGGTGAAACATTTCACATCAATGATCTAGTACAAGAAGGGAAAGAGAATGATTAATGACCAATTAATATATGTAGCGCATCCATTTGGAGGAAATAAAGCCAATAAGTATTCAATTGATACAATCATGGAAAACTTAGTAATGCTAGATAAGAACAATACTTATCTATCACCTCTTCATAATTTCAGCATGTTGTACTTTGATACACAGTATTCAAAAGGATTAAAAATATGCTTAGACATGTTAAATAGATGTGATGTATTAGTATTATGTGGTGACTGGGAAACATCTAAAGGATGTATTGGGGAATGGTCATTTGCAATAGCTAAAGGGATGCCAATATATACATGGAAAGAATGGACCGATAAATTAAAGGAACAGGGAGATAATAGCCGATGACTGGAAGGGAATATTTAAATCAGATACGTGATACTGATTTGAATATAAGGTGTAAGGAGAGAGAAATATTTAGAATAAGACAAGATATCATGAGTCTACAAGCCATTGATTATAGTAAGGATAAAGTAAGTGGAGGGCAACCAATTACTATTGCGGATAAAGTTGCAAATCTTGATGCGGTTACAGAAGAGATTATGAAAGAATGGAGTGATTTCTTACAGGAGAGAGAGCGAGCCAGATTTATGATCAATCAAATTTGTAGTACTAAGCAAAGGATTGTTTTAGTAGATAGGTACATTAATGGATGTACATGGGAAAAGGTTGCAGAACTAATAGATTGTTCAAGGCAGAATGTTCATAACTTACATAAAAGAGCAATTAAAAATTTTGAGGAAATTTACAAAAAGGTTGCTATTATTTGACACTCAATATATGAGATACTGTATGTGGGCATGGATGAAGAGAACACTTTCAACAAGCCTCCTAGAAAAACTACACACTATTAAGGACTACATCATACACAGGTCGCACAACACAGTATGATGCGGTCCTTTTTAGTTTATAAGGGGTATGATGAGGAAACATAAAAGAATTACATCCAAGAAAACAATACAAGAAGTTCGTAAGCCATATTGTGAAATATGCGGACAAAGAACAAATATAGAACCACATCATATTAATACACGTGGAAGTGGTGGTGGAGATATTAAGGAGAACTTAATACAACTCTGTACACAATGCCATATCAATACACACAGTGGACAATATCCAACTAAAGATGATTGCTTAAATAAAGTAGCAGAGCGTGAAGGTATTACATATGATGAAGCGTATGCAATTAATCGTATAGCAATGGGATATGATGTAAAAATGTAGGGCCCTAGAAAAAAGGAGACATTTTAAAAAATGGCAAAAGAGTATTCTAAAAATTTCTATAACTCATATAGATGGAGAAGATGTGCAAAGGCATATGCAGAATCAAAGCTCTATATATGTGAAAGATGCCATGGATTAAAAAGTATCAATAAGGCAGATGGGACTAGGCAACGTTGGGTAGTACATCATAAAAAGCCACTAAATCCTAACAACATAAACAATGATGCGGTTGCTTATGGCTGGGATAATCTTATGTTCTTATGCATTGAATGTCATAATGCTATACATGCTGAACTAGATGCTATGACTATACCTAATGGATTGACGAGTGGTGCAAGCCTCTTAGTTAGACCGACACGTGGGATGATATTCAATGAGTTGGGAGATTTAGTAGCCGTAAATGATAATGAACATGATAATAATTGACTCCCCCCCATATTTTTATAGTGAAAATATTTTTTTCTACACCGGGGCAGCAGTTTCGTTTAAAACGCAGGTCGCACATGTGAGGGGTGTGGTTAACAAAGGAGTGATTGGAGTTGACAAATGAAGAAAAAGAAAAAATAAAAAAGAAGAGAATTGCAGAATATAACAAGATTTTCAAGGAACTTCCACAAGAAAAGAAAAAGTTAATTAGAAAATCAATTGAGCAAGCTGTACACATGGAAATGCAGTTAGATGATCTACAAATTCAGTTAGAAAAAGTTGGATTTGTGGAAGAATACTGCAATGGAAATAATCAATTTGGTAAAAAAGAATCGACTGAATCAAAAGCATATAACACGTTGATGAAAAATTATATTGCTATCATAAAAGTACTGTTGAGCGAGTTGCCACAGACTAAAAATGAAGATGATGACGAAGAATTTAAAAAATTTATTATGGAACGTGTTAGACGATGAACCCAATCAGAGAATACTATAACCAAATCATTGATGGTGAAATAGTTGTATCTGATCGTGTTCGTAGAGTGTACAAGCATTTAGTCGATAAGTTAGAAAACCCTAGTCAATATATTTATGATAAAGACAGGGCAGAAGTTGCAATTGATTTCATTGAGCTATTTTGCAAACATTCTAAAGGCAAATGGGCAGGGAAACCAGTAATTTTAGAATTATGGCAAAAAGCTATGATTGCGGCATTATTTGGATTTGTTGATAAAGATACTAAAGCAAGAGAATATCAAGAACTTATATTGATAGTGGCACGTAAAAATGGTAAGTCCACTGTAGCGGCCGCAATAGGCCTTTTTTTATTGATTGCGGATGGTGAAATGGGCGCTGAAATATATAGTGCTGCAACAAAGAGAGACCAAGCAAAAATTATATGGGATGAAGCGGCTAAAATGATTAAAAAAAGTAAGTCGCTAAATAAAGTTTGTCATATTCGTGTAAATAGAATTTTGTGTGATGTGAATGATGGTAAGTTTGTACCGCTTGCATCAGATTCAAATAATCTTGACGGACTAAATGTTCATGGGGCCTTAATTGATGAATTACATGCTATCAAAGATAAGAATTTATATGATGTTATCGTTGATGGTATGAGCGCCCGTGAACAACCACTAACTATTATTACAAGTACAGCTGGTACAGTTCGTGAAAGTATTTACGATATTAAATATGATGAGGCTTGTCAGATTGTAGATGGGTATGATGATGAACAAGGCTATAAAAACGAACGCATCTTACCAATAATTTATGAGTTGGATAGTCGCAAGGAATGGACAGATCCTAATTGTTGGGCAAAAGCTAATCCGGGGTTAGGAACGATTAAGAGTATTAGTCAACTAGCTGAAAAAGTTAAATCTGCACAAAACAATCCAATTCATGTAACTAATCTTCTTACAAAGGACTTCAATGTTCGTGAAACATCATCAGAAGCATTCTTAACCTTTGAACAATTAAATAATACAGCAACATTTGATATAGGAGCGTTAAAGCCTAGATATGGTATAGGTGGCATAGATTTATCTGCAACTACAGACTTAACATGTGCCACATTGCTGTTCATGGTCCCTAATGATCCTGTTAAATATATTAAGCAGATGTACTGGATACCAGAAGATTTATTTGAAAAAAGAGTAAATGAGGATAAAGTACCGTATGACGTGTGGTATAAAAGAGGATTTATACGAAAATCACCAGGTAACAGAATTGACTATAGGTTAATTGTTGAATGGTTTAAAGAAAGACAAATGGAAGATGATATCTATTTATATAAATGTGGGTACGACGGATGGAGTGCAACATATTTTGTAGAAGATATGAAATCAGAGTTTGGTCGGTCTGTAATGAATCCAGTCATTCAAGGTAAGAAAACCTTGAGTGGACCAATGAAAGCGCTAGGTGCAGAACTAGAAGCAAAATTAATAAACTATGACAACAATCCTATATTGAAATGGTGCATGGCTAATGTAGAAATAGATGTAGATCGTAATGGTAACATTCAACCAACTAAATCTATTCATGCAAAGAAAAGGATTGATGGATTCGCATCAATGTTAGATGCATATGTTGAGTATGAACGAAACCAAGAGGATTACCACAATGTAATTTAAGAAAGGAGGTGAGATGATGAACTATCGAAATATCTTTAATAAAATATTTGGATTTGGCAATACAGATAAAGCTAATTTAACTGGAGCAGAGTTTTTAGATGGATATACAAATGTATTCACACCTTTTACAGGAGTACCATATACGGATACAACGTTTAGGGATTGTACAGATACGATTGCTAGACATCTTGGGAAAATGAAATTAAAGCATGTTAGACGAACTGATGCGGGAATGGTTCCAGGGATACAATCTATCAATCATATATTAGGGATAAGACCTAATCCATTTATGACGGCTAGTGAATTTCTTGAAAAGGTTGTTGCACAGTACTTTAACTACAACAATGCTTTCATTTATATTCAGCGTGATATAAATGGTGTGATTACTGGGCTGTATCCATTGGATTTTGGCAGTGTTGAAATTAAGGTGGATACTGAAAATAATTTATATGTGAAATTCCAATTCATTAACGGTAAAAGCATGACTGTACTATATGATGCGGTGATTCATATTAAAAGGCATTTTAACACTCATCAATTATTTGGTGAAGACAATTCAAAGGCATTGAAAGAAGACCTTGATTTATTGCATGCCGTAAAAGCAGCAATTATTAATTCTGTCAAAAACGGTAATTCACTACGTGGGATTATCAATTTTGAAGGAACCGTTCGTGAAGATGACCAACAAGCATTGTGGAAACAGTTTACGGAGCGATATGTATCGAATGCAAATGGTAGTGGCATTGCAACATTGGATAACAAGGCTACATTTCAACAACTTACAACCACCATAAGCACATTTAACAAAGGACAAATGGACTTTGCTAGAGATATGGTATACAAGCACTTTGGGCTTAATGAAAAAATTGTAAGTGGGGATTACACAGAGGATGAATACATAGCATTTTATGAATCTGTATTAGAACCAATTGCTATTAAATTAACACAGGAATTTACAGAAAAACTGTTTACTAGCCGTGAAAAAGGACATGGGAATGAAATCATACTGGAAAGTAATCGATTATCTTACATGTCTGTAGCTAGTAGAATTAAGGTAAGTCAAGCACTATTACCTACAGGGGCGATTACTGTAAATGAAATCCGTGAAATATTTGGTTATGAAGGGGTTGAAGGTGGTGATGAACGCCTAGTAAGCCTTAACTTCGCAAAATATGAGGATTTATCCAAGTATCAAATTAATGCATCGAAAGGAGGTGATACAGATGAGGAAGAACCGGAAAATGGAACACCGAATGATGACGGTGCAAGCGATACAGAATGATACTGATGATATTCAAACACGAACAGTAGAAGGATATGCTGCAGTGTTTAATGAAGAAACACTAATTTGGAAGTCTGAATATACTGGGTATGAATATCGTGAAGTGATTTTACCGGGCGCATTTGATAATACTGATTTTAGTCAATGCGTATTAAATTACAATCATGGCGGAATGCTATTTGCTAGAACTGCTAGTGGAACATTGCAATTAACTGTTGATGAAAAAGGCTTAAAATTAACAGGTAATGTAGCAGACACTTCGATTGGAAATGATGTATATTCTTTAATTAAACGTGGCGATCTAAATAAAATGTCATTTGCCTTTATTGTTAATGGTGAAGAAGAAGAGATTGACCGAGAAAATAAAATATACACACGAAAAATTAAATCAGTAAAAGCGGTATATGATGTATCTATTGTAGACAACCCTGCATATAAAGGCACATCAGTTAGTGCTAGGGCAAATGGGGAATATGAGAGATATGAAGATATCGAAAAAAGAAAACGGCTAACATTATTGGCCATGACATAACAAAACTATTAGACACGCATAAGCGTGTTTTTTTATTACCAAAAAGGAGAGAAAATATGAATCGTTTGGAACAAATTAGACAACGTAGAGCAGAATTGCGTGCAATGTTGGAAGATACTACACAAGTTAACTTGAATCTTGATGAAATCGAAACTGAGTTGCGTGCATTGGAAGCAGAAGAAACTGAACTAGAACGTAGAACAGCAATTTTGAATACTGTACCTACTGCTACTACAGTGCCTGTACCTGTAGCAGAGCAACGTGCACAAGGGGCAGAAGTATTTGATTCTGTAGAATACCGTAATGCATTCATGCAATATGTAATGAACAATACACCAATTCCAGCTGAATTACGTCAAAATGAAAACACATTAACTACTGATATTGGGGCCGTAATTCCACCTACAGTTTTGAATAAGATTGTTCAAAAAATGGAAAGTGTTGGCATGGTATTGCCATTAGTTACCAATACAAACTTTAAATCTGGTCTCGCAATTCCTACAAGCAATGTGATGCCTGTGGCTACATGGGTTGCAGAAGGAACAGGTTCTGATCGTCAAAAAGCAACAACTGGTAATATCCAATTTGGCCACTTCAAACTACAATGCCGAGTATCTATTTCTTTAGAAACATCTGTTATGGCATTATCTGCATTTGAAAATATGATTTCTAATAACGTATCCAAAGCAATGGTTAAAGCCATTGAGAATGCGATTATCAACGGTACAGGTAATGGTCAGCCTACAGGTATTTTAAAGGATGCGACTGCTGGCGTGAAGTTGGATGTTAAAGATTTTGATTATGCCACACTTGTAAAAGCAGAAGGTGAGTTACCTGTTGAATATGAAGAAGGTTCTGTATGGGTAATGACTAAGAAAACATTCATGAATATTGAAGGCATGACAGATAAGAATGGTCAACCAATTGCACGTGTTAACTATGGCATGGGTGGCAAACCAGAACGTTCTATTCTTGGCCGTGGAGTATTGATCGTACCTTATCTTAAAAACATTGATGCGGCTGCAGCAGGTGATATTGTAGCGTTCATTTATCGATTTGAGGATTATGCATTAAATACTAACTATCAAATTGGTGTAAAAACATACGAAGATAACGAAACAGATGATATTGTTCGTAAATCTACAATGATTTGTGATGGCAAGCCTGTAGATACAAATTCTTTGGTTAAATTAGCTAAGAAAGCATAGGTGTAATTTATGTTGACGGTAGAAGATGTAAAACTTTATTTACGAATTGATGAAGATATTACAGAAGATGATATGTTTATCGATGAATCTATCTCTGCTGCTGTCACGTATATTGAGCAAATGACTGGGAAACCATATATTGACGAACCACTATATCGTAGGGCCGTTCAATATATGGTTGCTCATTGGTATGAAAATCGTGAGGCAACTTCCTCAAAAACATTTGTTCATGATTTACCATTTACGCTAGCTCCAATAATTCGTCATATTGCACTATCTAAAAACTATCCTAAAGAGGTGACAGAGAATGCTTAATATAGACGGAATCGGAAGATTAACGAAACGAATTGAAGTATTGGCATATCAAGATATTGAAAGCAATGGAATTACTAAGCAAAAATTAGTAAGGCTAATTCCAAATAGAATTTGGGCACGTATTGAACCATTACGTGGCAGACAATATCTGGAAATGTATAAAGAAAAAGTAGACGAATTATATAAGATTACAATCAGATACAGAAGTGGAATAACTGATGGTGTGCTAATCAGATATAAGGATGTAGTCTATAAAGTTAAAACTGTAATTGATCCATATGAAGAGCATACGAAGTTAGAATTGATGTGTCATATTTATAAACGAGGGAAATAATGGATATAAAAACTTTCATGGGGAGATTGGACTCATACATTAAAGAGTATCCATTAGAGGCGGAAAAAGCTATGCGAAAAGAAGCTAACCGAATGAAAAAGGAATTAGTTAGCGCATCACCTGTTGGTAAAGGTAGAAAACGCAAAATTTCCAAGAGTTGGAAAATGGCAATCAATGGTAATAGTAGCAGTACGCTAGAAGCAACATTGCGAAATACATCACCTCATTTTCATTTAGTTGAACGTGGGCATGTGATGAAAACTATGCATGGAAAAATTAAAGGATTCAAACAGGGGACATTTTTCTTTAAACGAACAGTTGAAAAGAATCGTAATGATATAAGAGAAGCTGTTGGTGGACACATGTTTAAAAAGCTGAGGAAGAAGATAAAGAATGGCTAACCGATTATCACAAGTGGCAATATGGAAAGCTGTGGCAAAGAAACTACATGACGAATATAAATGCACGGTTTATAGTGACGAGGTTTTAGAAGAGTTCACTATGCCGTGCTTTTTTGTAAAGCTTTTAATGAGTTCAGAGATGCAAACAAAGAACTTTATTAAAAGAAATGTAACTATCATTGCTACATATTTCCCTAGCAATGAAGATAAGGATGAAGAACACTATTTAACAGTGTTTGATAAATTTTTAATACTGTTTCAAATGGGATTTCCTGTTGGGGATCGTTATTTACATGTGGATGATATTCAGCAAGATAGAGTAGGAGAGGAAGATGATATCTTACAAATCACAATGGATATTACATTTATGGATACAACAGGACGAATTGAAAAAATGAAAGAAGAAGGCATCATGATGGGTGATGTCTCATTAACAGTAGAAGTGGAGGATAAATAATGGCTAAATTAGGAATGCCTACAGTTGTAGTTAAATTTATTGAAGCTGGTATTGAAGCCATTCAACGTTCCCAACGTGGGATTGTTGCATTGATTTTAGAAGATACAAAGCAAGTAATTGATAAACTAGCAACAAAAACTAATGGACACGAAGTATTACCAAATCCATTCTTGGTATATACAGTAGATGATATTCCAGAAGAGCTATCTGATAAAAATAAGGATTACATCTTAAAAGCCTTAAAAGGCTACAACAAACCACCTTTGAAAGTTGTTGTATATATGATGCAACAAGGTGGAGATAAAGCTGGTGCAGATAGATTCCAAGAACCATTAAAAGCAATGCTTACAGAACGTTTTGATTATTTAGCAATTCCGACAATTGAAACTGCTCAATTAGAGTATGTTGCAACGTGGGTGAAAACAGCACGTGAGAATAAATTCAAAAAAATTAAGGTGGTATTGCCGGGTTCTAATGCAGATTACGAAGGTGTAATTAATTTTGGTAACACTAAGGTTGTTACAGCAGATCGTGAGTATAAAGCAGCAGAATATACCGCACGCATTGCAGGTCTTGTTGCAGGCACAAATATGACACAAAGTGCTACATATGCACCATTAACAGAAGTCATTGATTGTGACCGTCATACTCAAGATGAGATGGATACAATGGTAAATGAAGGTAAATTCTTTATTTGGTATGATGGCGAAAAGTTTAAAATGAGTCGTGCCATGAACTCTTTGGTAACAACAAGCCAAGGAAAACTAGAAGGATATCAAACAATTAAAATTGTAGACATTATGGATATGATTTATGACGATATCAGAAAAACCGCACAAGATTCTTACATTGGTAAATATACAAATGATTACGAGAACAAATGTTTGCTAATTAGTGCAATTCTAGGTTATTTCAAACAATTGGAAAATGAACGATTGTTACAAAAAGATTACTCTACATGTGAAATTGATTGTGAAGCAGTTCGAACATACCAATTATCCCATGGCTTATTCACAAAAGAAGAATTAGCAAAAATGAGTGATGATGAAGTTAAAAAATTGGATACTAAGAAAATTGTATTCTTAAAAGCAAAAGTAAGACCGCTTGATGCAATGGAAGATATCCAATTACCAATTAATATTTAATAGGAGGAACACATGGAGAATTTTGCAGCGCAACAGGTAATGACAGGCTCTCATGGGCAAGTATGGTTAGATGGTTCTTTGGTGTCACAAGCTACCGCAGTTAAAGCTACAATTAAATTAAGCAAAGAAGAAGTTAAAAAAGCTAAAACAATGAGTAAACAATATAAATATGTTGGTTACGAAGGTACAGGCAGTTTAACTATGAATAAAGTATCTTCTTTGATGATTAGTAAAATGGCTGAAAATCTAAAGAAAGGTAAAGCTACGGTATGTCAATTAGTCATTCAATTAGATGATCCTGATGCAAAAGGTGTAGAAACAGTAACATTGTATGATGTAACGTTTGATTCTTTAGACCTTGCAAACTGGAAAGTAGGCGCATTGGTAGAAGAATCTGTAGACTTTACATTTACAGAGTTTGATGTAATTGACAAAGTGGAGGACTAATAGATGAGCAATATCATTGATAAATTGATGGAAAAAGACCTTGGTACATTAAAAGAGGCAGCTAAACAGGATTTAGAAATTACACGATTATCAAAAGTTTTTGATGAACCTTTTACAGTAACAGTAAAAGAAATTAGTTATAAACGTATTGCTGACCTTCGTATGTTGGCTACTCAAGATGGTGTTGCTGATGAAAGTGCATTTTTACAGCTAGTAGTAACTGATGGAATTGTATCTCCAGATTTTGGGGCGAAAGAATTATTACAAAAATTCCAAGTACCATCCAAACAAGCTTTATTCACAAAACTATTTAAAGCCGGTGAATTGGAATTGATTGCACGTGAAGTATTATCTCTATCTGGTTATGGAGATAAAGACATAAAAAAAGTAGTCAATGAAGTAAAAAACTAATATATTCCGATGGTGATGTAAATCTTGCCTATTACATGTATGTCAATCATGATGTAATGCCATCGGAATTTCACAAAATGGGGCATGGGGAACGTATAGTTCTCCGTGCTTTTATGTTGCAAGAAATTAAGGACAGAGAGGAGGCGAATAAAGAATGAGTGAAGTAATTGATTTGGTGATGCGGTTACATGATGGTGTAACATCCGTATTATCTGGAATTAATTCACAAATGGCTACAACTGCTAATATGGCAGATAGGCAAGGTAGAAATCTACAAAATATAGGTAGAGGTATTAGTGGAATTGGTAACGCCTTGATGCCTGTATCTGCTGCTATTGTTGGTATGGGTGCCGCCTCTGTTAAAGCCTTTGTTGGGTTTGACTCTGCAGTAACTTCTGCAGGTGCAAAAGCAGGTGCAACACATGATGAAATGCTTAAATTAAGAGATGTTGCAAAACAGTTAGGGGCAGACTTCCCAATAAGTGCAACACAAGCGGCGGAGGCTATGGATGGTTTAGCTGCAAGTGGTATGAATGCTAGTCAAATTATGAGCTCATTACCATCAATTGTAGAAGCATCTGTTGCATCTGGTGAAAATTTAGAAACAACAGCAGGGATTGTATCGGGTGCATTAAATACATGGGGATTACAAGAAGGTAATGTGGCCGAGAATGCAACACGAATGGCCGATGTAATTCAAATGGCTGCAAACAAATCACGTTTAGATATGGTTGGGTTTGGCAATGCAATCCAATATGCAGGTGCTCCAGCGGCTGCATTAGGAATATCTGTAGAAGAATTATCAACATCATTAGCTATCATGAGTAATAACAATATTGAGGCATCAACGAGTGGCCGTGCATTACGAATGATGTTAAGTAGATTAATAGACCCTCCAAAAGAAGCGGCAGATGCATTACAAAAGTTAGGAATTGTTACTACAGATTCACAGGGCAAATTTATTGGTCTTGGTAAAGTGTATGATCAATTACGAACTAAAATGCAAGGACTAACTGAAGCTGAAAAATTTAAATTAGCAGGTGACATTGCGGGCACAGAATCCACATCTGCATTACTTGCCGTATTGAATACTACAAAAGAAGCATACGATGATATGCGTAGTTCAATGGATTCTGCAACAGGCTCATCTAAAGCACAAGCAGATATTATGAAGAAAACACTGCTAGGGTCATTCAAGGATTTAGAAAGTAAAGTTGAGGCATTAGCCATTAGCTTTGCAGATGTATTGCAGCCTAGGGTACAAAAGGTGGCTGACACAATCGGTAATTTAGCAAAATACTTTACTGATTTAAGTCCAGCAATTAAAAATACAGCAATTGATATTGGGATAAGCATTGTAAGTTTTACTGCTTTTACAAAAATACTAGGGCCTATTACAAGTGGTATTGGTTCCTTGATGCGGACATATGCAAATATTGGGAAAGTATTAAGAGGGCAAAGCATTAATAATAAGCTGTTAGAAGTATCAGTAAAAGGGATTGCAAGAGCATTTAGTAGTATTGGTAGCGTAGCTATGAGGGTATTACCAATTATAGGTAGATTAATACCATTGGTGTTTACTGGTCCTGTAGGGATTGCGATAGGCGTAATTGCTTTATTAGGTTTAGCAATTTATAAAAACTTTGATAAGGTAAAACCAGTATTAGAAGGCATAGGACAATCCTTTATAGGCTTTGTGGGCATCATAAAAGGTGCAGTTAGCCGAATTGTTACAGCTTTACAGCCAATAGTATCGAAAGTAGCTGATGCTTTTGGAAAACTAATTAGTCAAGTGGCTACATCATTTGGTAGGATTTATCAACTAATGTCACCTTTTCTCAATATTATTTTTACTGTTGTAAGTAAGGTAGCTAAAGTATTGATTGGTGGACCGCTTGCAGTAGCATTAGGGGCATTAGTAGTAGGGTTTAATGTAGCTATTGCAGGAATTACAGGGATACTTACATTTGCATTAACTGTAGTTGAAGGTGTTGTAAATGGAATTACAACTGTATTAAGTGGTATTACAGACTTTCTTGTAGGCGTATTTACAGGGAATTGGAGTATGGCATGGAATGGTATCGTTCAAATCTTTGAGGGGATTGTAATGCCAATCCAAAGTATATTTGATGGAGTTATTGCAGGTATTAAAGCATCAATTAATAGTTTGATTTCGGCGGTCAACGGCATTTCAGTAGACATTCCAGACTGGGTACCGGGTGTTGGTGGCTCACACTTTGGACCATTAAATATCCCTTTGCTATATTCTGGTACTGATAACTGGAAAGGTGGACCTGCCATGATTCATGATCGTGGGGCTGAAATAGTAAATCTACCAAGTGGCGCACAAGTAATACCTCATGCACAATCATTAAATTCTGCATATAATCAAGGGAAACGTAGTTCATCTAGTAATAGCATTAATGTAAATATAGCTAATCTTAATGTTCGTAATGATGGAAAATCTGTAGAAGAATTAACATTCGAAATTGCAGAACAAATTCATTACCAATTACAAAAACGTTCTATTAATAGAATGGAGGGAGCAGTATAATGTCATTTTTTGATGCAATTATGAGCTTCTTTGGAGGTAAAGGCATACCACAGGGATGTAAATTTACATTATCCTGTGCAGGGCAAAATATTATACTGCCAGTAACACCAGCTTCATTTAAGGTGGGGCGAACATATAACAATAGTATTTTAAATATTAATGCTATTGGTGAAATTAATATGTTAGGGAAAAGAGGCCTTCAGACATTATCATTTGAAGGCTTTTTTCCTGCACAAAAATATGAGTGGTCAGAAACAAATGAAACTAATCCTTATAATCTAGTAAGAAAAATTGATGGATTTGCTACAAGTGGTAAGCCATGTAAGATTTCAATTTCAAATACATCGATTTCTATGTACTGTACAATTGAGTCATTTAATCATGATGAGCATGATGGTACAAGTGATGTGTATTATGAGATGACACTCAAGGAATATAGATACATAAAACCAACATCAGAGATAAAAAATGATACTACAGGCTTACATAGTAGAATCGCAGAAGCTCCAGAAGAGCAAGCAATAACAGCATATCCACAAGAACATTTTATGGATACAGCTAATAAGGCAGTATCAAAAATAATGCCAATAGCTGAACAAGGCAAAAAGGCATTAAACATGTATAAGATGATGGTTAAAGCTGGTAAAAGTCCAATTGGTGCAGTTTTACAAGTATCTAAGCGGTCATTAAAAATGAATGGTAAGGAGTGGCCACTATGATTACACTAATAGAACATATTAATGAAAAGGATGAAAGAGTAGATATTACACATCTTATTTCTAAGTTCACATGGAGCGGTGATAGAGAAGAAGCTGCTAGAAAATTAGAGTTTTCATATGCCTATAATCCTAAAGATATATCATTTCCAAATTATTTAATTGATTTAGGTGATCGTATTGAAGTGACAGTAGATAATGCAAAGATATTTACTGGGCGTGTATTCTTTAGAAAAAGGAATACTAATGATAACACCTATGATATTACTTGCTACGATGGAATGATATACCTTGCAAAGTCGAAAGTGAGTTTAGTTTTTAATGCCACAAATGTAGTTGATGCTTTCAAGCGTGTATGCGCAGAAGTTGACGTACCTGTTGGAAATTTGCCAGAAATACCTACAGTAGTAAATTTTGTAGCAGATAAAAAAACATGTACAGAAGTTTTTCAAATGTTGTTTGAAAAAACAAAGGCAGATATTCAAAAAGATTACACAGCTATATTACTAGCGGACGGAATCAATTTAGTAGAAAAAGGAACAGTCATTGAGGAGTATATAGCTAGGGATACATACGATGTGATAAGCTCATCACATTCTGAATCAATTGAGGAAATGGTAAACAGAGTAAAAACTGTTGATGCTGTAGGTAATGTGATTCGGATAGATAATGAAGATGAATTAATTAAAAAGTATGGTATATTCCAAGATATTTACAAAAATCAGCCAGAACCAAAGGAAAAGAAAGCTACTAAAAAGAAAAAGCCTAGCACTATAAGTACACATAAGAAACCAAAGTTCCCTGTTGATAATGCGGCAAAAGCCAAAGCAAAAATCAAAGGAATTAAAATGGAATCAAGTATTTCTGCAATAGGTAATATGCAGTGCATATCTGGGTATTCTGTAGTAATTGAAGAAGAACAACTAAAAGGAGTATTCTTCATTAAATCTGATACTCATACATTTGAGAATAATACACATACAATGGAGTTGAATTTAGAGTACATTAGAGAACCAGAGGAAGGAGAGGGTGAAAGTGCCGAAGAAAAATAATGATCCTTATGCAGGAATATTAGGCATCATGAGCAACGTGGGCGGAAACGCTGGTAAGCAAGCAATGCCGGGAATTGGTACGATAGTATCGCCACCTCCGAATCTAGTTGTATCATTCAATGGGATGGAATTAAATAGTAATTTTTTATGGGTTGATGAATATTGGTTGCAAGGTCATTATAGAGAATCTAAAGGACATATTATTTCAGAAACACAACCAAGAGCAGGTGGTGGTGGTTATGCAGAGTTTTCTAGCCATACACATGAAATTCATAATGATTACACAAAGACTAGAATCATGACTGATACATGGCATATAGGTGATAAAGTAATGCTAATTCCGATAGTAGGTGATGATGAAAGTACAGCCGAGCAGTATTTTGTATATGGAAAATGTAGGAGGTTAGACGGCAATGAGTAATCCATTTATGAAAGGGAATACACCAAGTAGCATTGACGTAAATAAAAATCTGCCACTATGCAAAGAGCTAGCTTGGGACTTTCAACGAGATACCTATCAATATGATAGAAATGGTAATCATAAATATGTGACAGGAAATGATGCAATCAAAGTATGGGTATGGAAAACATTGAGAGTAGAGCGCTACCGTTATAGAGCATATTATGATGATTATGGTATTGAGTTTGAACAATTCATTGGGAAAAAGCCTAATGATACACCTAGCCAATATGATCTGTTTGAATATGTAAAGGATGCGTTATTAGTTAATCCATACATTATAAATGTAGATGCAGTAAATGTAATTCAAGAGCATAAAATAATTACACTACAAATAGAGTTACAAACAATTTATGGACCAAATACGATAGGAGTTGAAGTATAATGCTAGAACCACAAAGTAAGCAAGATGTGCTAGGACGGCTACTAGCAGATTTCAAAAAAATAGATAAAGAGGGATTAAGTACACATGAAGGAACATTTGTATTTGATACTTTAAGTTCAAATGCAGTTGAGTTTGAAAAGTCATATGCAGAAATGCAATTGATACTTGATGCAGCCTTTCCACAAACTGCATGGGGAGAATATTTAACACGTCATGCAGAGGCTCATGGGGTGTTTAGAAAAACTGCAACACAATCTAATGTAATATTAAGTATAACTGGCACAGCTAATACGATCATACCTAAGGGAAGTTTGTTTAGTACAGACAATGATGAAACATTTAGAACATCTAAGGAAGTCAATTTAGGCGATACTGGAAGCGCTAAAGTATTGGCATTATCTGAACAATTTGGGAAAGCATTAAATGTAGGTGCAAATACAATCACAGAAATAGTTGGGGGGATATATGGTGTAAATACAGTTACTAATGAAGCTGCTGCTTATGATGGGTATGATGAGGAAACTGATGCGGAGCTTTTAGATAGACTACTATTAAAAGTTAGAAAACCTGCAACCAGTGGCAATGTATATCATTATGAACAGTGGGCTCGATTAGTTAACGGAGTATTTTTAGTTAAAGTAATTCCATTATGGAATGGTCCGGGAACAGTTAAGGTTATTATTATCAATAATGAACGTGAAAGTGCTAGTACAGAATTAATTGAAAAAGTTAAGGCTGTAATTGCCGAAAACGCACCAATTGGGGCAACTGTTACTGTAGTAACACCAACAATATTTGATATCAATATCGAACTAACAGTGACAAAGGGGAAAGCAGATATAGAGGCTGTTAAAAAGGTATTAAATGAGGAGTTTAAAAAGCAAATTTTTAATGGTACATATGTATCTTATGCTAATATTGGTAAAGCTATTTTAGCTAATAAAGAAACAGGGGTATTAGACTATCGTGACTTAAAAGTAAATAAAGGAATTATTAATATTGACATTACAAATGAACAATTACCAACAATTAAAGAGGTGATCGTGCATGAGTGATTTTATTAGATGGAAAGAGGTAGATATACTTACGTATCTGCCTCTTTTTATTGCAAAAGATTTAGAGTTTAAAGCAATAAGTGATGCAGATAGTAGAGAGCATGAACGCATTAGATTATTGTTAATTGAACTATTAAAACAAGATAATATTCAATCTGCAACTTATGCATTATCGAAATGGGAAGAGTTTGTTGGAATAAGCGCTAGAAGTGATAGCTTACATAATAGACGAAGCCGTGTAATTGCAAAGTTAAATAATACTGATAGTAGCACTAAAGAGTTTTTAGAAGCATTGGCCAATAACTTTGTATCAGATGAGTCTGCAGTAATAATTCCAAAGAATGAAAGCTATACTATGGAATTAAAGTTTACAAAAGACATGTGTGAAGATACCAATGGTTTACAGCAAACCATTGAGGAGTTTAAGCCAGCACATATTGGTTATGAAGTTTGGGAAGAACAATTACTTGAACAAAAATTGATTATTTCAGGGCTAGTTGTGGCAGAAGAAGAAACACAAATAAGTATGAGTAAATTGTTAAGCGATATTGAAATCGAGCACAATCTCTATTATGGAAGTGCAATTGGTTATGAAGAAGTAATTGAAATAGGAGGATAATATGGCACAGTTTCCGGGACTTAGTTTAACCCTACAAGGAAATAAAATGATTTTAAAATCAGCAACAGGGAGAGCTGATGATAGATTGATCATTACAAAGGCAGTAATAGGAGATGGACAATTAACAAAAAGTATTGATAGCTTAACATCTCTTGTTAATCCTAAATTAGAAATTGGATTAAGTAATATCAAAGAAGTAACAAATGGGCAAATGCAGTTACAATTTAACTTTGATAATAAAAAAGTTGAAACAGGCTTTTATTGGAGAGAAGTTGGTATATATGGAAAGACCGGTGACAGTGGGCAAGAAAAGCTGATTGGATATTCTAACGCTAGTGGATTAACCTCTTATATTCCAGATAAAACAAATGCAATTCCAATGCAACGCCTATTGATTGCTTTAGGGGTTGGGGACAATCCTAATGTAAAAGGTATGCTTGATTTATCTACTGCTGTTACTAGAGAACAACTAGATGAATCTATTAAAGCTCATAATATAGCTACAAATGCACATCAAGACGTTTTTAATAAAAAGTTAGATATTAGCTCGAATCAGTACGCTAAATCTATTGCTAAACACAATCAAGGCATTCAAGTGACAAAAGGCAATAATTCACAAGAAATTATTAACTTTATTACAGATAACTACAACGATAGCGATATCAATAAAGTTCTTAATCTAGGAACACTTAAAGGTTTATTGGGACAGGGGGCTATCGTGGCATCTAAACTCGATGCTAATGCTGGTTTCGTAAAATTCGCCAATGGTTTCACTATCCAGTGGGGATTAACGTGGTTTTTAAATCAAAATACATATAGTGATGTAACCTTACCTATCAGCTGTAGGGTGTTAATGGCAATATGTAGTGATGATTCTGCAGGAACTTCGACACGAGGAGATGAGTTCTTTGTGTCTTGGAATAGTGGATTTTCAAATAATAACAGAACATCTATTCGCTTTTTAACTAATCGAGGCAACGCCGGTAACTTTACATGGATATGTTTGGGGATTAGTTAAAGCCCTCTCTATAAAAAGAAACAGGGAATGAAACGGTGCTACCTATCGGCACATTATTAAACGTTCCTCACTGGGTAGCCATTGGAATAGCTTAATGCCCAGTGGGGATATGGCGGAGCTGATAACCAACAAAAGACTACAGTTACTTATCCAATTAGATTTTCTACTGTTTTTATTTCGTGTGCTATCGACGCTTTTTGGGTTGGTGAAACGCCTCTTTATTTGGCGAACGTAGCTAATGAAAGTGATAATTCAAAAGCAGTATTTATGGGTAGCGCCAGAAATATAGGGAGTTATTATTGGTTCGCACTAGGAATTATCTAATTACCTATGATAATGAACATAATTTGATCTCCAACGCCTTGCTGCCCTCTATAATCACTATCCTTGTACGTAAGCTGATTTCTGGAAGTTGATAAAACGATTTCAGAAAACGAATACTCTCCGTTATATCTCATTGCAGAAACAGCGATAGTTTTATTCCCAAATTCTATCGGATAGCGCACAGTCCAAGGCTTGGGTTGATTATAAGCATTAAACAATACCCACTGGGGAGTTATCTTAGTAACTCAATGGCTTTTCGTAACTCACGAATAGTCTTATGAGTGTATACTCTAGTGGTAATATCGCCTTGTTTATGACCAAGCAATGAGCGTAAAGCGTTAGGTGGTGCGAGTGGGTCGAGGAGACTCGTAAATGTGTGACGAGTGTCGTGGATAGTATGCTTGCATTTAAGGAGTTTCATAATATTCATAAAATGCTTGCGAAATGTAGTGTAACTGATAGTAAATAGATAATCGTTGGTATCGATGTATAACTGCTCTATTAACGGTATGATGCGGTGGTGTAAAGGTATGACACGACCTTCACCGACTTTTGTTTTAGCGTGGCTTACAATAAGGTATGACGATCGTCTATTGATATCTTGTTTTCGCAAATTAAGAAGCTCACCTATGCGGAGGCCTGTGTATAGCAGTATTAAAATCATATGGGAATAAGGAGTATCTATTGCCCATAATTTATTAATTTGTTGGCGAGTGAATACTCTTCTCCTAATCGTCGGTATGTTAGGGCCTAGATTTAAGTGTAAGGCGTAATTAGTGATAGGATAATCTTGTATAATAGCGTAATTAAATAATTGATTAAGTAATGTACGGACTTTCTTACATGATGAGTAGGAAAGTCCTTTTATGTGCATGGAATTAATCACGTTTTGAAGGTGCTGAAAATGAATATCCGTGATAGGCATATCCGCTATGTTGGATATGTGTTTAAACGCAATATGATAAGATTTAACAGCGTTATTTGAAATAGACTGCGAGTGAATAGGCAACCACTCGTTAAATAGTTGCCTTAATGTAATGGTATTGCGTTGCCTACGATTTAATATAATGGCGTAACGGCGCATAAGTTTACCTCCGAAAGGATACTACTATGAATCAATATGTATTTATTTTAAACGAACAAGGGGAGCGTATTACTTCCTTTGTTGATAATATGATTAGCAAAGATGAATTACTAGATCGTGCTAAGAAAGAATGGCCGGATGCAGCAGATTATATTTACTCTGCAGATGGAGATGCTATGCTCGATGAATTTATGAAAGGGAAATTCTATGTGAACGGTAAATTCATTGAACCGCAGGCAAAGGAACCTACTAAGGCTGAAAAGATTGCTGAAATTAGAAACTATTACAACGAACGTTTTGAAACACTGGAACAAATGTTGTTAAGACGTCGATTGATTAACGGCGATATTTCAGACTTGCAAGAACAGTTTAAGAAACTAAATCAAGAAATGGTATTAAAAATCAAGGCGGTGAAATAATGGATAAGTTCGAAATTAAAAGCGATATTCCTGTTATGAAGTTTTGTGAGTTTTGCTATGAAACATTAAATCAAGACGGAACATGCCCTACTGAAGGCTGCATTCACAACGATTTAATGGAATTTGAGGAGGCAAACGAAGATGAAACTTCCAGTCCTTCACGACCTTAAAGCTGTTAAAGGTGAAACTATTTCAGTTAATATTGGATATTCTAATATCGTTGAAGCCGACAGCTTGTTTGCTTGCGTTCGTAAATTAGCGAATGACGAGGAATATCAAGCGAAATTTAATATCGATGTATCTACGGACGATTTAGAGTCTGATGAAAACTGCAAAATCGTCCTTTCTTTAAATACAAACGATTTAAAGGTCGGAAGCTATAAATGGGATTTATTCTTGTGGAGTGGCGACCACCCTATTAAATGCCTAGTTAAAGGGCAAGTTAATATAATTGAAGGTATTAGTAATAGGGGGAAACAATGAATGATATAAATATTCACATTAACGAAGATAAAGACCGCATCAAAGTTAAAGACAATACACAAATCATAAAACTGCAAGGACCAAAAGGCGACCCTGGACCACCTGGTGAACAAGGACTGCCTGGAGTTCAAGGACCACCTGGTCCTCCAGGTCCTCCAGGAGAACCTGGTAAAAATGGCGTTGATGGTGTAAACGGCGAGCGAGGTATTCAAGGCCCTCCTGGACCTCCTGGTAAAGACGGAATTAACGGAGCAAAAGGTGAACAAGGCTTGCAAGGTCCTCCTGGGCCACCAGGAAGAGACGGAACTAAAGGTGAACAAGGAATTCCTGGACCACCTGGCCCAAAAGGTGAACCGTTCAAATATTCCGATTTTACTGCTGAGCAATTAGCATTACTTAAAGGCCCTAAAGGTGATAAAGGCGAACCAGGTCCACCTGGTACTGGTACTAATGTAGACCTTAGTGGATATACAACAAAAACAGATGCTGATAATCTTTATTTAAAGAAAGTCGATTTGAGAAGCTATCTAGCAATGTTAGCCGACCCCAAGTATGCATACAAAACAGAGTTAAATAGTTATTTACAAAAAACCGATGCTGAAAACAAATATAGCAAAAAGACTGAATTAGATAACTATGTTAAAAAATCTGAAATTAATCAGTATACTTCAGCATCTAATGTACAACTTACTCAAGAACAACTTGAAAAATTAAGAGGGCCACAAGGCCCTAAAGGTGAGCCGTTTAGATATAGCGACTTTACACAGGAACAACTTAACGCACTTAAAGGGCCAAAGGGTGATAAAGGCGAACCCTTTAGATATTCTGATTTTACGGCGGAACAACTTCAAGCGTTAAAAGGCCCTAAAGGAGACCCTGGAAGCGGTGGTGGACAAGTAACTTCGCAACCAATCGAAATATATGAAGTGGTTTGGGGTAATGCTAAGGCTGGAGCATATGGTGCGGATAGAGGATATTTAGCGTTTGACCCATTAACTGGTTGGGGATACTTGCATTTTGATTTTATATTGACTAACCCTTCCGGCAATGGGGGTATGGTCGCACAGCTCCCACCAAATGCACCAGTCGCAGTACGACTAATAGAAAAAAGCGTTAATGTAAATAACAATAGTGTTTATGTTGAGCGAAATAGCCGTATAATTAAGGCTTGGGGTGTACCGGCGAACACTCGGTATATTATTGATATTATTGGTTATTGGAGAAAGGGATAAAAGAAGAATGTGGAATTGGCAGTTCGAGCTGAACGACATTTTAACAACGCTTACCATCGTAGGCGTAGTAGCAGGGGCGGGATATAGATTGTTGGTTATTCCGTTGCTTGAAAAATTAGATTTACAGAGAGTTCAAGATAACTTAATGATTCAAGAGAAAATGGGTAGCTTAATTGAAACGTTAAAAGACCTAAAGGAAGAAATTAAGTTATCTCGTGAACAGAGGACTAAGGCATACACAGAGCATGTTAAGTTAACATCTCGTGTCGATGGCATCGAAGCTCGTGTTGATGATATAAAGGAGGCGTTACATGAACATTCCACCAAATCTCATCAATACAGTTAAAAAATCATATCAATCTGTAAAGGTGGTTAACATCCACCCTACAGGTGTATTTGCTACACGGGCGCTAGTATTTATTATGCTGGCGCCCATTCTATTGGTAATAACTCAGTATGTTATGTCATTTGTTAGCGGGTACGTATCTGACGAGGCGAACAAGCTGATTAATGTAGGGCTTAATATCATAGATCATATATTCATCCCTAGCGTATTAATGGCTGTTGTAGGCTTCTTAGGACTTTGGCTAGATAAGAACAATAATGGCATTCCAGATAAATTAGAAGAGGAGGATAAGAAATGAAAGTATTCATTAACCCAGGACATGATATTAATTTAGATAGTGGAGCAGTTAACCCGGTATATGGGACACGTGAATGTGATGTGGCCCGTGATGCGGGCAAAATGTTGGCACGGTATTTAGAGACTGCAGGATGTGAAGTTAGAACTCTGCAAGATGATGATTTAGGCCTTGTATGTGCTGAATCTGATTCTTGGGGTGCAGATATCTTTGTATCACTTCATTGCAATGCTTTTAACACGCAAGCTAGAGGTACAGAAACTTTGTACAAGTCCTTTAATGGGCAACGACTAGCAAATGACATTCAAAGCCAAATCATCAGAAGCATTAATACAGTTGATCGTGGTGTTAAAAAACGGGATGACCTTTGGGTGCTAAATGGTACAGATGCAACAGCTGTATTAGTTGAAATGGCATTTATTGATAACGAAGAAGACCATGCTATGTTAACTAATGATTTAGACACTATCGTTCGTGCTATCGCTAGGGGAATTACTGACTACGCAGGAGGGCAATAATGCATGACAAAATCAAAGTATTATTTAATAACTCTACTTACCGCTATGTTATTATCGGTTGTATTGGCATCATCCTCATCCTTTGCGCAGGATATATCCTCTACCAGCCAAACGGAAGCGACTATCAGCGTACCATTAACGCAGTGGAACGAGCTCAAGAAAAACAACGAGAAAGCCTTGAGCTCAATCGAAGCATCCAGTATTCCATTGACCGAAGCTCAGAGCTTAGTCATGAAGCAAAAGACCGAGTTGACCGAAGCACACAATACAATCAACAAATTGGAAAACGAATTGATGCAAGCCAAGCTTCAATCAATGAAGCAAGAAGTTACCTTAAACGAAATGCAGAACTCTTTGACCGAATTGAAAGGGCAAATAGAGAACGACAAGAAAACCATTAAACGCTTGCGGATGCAACGAAATGTATCACAAGTGTTAAGTGGTGGCGCAATTATAGGGGTAGCGTTCAAACATTAAGGAAGTGATCCATACATCTCCATAGCGTGTAATGGTGGATACACGCAACTATAAATAAAAGAGCCTACTAACCTAGAATAAATCTATGTTGGTAGGCTCTATTTTTGTTTGTAAAAATAAAAATAAACACTTGACTTTATACACGATAAAGGGTATAATATAATTGTAAGGAGGTGATGATAGTGGACATAATAGAAAAGCTAACAAGTTTAGCAAATGCGTTAACGCCACTGGTACTGGCACTAGCAATACTAAAGCTTGTTAGCAAAGACTAAAAAGCAGGCGGGTGAAAGCCCCGCCACCTTCTCAACATCATTGTAAATCAACGAGGTGAATTATGCAATATTTAGAATGGCTGATTAATATAGTAACTATTATTGTTTTGATACTAGCAATCAAACGTTTAGTTAGAGGGTGATAAAATTGAAATTTGAACTAGATGATATTATGACAACCCAAGAGGCGGCAGAACGTTGGAATGTTACTGCTGATTCTCTTAAACAAAACTGTAGAGGTCGTGTTAAGAATGGATTTAAGGAAGGCGAGTTTAAGAAGTCTGGAAAAATGTGGCTAGTTACACGGCAAGGTATGGAACGGCTATATGGTAAAGAAGTATAAATAAAAGTTTGCCTTTTCATTATATCTTCATGTATGATTAATGAAAGGATTATAAACTAATCTTAACAAAGGTTGTGATGTTGAGGAGGCAAATATTATGAAAGGAAAAGGACAACAAAGCACTATCTATGATGTTGCAAAATATATAATTGATAACTTTGGGCCAATGTCAGCAATGAAACTACAGAAGTTAGCTTTCTATTCGCAAGCAATGGCATTAGTGTGGGATGATGTTCCTATCTTTGAAGATGACTTCGAAGCATGGCCTAAAGGTCCTGTTTGCAGAAATCTATTTCAAACACATAAAGGCATGTTTATGATTGACGATTCAGAGTTTTTAGAAAGTTATGAACCAGATATCAACAGAATAAGTGATGATCATAAAGCTACTATAAATGCAGTTTGCAATAGTCTTAAAGATGTATCTGGATATGATTTGAGCCAAATGACACATTCAGAAGCACCTTGGGTAGATGCCAGAGGTGGATTACCAGCTGGTGCACATTGTAATACTATTATTACCAAAGAATCCATGGAAGAGTATTATCAAGGGCATTGGTAATATGGCAAATAAAAAAGGCAGAGCGATAATAAAGAGTTCTGAAAAACCAATCTCTAAAATACGTAACTTTGATACAGAGTTATTTAAATGGTCTTTTAAATCATATTACAGTGAGCATAAATGTTGGTGTGAGTTAGGTGGGAATGATGTTATTACTAATATTATTCATAAACTAGAAGACTATTCTACACAAACTTGGTCTGTAGTAAAATCTGCATCTGGTGGAAAACGTGAAGGCAATGGGAGTAACAACCACTATATTCCAGCTACTACATTACCAAAAGACTATCAAGAGAAATATATCAAATCTGGTTACATGAGAGATTTTGAAAAAGTATTCTCTTTACGATTAACTGGCAAAAAGAGATTAATTGGATATGTATCAAATGGAACTTTTTACCCTTTATGGTACGATAATGATCATTTAGTATTTCCAGTTAAGCATAAAAGATAATAAAAGCCCCTGCACAGATGATGCAGTTAATACATGCATTCAATAATAGAAAAATAACGGTTGCCCCTTATTTGCCCCTTTTTGAAATGTAGAGTTTAAAAAATATAGTAGTGGTGCGGAGTATTGAGTATAAACCCTCAATCCGCACCAAGCTGATTAAATAAGGGCTTACAGGTAATTCTGTAAGCCCTTATTTTTGTTTGACATCATAAAGTCTTGCGTGGTTTGACATCATTTTGACATCAGAATATTTTAGAAATACGTTCTACGATGTCATCTTCCATTTTAGGTGTCACATGTGAGTAGGTATCCATTGTTTCTTGGAATGAAGCGTGTCCTAGGCGTTCTTGTATGGCTTTCATATTGGCTCCATTTTCGATAAGAAGGGTGGCGTGAGTATGTCTAGTACCATGCATAGTAAAAGAGGGCTTACCGATTAAACTGGCGTATTTCTTACATAGTTTGCTGACTTCATCAGGACATTGAGGACCGCCTTTTATACCAGGAAATACAAGGTTATTATTAATCCAGTTCATTGTTTTAATTCTGCGCTTGTCTATGATCGCCTTATGCTTCATGAGCTCCTGGAGTGTTTCTGTATCGATTGCTATTACCCGTTTAGAGGATGTTGTCTCAGTTGTATTGGATATGACTGCAGTAGATCCGATTTTGAGTGCAGTCTGAGAAATGGATATAGTTGATTTTTTGACATCGATATCCGACCATCTCAAGCTTAGTAATTCAGAACGCCGCATACCAGTTGCAAATGCTAATTTGAATAGTGCGTGATGCTCTGTATTTGATATATTGGATAAGAAGTCTTTTACTTTATCTGCAGATAACGTTACCATATGACGGACTTTAACCTGTTTTGGTCGGTCTATGTTTTTCATATAGTTTTTAGGGATAATGTCATCTTTTACCGCCGGCTCTAATATGGATCCTAGAATTGTCATAGTGTAGGATATAGTCCTTGATGACAATCCATCCATTGACTCAAAGACATACCGTAATGTATTAGGTTTAATTTCGGCTAACTTCACGCCACCGATTTTATCTCTTATGTAACGATTGATAATACCAGTATAACTTTGATAGGTGGCAGGGGATATGGTCTTTTCTTTTAGTTGTAACCATATATTAATCCAGGTGTTTAATGAAATAGTATCATCGAAATTAGCACATGATTGATTAGTATTTATGTATTTCTCCATAGCTTCTATGGCCGCTTTCCTAGTGGTGCCATAAAAGAATTTACGCTTACCGATGATGGTTTTCGATACCTGGTAGCGTCCATCAGGTCGTTTTTTAGCCATAAAAATAACCTCCTAGGCTTAAATTTAGGTATAAGAAATAAGCCTTAGAGGTTTTGTGGTATAATGTTATTGGAGTAAAAATGAAATACCTTTTCTCTAAGGCTAGGTATGTAGTTTTTAGTAGCCCTCACTGCAGTGAGGGCTTATTTTTTATATAGTCTTAATGGCGTCAACTAGAGATGTACTATTCCAATTAACAGTTTTGTGAGCCGCCATTTGTATTGTTAAAGGTATACGTTCATTACCGCGCGGTTTAATGGCAATAATTTTCTTCCTCATTCTAACAGCTTCATCAATCTCATATTGAATCCAGCCGCTGTGGTTAGTGTACATGCCGGCAATGATTATAACGATGTTCGCATGGCGCATTTGTTCTGTTAATGCTGCCTTTAATTTTCTGGTATTCCCTGCATCTAATGGGTCATGTTCCGGTACGCTATAATTGTGGTATACTATAGATGACTCTTTTAGCCATCTGAGTATTGTATAGTAATCGATATTGTATTTCCAAGCGTGACTAATAAAAATGTTCTTTCTTGTTGCAGGGGTTAAAATAGTAAAAGAACCCATAAATTCACATCCTTTCAAGGGGGAATAAAAATGAAACAAAGATTTATGAAAAAGCCAATTGTAATAGAGGCATTCCAAACTGATAAAGAACTTATTATTCAAACCTTAGAAGGCCCAATGAAAGCTTCAGTGGGAGATTGGATAATTACAGGTATACGTGGTGAGCAATATCCTTGTAAGCCTGATGTGTTTGAAAGAACATATCAACCAGTATCTAATGATACTAAGCTTACTTCTTGCTTGTAGAACCACTATTCATATTGGCCCAGTTTATATTTTCATGCGAAATAATTGATTCACATCGTTCGACTAACAATGTAAATCGTTCATCATCTGATAACTCTTTATATACACCTGCTTTATTTAAGTAGGTGTATTTTTCGTTTTTTAGTAGCTCAGAGGTTTTTCTATACTCAATCCAGTTTTCATGAAAATTGTGCAAACCATGTAAAGCTACCAAAATAACAATGCCTGCAGATGATGTTGCGATTATATATTTTATAAACTCACAAGCTGTGATTGCTGGTGTCAATACGGCTATTATTCCTCCAAGTCCCATTTCAGCCCATTTACACCTTTTAAATCTTCTTTGATTAGAACTACTCTTTTTGTCGTACCATTTAATCTGATCATCTAAGCGTTCATTTATATATGCGTCTATTTCACATTGTATCGTCATGATACCTCCTAACATGCAATCAAAGATTAAAATGATGATAAAAATCGATGCTTTCTAATTCCGAATCGTTTATATGTGACCTATGGACCATTTGTTCTACTAGATTAACATGTTGGTCTAAATAGAAGTCGTCATTAATAATATGCATTAATTCGTGCTTAATTTCCTCTCGCATGCGGTCGTGCAGGAGGTTTTTATTTATATAGATATTATTAGTATCTATATCTACACATTCCTCTGACACAGCATGGGCATGTGGTAAGTCACAGTAAATTAAATTTACAATCAAGATAACACTCTCCTTTGTGTATTATCTTGAAAGCTTCTTTTGGCTTTCTTTTTTTATTTGTTGGATACTTTTAGTCGGTGTTTCTAAATCTTCTGGCATAGTGCCGCCTAATTCTTTGATGGTTTGACGTACTTTGGCACCTACGTCATGGTGAACTTTATTGGCGTTTTCTTTTCCTTTTATTCCTTCGCGGCGTAATTTTTCATCAGTCTGTGTAGCTCTGAATAGATTAGCAGCAAGTTCAGTACTGCCCATATGATCCAAAATCTTCTGAGATTTCTTTAGACCTTTTTTAGCGTGAATTTGCTTTACGCCCAAACCTCCATACAGACCTTTATAGCCTTCGTTTTGAAAAATAGCATAATCTTTAGGTTCTTTTATACCTGCTTGGTTAGCAGCCTCGGCTAAAGATATATTGTGCTCTTTAATATCTTGTCGGATTTGCAAACGCAAGCTGTCTTCTTTTTGTAACTCTAATTGCTCTTGCTCGTGAGTTTTCACTGCAAAATAGGTTTGAGCTAGTGCAATTACTTCTTTGCGAGGATCACCATTCATAGCGATTAAATAACAAGCGTATCTAGAAAGTACTATATCTTGTATAGTGCGTTGCAAACTAGCCCCAACATCTACCAATTTGTTGACGTCAACAAATTCGGAAGAAACCGCATTGCCACTGGCTTCACAAGCAGTTTTAGCCTTTTCAATAATTTTACTAAAATTTCTCCATTCTGAGTATTCAAGTATTTCTTGTAAATCTCGAGCATACCAATATTCATTGCCATTATCATCTATTTGTTTAATAGACTCAAAAGGGGACTGGTAATTATTAGTTGAGTTGCTAGGAACTCCTTCTGGAAAAAAGAAAAACATATAAGATTCACCTCCTATTATTTGTGTTTAAGTTTGAGTAATTCTATATATTCGACAGCTTTTTCCATGTCCTCTTTAGATATATCTTTAGCAGCAGAAAAGAGCATACGAGCCCCTGGACGTGTGCGTAGGTATTCCACGAATTCGGCTGCTTCACGGTCGTTGTAATAGCCGTCTGTATATTTCTCTACTAGTTCAGATTTAGGGACGCCAAAATAGTTTGCCAATAACTCAATTTTATCGATTCTAGGATATGTATTTCCCTTTACCCAATCGGTAAACGTAGTATACTTTAGCCCTAAATCAGCGCATATTTTATTGCGATCAATTCCGCGACTGTCCATTAGTCGTTGAATATTCTCAGCCATAATAGCCTTGTTGCCTAAATCACTCATAATAGCCTCTTTGTAACGCATCATATTAATTAATATACCCATATATTACGATAAAATCGTAATAAAATCAATATTTTACGGAAATTTTACGAGAATTTAAGTTTTGTTTATGGGCATTATGGAAAAACCGTAGTGGAATGATGACTGTAAACAAGTGGTGAAAAAATGAAAGGAGGTTCTCATGAAGTACACGTTAAAGATGTTACGGGCGTCAAAGGATTGGTCACAACTTGCCGCAGCTAAAGCGATAGGAGTATCTGTTGATACATGGGAAAATTGGGCGCAGAAACGTTCTTATCCTGATGTTCCACATATTGAAAAGATACAGGACGTATTTAATGTGGCATATATGATATTATTTTTTTTGTTGATTACGGTTAAACCGTTATTGAGAAGGGAGGAATAGATGAATAAAGAAAAACGAATTAGAGAATTAGAGACACGAGTAGCTTGCCTTGAAACAATTAGACAATCGAGTGCACACACTTTGTTAACAGATTATATCTATCAAGTGGCAGAGATAAGTGGAATACCTTGCCATAAGGTTAGAAATCGCAATAATTCTGGATGGATTTTGCCTAATTTTGAAATGCATTGTAAGAAAGCCATCGCATTGGCATTAGGTATCTCTAAAATTATGGATATTACTTATGATATGTTACCTGACGCTGAACGCATCATTGATGTCATTGCTGATGTGTATGTATCTCGGCATTGAAGATAAGGGGGGGACCATGAAAATAGTAAAACTTATTACAAAAGTAACGCACCAGAGCATAGTAGACGCAATGATTTCCATAGTAATAGCACATGGCTTAACGATCACAAATGTGGAAAATATTATGACTGATGTAATAGCGTATTTGAAAGATAACGCAACTGTAAAAAAGTAATAGCCACCAACAAGCGTTAGTGGCAATAGATAGGCGGTGAAAATATGGAGTTTGTCATCGGATATATTATAGGGCTCGTGCTGACAGGCATTTTGATTATTGTAGTTGCTGGACGTGAGTCTTAAGCCGTTGAGCTTATAACAGAAATCAAGTGAAAGAAGATAAAGCCACCAACAACGTTAGTGGTAGTAGAGAGGAGGTGTAGAGATAAAGAACCCTGTAGGGGGGATTTATACAAAAGAAAATAGAGAACAATTTAATTATCAAAATAAATTCATAAGAGTTGAGCCAACAGGGGGTGATTTTGGGGACTACTTACCATTTATTGCTGTAGTGGTTTCCTCTGTTTCATTAGGCGTATCCATAGCATTTTGGCTGTTTAAAATTTTATGAAAATTGGATAAATCGTAATGAACTCTGTAGAACTTAAATTTTTTTCGATTAGATGTTGATACAGATGAGCGATGCCATGGTAACCAAGCGTATTGAGGAATTTTAAATTCAATGGAGACGCCCTCTTCAATAGAAATATTTTTATTAAGAACGATCAAGATGGGCAACTCTAAACAACTTCCTGATGTGATGGGACCACAGCGAGATTTAGGCAAATCAATAATGAAATTTTCCAAAGCTCTTGGTCCGAATGGACTAATTAATAAAGAAGGCTTGTTTTTTAATAAAGGAAGACTAGATAAAGTGCAAAGGAAATGGTTTTCGTTTGTTTTAGGATTATAGGCTCGTAAATCAAAATAAGAGCTATTGGCAGTACTAGCATTCACGATGATTGCAGTTGTAAAAATTGCATATCGATTAGGCGAATCTTCAAAAATATTATCAGCAGCTTTTATGTTTTTTGTGGCATCTAATGCAAAACAATTGGTATCAAAATCAACCGTTATTAATCTTCTTTCTCGTAAATATGAAAGTAGAGAAAGTAATAAAGCAGCTAATGAAATGATTACAGTAATAAAATCCATATTTTCACCTCCTTTCAAGGTGATTATATCAAAAGTATTTATTGTGTCGAAAGGAGAATAAAAATGAAACCAGATAGTATTTTAAACACAGACCAATATACAAAGATTGTTATAAAAAGGGAAGACGACGATACAGTAGTTGCGGTTATCACTGAAGATGATGTCGAGCTTTCGCCAAACTATATCGCCGTACTAACTCCTAATTATGACTAGCCTTTTGGTGGATGCGGATCATGTCCGTGGCTATCCTTTTGAGCTATCCGTCCATCTTTATTGTGGATTACTAATTCACTTTTTTGATTGCGACTAGCTTGTCTTCCGTAATCGATTGCCGATTGCTTTGTGTCGAAGTGTTTAGTTGCTTTAGAATTTCCAGCACCTTTGACATTCCAACCGCCACTTTTGGATGGCACAACATGTTGATTTTTACCCATATAATCACCTCCTTTCTAAGGTGATTATACAAATTAAACTTTAAAAATATGCAAAATATACATGAACAATTTATGAATACGCTTGGAGGAGGTAGTTATGAATAATAAACGGTTTAATAGACCCTTTTGTCTTACAGTTGAAGAGGCTGCTGAGCAAGCTCGTGTAGGGCCTGAACAAATTCGTAAATGGGCTAAAGATTTTGACTTCCCATCTATGAAGGTAGGGGAAAGAGAAGGCAAACGCTTAATTCATTCACGCTTATTTGATGAGTGGCTGGCTAAACGATGCCAGGCAAGAATCGGGGAATAAGGAGGTGAAAGCCACGATGAGTGCGATGACATATAAAGAAAAACGAGAGCTTAGACGTGCTGCTATGGCTCCACAGTTAGCTGATATTATAGAGGGCTTTGTTGTTGAACTGCACCCCAAAAATTGGACACAATTTTTGGAAGTGCAGTTTTTCTATGTCAAAATATTCTCAAAAAACTAAAGATCAAGCTCTTTATCTATTTAAAATCGGATTTGGTATACATTCTGTAGCAAACCAATTAAATATATCAAGGCGCACAATAGAAAACTGGTTATTCAAATATAAAAATAATAGTTCTTTATCTAGAAAAATGAATAGACGTATATTTTCAGTAAAATTTAAACGTAAAGTTATTGAAACTAGGTTGCAGAATAAGTTATCCTTTAAAGAAACAGCAGAATTATTTAATATAGATAATCCAAGTCTAATTGCAGCATGGAATAAGAAATATTTAGATGAAGGGTTTTTAGGATTACAACCTAAGCCTAAAGGCAGGCCACCTATGAAGACTAAAAAAGAAATAAACGTACAAGCAGATTCAACCCCAAAATCAGATAAAGAACGGATTAAAGAACTAGAAGCTGAAAATGCTCGATTAAAATATGAAATATCTTTTTACGACGACTTCATGAGAGAAATGCGTGAAATTGCTAAACCCAATAGAGCTGTAAAAAAAAAGCCCAAACAATTGCCATCGAAAGATTAAGAACAATATATCCTCTTCATTTTATGCTCGAGTACTTTGGCATTAGTCGTAGTACATATTATGCACGCTTAGCTAGCATAAAAAAGGGAGACAAATATGCAGAGGAACGAGAAGCTATTCGCACACTTGTAACAATAAATAAAGGTCGTTATGGGTATCGCCGAATTACAATAGCATTGCATAAATTAGGCATTCATATAAACCATAAAGTTGTAATGCGTATTATGAAAGAAGAAAATTTAACATGTAAAGTTCGCCTAAAGAAATACCACTCATATAGAGGTACTGAAGGAAAGATTGCTCCTAATATTATTAAGCGAAACTTTACTGCAACAAAGCCAGATCAAAAATGGACTACAGATATTACAGAGTTTAACGTGTTTGGACGTAAGATTTATTTATCACCCATCTTAGATTTGTATAACGGTGAAATTGTATCCTACGAAATATCTGAGAGACCTGTATTAGCACAGGTATTGTCTATGCTAGATAAAGCCTTTCAGGAAAGACCTAATAGCCAAGGATGTATACTGCACTCAGATCAAGGGTGGCAATATCAACATGCAGTGTATTAGGAGACACTAAAAAATCACGCTATCATCCAAAGCATGTCCCGTAAAGGAAATTGTTTAGATAATAGCGTGATGGAAAATTTCTTTGGCTTGTTGAAGTCAGAGTTGTTATATTTAGAAAAGTTTGCTTCCTATGAAGATTTTATCAGGAAATTAAAGGATTATATTATTTATTACAATACAAAACGCATTAAGCTCAAATTAAAAGGAATGAGTCCGGTAGAA
>ERZ772805.548-NODE-548-length-41894-cov-29.871603_pt1 | contig 41894 bp, 35 predicted proteins | sample MGYA00511344_ERZ772805 | MGnify/ENA primary metagenome ERZ772805 (study PRJEB29015, sample SAMEA2737730) | human gut metagenome | biome: human gut; feature: human-associated habitat; material: faeces | place: China | collected 2012 ...
AACTGATAAAAATGCTCTTCAAGCTGCAGCAGATTCGTTTTCTTATTCATTACAACTTCTCTCATAACGTAAATCCTTCTTTCTGCCATGGCACTTGTGCCATTGACACCTATGCCATGAATGCATATTTTTACTTTTAGAGTGAATATTTTTTCATGCATAATTGTATACAATTATACTTTTTCTATATTCTATACATTTCTTCTCTTATTTGTCAAGGCATAAAATTTTATATTTTCTATAACTTGCAGTTATAAATATGTTAAAATATGCATCCTGTATATTCCTTTAAACCTAACAGAAAATTTTTTCAGATTTGTAACACTTATCTGGCTTTCACATAAGATACAGTGTAAGAAAAATTTCTGGAGGTTTTATATGAGTGATTTAGCTGCAACAAACTGTGGTGGTGGATGTTCCTGTAACGAGGGAGGATGCAATTCCATTCTCTGGATCATCATCTTATTATGCTGCTGTGGCGGTAACGGCGGATTCTGTGGTGGAAATAATGGCTGTGGTGGCAGTAATGACTGTCTGTGGATCATCCTGCTTCTCTTCTGCTGCGGCGGATGTGGTGGAAATGGCGGAGGATGCTTCTGCTAGTCTGAGCATCCATTCCATACAGGCGGCCGGTATTGCCGGTCGCCCTGTATCATTCTATTGTTTATACCAAAAACGTCTCTGCCCGTTACAGGCGAGACGTTTTTTGCCCTCCGGGCAGGATTCTTTCCTGATTCATAGATCATCGATATTATGAGTATTTTTCATTCTGATTTTTATCTGTATATTCCTGATCTTTTTCCCATTTCTGCTGTTGTATCATCTTCTCATAAATTCCACATTCTTTCGGAACTTTCTTTCTTCTGGCACACTCCTCATCTATTTCATAAACACTATTTCCATCAATAATCAGCATATTTTTATTCCTCCCTGTTTATTTTATGCCGGACTGCCTGACATCGTCACTAAACCCATCCTAAAATCTGCATAATAGCTGACATAATCTATTTTTCTGATTCATAAACTGAAAGAAAAAGGCATTCGAGTGAAAAAAACTTTTTTCACACACAAGAATGGAGATTTTTATGGAACAAAATTCATTCACGCCATTTGATAATATGACACAGACCCGAGAACTGCAGATGTTAAAAACAGCAATTCCTTATATGAAAGGCGACCAGAAAAAACAATTTGCCATTCTGATCAAATATATGGAATTACAGAATACCATCCAGGTATTTAATCAGGAAGATAAAGTCATGTCTATGTGCTCTGTCAGCGAAGAAGAAAATTCCACGCTTGCTATGCTGAACGATCTCCGGAAATTCTGTACGGATAAGGAACTCGAAACACTTGATATGCTTACGAATATGATTTCCATGATGGAAACATATGAGACGATTTTTGCATAAAATATCTTAAATCTTTTGAAAGGGAAAATATGGAAAATGATTTTTGGAATAATCCGGGGTTGAAAAATATGTCACCCGAAAAACTGCAGTTTTTAATGAACTTTGCTTCAAAAGAAAAGCCAACAAATATTAAAGATATGATGCCATTTCTCCTTGGCACCATGAATGCGGCAAAGACAAACAATATCCAGTTTACTGATCCGGAAACAGAAATGTTAATTGCCCTGTTAAAACAAAACATGTCGAAAGAAGAGGCGGATAAGGCGGATAAGATCATCCGTCTTATGAAAGAACGGAAACAAAGCTGACAAAAGGGATGGAAACACTCCATCCCTTTTCTATCTGCTTGCTGTTTGATTTAGTTTTACCAGATTGAAGCAACACTCACTTCTAACAACTTGTCAATCGGTGCCGGACTTTTTCCCATACCGTCTGTACCCTCAAAATATTTTGCACTCGCAGATTCAAATAAAACAAATACCGTATCATCCGCAATCGCAACTTCCTCTGAGCAAGGCGGCATCTCAACTTTTACCTTTGGATCATTTGGCTTTTTATCCAGTGCAAGGAGAGACGCATAAACTTTCAAATAAGAAGAATTGTTTCTTCCATAAGAGGTACTTAAATAAATAGAGCCATTATCATCAAAAGCCACGCCCTGCACCTTGCTTGGAAGATTATAACTGCTGACTGCTGTCAGTTTATCCGCTTCTTTATCGTAACTGTAAGAATACATTTCGGAATCAAAAAATCTGGTATGTGTAGCAACCCAGAGTCTTCCGCCGTAGCAGGTAATGCAGGATGGTGTATTTTTCAGACGATATTCATCTGACAAAGCGGATGCATCAATACAATACCCCGGTATATCATTTGCAATTGTTGTGATATATTCATAGGAAATGCGCTCTAATGTATTGGAATTAGAATGGCAGATCCAGACATTTTCACCATCAAAAGCAATACCTCCAAGATGACTTTCTTTCTTCATGCCAAGTGTCACAAGATATTCACCACTCTCACGGTCAAATACCATTAACGAGCCTAAATTTTTACGATCTTCTGAATAGGCTGTGATAAGAATATAATCCGGTGTGAAGCAAAGTCCCTGCATACACTGGCTGGAACTGCTGATCAAATTGTCCTTATAATCTTTTTCTCTGGTAGAAGGCATTCCCGGAATCGAAAGAGAATCCAAAAAAGTATAAGAACATTCCTTTAACTCTTTCTGACTGCTATCACGGATCGTGCCAGTCTGGTAAGAATACATTTCTACATTATAATGATTATCGATGTTTTTTGTCCATTTTGCAAAAAGCACCATATTAGCAGGACTGTCCTCATCAATTGTTGTAACTTTTCTGGAATAATTGCAATCTGCATACCAGCCGGCAAAATTATATCCGATCTTAACCGGCACATCCAAGGTAAACGGAAGTTCTTCCTTTTTGATGTTTTTTGTATTATTACTACTGTTAATGCCACCATTTACTTCATATACGATATGATATTCCGATGGATTTTCTCCTGCAAAGAGGTCTAATGTGATATCATCACTTGCAATGGTCTCCTGTGAAGCATTCGGGAGGATGATAATACTGCAGGCACGAACCAGTTTTGGATCACTTACAAGAAAAATAAATACATATAAAATTACAAATAATTCTTTGCAAATTTTTCTGCCAAACTGCATACCCATTCCTCCCTTTTTTGTACACAGACCAGCTGGTATTACAGCCAGTCTGTGTTTTTTGCTCTGCTTTCCGGGAAGACCTGCTTCTTTTATTTTTCAAAGAAGTTTTTATGAATTGTCCGTGTTATCGAGTTTGCCTGCTCTTTCTGCGATCTCCTGTTCCTGAATATCAGAAGGAGCCTGTTCATATCTTGCAAACTCATAAGAAAAGGTTCCGCTTCCACCGGTCATAGAACGTAAATCTGTATTGTATCCATATAATTCCATATATGGGATATCAGCTACGATCTCCTGATAACCGTGTTCTGTCGGATTCATTCCAAGTACGCGTCCACGGCGCTTATTTAAGTCTCCCATGATGTCACCTGTATATTTGTCAGGTACAACAACCTTTAAGGATGCGATCGGCTCTAACAGGATCGGTGATGCCTCCATGAAACCTTTTTTAAATGCCTGAAGTGCTGCAACCTTAAATGCCATTTCAGAAGAGTCTACCGGATGATAAGAGCCATCATATAAAACTGCTTTTACTCCTACCACCGGATAAGCTGCCATCGGTCCTTTTTGCACGCCTTCCTGGATTCCTTTCTCCACCGCCGGGAAGAAGTTCTTCGGAACGGCTCCACCGACAACACATTGTTCAAATACATATGGTGTTTCAAGATCCCCGGAAGGTTCAAATGTCATCTTGACGTGACCATACTGTCCATGACCTCCGGACTGTTTTTTGTACTTGTATTCCACATCCGCTTTCTTACGGATGGTCTCCCGGAATGCTACTTTTGGTTTTTTCAGTTCAATCTGAACCTTGTATCTTTCTAACAGTTTACTTGCCACAACTTCTAAGTGCTGGTCACCCATGCCATATAATAATGTCTGGCCGTTTTCACTGTCATTGACTGCTTTTAATGTAAGATCTTCAAGCATCAGTTTCTGTAATGCCTGTGAAATCTTATCTTCATCTCCTTTATTGACCGCCTTATAACGTTTATAGGTATATGGTGTGGAGATCTGGGTTCTTATATACAGGATCGGGTTTGCCTTTGTGGAGAGGGAATCCGTGGTAGCTGCTTTCGTCAGCTTTGCTAATGCTCCGATATCTCCTGCGTGCAGCTCCTTTACTTCTTCCGGTTTATTTCCACAGAGTATATAAATTTTTCCGATTTTTTCTTCTGTATCTTTATGCTGGTTATAAAGGAGATCATCTGTTTTGATTACTCCCGAATTTACCTTGATCAATGAATATTTTCCAATGAATGGATCTGCAATCGTCTTGAAAATATATGCTGATTTTGGTTTTGCAAAATCATAGTCTGCATTGTATACCTCGTTGGACTTTGCATTGATTCCGGTGCAGGAACGTTTTTCCGGGCTCGGAAGATACTTTACAATGTCAACCATCAGGGTATACATACCACGTGCAAGGATATTTGAACCCATCAGCACAGGAACGATGCTTCCATCGGATACATTGACGCGGAGTGCCTGACGGATCTCATCCTCAGAAAATTCTTCACCGCCAAAATAACGATCCATGAATTCTTCGCTTGTCTCCGCAACAGCTTCCATCAGCGCTTCCCTGCAGATACCAAGATTTTCTTTGGAATATTCAGGAACTTCTGCTTTTTCCACTTCGCCGTTGTCATTCCAGCGTTTTGCCCGCTGCTGTAATACATTGACATATCCGACAAACTGTCCGTTTTCACGGATCGGAAGATGGAAAGGTGCGATCCGCTTACCATAAAGCTGTTGTAAATCTTCTACCACCTGTCTGTAACTTGCTTCATCGATATCCATATCTGTAACGAATACCATGCGTGGCAGTTTATATGTTTCACATAACTCCCATGCTTTTTTTGTGCCGACTTCAATGCCTGCCTTACCGGATACTACGATAATTGCTGCATCCGCAACGCTGACTGCCTCTTCTACTTCTCCTACAAAATCAAAATAACCGGGTGTATCAAGGATATTGATCTTTGTATCACCCCAGACGATCGGTATCACGGATGTGTTGATGGAAAAATGACGTTTTATTTCTTCTTTGTCATAATCACTGATCGTATTTCCATCAGTGACTTTTCCCATGCGTGTCGTCATCCCCGCAAGATAAGCCATTGCCTCGGCGAGACTTGTTTTTCCGCATCCACCGTGTCCAAGCAGAACCACATTACGAATCTTATCAGTTGTGTAAACGTTCATAGCAAATCCTCCAATACATATTTTTTAGTCGATACCTCTAAAGCGGCATTCACTGTATGGTTATATTTTACTAAATTTAAACATTTATTACAACTTATTTATTCATATTTACTAACTATTTTTATATTACCCAAAATTTGTTTATATATTATGTATGCATTTTAAATATTTTTTTACCATTTGCATGGAATGTTTACATAGTGTTCACATTTCGTCCAAACTTTGATTATTTTTTTATGCAATATACACTTTTGTACTTTAACGTGTTGACTTTCTTGTGATTTATGTCTATGATAGGTAAAGAATTATAAGAATAGAATTTTAACATCTAACAGGGGGATTTCCATATATGTCACTTCAGAAAATCGGCTTTATCGGGCTCGGACTCATCGGTGGTTCCATTGCAAAGAAACTGCATGCACTTCATCCGGAACTCACAATGATCGCTACAGCACATCATACCAAGACGGTTGACGACGCTTATAAAGAACATTTAATCGTAAACAATACACCGTGTGAACTGAAAGATTTTTCAGACTGCGATTATATTTTTCTGTGCACGCCGACCAGGAAAAATATCGAATATCTGCAGCAGTTAAAAGATGTGATCTCACCGGACTGCATTATCACAGATGTCGGAAGCGTCAAGACAGAGATTCACAGGGAAGTAGAAAAGCTAGGTCTTGAAGCTAACTTTATTGGCGGGCATCCGATGGCGGGATCTGAGAAAACCGGTCTTTCCAACGCCTCAGAAACACTTTTGGAAAATGCTTACTATATTATCACACCAACCGAAAAAAGTCCTGCTCCCGCCGTGGAAGAGCTGACAGAACTGGTGCGTTCTCTCGGTGCGATTCCACTTGTTTTAGGATACGAACAGCACGATTATGCTACCGCAGCGATCAGCCATCTGCCGCACGTGATCGCATACAGTCTCGTAAATCTGGTTCGTGAATCAGATGATGAAAATGAGATCATGAAAACCATTGCAGCCGGAGGATTTAAAGATATCACGCGAATTGCATCATCCTCTCCTGTCATGTGGGAAAATATCTGCCTGTCCAACCAGGAACAGATTTTAAAATTATTGGACAGTTATATTCATACTTTGGAGAAAATGCGGATCAATATCGCAGATGCAGATGAATCAGCTTTGTTAGATGCCTTTACTGCTGCAAAGGATTACCGTGATTCTATCACTATTACGGCAAAAGGCGCTTTAAAGAATATTTACGAATTATATTTAGATCTGATCGATGAGACCGGTGGGATTGCCACCGTCGCCACGATCCTTGCAAGCAATAATTTAAGCATAAAAAACATCGGCATCATTCATAACCGTGAATTTGAAGGCGGTGTCTTGAGACTTGAAATGTATGACAGGGAATCGTTAGCACTGGCAGTCGCACTGCTTAAGAAACATCATTATACGATTTACGAAAGATAGGAAAATGCCGTACGGTCGGTTGATCGTACGGCATTTTTTCTGCGCATGATAATGAAATATCTCATCCTGGCAGCATACATTCTATATTATTTTCCATCATACCAAACTTCACAGTCCTTCCGGTAAAAAGCAATCCCATAACAGTCAATTGTCTTATAAACTTCCTTTAAAAGTGCCTCTTTATATCCTTTCTGATAAATCTGACGCACCGCTTTCTCTGCATCATTTTCCAATTCATCAATTCCAGAAGACACTTTTACTTCTATAATAAATGCCCTGCCTCTGAGCGACGGACTTTTTACCATCAGATCATATCGTCTTTTCCCTGATTCACGGTTCGACTCAACAAGATAATTGCTGCTCTGGCTTAGAATCCCGGCAAGAAAACCATGATAAAAACTTTCCGCACTGTCATAATAACTGATTGTTACTAACAACTGTTCATTCAGAATCTCCTGCATACGCGCCGCGTTTCCCGTTTCCATCGCCTGATACAGATCATGGAAATCTGTTTTCTTTACTTTTTCCCGAAACCAGTTTTGTATTGTGGTCTTATAAATCATTTTCACTTCCTGATTCGGTATCCGGACTTTCAGAAAAATGATACCATCATCCATGTATTCATCTGTTTTAGTCAGATACCCGGTAAAAAACAGAAAATTCCATAAATTCACATCATTCTCATAAATATCCGTGTAAGTAATTTCCTCATGAACCGGAATATCCAATGTATTTCCTGCCAGAAGCGTCTCAATCTGCCCTTTTGTTTCCCTGTCGGCACGCAGTACAAGATTTTTTACAATATCGTTTGAACTGGTATTTACCCAGTACGGACGTGTGAATGCATTTTGATCCGCCACAAGATCATATAAAAACTTGATGACACTCCACGGGTTATATACTTCCCGGTTTCCGAAAGTATATCCATCATACCACTCTCTCATATCTGCAAAACGATCTTCCACACCATAGGAAATCATTGCCTGCTTTACTTCCTGCTCTGTAAATCCAAAATGTTCGCTGTACTGTTTATCCAGAATCGAAATACCGTTCAAATGATTCAAACCGGTAAAAATACTTTCTTTCGATATTCTAAGACAGCCTGTAATGACTGCAAACTGAAGATACGCATTTGTTTTTAACACAGATTCAAACAACGACCGGGTGAAGTCAATCATTTCATTATAAAATCCGGAAAAATATGCATTTTCTAACGGTACATCATATTCATCAACCAGAATGATCACTTTTCGCCCGGTCACCTGATAAAGCAGCCTGCTTAATGTCTTTAAAGAACCGGAATATACCTCCCTGTCCGCTTTTCCTGACGCAATTTCATAAAACAGAGTTCTGTCATCCTCTGAGATATTACCGCTCATTATCTGTTTCTCGTGTCTTTTAAATTCTTCAGAAATTTCTTCTTTCAGTTTAAAATAAGCTGCTTTAAAATTCCTTTGTTTTGCAGACTTTAATGTAAGAAAAATAACAGGATAACACCCCATCTGTGAAATATATTCTTCCCCTGCATTCATAATATTTAAGCCAGTAAATAATGCACGGTTTCTCACATTCTGCTCCGCATCTCCTGTATCTTCAAAAAAATACTGTAACATGCTCAGATTCAGCGTCTTGCCAAAACGTCTGGGGCGGGTAAACAGATTTACCTCGCCTTTCAGCTCTAATAGCTCTTTGATCAGCAGAGTTTTATCAATATAGTAATAATTTTCCTGAATTAATTTTTCGAAACTGTCAATTCCAACCGGTAATGGTCTCATGTCTGCTTCCCTTCTTTTTTAAAAAGTCCCCCGCCTTATGGCAAAGGACTTTTTATTACAACCGCTTGTTCTGTAATCATAGTATCAATTTCGGGTAGTAATATCAACTTTTCTTCGTTGTAATGACTACTTGAATTTTATCTGAAATTTTCACATCTTCAGTCTTTTAAACGATTCCATAACAGTCAAAAAGCTGTATCCCTGACGTTAATCAGGAATACAGCCTCTTGAGTTGAACTGTTTACATTATAAACTAGTTCATGGATACAAATATAGTTTAGCACACTTTTATAAAATCTACAATAGTAAATTTCATAAAATTCAAAAAAATTTTCAAATAACTTTTTTACTTTCAAAAAGGTATTCCAGCTTCTCTTCCACACAACCTTCTCTTTAAATTCACATAACTTCCAATCCCACTTCATCTAACCATCACATTCCCCCGATAGAATACAGCTATCAACAAAAAAGGAGTGAAAAACACTATGAAATATCAAAAAGCATTACTATGTATCGCACTGGCAGGAACACTGATTTTCTCCGGATGCGGCAGTACAACCAATAGTACAGACACCGACAATACCATAGGCACCTCTTCTTCGGTGGAAAGTACCGTAGAAGCGTCTACTGAAAATACCGATACAAAATCAGATGAAAATGCGATCATTGGAATGATTTCCGAAATTACCGACAGCACGATCACGGTTGCTACCATGCCGGGCGGTGGTCAGGGCGAAGCACCGGGTAATCCACCGGATGATAATAACGGCGGCGACAATGGTTCCGCTCCGGCTGACAAGCCTGATTCCGATAACAACGATCAGGGCAAAGCACCGGGCAATCCGCCGAGTGACGACAATGGCAGTGACAATAACTCTGCTCCGGCTGACAAACCAGACTCTGATGGCACAGATTCCACCGAAACCCCTGACAATCAGCCAAGTAGCGACAACACTTCTGCCCCTTCCGACAACGGCGGCACACCGGATATGGGCAATATGTCAACCGAGACGATCAATCTGACCGATTCCACCGTCTATTATGACAAAGATGGAAATGAAACCACACTTTCCGCTTTATCAGAAGGCACTATGGTAACGATCACCTTCGATGATGATGGAAATGCGGCAACAGTAACAATTTCTGACGGAGGCAACGCTCCGGGAGGCGGCGCACCGGGAGGCAGCGCTTCCTCCCAGCCGGAATCCTACAATGCAGTAACAGAATACACGGAAGATACCGAAGTTTCGGATGCTTCTTTCTCTTCCACAGGATCTGATGAAAATGCGATCCTTGTATCAAATGGAGCGAATGTGACTTTAAAAAATATCACATTAGACCGCACTTCCTCTGATAGTACCGGTGGCGATTCATCCAGTTTTTACGGAGTAGGTGCCGGTCTTTTGGCAACTGACGGAACAGTATCTGTAGACAATGCAACGATCACGACAGATTCTGCCGGTGGTGCAGGCATCTTTTCTTATGGTAACGGAAATGTTACGGTTTCTGACAGTACAATCACAACCACACAGGATACATCCGGCGGTATTCATGTTGCAGGAGGTGGTACACTCACTGCCAAAAATCTGACCGTGACAACGAACGGCGAATCTTCTGCGGCAATCCGGAGTGACCGTGGAGGCGGAACCATGACGGTAGACGGTGGCAGCTATACCTCAAACGGAACCGGTTCTCCGGCTGTTTACTGTACTGCAGATATTTCTATCTCAAATGCTTCTTTAACAGCAAACGGATCGGAAGCAGTCTGTATTGAAGGTCTGAACTCCTTAAAATTAACAGACTGTGATCTGACCGGCAACATTCCGGAAAACGAGCAGAATGACTGTAACTGGACCGTCATCCTCTATCAGAGCATGTCCGGTGATTCCGAAGTTGGAAACAGCGATTTTTCCATGACAGGAGGAAGTCTGACTTCTAAAAACGGAGGCATGTTCTACACCACCAATACAGAAAGTACCTTTTATTTGTCAGGCGTAGATTTAAGTTATTCTGATTCCAATGATTTCCTGTTAAAATGTACCGGAAACAGCAATGCCCGGGGCTGGGGTTCTTCCGGTGCCAACGGCGCTGACTGTGAATTTACTGCAGATTCCCAGACCATGGCAGGAAAGATCATCTGGGACAGTATCAGCCAACTGGATGTTTCTCTTAAAAATAAAAGTACCTGGACAGGAAGTTTTGTTCAGGATGAAAGCAATGCCGGAAATGGAGGCGACGGTTATGCAGATCTGACGGTCGACAGCAGTTCCACCTGGATCGTTGATGGTGACAGCACTCTCTCATCTTTAACCTGCAAGGGAACTATCACTGACGCGGACGGCAATACCGTTACCGTCAAAAGTACCGATGGAACCACTTATGTGGAAGGTACGAGCAGTTATACTATCACCGTAAATTCTTATGAGGCATAACCTCAAAAAGGGCCTGACAGATTATTTAAAAATAATCTGTCAGGCCCTCTTCAATTATATTGCTTATCACTTCATCCTTGAAACACTTATGCTTCACGAAACACCTGATAAATATCAATTTTTATCGCATCCGTGTCGGACATGCCTATAAAAGTTGCTCCATATTTGTCTGTTCCATCCTCCAGTTTCTGTTTACGCACGATTTCGATGACCGCATCGAACACTTCTTTCGTCCATATCTGGATCTTAGTATTATAATATCCCCCAACTTCCAAAGGTTCGTTGGACAAAAAGCCGATTCCACCACGCGAAACATCCGTAACTTCGACCTGCGTATAATCATATGTCGTTGTTCCATCTTCTGTCAGACGTTCTAACTGGATGGAAACGTCGATCTTTAAACGCTTATGATGTCTTTTTTCTTCCATTCCATAATACTCCTTCTCTTTTGTAAATCACCTAAACTGTGGTATCTGTGATCAGCATAGCATCCCCAAAACTAAAGAAACGGTATTTTTCTTTTACCGCAATCTCATATGCGCTTAACACATGCTCTCTGCCTGCTAACGCAGAAACTAACATCACAAGTGTAGACTCCGGCAGATGAAAATTCGTGATCAGAGAATCAATGACTTTAAACTGATACCCCGGATAAATAAAAATCTCTGTCCACCCGCTTGTCTCGCGCAGGAAACCATTCTCATCCGAAGCTGCCTCCAAAGTACGTGTACTGGTAGTTCCTACTGCAATGACACGATGTCCGGTTTCCTTTGCATGATTGATCTTATCTGCCTGTGACTGCTCGATCCGGTAAAATTCAGAATGCATATGGTGTTTCAGAACATCTGTTTCTTTGACCGGACGAAAAGTACCGAGTCCTACATGAAGTGTTACTTCTGCAATCTCCACACCCATTTCCCGTACTTTATTTAAAAGCTCCGGTGTAAAATGGAGTCCTGCTGTCGGTGCGGCGGCGGAACCATCATATTTTGCATATACCGTCTGATAACGGTTTTTATCCTGAAGCTGATGTGTGATATAAGGCGGCAGCGGCATCTGTCCAAGCTGGTCTAAGATTTCCTCAAAAATCCCTTCATAATGAAACTGGATCAGCCGGTTTCCCTCTTCAACAATATCAATAACCTCACCGATCAGCAGTCCTTCGCCAAAAATGATCTTTGTTCCAACTTTACATTTTTTTCCTGGTTTTACAAGTGTTTCCCAGATATCATTCTCTTTACGTTTTAATAAAAGAATCTCGATCTTTGCCTGTGTGCCCTCTTTTACTCCATAAAGTCTTGCAGGTATTACCTTCGTATTATTAATAACCAGACAATCTCCCGGTCTTAAATAATCTGTAATATCCTTAAAAACACGATGTGTCACTTCACCGGTATTTTTATCCAATACCATCAGCCGCGAACTGGAACGGTCCTCTAACGGGTCCTGTGCGATCAGTTCCTGTGGCAGGTCATAATAAAAATCTTTTACATCCATGATAATCCTCATTCAATATACTACAAATACCTGATCCGGCAGAAAACCGGATCAGGCACTACTTACATGCATATGCTTTTTGTTTTATTTTCTTAATTCAGCACCGACACGCTCAAGTGCATTTACAATCCTATCCATTGCACCGGTAATATCGGCATCCTCTAAGTTTCTGTCCTTTGCACGGAAAGATAAAGAATATGCGATTGATTTATATCCCGGTTTGATCTGTGCTCCCTCATAGATATCAAACAGATCATATTTCTCTAAGAACTGGCCGCCTTTTTCATCAAAAATCTTCTCAATATCACCGGCAAGCACTTTCTTCGGAACAACCATGGAAATGTCTCTGGTTGCAGCCGGGAATTTAGCGATTCCTTCATACTTGTGGTCGAAAGATGCGCGGGATACGATCTCCGGCATATCTAGTACTGCCACATAAACACGCTCTTTGATCGCATAATTTGCAGCAACCGTCGGATGAACCTCTCCGAGATAACCGATCACGGTACCATCATAGACAACATTTGCCTGACGTCCCGGATGTAAGAACGGTTTTCCGGATTCTGGATCATATTCCGGTTTCAGCTTCATGCCTGCTTTGTAGAGAAATTCCTCGATCACACCTTTCATGGTAAAGAAGTCACCCTCTCCGTACATACCAAGTGTAAACTGCATGCGCTCTTCCGGCAGCTCTGTTACAGGTACCTGTTTTGGCAGATAAATATTTCCAAGCTCGTATAAACGCACATTTTTATTTCTGCGGTTAAAGTTTGTGGAAAGTGATGTCAGCATACCATTTAAGGAAACCGTTCTCATGATAGAGAAATCCTCTCCGAGCGGATTGCTGATCACAACCGCTTTGCGGAGCGGTGAATCCTGTGGCAATAATAATTTATCGTATACTTTCGGGCTCTCAAAGGAATACGTCATCCCCTGTGAAAATCCGCAGAACTCTGCGATCTCTCTTGCTACTGCCTCAATACGGAGTTTGAAGGTAAGTTTTCCTGTGGTAGCTTCACCGCTTGGCAGTGTGGTCGGAATCTTGTCATAACCGAAGAATCTTGCCACTTCCTCTGCAAGGTCGGCGTCACACTCTAAGTCCTGTCTCCAGGATGGAACGATCACTTCATTCGAAGCCGGATCATAGCCGAGGTCGATCTTTGAGAAATAAGCCAGCATTGTCTCTTTTGCAATGTCCGTTCCAAGAAGTTTGTTGTATTTCTCCGGCTCGAATGGAATACGTTTATCCCCTTTGACATTCGGGTAAACATCCACAACGCCGCCGACAACTTCTCCGGCACCAAGCTCCTCGATGAGCTGGCATGCACGGTTCATTGCTTCGATCGCTGTATTCGGATCTAATCCTTTTTCAAATTTTGCGGAAGCATCGGTACGCAGACCGATCTTTCTTCCGGACAGACGGATGTTTGTTCCATCGAAACATGCAGCCTCAAACAGCATTGTTTTTACATTGTCTGTGATCATGGAATTTTCTCCACCCATGATACCTGCAATACCGATGGCTTTCTTTCCATCACAGATCATCAGTACAGAATCATCTAAAGTGCGTTCCTGACCGTCTAAAGTCACAAACTGCTCACCCTTTGCAGCGCGTCTCACAACGATCTCTCTATCCTCGATCGTGTCAAGGTCATAGGCATGCATCGGCTGTCCATACTCTTCCATCACATAGTTTGTGATATCTACAATGTTATTGATCGGGCGGATTCCCTGCGCACGCAGTCTGCACTGCATCCATTCCGGTGACGGTGCGATCTTGATATTCTTTACAACTCTTGCGGTGTAACGGGAGCAGAGTTTGTCATCCTTTACAGATACTTTGATGTAATCGTTGACATCTTCATTGTTACCTGTTTCTGGCACAACCGGAGGAACAAATTCTTTTCCGAATGTAGCTGCAGCTTCTCGCGCAATACCAAGAATGGAAAAACAGTCTACACGGTTTGAAGTGATCTCATACTCAACAACCGTATCATCCAATCCCAGATAGCTTACTGCATTTTCTCCGACCGGAGCATCTTCCGGCAGAATATATAAACCATTTTCCGGTGCAAGCGGGAACATATCTCTGTTGGAACCGAGTTCCTCGATCGAGCACATCATACCATTTGATTCCACACCGCGCAGCTTTCCTTTTTTGATCTTGATGCCACCCTCTGTTTTGCTGCCGTCATGACCGCCTGCAACTTTTCCGCCATCTAATACGACCGGCACTTTGCAGCCTTCAATTACATTTGGAGCTCCTGTTACGATCTGGATCGTCTCTGTTCCGATATCTACCTGGCAGATCACAAGTTTGTCCGCATCCGGATGTTTCTCAATGCTTTTTACCTGTCCGATCACAATTTTGTCGAGATCCTCATCCATGTTTTCATATCCTTCTACCTTAGAGCCGGATAAAGTCATGGCATCCATATATTCCTGTGGTGTACAGTCAAGACCAGGAACTAAATCTTTGATCCACTTTAATGAAGTATTCATAATGCTATATTCTCCTATCTTTTTCCTAGAACTGATTTAAAAATCTCTGATCATTTTCATAGAGCAGACGCATATCGTCGATCTCATATTTGAGCAGTGCAATACGCTCTAATCCGATACCGAATGCAAATCCTGAGTATTCTTCCGGATCAATACCGCTCATACGCAGTACACGCGGATGTACCATACCACAGCCTAAGATCTCGATCCAGCCTTCTCCTTTACAGAAACGGCATCCTTTACCGCCACATTTAAAACAGGTTACATCCATCTCTGCGGACGGTTCTGTAAATGGGAAGTGATGCGGACGGAATTTTACCTTTGTGTCCTGTCCGAATAACTGTTTTGCAAACTCTGCAAGTGTTCCCTTTAAATCAGAAAACGTAATGTTTTTGTCAATAACAAGTCCCTCAATCTGATGGAAAGACGGAGAATGTGTCGCATCTACCTCATCTGCACGGAATACACGGCCCGGTGCGATCATACGGATCGGGAGTTTTCCTTTTTCCATCTCGCGGACCTGTACCGGAGAGGTCTGTGTACGAAGTACGATCTTGTCATTGATATAGAAAGTATCCTGTTCGTCTTTTGCCGGATGGTTTGCCGGGATATTAAGTGCCTCAAAGTTATAATAATCGTACTCTACTTCCGGTCCTTCTACTACTTCGTATCCCATTCCGGTAAAGATGCGCTCTACTTCTTCTAATGCGATCGTATTTGGATGACGGTGTCCGACATTATTTTTCTTTGCAGGAAGTGTCACATCAATAACTTCTCTGCGGAGTTTTGCATCTAACTCTGCTGCCTCTAATTTTTTCTTTGTTTCATCTAAGATCTTTTCGATGCTCTCTCTTGTCTCATTGACAAGCTGTCCGACTAATGGACGTTCTTCCGGACTGACATCTTTCATACTCTTTAATACGGCGGTCAGTTCTCCTTTTTTTCCAAGAACTGCAACACGCACATCATTCAATTTTGACAGATCGCCGGATGCCTCGATCTGACGGATCGCATCTTCTCTGATTTTCTGCAATTTTTCTTTCATGATAATCTCCATTCTGCATTATTTCTTTCAGATATTTGTCTTACAAATTATTTTTGTGACACAATTTCCTGTGATGAATTTGTTTCAGCAACAAAAAACGCGGAGTCATTCGTCCAGGGACGAATGATTCCGCGGTACCACCCTGATTCTTTCTGCCATAGTAGCTGGCAGGAAGCTCTTAACATGCGTAACGTGCATAAACGTCATCTGCTACTGTCATTTCACAAATGCGGCTCCCGTGCGAACTTCGATTCCTACCTTGTCTTAAATGGGTTTTCAGCCGGTGACCCATTCTCTCTGAAAGAATTATAGTGCACTACTAATCACGTTCAATGCCTTTTCTTTTTCACTCTGTATTGCATTGTAGCACAGGCAATTTATTAGTTCAAGAGTTTTTTCTTTTTTTCTTCTCTTTATCTTTGAGCAGCCACTTCCGGATACTGTCATTGAAAATAACGTTTACTTCCGCCGACATCATCATGATATACATGCAGAAATAAAGCCACAACATGATAAGTGCGATCGTTGTCAGGCTTCCATACATGGAAAAACCATTAAAATAATCCACATATATAGATACACCAATAGAAAAAACATACCATGCCACTCCGCAGATCGCAGCTCCCGGAAGCTGGCTTTTAAAGGTCAGCTTTTTATTCGGCAGTGCAGTGAAGATTATATCAAAGAAAAGGATCAGCATTGCTAACATGACCAGACCTCGAAAATGTGACAGCAGATCCACAGCATGCCGCAGTAACGGAATATACTGCGATGCCAGTTTCTGAAGCGAATTTCCAAAAATAATTACAAGCAGCGTAAATATAATCGCGATCACAAACACTACTGTATAAACGACTGCCCAGAGGCGCAGCACAAACCAGTTTCTTGTCTCTTCAAGGTCATTGACAGAATTAAGTCCATCGGTCATATATTGTACTCCCTTTGCCGCAGACCAGATAGCCGCGATCGCTGTAATGGAAATAATGCCCACAGATCTGCTATACACCTCATCAATCAGGGAAATAAGAAACGGTGCTATGTATTCCGGCATAACTCTTTCTATAATTTTTAAAAGTGTCCCCTCCGTCACAGATGTATACTGTAACAGGGACGAAAAAACCATGAGAAACGGGATCAGCGATAATATAATAAAAAATGCTGACTGCGCAGAATATGCGTTGATCTTATCCCGTTTACATTTTCCCATAAATGACATGACATTTCCTATAATCTTCCAGATCATAATGTCTTTTTTCCTTCCATCTCTCCGATTGTCTCTATTTTAATATCCTGATAAAAATAATTTAAGATATCCAGATAATTCATACCGGCTTTTGCCATTCCATTTGCGCCATTCTGGCTCATGCCAAGTCCATGACCATAACCCCCGCCGGATAACAGATAGGTTCCGTCTTCCTGCTTTTCGATCGTTGAAAATGCACTTGGCAGCATCGTCATATTTTCTGATTCCGTTGCATCTGCATAGACTATTTTTTCGATCATACAGCCAAGAATCTTACGAATATTGTATTCTGTCTTTACTTTTACAACACCATGTTCATAAGTAAGATTCAATGTAAGGATCGAACCGGAACCACTTCTTGCTTCCACTGACATTCCGGTAATGTCTCCCATTTTCTTTCCGGCATCAGAAACATCCATCTCTGTTGTGCCGTCAGATTCATAATATAACACATTTTGGGGTGAAATGGAATGTCTTGCTGATAAGATCTCATTTACCTGTTCCGTTTTATCCGATAAATCTGCTGTTGCAGACCACCTGTAATAACGGATATCACTATCATATCCATCCGCGTTGCCCTTAATATACCGGGTAAATGTTGTTTCATCCGATAAGTCCATCCCATCATCCGTCTGATTTAAACATGTTTTTTTCAGATATCCATAATCAGCAGGATCATCCACATTCCAGATTTCTGCCGTATCTGTATACCCCATTGATGTAGAGAAATAATATGCCTCCACAACCTTTCCCATCCAGGTCATCACCTGATCACATGTTGCATCGACAGCTGCAACGGACTCCTTGGTCTGCTCCACTTTATTGTAAACCTGATAAGATGTACTGTCATTGATATGCGCTCCGTATGCCGCAAGATCTGCCCGCATAAGCTGTATATAAGCGTAACTGCGCGCACATACCGCCTGTGCCTTTAATGCCTCTGCCGAAAAATTTGACGGCATTTCACTTGGCACAACCGCAGATAAATATTCTTCTAATGGCAACTCATTCACGACCGTATACCCATTCTCTGTATTTCTCACCTCGATCGTTCCAAAATAGCCATTTGACGTAGCTGTCCCATTCTGGTCACACAGATAGATCCGTCCATCTTCCGTTTCCGGCTTCAAAACATAAGTTTTTCCAGAGGTATCTGTCAATGCATCCACAGGGTGAAGAAGTTCATCCGGTTCTGTATTTTTTGTTTCATCGCCACAGGTCACTACAGCTTTCGCAGAACATTTTAAATATATATCTTTCCGGACATTTGTACCATCATCCGCTAAAAGAAGAACCCGGATATTTTTTATATCAGCAGGCTGTAGAATAAGGATCGCACAGACTTCCTTCCCTGCTGTTACATAAGCAACATCCATGTTACCTAAAACAACATCCGATATCGATTTTTCAGACACATCGCCATAAGTCTGATAAACCGGAAGTTTTCCATTATGGTGAATTCTTCCATAATCTTCTATCTCAATCTCAGAATCATCATAAGACAACATCTGCCCCTGTATAAAATCCTGTTTTGTCTTGATTGCAGTAAGCGTACCATCCGTAAATACGAGGTCACAGACTCCCGGTTCGCAGGATATCTGATCATCGTTCAATTCTATTTCATAAACTGCACCGGCAAATAAAAAACAGATTTGTTCCCTCTGGCAGGATTTTAAATATACATTCTCGACCGTTTGTCCCTGTCTGGATACCTGTGCAATGCCAATGCACTGATTCTCTCTTATATAAATCTCATATGCCATCCAGTTTGTAAAATATGTATTTTGTAATCTGGTATAATAGTCACCCTGATTCGTTACAAGAACCGTCTGATCATCCAGCTCCAGACTATTTAACACAAGCATAGACTCTTTTGTCACGCTCTGTTCCATATCAAGAAATCCAAGTATCTGCTCATATATCTGATTCCATTCTGTACGCGGGATGGCTGAGTTTTTTCTTTTTACCACAAAATCAATCTGTTCTGAAACACCCAGTTTTTTTAACAGTTCATCCAGCACTGACTGTGTCAGATACTCCTGTTTCCTGCCTGAAAACCAGTCATCCCATTCATCCTTTGAATACACGGTAAAAGCCAGTTCCTGTTTTACTTCATCAATACTGATATAATCTTCCGAAAAAACTTCCGGATCATAATTCTCTTTCAGTTTGTTTATAAGTACACCTATAAAAACACAAATTAAAACTCCCAGTATGACTGCTGAAATTTTAGGTATATTTCTTTTTTTCACGTTGAGCCCCGTTTCTGTACCAAATACATATAATTTCTGTCATTTTATTGCACAAAAGAAGCTGCTTATATTTCAAAGCAGCTTCCCTGATCTTTTGTCCGAAAACAAAAGTTCTTTTGTATTTTAAATATTCTTTTGTATAGCAGATCTTTTTCATCTGTATGCCAAATATTCTTCTGTACATCAAATTTTCTTTTGTACTCTTCATCTCTTCTGTACTAAAAAATCTTCTGTACCTTATGATCTTTTGTCAAAAACCCAAAATGCCGTTTCCTACGTTTTTGACTCCTAGCGACCGCTAGGTGGGTAACCGCACGTCGGTTTCTGTCTTCCACTGCTCATGTACTGAAGTACTGATGGCTTGACATCTGCCTTCGAATATAAGAATCCCATAAAAGTAAATGTAGGTTCAAAAATGTAGGGTGTCGCACATCCCAGGCCGTTTTTGATAGTCTTATTATACTTTAATATGCCCCATTTCGCAACTATTAATTAGTGCCAAATTTTGTTTTACTTTCTATCTATTTTCTCTATTGACAAAAGCATCCTTACCTGTTCAATAGCTTCTTCCATATTATCTGTCCGTATAGAGAAGTCACAGAGTTCTTCATTGTCAATTTCATTTTCCAATGATAATAGACGGTACATTTTTTCCTGATTACTGATAGTTTTTTCTAAAATATTGGAAATCATTTTTTCACGACTGCTCCTGCAAAACAATATGGCTGTTGAAAACAATCGTTTCATAGCTATTGCACCACCGATATCAAGCGGCACGATCGGATTAATCCCATCTTCGATCATTTTTGCAATATCAGACGCCAGGATACCATATTTATTTCCGGCATACACGGTTACTGTTACAAAATCATTTTTTTTATTTTTAAACTCTTCAGCCGAAAGTCTCTGATGGAACCCATCTGCTGTTCCTGTCGTATACGAATGAACAATCTTTCCTGCTCCCGCTTTTTCTAACCTTTTGGCAAGTTCATTTTTGCCGGAACCGGACGGTCCGACCAATGCTATCACAGACGGAAATGAAACCGGCTTTTTATCTAACAGCATTGACTCTTTGATCTGATCTATTAACTGCAAAAATTCCCCATAATGATTTACAGATAGAATGCCGCTAAGTGAATCATTCCATGGGCGGCGCATTAAAACCGGATATTTAGCACAACTTTTAAGAATATTATGCGGTCCATCATCTAACGTAACATCAAAACGAACCAGCGATTTCTGGAATCCCATAATAATATTCTGTTCCGGAAAATCAGGAAATGCTGTCAGAATCTGTTCTGCGCGCAGGCTCATAAACTGCGGTGCAATTGCTGTAATAATATATACTTTCCCTTTTTTCTGCAGTTCATGTATGAAATTTTTGGCTTCATCCGTCACTGTCTGCATACGATAAATCCGTTCGTCCTGATAGTACTGCTTGATGATCGATGCCTTACCGACATTTTCCCATGAATTGATATCTTCTAATTTCAGATTCAAGGCATGTTCCTTATTTGCAAGCGTAATTGCATGTGTATTCAGATCAGAAATCACATCATCCCAGTCAATTCCATAAGTCAGCATAAATATCCTCCTATTTTTTACTGCAAGAAAGAATCCTGCTTTACAGGATTCTCCGCCTGCGGCGGGTTGCTCCAGCGACATAATTCCACTCCGACGCAGTGCAATCCTGCCCGGAGGGCTTTTTAATTCATAGGACGTAATTTCCTATGAATTAAAAAATCGGGTGTGAACCAAGTCACACCCGATCGTCATTCATAACAATAAGTCTGCTCGCAAAGCGTGCACTTTATTATTTCTGAGGACCTGCAGAAACTAATGCTTTACCAGCATCGTTTCCTTCGTATTTAGCAAAGTTCTTGATGAATCTGTCAGCAAGATCTTTTGCTTTTGTCTCCCACTCAGATGCATCTGCATATGTGTCACGTGGGTCAAGAATACCAGAATCTACACCAGGAAGCTCTGTCGGAACCTCAAAATTGAACATTGGGATTTTCTTTGTCGGAGCTTTAAGAATATCACCAGAAAGGATAGCGTCGATGATTCCTCTTGTATCCTTGATTGTGATTCTCTTTCCTGTTCCATTCCATCCTGTGTTAACAAGATATGCTTTTGCTCCACTCTTCTCCATCTTCTTAACAAGCTCTTCTGCATATTTTGTAGGATGCAGCTCTAAGAATGCCTGTCCGAAGCAAGCTGAGAAAGTAGGTGTCGGCTCTGTGATTCCACGCTCTGTACCAGCAAGTTTTGCTGTAAATCCAGACAGGAAGTAGTACTGTGTCTGCTCTGGTGTCAGGATAGATACTGGAGGAAGTACTCCGAATGCATCTGCTGATAAGAAGATTACATTCTTTGCAGCCGGTGCAGATGATACAGGTTTAACAATATTTGTAATGTGGTTGATCGGGTAAGATACACGAGTATTCTCTGTAACACTCTTGTCATCGAAATCAATCTTTCCGTTTGCATCAACAGTTACGTTCTCAAGAAGAGCGTTTCTCTTGATTGCATTGTAGATATCAGGCTCAGACTCTTTATCAAGACCGATAACCTTTGCATAACATCCACCCTCGAAGTTGAATACGCCGTTGTCATCCCAGCCGTGCTCGTCATCACCGATTAAGAGACGTTTCGGATCTGTGGAAAGTGTTGTTTTACCTGTTCCGGAAAGTCCGAAGAAGATTGCTGTATTCTCGCCGTTCATATCAGCGTTTGCAGAGCAGTGCATGGAAGCGATGCCCTTAAGTGGGAGATAGTAGTTCATCATAGAGAACATACCTTTCTTCATCTCTCCACCGTACCATGTATTGACGATAACCTGCTCTTTGGATGTAATGTTGAATGCAACACATGTCTCTGAGTTAAGACCTAACTCTTTGTAGTTCTCAACTTTTGCTTTTGAAGCATTGTATACGATAAAGTCCGGCTCAAAGTTCTCAAATTCTTCTGCTGTTGGCTTGATGAACATGTTTGTTACGAAATGAGCCTGCCATGCAACCTCAACGATGAAACGAACTGCCATACGTGTATCTTTATTTGCTCCACAGAAAGCATCTACTACGAACAGTCTCTTGTTTGAAAGTTCTTTCTTTGCAAGATCTTTCACTGCTGCCCATGTTTCCTCTGACATAGGATGGTTATCGTTTGGATATTCTTTTGAATTCCACCATACAGTGTCTTTTGAATTCTCGTCCATAACGATATATTTATCTTTCGGGGAACGTCCTGTATAGATACCAGTCATAACGTTAACTGTACCAAGTTCTGTTTCCTTACCAACCTCATAACCCTCAAGACCTGCTTTGGTCTCTTCCTCGAATAACATCTCGTAAGAAGGATTGTGAACGATCTCTGTTACTCCGGTAATGCCATACTTGCTTAAATCAATATTTGCCATTGCTCTTTAACCTCTTTCCTTTAAAATAATCAGGGTATTTTTTAAAAAATTCCGCTAATATAAATATACACAATGTTATTTTTTTGTCAATCAGTTTTTGTAAAATAATGTCACCCTTTTTTATTCTCCGGCTGTAAAATTCTTCTGTTCTAACTCTTTTGCAATCGGTGTGATCTGCACCAGTAAATTCTCCATATTTTCGAACATGGTACTCTTTTGTGTTCCAAGATCATTTGCCCGCTCTATATGCATGCGAACTGTATCATACTCTGCCTTTTCCCGCTCAAGCGAACGGTTTACATCGGCAAGTTTTTCCCTTGAATCACCAAGCACGCCTGCAATCTCCTGCTGTACCTGGTCTGCTCCGCTTGCAGCCGCCGTAATACGGTCAAACACCTCATATGTCTCATCTGCACTCTCTAAGCTTTTCCCGAGTGACTCTTTCGATGTAGCAATGCTCTGGTTTAAATTTTCCGTATCCTGTTCCACTTCCACAATGCTTCCATCTACGGTGCTGACAAGGCTTTTGATCTCACTGGCGAGATTCTTTACTTCCTCTGCAACAACGGCAAATCCTTTTCCCTGCTCCCCGGCACGCGCCGCCTCAATGGATGCGTTCAATGCAAGCATATTGGTCTGGTTGGCAATTGAGATGATCTGTCCCATACATTCTTTGATTTTCTGCACGGATGCCTGGAAATCTTCGAATGTGCGCTGGATCTCATCAAAATGTTCCTGTACTTCCCCTGAACTCTCCTTTAAGCCACCGACTTTCTGCTGTGCCTCTTCCACCGATTTTGTAATATCTTCTCGCACACCGGCAAACTGTCCTGACGTTTCGCCAACTGTTTCAAACGTTTCATGAAAAGAGCCAAGCTTCTCTTTGAGCTGTTCATTTTCCTCTAAAACCGCCTGAAATGCATTCTGGATTTCCTGTAATTCATCCAGAGATCTTACCTCTGTCTGTGAAAGTTTTTTCTGGTAGTCAAGCAGACTTTCAGACACATGTATTACCGGATGCAGATTTAATTTTTCTTCTGTCTGACTCACCTGTTCTTTTATCTCTTTTTTGAATTGAAACATTCTCTCTCCCCCTTACTCAAATACAACACACGACATGGTCTGATTTACAAACTGGCTGTTATAATGTTCCCCAAAACCAACTAAACCTGCATGCATACCAAGTGTCCCCATTGTCTTTAAATACTGATCCATATAATGCTCCTGGGAGAAGAATAGATAACGGAAAATGCAATTTACGGAAAAAACACCAGAAATCCTTGCAAAATCACCTTTGATCTGCCGCACCGTCTCTTCCACGATGGAAGGATAATCATTCGTCTCAAGCAGATAAAGCACATCGGAATCATTGACCTGACGATAGCAGCCCAATGCATTTCCCGCTACTTCTTTGATTGAGATAATACAGATATCCTGCCCGTTCTTTTTACCGATCGGGTTTTTAAAAGTCTGGTTTACAATATCCTGTTCCCGGATACCAAGTGTATCTTCATAGACCTGTTTTGCCGGCTTTCCGTTTAGTTCCCCGACTGTGTATTTACTGCGGTCTGTATTTGATGCAATAAAACGATACTGTGGAAGTGGATAATAAATATTTTCCTTATACACTTTAACTTTGCCACCGGTATTTTTCACAAATGCAAAAGCATCTGCATCTTCATATACCTTTCCATTTACGGAAACTTTTCCACCATCCCCTGTTCCACCTGTCAGTGAAATTTTCTTTTTTTCCAGAATACTGTACATGGTCGTAAGAACCGCCGCATCATTCCCTGTACAAAAATCAATACAGACAGTATTTTCAGATGACGCATTTATCTTCTGTAAAGCCTTTTCAACCCTGCTGATATATTTGACCGGCATGATGGATGCCTGCTCTAATACGTCTGTCACAGCCTCTACACCTTCAAACGCTGTTACACTGACACCTTTTTCCGTCACACCTGTCTGGTAACTCATTCCGATGCATCCAATGCTCGGTACACCCGGATATAATTCTTCCAGTTCAGCTGCATGAGCTTCAAGCTGCTCTGCATTTGACATCAGGATCAAAAATGCCGGATTCCCCAACCCCCGTACTGCTTCTTTTAAATTTCCACTGGAACTTGTTCCATAACTCTCTTTCATCTGTTTGTCTCTCCTTTATCTTTTCTGTTTCAGATTCCAAACATATCTGTAAAAATTATCCTATTTCCTGTGCTGTCTGTCAAGTTTATCAGCTATATTTTACAACTCTTTTCCGGTTGCTTTTGTGATATCCTTCTTTGTAAATGCTCCAGGCAGCAACTCTTCCAATGTAAATATCTTATAATCATCCGGTGTGTTCACAAGAATCACCTGAAATGTTTCCGGATCACAAAACTCTGCCATGACCTGCCGGCATACCCCACATGGATAAAGATAGTCATCTGCGTCCCCGTTGATCGCAATCGCAGTAAATTCTTTTTGCCCTTCTGATACAGCTTTAAAAAAAGCTGTCCGCTCTGCACAGTTTGTCGGTGTATAGGCAGCATTTTCTATATTACATCCCCGGTATATTTTTCCATCTTTTGTAAGCAGGGCAGCTCCTACCCTGAAATGTGAATACGGTGTATAAGCAAATTCTTTTGCCGCTATTGATTCCTGTGCCAGTTTCTTTATATCCATTTTTGTTTCCTCTCTTTAAATGTGTTAAGTCATCTGTTTATATTTTACCTGAAAAACTCTTTCATGAAAAGTTTTTTTAGAAAACTCTTGTGTCATAAGAAATACTTATGATATGATAAACAAAAATACTTTAATGTTATAAAGTAATAAATCAAAAAATACGGAGGATTATTATGACTGCCAATCGTTTCTGCGAAATTACCCCGGAATTACAGCATCTGTCAAAGCTCAGCGAACAGTGTGCCAGAATTGATCCTGCTCTCTATACAAAATACGATGTTAAACGTGGTCTGCGCGATATTAATGGTAAAGGTGTTTTAGTCGGTCTTACAGAAATATCTGATGTCTGTTCCACAAAAATGATCGACGGTGAAATGCGCCCGGCAGATGGTGAACTTTATTACCGTGGTTACAATGTCAAAGATATTATTGACGGCACATCGGAAAACAGCCACTTTGGTTTCGAAGAATGTACTTATCTGCTTCTTTTTGGAAAACTTCCCACCAAAACAGAACTGACGGAATTTACAAAAATGCTCAGTGAATACCGTACGCTTCCTACCAGTTTTGTCCGCGATATTATCATGAAAGCTCCAAGCAAAGATATGATGAATACACTTGCAAGGAGTGTTCTTACGCTCTATTCCTATGATGATCTTGCTGATGATATATCGCTTCCAAATGTACTCCGGCAATGTTTACAGCTTATCAGCCTGTTTCCGCTTCTTTCCGTATACGGTTATCAGGCTTATAAACATTATCATGATGGTGCAAGCCTTTTTATTCATCCACCAAAAGCCGAATATTCCACTGCAGAAAACATTCTTCATATTCTGCGTCCGGACAGCCAGTTTACACCTTTAGAGGCAAAACTTTTAGATACAGCGCTGATTCTTCATATGGAGCACGGAGGTGGAAATAACTCCACTTTTACCACACATCTGGTATCTTCATCCGGAACAGATACTTATTCTGTGATTGCCGCTTCCTTAGGTTCCTTAAAAGGTCCAAAGCACGGTGGTGCCAACATCAAAGTTGTCCGCATGTTTGAAGACATGAAAGCAAACCTCTCCGACTGGAATGACGAAGAGGAAATCAGCCGCTATCTGAGAGCTTTATTACATAAAGAAGCTTTTGACCATGCCGGTCTGATCTATGGTATGGGGCATGCGGTATATTCTCTTTCTGATCCTCGTGCACGCATTTTCCGTTCATTTGTAGAAAAACTGTCTGCCGAAAAAGGCTATGAAAAAGAATTTGCTCTCTATGATGCTGTATCACGATTAGCACCAAAGATCATCGCAGATGAACGTCAGATCTATAAAGGTGTCAGTCCAAATGTCGATTTTTACAGCGGCTTTGCTTACAGTATGTTAGGACTTCCAGTGGAACTTTATACTCCGATCTTTGCGATTGCCAGGATTGCCGGATGGAGTGCCCACCGTCTTGAAGAAGTTGCCATCAACGGTAAGATCATGCGTCCTGCTTATAAAAATGTTGGTGAACATAAAGAATATATTCCAATGGAAAAACGCTGACCGGAAAGTCAGCGTTTTTCTCAATTCTGCTATTTTTCTATTGGAAGCTCAAACCAGAATGTTGATCCACATCCGGGGGTGCTCTCCACACCATATCTGGCATGATGAAGTTCCAGAATATTTTTTACGATGGAAAGGCCCAGACCCGTTCCCATTACAGCGCGCCTGTGTGTTTTATCCACTTTATAATAGCGATCCCACACATAAGGAAGTGCATCTTCTGCAATACCTTCTCCGCTGTCTGTCACTTCTATCCGAACATAATCCTGTAAAATTTTCTGACGCACCCACACTGTTTTATCTTTTCCGGTATAATTGACCGCATTGTTGATCAGATTATAGATCACCTGATATATCTTGTATTCATCCGCCTTTACCAGAACTTTTCTGTCATATTCAAAATGTATGCAGTAACCATCCTGCTCTTTCAGTTTATTATAGCGTTCAAGAACAGATTCGATACTTTCCGTCAGATTGTATTCGGTATCATTTTTTTCCATAACACCAGCCTGAAGTTTTGATATATCAAGCATGTCATTTACAAGGTTTGTCAGTCGTCCGGCTTCATCGATCACTACCTGGACGTTTTCCGGTGTGTTTTCTCCCGGAAGGTCCCGCATCACCTCTGCATAGGCAATGATCATCGTAAGAGGCGTTCTTAAATCATGTGATACGTTTGCAATCAGTTCCCTCCGCAGAGACTCATTTTTGCCAAGTTCTTTCGCTGTTGCATTGAGCGTATCTGAAAGTTCTGCTACTTCACGATAATCTTTTCCATCAAAACGTACATCAAAATCTCCCTTTGCAAGTGCTTTCGCTGACTCATTGATCCGGATCAGTGACTTGGATATCTGCCTGGACAGTAAAAGAGCAATTCCAAGTGAAAGCAAAATCATAATAACCGTGATCCATACCAGTTCGATACGCAGTGTATTGACTGTTGCATCCACCGGTGTCAGTTGTGTATTGACCATCAGAATATATTCCTGACCTTTACACTCCACTGCTTTCACATAGATCACACTTTTGATGCGCTCCTGTCCCCGTTTTTGTAAAAAGCCATGAAAAACACGTTCATTTCCGTTTTCGGTTCCATCTTCTGTGGCAGGTTCTAACGGTTCTTTTTCATCCCTCAGTAAATCTTCTTCTGCATTTTCAGGTTTTTTCATGTTGTCATCCCAGAACTCCGGGTTGATCCCACCTTCGTATTCTACCTTAAATATACCGCCATGTTCTTTTGCCTGTTCATAATAATATTGTATCTGCTCTGACGGCATATCTGTGAGTCTTGAATTTACAATATACTCTGCGCTGTATATTTCATTCCCCTGTATATCTGTTACATATACCGCCATGTTATTTTTGGCAGCAATATCATGGATCAGGGTATCTTTATCTTCTTCGTCTGATGTTAATATTCCTGCTGCCACTGACGTAACCTGTTCTGCTTCCCTGCTTTTGATCATGGTATAAAATGAATCCAGATAACAGATCTGGATCAGCCATAATACAACAAGAAGTATTCCTGTAAATACGAGCAGATAAGTAAATACCCTCCACTTAATACTGATTTTTTCATGCTTCAAACCGGTATCCCACCCCTCTTAGTGTCACTAAAAATTTGCGGTATTCTCCGAGACTGCTCCTCAAAAGTTTGATATGGGTATCTAATGTTCTGTCATCTCCATAATAATCATATCCCCATACCTCTGTGATCAGCTTCTCACGATCAAGTGCAATATTACGGTTTCTCACCAGATAAAACAAAAGTTCATATTCTTTTGGTGACATTTCGACACGTTTTCCGTCTACGGTCACAGTCCGTCCCGTAAAATCAATAATCAGACCTTCCGCCTGAAAAATTTCATGTCCGTTTCTTACATCTTTTTTATTGTTTCTGCTGATCACAACTTTCACACGCATCATCAGTTCACGTGGAGAAAACGGTTTTACCACATAATCATCGATTCCAAGTTCAAATCCGTGAATCTTGTCATATTCTTCTCCGCGTGCCGATAGCATAATAACAGGAATTTCTTTGAATTTGCGGATTTCCCGGCAGGTTGAAAACCCATCCAGTTCCGGCATCATTACATCTAGTATGATCAGGTCAAAATCTTCTTTCCGGCAAATTTCGACTGCTTCCATCCCATCATGTGCCTCTGTGATCTCATACCCTTCAAATTCTCCATATTTCCGGATGATCGCACGGATCTTATCTTCATCGTCTACAACTAAAATGCGTTCCATAACGTCTCATTTCCTCCCACAAACTGACTTTTTTCTGTTCATTACTATAACCGGTTTATGTGACGGCTGTGTGACTATCATCCGTATCTTGTGAAAATATGCTTTCCTATGAACGTCTTAAATGTGCAGGAACTTTTCCCGTGCAGTCTTTAAGCTGTTCTGGAACCATAAAAATGACCCAAGAAAGATCACAAGTTCTGCCAAAGTCAGCTTTCCTAAGAAATTCGTAAGTTCATTGATGATACCAACCAGTCCGACTAGGGCAACGATTCCTCCGAACAACGCCTCTCTCCAGTAAATAAATGCTATAAATCCTGCTGTATCTTTACATTTTTTCATCTCTTCTTCTGCAATTACCATGGCATTGATCCTGCCACTTTTTTTCATCTGAAGTGAAGATACTACCATATAGATCCCAAAAAGCAGAATTACCGCATCAAATACAACCATTACTTTCATTTTAAACCTCCAGCATAAATCTTTGTATTTCGACTTTTTTGTCTCATGTTTTTTATTATAAACGCAATACAAAATTGGCGCAACCAGACGTTTTAATTTGTTTTTTTACATAAAATCCCATATTTTCGGTCAAGAAACATTGAACTCTTGCGCCGATTAGTGTAAAATAAAAACAACATACTTATAGAAGGGGGCAAAAAACCATGAAATTTGATGACACAAAAATTCTCATCAGTGACGATTCTATTTTAGCAAGAAAACAGTTAAAGGATATCCTCTCCCAGTTTGGCACACCAACATTTTTAGAGGCTGCAAACGGACAGGATGCTATTGATATTTACAAAAAAGAATCCCCTTCGCTTGTATTTCTTGACATCGTTATGCCGATCAAAGATGGCAATGCTGTCATACATGAGATTACTGATTTTGATCCAGATGCTACTATCATTATTGTCTCTTCTGTCGGTACGCAGTCCCAGCTCCGCGAAGCCATTGAGGCAGGTGCCAGTGATTTTATCCAGAAACCGATCAATGCGGATCAGATCGAACATATTATTACTTCAAGATTTGAAGGGAGATAGACATGTACGCTCAATTTTTCGGAAACTACTTATTATCACACGGAATCACAAAAGAACAGTTAATGCATGCTATGCAGGAAGCAAATTCTGAGCATCCGAAATTAGGAACTCTCGCCATGCATGCAGGATATATGTCAGCCAGTGAAGTGGACCGCGTAATCATCATGCAGACACATGAAGATAAACGTTTCGGCGAACTTGCCATCCGCGAGGGCTATCTGACAGAAGCACAGGTTACAGAGTTACTGCAGACACAGAATCCTAACTTCTTACTTCTTGGTCAGGCATTATTAAATGATGGTGTTATTAATAATGAGCAGCTTCAGTCTCTTATCATCGGTTATCAGTCAGATAATGAACTTTATGATGCAGATATGTCCGCAGAGACAAAGGATATCGTAAACCACCTTGTAGAAAATTTCTTTGTCGTTGCAGAACGTCCGCTTTCATCTGGAGAGCTCTCTTTCCTGCATCTTTTATTCAACAATCTCGTTCGTTTTATCGGAGATGATTTTTCACCGGTTCGTCCGGAACTCTGTAAAGAATATCCAACAAACTACTGTATCAGCCAGCAGATCAACGGTAAGTTTTCCATCCGTACTTATATTGACATGCCGGAAAGTACATGTATTGCATTTGCATCCCGTTATGTTGATGAAGATTTCAACAGTTTTGATGAATATGTACAGTCCTCTCTTGAAGATTTCTTAAATCTCCACAATGGTCTGTTCAATGTTAATATGTCAAATGAACAGGGACTTGAATTACAGCTTGATGTTCCAAATGTTGTGACAGATGAATTGATCACATTTGAACATGAAGCATATCTGTTACCGGTTGTTTATTCTTTCGGAACGATTCATTTTATCTTTGAACTGATTCACAACGAATTATAAATTTCATTATGACAAAAAACGACTGTGCAAAACACAGTCGTTTTTTTGATGAAAATAGAATGTTTGCGGAATGAACATTCTATTTTCTGTTATCTGCTTATTTATTATATTCCAAGGAACTGTTTTACAACCTCTGGCATCTCTTCCACTTCACATACAGTCTTATGGCGAACCTCGGCACTGCGGATTTCCTCGATTGCCTGTGGAATTTTTACATTGCCGATCCTGCTTAATTCATCCACCAGCTCAAACTCAGATAAAGAATCATATTTTGGATCAATCGCATCCATAACGCTTCTGCTGAATTTAAACGGACTTGCTGTTGATGCGATCACGGTCTTGGTATCTGTGTCATTCGTATCTTTTTTATATTTATGATATACAGATGCAGCAACTGCTGTATGTGTATCAATCACATAACCTGTTTTCTCATACAGATCACGGATGGTATCTGCTGTCTCTTTCTCGCTCGCATAATTTCCGTAGAAATCAGCAAGTTTCTCTTTCATTTCCGGTGTGATCTCGTACTTGCCGGTTGTATTTAATTCTTTCATCAGTGCAGCATTCTTCACAGCATCCTCACCTGCAATACGATAGATCAGACGTTCAAGGTTGCTTGAGATCAGAATATCCATAGAAGGAGAACTTGTCAGCATAAATTCACGGTTCTTATCATAGGTACCGGTAGAGAAGAAATCATAAAGGACTTTGTTCTCATTTGAAGCACAGATCAGTTTTGCAACCGGGATTCCCATATTTTTTGCATAAAACGCAGCCAGGATATTTCCAAAGTTACCGGTAGGAACCACAATATTGATCTTCTCATCTTTTGCGATCACACCGTTTGCATATAATTTTGCATATGCATATACATAGTATGCAATCTGTGGTACCAGACGTCCGATATTGATAGAGTTTGCAGATGAAAACTGGTAACCTGCAGCGTCCATCTCCTCTGCAAGTTCTGCATCAGAAAACATTTTCTTAACACCGGTCTGTGCCTGGTCAAAATTACCATGGATACCAACAACAAAAGTATTATCACCTTTCTGTGTTACCATCTGCTTTTCCTGTACCGGGCTGACACCATTCTTTGGATAAAATACAATGATCTTGGTTCCCTTTACATCTGCAAAGCCTGCCAATGCTGCCTTTCCGGTATCACCGGATGTAGCGGTCAGGATCACGATATCATTTTTGACATTATTCTTTCTTGCTGCAGTGATCAGAAGATGTGGCAGAATGGATAATGCCATATCTTTAAAAGCGATCGTCGGACCATGGAACAATTCAAGATAATACGCACCATCTGCGTCCACTAACGGCGCGATCTCTTCTGTATCAAACTTACTGTCATAGGCAGCATTAATACAGTTTTTCAGTTCTTCTTCTGTATAATCTGTCAGAAACAGTCTGAGTACTTCATAGGCAGTCTCCTGATAAGTCATCTTAGAAAGTTCTTCCATGCTTACATCCAAAGACGGGATCTCAGTCGGTACATATAAACCGCCATCATTTGCCAGTCCTTTTAAAATTGCCTGTGATGCTGTCACTTTTTCATTTGCGTCTCTTGTGCTTGCATACATTAATTCCATTTTCTTCGTCCTCTTATCTTTTTATTCATCGTAATTAAGTTTGGGATTTCCAATACCTTCCAGTATTATATCAATACTTTTTAGTATTATATAGGAAATGATTGCTTCATGTCAATGCTTTAACGTATGAAAATATTATTTTACAAAAATCGCATCATCTTGCAACCTTTCCGGAAACATGATATGCTGATTACATCTCACCAATGCATCATAACAACTTTAACCGCAGAATGGAGATTTTTATGTTAAAAGGAGTTTTTCCTGCTACAAAAATAGATGGAACCATCTACTATCGTTCCAGCATCAATTATTCCGGCAAACACATCAGTCTTGGAAGTTTTTCATCAGAAGATACAGCTCATCTGGCTTATAAGGAAGCATCACAGGCTCTTTCTGACTCAGTCATAACCATTGACAATGTCTACTCATACAAAACAACTCTTCCATATGAAAAAATCATCATTTTGCTTAATTTTCGTGATAATGGACTCTATTTTAAAAATCCGATCTATCTCCGTAAAGGATATTTCAGTTATTTCCTTTCAGAACATGAAGAATTAAAATTTGACATTGACGATCTTTTTTATTATTCCAGTCACAAGATCCAGAAACGGCAGGGACATCTTTTTGTCAGTGATTACGGGATGCAGTATTCCATTCTGTCACGCTATGGGATACGTCCATATGCAGTTGCCGGCAGGGATTATCAGTTTGTCAACGGGGACCCATCGGACTATCGTTATGCTAACATCCTTGTGATTAACCGTTTTCACGGTGTCGCTCGTTATATGGTAAAAGGAATTACCAAATATCGTGCTACGATACATATTAATGGCAACTATATCGTCGGAACCTATTCTAGTGAGGAAAAAGCTGCTATTGCATATAACAAGGCTGCAGACCTCGCAAAAGCCGCCGGAATCCAAAAAGATTTTCCTGAAAATTATATTGATACACTTTCACCAAAAGAATATGCGGAAATTTATACAAAAATAAAGCTGTCTGAACGTTATCTTTCTTATCTAAAAAACTCTGGCACAATATGATCTTTGACACATAGCCTGACTGAAAATGTCAAGTTGTGCTCGCCTGTTTTCAAAATCACGTTATTGTATATTTGTCTAAAAAGTAGTACAATAAACGCAAATGTTTTGATGAATTACCATTCCTACTGAATAACTATACATAAAGGGAGACATATTTATGAGCCAAACCACTTTCAGCGATCTTGAACGAAATAATAAAACCTGTATGTATGCTCATCTGATTGATTCGAGTATCATGACACTGTTTTGTATTTTGCAGGTGCTTTCCGGACTTCAGACCTGGAGTTATATTCTTATCATTATGATTCTCGGTTTTGCACCTGTCATTGCAGAATTTTATTTCTGGAACAAATCACATGAATCAGCCGCGATCAAACATCTCGTTGCGATCGGTTTTGCTGTTTTTTACAGTTTTGCACTTTTTACTGCCACAAACGGTCTGGTTTTTTTATTCGTTATTCCAATGATTTTAATTATTTCCGTTTATAACGATGTAAAATATTCTCTTATGGTCAACGCCGGAACCACGATTGAAAGTCTTATTGTCGTAATTGTAGGTTCTCAGAATGGAAAATTTGGTTATTCCGGACAGGACAATGCTGTAATCCAGGTCGTCATTATGATTATGGTCGGTATTTATTCTTACTATACTTCACAGACTTTAAACCTCAATATGACACAGAAAATCAAACGTGCCGAGGAATCCCAGACACAGTCAGAGAAATTACTGACAAACCTGTCTGAATTATCAGATCATGTTAATCAGGAAATCAACAGTATCCATCAGGAACTTGATAAATTAAGCACCTCAGCCCAGACAACCCAGCATGCCATGCAGGAAGTATCCAGCGGTACAGCAGATGCAACAGAAGCAGTTATGGAACAGGGTGTGCAGACAAAATCCATTCAGGATAAAATTGTGTTTGTCAATGATGTAACACAGCAGATCAGTGAAAATATGCAGCACACGTTAGACATCGTAACAGAAGGAAGTAATTCCATGCACCTTCTTGCCAGCCAGGTAGATACTTCTGTTGAAAACAGCGTGGAAGCTGCCGCAAAGTTAGAAACATTAAATCATTATATGGAAGAAATGCATTCTATCGTAGAATTGATCGGCGGGATTACATCCCAGACCAGCCTTCTCGCACTAAACGCAAGTATTGAAGCGGCAAGAGCCGGAGAAGCAGGAAAAGGGTTCTCTGTTGTTGCCACCGAAATCACAGGAATGGCTTCACAGACAAAGGATGCGACCATAAAGATAACTGAGTTGATCAATAATGTTACTTCTGCTATCAATGAAGTTGTTACTGTGATACAGCAGATGATTGGCGGTATCAATCAGGAAAAAGAAAGTGCGCAAAATACTGCAGACAGCTTCTCTTCCATTCATGAAAATACACTTTCCATTCAAAATGGTATACAGAACCTGACCACAAGCACCTCAGAATTAAAAGATGCAAATCAGGTTATTTCTGATTCCGTCCAGACACTTTCTGCAATATCAGAAGAACTGACTGCACATGCACACGAGACGTTAGAAGCCGAAAGTAAAAACACAGATATACTTGATAATATTGCTTCCAAAATGCAGGAACTCGTAACATTTACCCAAAAACAGTTTTAAATTTATTAAAAAAAATACATCTGACAACCGGAGTATTGTTGTCAGATGTATTTTTTTGATAAATTGCTATTTTCATCTGTCTGCTTTACAAAACTGTCATTTCTATATATTTTCTACTGCATCGCGAAGTTCATCTGCCATACTCTGCACGCAGGATGTCTGTGACGAAATCTCCTCCGATGTTGCAGCAATCGTTGCTACTTTCTCGTTCATTTCATTAATATTCTCAATCAGATCTTTGATCGAATCAATGCTTGCATTAATCTTAGGAATGATCTCTTCTGCTTTCGCATCATTTTCAACGATCAGATTTTTTGTCGAATCAGACAATTCACGTATTTCGCTTGCAACTACTGCAAATCCGCGTCCCGCTTCTCCTGCCCGTGCCGCCTCTATGGAAGCATTCAGTGAAAGAAGATTTGTCTGTCCTGCGATCGAGGAAATATCCTCATTACTTGCCTTATAAATATTAATAAAATCAGATATCGTTGCCAAAGAGCTGTTTAACTGCTGACAGAAATTGGAAATTTCCTGTATATGCTGTGCAAGAGTTGTCGCCTCGTTTGCTGACGTCTCATTGGCAGCACCCAGCTGATCAATATTATCGCTCAAAGATACAAACTGTTCTGTAATGCCGGCAAGTTTCTGATTATGAATCTCTTGTTTTTGCTGTTCCTCCTCCATAAGATTCTGGATCTTTTCTTTTTCATTTTCTGCAACACTCTTAACATAATGTACACAGTTTTCTTTTACATTCACATGATTATAGATTGCCTTTGCCATATTGCGGCAGGATGAATAGCCACAGGACTCACAGTTAATTTTTTGGCTGGCTGCATCCGTCTTATTCATGGATGTAAAGATCTCCTGGATTTCATGCTCGGAAGGCTCTTTAATAACAACATTCTTATTTGTATATTTACGCACGAAATCATTGATATCCAGATCTGCAAATGCTTTCATCAGATTTGCGAGGCGTTCATTTTCCGGCACGGAGTCATCCCATGGGGAACCATTCTTTCCTTTTTTCCAAAACAGTCTCTTTTTCGTTTCTGTCCTGTCGGAAGCTCTGTTTCGCATATCACTTAGCGTCAGCATAACATCATCCGTATTGCGTTCCGGTTCTGTAGCTGTTCCGTAGATGCATCCTTTCGAACAGTTTAAAATATCGACCATAAATGGCTGTCTCCTGTTTGTTCTGATACGTTCTAAGTACTCATGCAGGTAGCGATAAGCCTCCTCTTCGCCCTCTACCTGTCTTACCACCTGTTCTTTTCCAAGAAAATGCTCTACATTCTCTCTGAGTCCACCCGGCATCGGATAAAGCGCACCCATCCCATATTCCAGTTCGTCCTCATATTCCTTACAGCCCTGATATTTATTTCCAATTGTTTCAAAAAGCTTTTTAAATGTCACATTATATTTTACATAGCCATAGCAATTTGGATCTGTAATCTCTGTCTTCTTTGCGATACAAGGACTGATAAATGCAAGTTCATCATCACATTTTAAATATTTTTTATGTAAATTGCCATACACATCATCGGACTATGAATCGGCATCATTTTCGGCAGTAATTCCGGAATATATTTTTCCACATAATTGACAACTGCCGGACATGGCTGGGAAATGCCACCCAGAAACTGATGTTCTGTAATATATTTTAAATATCCCCATGTCGTGATATCTGCACCGAAAGAAACACTGTAAATATGATTTACACCTTTTTCCTTCAGATATCCAAGTACCTTTTTATACTCATGCGGATAATTTGCCAAAAATGCAGGAGCTAAAATAACAGAAATCTTTTTTCCTGCTTCTAATGCTGTAAAAAATGATTTTGTGTCATCCTGATATTCTCTGGCATTATGCTCACATGCATCAAAACATGCCCCACATGCAATACATTTTTCAGAGTCAACTGTTACCTTTCCTGCATCTGTTGCAACATTGGCGATCAGCACCGGACAATCTCTTACACATTTGTTGCATCCGGTACAATTATCATTTGCGTAAATAAGTTCCATTTTGTCCACCCACTTTGTATAATTTTCATAAAAAATATATTGTCATAGTGATATTTTATCATATTTTTGTGTTAATAACAATTTTTTATCACTTATTTTTTTTGAATGTTTATAAAATAATATACAAAAGAACAGACCGCTTTGAGCAGCCTGTTCTTTTGTTCTTCTAATTGTACTTAAATTAAATTAAAGAATAATCTTCTTCGGACATTTCTGTGCACAGATACCACATCCGACACATTTTTCCTGATCAATATATGCCACATTGTCAATGACATGTACAGCATCTTTCGGACAGTTCTTCTCACAGAGATGACATCCGATACATCCAACGGAACATGCTTTCATTACATTCTTGCCGACTTCCTTAGAACTACACTGTACAATATGTTTTGCTGAGTAAGGAACAAGCTCGATTAAGTGTTTCGGGCAGGCAGCTACACATTTACCACAAGCCTTACATGCCTCTTTGTCAACTAATGCAATGCCGTCTACGATATGGATCGCATCAAATGGACATGCTTTCACACAGGAACCATATCCCAAGCAGCCATAGTTACATGCTTTGGGTCCACCGTTTGGAACAAATGCCATAGATGCACAGTCCTCATTACCGGTGTACTCATAGTCTTTCTGTGTCTTATCACAGGTACCTGCACATTTTACGAAAGCAACTTTTTTCTCACCCTCGCCAGCATCTACACCCATGATCGCACCGATCTTTGCCGCAACCGGTGCACCACCGACCGGACACTGATTTACCGGTGCTTCACCTTTTGCGATCGCTGCAGCAAGTCCGGAACATCCGGCATAACCACAACCACCACAGTTATTTCCTGGAAGTTCGCCTAAGATGGCAACTTCCTTCTCATCAACTTCTACTTTGAATTTTTCTCCGGAAATACCAAGGAAAAATCCAATCAAGATACCTACGCCGCCCACAACAAGGGCTGCAACTAATATTGCTGTAACGTTCATCTTATTTTTCCTCCTAAATCATTCCTGAGAATCCCATAAACGCGATAGACATCAAAGCTGCTGTGATCAGAACGATCGCAGTACCCTGAAATGGTTTTGGAATATCATTGTATTCAATTTTTTCACGCAGACCTGCCATCAGAACGATCGCGATCAGGAATCCGAATGCAGTTGCAAAACCATTTACAACACTCTCTAAGATTCCATATTCTTTTGTAACGTTTGTTAATGCAACACCTAATACGGCACAGTTTGTAGTGATAAGAGGAAGGTATACACCTAAACTCTGATACAATGCCGGCATTGATTTCTTTAAGAACATCTCAACAAACTGTACTAATGCTGCGATAACAAGAATAAATACGATCGTCTGTAAATAAGTAAGATCGATCCCCTTGCTCATCAGATAGCTGTTTGCAAGAATAAATTTATAGATCAGTGCTGTTACAAACGAGGAAATCGTGATAACGAACACAACTGCACCGCCCATTCCGGCTGCTGTCTCTGTTTTCTTGGAAACTCCTAAGAACGGACAGATACCAAGGAACTGACTTAATACAACGTTATTTACAATCGCAGAACCGATTGCAATCAAAAGTAATTCTTTCATCTGTACCTATCCTCCTACTCTTCTTTTCCGGCAGCATCTGCTTTTACAGTTGCTTTACCGCTGCAGTGTGCAGCCTGGCTGCAGCCGGAGCAGTCGCCGCTCAAGCATCCTGCAGGCTCTGCTAACGGTTTTCCTTTTGCTTCCATCTTCGCTCTTACAATGTTCATAATAGCAACCAGACAGGACAATACTAAGAATGCACCAGGAGCCATAACGAAAATTGTGATCGGTGTAAACCATTTTAAGGATAAGATCTGGAATCCGAAGATCTGACCTGCTCCTAAAAGTTCACGGATCAAACCGATGCAGGTAAGACCAAATGTAAATCCAAGTCCCATACCAATACCATCAAACATAGACGGGATTACCGGGTTCTTAGAAGCATAGCTTTCTGCACGTCCAAGGATGATACAGTTTACTACGATAAGAGGAATATATACACCTAAAGACTCGGAAAGGCTTGGTGTATATGCCTGCATGATAAACTGAACCATGGTAACAAGTGATGCAACGATTACGATGAATGCCGGCATACGGACACCATCCGGGATCACTTTACGGAATGCTGAAATCAGCATATTGGATAAAATAAGTACCACTGTTGTGGAAAGTCCCATACCAAGTCCGTTGACTGCTGAGGAAGTAACCGCCAATGTCGGACACATACCAAGCATCAGAACGAAGGTAGGATTCTCCTTGATAATACCGTTATATAAACGTTCTACATTCTTGTTCATTAATTTGTACCTCCCGCTAAAACATTCTGGAAGTATGTCAGGCAGGCATTTACACCGTTAGCCATAGCTTTTGATGTAATGGTAGAACCTGAAATTGCTTCGATCTCGTTGTCGGCTGACGGAGCTGACTTAACAACGGTAAAGGAATCTACTTTTTTGTTTTCAAACTGACCGTAGAAATCTTCTTCCTGCGCCTTCATACCAAGACCAGGTGTCTCAGAAATAGATGTGATGGAATAACCATTTACAGTTCCATCATTCTGGATACCTACGGAGAATGTGATAGATCCCTGGCTTCCGTCCTTTGCGGTTACCGTAAATACATAACCAAGTGTATTTTCGGATGCATCCTGTGCTGCAACTACTGTCTCAATCTCATCGGAATATCCGTTTTCATCTAACAGAGTCTGTGCTGCGTCTGCATCAAAATCCGCATAATCTGTAAAATGATCTGCATCTGTAAATACCTGTTTGTAGGCATTCTGTGTTTTTTCTTCATTTACCTTGTCAATTGAAGGTTTTGTAACACCGTACACAACTCCAAGTAAAAGTCCAAGTACGATTGTAAAAGCAAATAAAATTAATGCGTCATGAACGATCTTCTTATTCATCTTATTTGCCTCCTTCCTGCTTTTTGGCTTCTTTTACCATGCCAAATGCTCTCGGAACTGTATATTTCTCGATCATCGGAACTAAGATATTGCTTAAGATGATTGCAAAAGAAACACCTTCTGCATTTGCACCAAAGCAACGAAACAGTCCGGTAAAGATACCACAGCAGATACCAAAGATGATCTGTCCCATTGGCGTGATCGGTGAAGTAACATAATCAGTAGCCATAAAAAATGCACCAAGCATGAGACCACCACCGCAGAGCTGTGCTGTAATATAAGTCCAGTCAGCACCATGTCCGCTGAAAAGAAGCATGAAAACAACAAATGTTATAATATAGCTTGCCGGGATTCTAAGATCGATCACTCCCATTAAAATCAGGAAGATCGCACCGATCAGAATAGCGATTGCAGAAGTCTCACCGATTGTTCCGGCAGTACGTCCGATCAGCATATCCATGGTATTTACTGCATCCCCGTTTCTCATTGCCGCAAGCGGTGTTGCTCCGGTATAAGAATCAATCGTAAAGTTTGTCATGTTTGCTGCAAATGCGATCAGAAGGAAACATCTTGCACCCAGTGCAGGGTTCATGAAGTTCTGTCCGAGGCCGCCGAACATACATTTTACAACAATAATTGCAAACACACCGCCAAGAACTGCTTCCCACCATGGAAGTGTAGCCGGGAGGTTCAATGCTAAAAGTAATCCTGTCACAACAGCACTCAGATCATTGATCGTCTGTTTTTTATGTACGATCTTGTTAAAGATCCACTCTGATGCAACACAGGATGCGATTGTTACTAAAATTAAAATCAGTGCTCTGTACCCAAAGTTATAGATACCAAATAAAGTTGTCGGAAGCAATGCAATAATTACATAAAGCATGATTCTTTCCGTTGTATCTTTGGAACGCACATGTGGTGATGATGAAACATGATATAAATCACTCACAGGAATCCACCTCTTTCTTCAGTTTTAAAATTTTATTTAATATTGTGAAAACACATTTTCCGAAAATCTCTGCGAATCATGCTTTCATTATTTCTTGTTGCGTTTTGCAGCAAGAACCTGTTTCTTCATGGTCTTAATAGACTGTGCAAGCTGTCTCTTCGCCGGGCATGCAAAACTGCAGCTGCCGCACTCCACACACTCTAATCCATGCCATTTTTCAAATTCTTCGGAAAGTCCCTTATCTGAGAACTTTGCAAGTCTTGACGGGATCAACTGCTCCGGGCATGCCTCCACACAACGTCCGCAGTTGATACATGCTGTCTGTAATTTCTCTGCTGCTGCAACCTCATCCTGTGACATACATAACAGGGAAGATGATGTCTTTGTGGTCGGAACGTCTAATCC
>ERZ772805.563-NODE-563-length-41155-cov-11.218929_pt1 | contig 41155 bp, 35 predicted proteins | sample MGYA00511344_ERZ772805 | MGnify/ENA primary metagenome ERZ772805 (study PRJEB29015, sample SAMEA2737730) | human gut metagenome | biome: human gut; feature: human-associated habitat; material: faeces | place: China | collected 2012 ...
GGATCAATATGTTTTGCTCATCTCTATAATATTCTAGTCTAATATCTTATAAAACTCAATATCCACTTATATGATTTTATAATTTATCTTTAACTGTTAATGACCTCCTTGTTGAATAAGGGTTCACGTTTTTTGGTGCCGGATATGTCTAGTCAAAAAATATTTGTTAAATTTGCAACTTCAAATTTTTAGAGTTATAATTCTAGCCTAATTTTGTTCCTGTTTCTATGTGGTATCCGCGTAGGAAGGCATCGGCTTCCATGCGTTTTTTGCCTGGGATCTGGAGGGACTTGATGGCTAGTCTGCCTTCGCCGGTCTGAACTTTGAAGCCGTGTTTTGTGACTTCTGTGATCGTTCCGGGCTCATGAGTATCTGCGGTTTCTACAACATCCTCTACTTCTGCTTCCCAAATTTTCATCGTTTTGCCTTCCCACTGGGTGTAGGCGCTTGGCCATGGATTTAAGCCGCGGATCAGGCGTTCGATTTCTACTGCTGTTTTCGTCCAGTCGATCTCACCGGATTTTTTGTTGAGCATTTTTGCGTATTCGGTGGTGCTTTCGCCCTGTTTTTGTGGAGTAATGGTTCCTTTTTCCAGTTCTGCAAGGGTATGGACGCAGAGTGCGGCTCCTTTTGCGGAAAGTTTATCGAAAAGGCTTCCTCCTGTTTCTTTTTTATCTAATGTGATTTCTACTTTTTCCAGCATATCACCCGTGTCAAGTCCTTCATCCATCTGCATCGTTGTGACACCGGATACTTTTTCTCCATTGATGACCGCCCATTGGATTGGTGCAGCACCGCGGTATTTCGGCAGAAGGGATGCATGGACATTGATACATCCGTACGGTGTCATTTCCAGAATCTCTTTTGGAAGGATCTGTCCAAACGCCACGACTACGCAGACATCTGCCTGATATTTTTTCAGTTCTTCGATACATTCAGGTTCCCGAATCTTCTTTGGCTGATAGACCGGGATATTATGTGCAAGTGCACATTCTTTTACCGGAGTGAACTGCATTTCTTTGCCTCTGCCCTTTGGCTTGTCCGGCTGTGTGACAGCGAGCACTACTTCATGTCCTGCTTCTACCAGTGCTTCCAGTGTTCCGACTGAGAAATCAGGAGTTCCCATAAATATTATCTTCATCTTATCTTAACCTCCCGCTTCCAGCCTAGGCTTCTTCGTATTCTGTGCTGTGAAGTTCGCCTTCTACTTTTTCTACATAAAGATGACCGTCCAGATGCTCCAGTTCGTGACAGATTGCTCTTGCCATCAGTCCTTCGCCTTCGATCTCGTATTCTTTCATATCTTCATCAAGTGCTACTGCTTTTACATAATTCGGACGGGTAACAATACCGGATTTACCTGGTACACTAAGGCATCCTTCTTCCCCGGTCTGTTCTCCGCTGCTCTCTACGATGCGTGGGTTGATCATGACAACCGGACCTTCTCCGATATCGATGACAACGATTCTTTTGAGAATCCCAACCTGTGGTGCAGCAAGACCTACCCCCATTGCCTCGTACATGGTCTCTAACATATCATCGATCAGTTCTGTTGTTCTTGGTGTCATCTTTGTTACTTCCTTACACACCTTTGTCAGTACTTCATCGCCTATTTCTCTGATTTTTCTAATTGCCATTTGTTCTTCCTCCTGCCTTTTCTTTTAAAATCCACTCATCGGATCAAAATCAAACTGAATCCGCATCTTTGCAAATCCCCGGTTCAATTCAATATATTGTTCCATTTTATCTTTCATTTCTATCAGGATCTCATAGGATTCCTGCTTCAGATACAACACTTTCCGGTACACATCCTTGACCTTTCCGACTGCCGGAGCTGCCGGACCGATCACCTGTACCTTGCGGTTCTTCGTGATCCGCATTGCATATAATTTGAGATAGTGCATTCCTTTTTCCAGAAGTGCTTCATCCTCACAGGCTACCAGTACCGCCATCAGATGCTCTGCCGGCGGATACCCCATCAGTTCCCTGTAATTCATCTCTTCTGTATAAAATGCCTGATAATCCTGACGTGCTGCCGTCTGGATACTATAATGCTCCGGGCTGTAGGTCTGAATCACGACCTCTCCTTTTTTTGCCCCTCTTCCGGCCCTTCCCGCAGCCTGCGTCAGAAGCTCGAATGTCCTCTCTGCTGACCGGAAATCATCCGAGTATAAGGACATATCCGCAGCAAGCACGCCAACCAGGGTCACATTTGGAAAATCATGTCCTTTTACGATCATCTGCGTTCCGACAAGAATATCTGCCTCTTCATTTGCAAATGCAGATAGAATCTTTTCATGTCCTTCTTTGGATCTTGTAGTATCCAGATCCATCCGAAGTACCCTTGCCTGCGGAAATTCCTTTTTTACCAGTTCTTCAATCTGCTGTGTTCCTGCGCGGAAACCTCCGATATGAGGGGAGCCGCAGGACGGGCATTTTTTTGCAACCGTTTCTTCGTAGCCACAGTAGTGGCACACCATTTTCCCATTATTGTGCGTTGCCAGTGAAACATCACAATGAGGACATTTTACTACATATCCGCAGGACCTGCAAGAAAGGAATCCGGCATACCCTCTTCGATTCAGAAACAAAATGATCTGTTCTTTCTTTTTCAGACGGTCTTCCATCAGCTCATGGAGCCTGTCACTTAAAATAGAACGGTTCCCTTTTTGCAGTTCTTCACGCATATCCACCGTGTAGACCTCCGGGAGTTCTGCTTTTGCAGTCCGCCTCTTTAATTCCAGCAACGTATACTCTCCCAGCTCGCACCGGTAAAATGCTTCCATGGAAGGGGTTGCCGATCCCAGTACCACACTTGCCCCTTCCAGGCTTGCGCGTTCGATTGCCGTCTCCCGCGCATGATACCGGGGAACCTGTTCACTTTTATAAGCTGCCTCATGTTCCTCATCGATCACGATCAGCCCAAGACTCGGAAACGGGGTAAAAAGCGCAGATCTTGGACCGATCATCACATCAATCTCTCCTTTTTTCGCCCGCATCATCTGGTCATACCGCTCTCCCGCTGAAAGTCTGGAATTCATGATGGAAACGCGTTCCCCAAATGTCCTGTAAAAGCGCATCACCGTCTGGTAAGTCAATGCGATCTCCGGGATCAGCACGATTGCCTGCCGCTTTTCCTTTACCACCTGCCGGATCATTTCCATATAGACCTCTGTCTTGCCGCTTCCGGTCACACCGTATAAAAGATAGGTCTTTCGGATCCCTTTTTTATAATCGTTTTCAAACGTCCGGATTGCTCTTTCCTGCTCCTCCGTGTAGGTAATAAAATGCCGCTGCTGCTCTTTTTCTTTCACAGGATTACGATAAATCTTATGATTTTTGATTTCCAGAACCCCCTGCTCTTCAAGAGCTCTCACCACCGTCAGCGTGATATTCAGCTTCTGGCTGATCAGAGAATATTCTACCTCTTCATCATCCAAAAGTGCTGCCATCAGTCTTGCCCGCGCTTTCTGGTTCTTGTGAAGATATTCTTCCAGCTTCTTTTCGCCTGCTTCTCTGGAAATACATCTTTTTAAAATCCGCTGTTCCTTCTGCTGCTCGGTACGCTTGATCGGAAGCACCGTTTTCAATGCCTGGATCATCGTACCTCCATAATATTCTTTCATCCACGCAGCAAGTGCAACCAGCCTTGCCTCAATCGCTACACTTGATGTATCTGTGCGCAGAATATCCTTTATTTTTTCCGCATCATAATCACATGTTTCCGAAAAACCGACAATATACCCCTTCGTTTCCCGGTTACCCCGCCCAAACGGCACAATGACGCCTGCACCGGTTCGTAAATCTCCTTCCAGTTCTTCCGGTACACGGTACTGAAATACTTTATCCAGTTTTTCATGTGTAATATCTATAATAATGTCTGCGTACATTCTGTCTGTTCCTTTTTCTGTCTCTTTTGTGCAGCAAGCCTGACGGCTTTTCGCACCAGTTCCCGGTCATCCATCGGATACCTGACTCCCTGGATCTCCTGGTAATTTTCATGTCCCTTTCCCGCAATCAGAAGGATATCCCCTTGTCTTGCCATTTCCACCGCAAAGAGTACTGCCTCTTCCCGATCCTGGATCATCCGATAGGCTCCGGAAGTTTCTTTGATGCCTTCTTCAACGTCTGCCATAATCTTCGCCGGCTCTTCCCATCTCGGATTATCTGAAGTGATGATCGTCAGATTCGCAAGCTCTCCTGCCACTCTTCCCATCCCGCTTCTTCTGCTTCCGGCACGGTTGCCTCCACATCCAAACACCAGTAAAATACGTTCTGGTTCGTAAATCCTCAGCATTTTAAGCACTTTTGCAAGACTCATGGCATTATGCGCGTAATCAATGTAACACAGGATATTTTCTCCTTCATCTACCCGTTCCATCCTGCCTCTTACCACCAGATGCTTTAACACGTCTCCTGCTTCTTCTCTTTCAAATCCAAGACAGCTCACCGTCTGTAAAGCAGCCAGTGCATTGTACACATTAAATTTTCCAGGAAGGGCAAGCTCATATTTTCTATCATCTGCATAAAATACCGTTTTAAGTTCTCCACCTTCCATCAGAAAACTGATTTTTTCTGCCGTCAGTACATGACTGTTTCTAAATCCTCTTTCCTGCCCTTCTTCTTCCCGACAGGTAAATCCGTATTTCGTGCAACATTTTCTCTGGAACATATAGCTGCACTGTGCATCATCCAGATTCCCTATTCCAATCCTGCACTGTTCAAAAAGACATGATTTGTAATATCGGTATTCCCCAAGACTTGCATGCTCGCCTGGTCCGATGTGATCCTCCCCGAAATTAGTGAATACCGCAATTTCAAACCAGATTCCATCGATCCGATGCTGCTTTATTCCCTGTGAAGATACCTCCATCACCGCATAGTGGCAACCTGCTTCTACCATTTTAGCAAAATACGACTGAATGGTAAAGGCATCCGGGGTCGTATTTTGCGAAGTTACCACTTCATTTCCAAGATGGTGGCCAATCGTACCGATCAGTCCGCATTTTTGGCCAAGACTTTCCAGCATCTCCCGGATCATCACTGCCACCGTACTTTTCCCCTTTGTGCCGGTCACGCCAATCACTTTCAACTTATCAGCAGGACTTCCAAACCAGATCCTGCTGATCCCGGCAAGAGCTTCCCGTGTATCTTTTACCAGAACGACGGCAACATTTTCCGGAAACTTCAGCATCCTTCCCCCAGATACCAGTTTTTCTATCAGAATGCAGGATGCCCCAAGGTTGCAGGCTTCTTCTATATAATCATGTCCATCTGCCCGGCTTCCCTGAATGCAGACAAACAGACTGTCTTCTTCTGCCTTTTGGGAATTACAGGTAATCCCCCGGATTTCCATCTCTTCTTCTAATTCCGGCATTTGGATCACCGCATGCTGAATCCTTTTAAACAGAACCGAAAGCTTCATAAGGCTCCTCTTTTTGGACTCTTTGTTTTCAGAATATGCTGTTTCCCATCAAACGTCACACCGGATATGAAAATATATAAAATGGGTGGATTTCCTGCTTTCGTTTTAACGCATCCTGTGCGTTTGCAGGAACACCCACCCATCTCTCAGTCTCTATTGATGCTTTTTATCATACTCGGCAAGATATTCTTTAACATACTGTGTATCTGATTTGCAGTCCAGATACTCACAGCCATATTTCTGCCTTGTCTCATTTCCTTTTCCGGTAATCAGGAAAATAGTCTTTCCCTCTGCTTCATCCATCGCTGCTTTGATTGCCTCTCCCCGATCCTCGATCATGGCATACGGACAGTTTTGTGCTTCCACATACTGTGCGATTTCTTTGGAAATCTGCTCTACCGGCTCATATCCCGGATCTTCCGCTGTCAGATAAACCTTTTTCGCATACTGACCAGCTACCGTTCCAAGGTCTCTTCTCCGGATAAATGCTTTCTTTCCTGGGCATCCGAAGATCGATACGATATTATAATCCGGATATTCATCTTTAATTGAAGAGAACAGCTTTTCAAAACTAAGCTTGTTGTGTGCATAATCCACAACAGCGATCAGATTCTTATCTGCACTTCCATAAAGCTCCATACGTCCGCTGGATCTTGCCCTCAAAAGACCGCTGTGCATATACTCCTTCGGGATTTCAAGAAGAATGGATGCCGCAATGACAGCCAGTGCATTTTCCACATTGAAAAGTCCCGGCATCGTCAGACGGAATTCTTCATCAAACAGCTCTGTTTTTACCATAAATACCGTTTCATGTCCGTCTTTCTGGATCTCATAACCATAAACATCCGCTTCCGGATTCTTTGTACTGAACGTCAGCACCTTCTCACAGACCTTTGACTCTTTCAGAATACGGTCTGCAAAATCTGCATCCATGTTCACAACTCCGTAACGTGATTTTCCGAAAATTTTCAGTTTAGACGAAAAATAGTCTTCAAAATCCGGATGCTCGATCGGACTGATATGGTCCTCTGAAATATTCAGAAAAATTCCCACATCAAACTGCATGTTATCGACACGATTGTATTTTAACGCCTGTGAAGATACTTCCATCTCGGCAAATGTAATACCACTTTCTACGGCATGGCGCAGATGCTCCTGCAATTCTACCGACTCCGGCGTAGTAATATGGGATTCTTTCTTGATCACTCCGTCATAAATATCGATTGAAGAAAGGACTGCACTTTCCTTTCCGCCGGTTGCTTCCATATAATCATCCACGATTGCTTTCATATAGTAAGCGGAAGTGGATTTTCCTTTTGTTCCGCCGATTCCGGTGATCGTCAGTTTCTTCCACGGTGCATTATTGAACTTCTCTGCAAGTGGAGGCATCGCCTTACGGATATCGTCTACCAGAAAATATGGAACATCTTCTTTCGTTTCATATTTTACTTCGCTGACATAAGCAATCGCACCTTTTTCGATCGCTGCATCCAGATACTCAGCCTTAAATGCCGCACCTTTGCAAATAAACAATGTTCCTTCCGTCACCTCTCTGGAATCATAGGTCAGATATCCTACGTTTTTTTCTTCTTCCCCATTTGAATAAAATTCTTTCATCATACGCAGGTTCTGTAACAGATTTGCGTACTCCTGTAATGTGTATTTTTCCATCTGGTATTTATCTCCCTTATATTCTTTCCGGTATTATTCCCGGTACTCTGCGCCTGATCTGATGATGGATTCTCTTACCAGAACATCCATTGCATCCATGCAGTCTGCCGGTACCTGATAATATTCTTTGAATACCGAAATCTCTGTGCATGCAAGAATTACTGCATCACAACCTTTTGCCTTCAGATCATTATAAGCACGGTCAAATTTGTTCTTGTCTCCCGGCTTTCCTTTTTTGATATCATCATAGATCAGCGACATCACATCTTTCTGGCAGGCTTCTCCCGGAACTACCGGTGTGATTCCAAATTTTTCGCAGGCTCGGTGGTAAGTCTTTGCCTGCATCGTTCCATCTGTTCCCATGATCCCGATCTTCTTCACTTTTGGATGAGCCTCTACTACATATCTGACACTCTCCTCTACCATATTGATGATCGGAACACTTGTAGATTTCTGGATATCTTCCAGGAAATAGTGCGAGGTATTGCACGGAATCGCAATATTTTCCACTCCCAGCATCTCCAGATCTCTTGCGTCCTGTGTGATCGCTTTCAGAAACGGAAGCTTATTTCCTGTAAGGATTGCCTGTGTCCTGTCCGGCATTGTCGCATGACTTAAAATGATCATGTTGATATGCTCCTGATCACTCTCCGCCTTTGTCCTCGCGATCACTCTTGCATAATAAAAACTTGTCGCCTCCGGTCCCATTCCGCCGATAACACCTAATTTTTTCAGCATATCATTCTCCCTGTTTCAGCTTCTCTTAGCTGTAATATTTCTTAAAGTTACCAAACTGTCTGAGATGATTCTTCACCATAGCAAGATAACGTCTTGGTTTAAAATCACCTCTCTTAAATACCGGATTGACCATCTTCTTTTCCTTAAGAAGGCGTCTCATCTTCTCACGGTTTGCTTCTTCTTTGATATATTTGAAAGCAACTGCCTTCGGTACTGTCATCCAGAGATGTTCTTCTTTTGCAAATTCAAGCGGCAGTTCTTTTCCGTAAACATATTCTTCTACTACATATTTTGCAACATTGAATCCAGATCCTGTCACATAATAATTACTTCGTCCCTGGCGGGTGTTGATCTCGAAGAAACGGTATTTGCCATCACGCCTGTCATACTTGATATCAAAGTTGGAGAATCCTACATAGTGCAAATCTTCCAGCAGATTCTTCACCTTCATCATCAGCTCTTCGTTTGGCTCTGTGATGATAACTGCATGATTTCCAAGTCCGTGTGGTGTGTGTTCTTCCAGGAGTACATGTCCCAGACACATCATTTTAACTTTTCCATTCCGGTCAGAATAAGAAGTCAGAACACGCATATATTCATCATTTCCCGGAATCATATCCTGGATGATCAGTTTATCTGTATAACCTGCCCCATAGATATCCCGAATTACTTTTTCCAGTTCTTTTCTGTCCTTGATCGTGTAGATCTTATTCTGGGTTGCAAACGGATGCTCCCAGTAAGAAATACTGTCAGACGGCTTTAAAATTACCGGGTACGGGAAATTCATCTCAAAATCCAGTCCCATGGACTGATCGTAAATAATCGTTCCCGGATAATCTACCCCATGCTTTTCGCACAACTTGTAGAAAGTCTCTTTCTGCTGCAGACTGTTCATCAGATCAAAATCGATATATGGTGCGATAATATTTTTCTCAAGCTCTGCCTTATGCTTACTGATCAGCGCCACATAACTGTCACCACATCCGATGAGCATAATCTTTTTGTCTTTATGCTTTTTTGCAAATCCATTGACTGTCTGAAGAAAATAATCGTCCGTATCAATCTTCGGATTCGGATGATATTCGATGATCTTACTTCCGTAACTCGGTCCTGTTGCAAACTTTCCAAATATATATGTCTTCACCTGATACTGCTCATAAAATGCGCGGGCAACACTGTAAGTATTGATATCTCCACCAAGCAGTACCGGAATAAATTCTCTGTCTTTAAATTCCATTGTTTAAAGAAGCTCCTTTCTATCCCCTTATATTTCTACATATCATCTCATTATACTCCAGGGATTCTTTAGGTGTCAAGGCATGGAAACAGCTCTGAAAGTTTCCCGGGAAATTTTCAGAACTGTTTCTTTTCATATTTCTTCTCTTTTTCTCTCTGCTCCAGAACACTGCCCCGTATCACCGCATCCGCCCCATACTTTCCGCGGATCTCTCCCATTGCCGCACTGAGCTTTTTCAGCTTTTCCATGCTCTTCTTCGGCTTCTCAGATTTCACCTCGAATTGCAGGTCAAACAGGCTTAACTGCTCCGGTTCATCTTCATCCACAAGCTTCGCTGTGCGAACACCAAGCAATCTGATCGGCTCACCGTTCCACAGCTCATCGAACAGACTGCAGGCCGCCTCGTAGATCACCTGATCTGCACCGGATGCTCTGCCAAGCTGCTTCTGGTGAGATACATTCTGAAAATCACTGTAGCGGATTTCCACACTAACCATATTGGCTTTCTGCCCTGCTTTCCTTAGTCTCTTTCCCACACTTTCTGCCAGAGAAAATAGAACCTTTTTTGCATCCTCTGCCTTTTCCACATCTTTTGGAAGTGTGGTGGAATTACCGACACCCTTTGCAGCGGTCTCCTCGGATTGCACCTTTGCATCACCGATTCCATTCGCAAATTCCCACAGCGTTCTCCCATGACTTTTCAAATGGAATTCCAGAAGCTTCGGATCTGTCTGCGCAAGCTCACCAATTGTCCGGATTTCCAGCTTTTCCAGAATCGCCACACTGGACTTTCCTGCCATAAAAAGCTCACTCACCGGGAGCGGCCACATTTTTCCCTTGACCTCTTCCGGGAAAAGAGTGTGGACACGGTTTGGCTTTTCAAAGTCTGATGCCATTTTTGCCAGAAGCTTGTTTGTCGAAATTCCCACATTCACGGTAAACCCAAACTTTTCATAAACCCGGGCTTTGATTTCATACGCAGCCTCCACCGGCGAAGAAAAACGCTGTGCGATTCCGGTATAATCCATATAGCACTCGTCCACACTGACCTGCTCGATTTCCGGTGTATAGGTTTTCAGGAAATCCATCAGTCTCCGGCTATACTCCCTGTACATCCTGTGATTTGGCGGATCCATGTGAAGATTCGGACACTTACGGAACGCATTTACCACCGGCTCTCCCGTCCGGATGCCGAATTTCTTTGCCGAAGGAGATTTCGCCAATACGATCCCATGGCGTGATTCTCTGTCACCGCCGATGATCGCGGGGATCGTGCGGATGTCCACATCGGCACCATTTTTCAGTTGTTCTACTGCCGTCCAACTAAGGTAGGCTGAATTGACATCTATGTGGAAAATGATGTGTGACATTCCTGCTGTCTCCTCTCTGTAAATAATCGAGCAGGCTGACTCCTGCTCGATTTGTATACTTTGTACACCATCTCGCTTAACAGCCAGGTGATGTACATTCGACAAATGCAGATCCTTGTGCAAGCACAAATCTGCACTTGGCTCATCGTATACACAAAAAATACGGAATATGATATTCATTTTATCATATCCCGCATCCATTTTCATTATTTTATCTTTTATTTATCAAGCTTACTGCCGATTTCACTCCATCCACAGTTAAATACATATTGTGCAAATTCTTCCAGCTGCTTCTCATTATATAAACTTAAATCCATCGTTTTCAGCTTGGATTCTACTATTTTTTTGTTGTATCTCAGATCGGATACATATGAACATTCCACTCTCTTTATCATATCATCAAATATATCTCTTTCCATATGTTCCCTCTTTTCTACATAATGTTAATTATGTTGTAATATAAATCGTCCAAACTCAGTCCAACTATATTCTAGTCTGTATTACAAAGACTGTCAACATTAAAAATCGTTGCAAAAATGCAAAATAGTCCTTTCACTTTAATTATGTAAAACATTTATTTTTTCTTTTTTATTTTCATATTTTCGAGTCAAAATACCTATATCGAAAACTACAACATAATTAACATTATGTCGTCATTCTACAAGCATTTCTAACATTTCCATGCTCTTTTTCCATTCCATAATTCCATCCGAAGCATAAATCCTTGTCACCTCGATACTGCTGTGTCCCAGAATATCCGCAAGCTGCAACAGATTTCCTGTAACCCTGTAAAAAATTCTTGCAAACATATGTCTGAAATTATGCGGAAATACTTTTTCGGTTTCCACCCCCGCACTTACTGCAAGCTGTTTTAATTCTCTCCATATATTCGACCGGTCTTTTTCATGACCTGATCTCGTTATAAACACATTTCCCTTTTGAATTCTGTTTTTTCTTATATAATACAACAGTCTTTTTCTCAACTGATCCGTTAAAATAACCGGTCTGTATTTTCCTTTATTCCACACCTTCACGATCCCTCTTTGAACACTATCAACTGAAAAATATCTTAGCTCACTGATCCGGATTCCTGTCCCTGCAAGCGTCTCCATAATCATTACAAGCTGTTCCTTTCCCTGCTCTTTTGCTTTCCGCACCAGTTTGATATAATCGGATTTCTGCAGTTCTCTTTCCATCATCTTTGAATTACAGCCCTGTACACGGACTCTGCGGAGCTTCCATTTTCCAAGCCCAACGGCAAGTAAATACTGATTCAGTGCCACAAGCATCGAATTTACACTGCTTACTGCATAATGCTGCACCAGCCACTCCCGGTAAGCAAGCAGAAGTTCCTTATCTATTTCTTCCGCTTCTGCTGCATAGGAATAAAAAGTCGTTACATCTGTCATATATTTCTTCTTTGTTGCCTCCGATGCTTCCCGCTCGATCAAATACTTCATAAAGATTTCTTTTTCAAATTTCATTCCGCTCATAATGTGTCCTCCTAGTTTTTTTTTACTCACATTATTTCACAGATCTGAAATTTTATTAACCAAAAAAGCAGTAGGACAAAAACTTTTTTCATTGTCCTGCTGCTCATATCCGCCTATTTTTCTTAATTGATTTTAATTTGCATGAATCCTATCATAGTAGTACTGGAAATCTGGAAGTGGAATATCCTTCTTTTTAATATTTTTCTGAGGATAAAAAAGTAATTCCACCTCTTTTGGTGGCATCATCTGGAGTTCTTCAATCGGAATTCCTCCCGCGTGATAACGTTCCATAATCAAAGATAATGTTCCGGATCCAATCTTATACCGATCCATGCTAGAACTTCTTAATTTTTATATTATATTGGCTTGAATCCTTTTCCACGCACTTCATTCGATTCCATTGTAACAAGAAACGCTGATGAATCTACTTTCTTTACAGCTTCTTGAATCGTATGCATTTCTTTATTGTTACATGCACACATTAATACTTCTTTTTCACGTCCTGTATAACTTCCTTCTGCCTTAATCAAAGTTGCCCCTCGTTGTGATAGCTCATCAATTTTTGCCGCAATTTGTGGCCCCTTTTCTGTTACAATCAAAGCAAGTTTTCCAGCATCAACGCCATACATTAGCTTATCTACGACAAATGATAGAATATACGTTCCAATTAATCCATAAATAATCTTATCAATGTTTCCATGCATCAGAATTCCACCAATAATTACAATAATAAAATCCATAACAATGATAATTTTTCCTACAGAAATATGTGGCTTTGCCTTGTGTATTGCCATCAAAACAAAATCTGCTCCACCTGTAGAGGTATCTCTCATGTAAATTAATGCATATCCGATTCCTGAGAATACACTCATACAAATACAAGATAACATCATATCACCTTGGTAAATTGGAAACAATGGAACAACCCAGTCCATCAGTATATTAGAAATTAACATTGTCTTTATTGATCTTAAAAAAAATTGTTTTCCCAACAACTTGTAACAAATTAAAATAATTGGAATATTCAAAATTGTCGTCATTGTACCAATTGGAATTTTCCAAAAATAATAAAACACGATTGCAATACCTGATATACCTGCTACCGGAAATCCAGATGCCACTGCAAAATTATAGACTCCAATCGCAATGAAACAACCACCTACAATATCAAGTAAAATATCAATTAAAAATGTCTTTGCCTTTGATTTCAATGTGAATTCCTCCCTATTACGGAATCTTATTTCTTTTGCATCACAATACATTGATATGTTTGCAGTTTTATTGAACCTGTAAGGATTTCATCAGTAATCAAATTTGTATAACATTCATTCAAAACCATCTTCACAGGATGTCTGTTAAAATTCTGAAGAAAATATACATCATCTTTCTGTTCTTTTCCACTTCTTTTTGAAACAGTAACTCCATAAGGTAATGTTTCCGTCAAATTTGCTTCCACATTTGCTTCCTCAATTACATCGCCCAAAAATTCTTTCAAAAATTCCAGATCTGGTTGAACAGCAACATAGTAAGCTTTTCCTTTGCCATACGCATTTTCTGTAATTGCTGGAGTATTTACATTGTAATCTTGCAAGTATGTTCCCAACGGCTTTGCAGTTTGAAGTGTCACAACTTCTCTTAACACACCGGCTTTATATACACCGTCTTTATAGGAGAAAGTATTTGGAAAATATTCATTCCCCACATCAATCTCATCAACTGATAATCCTAGCAATCTCTCATGTGGTCTCTCTCCAATAAAACATAAATCTGTTTCATTTACTACTCCACTCCAATAAGTTGTTACATATATTCCACCTGCTTCCACGTATGCTTCTACTTTATGAATATACTCTTTTTTATGCAAGTACAAGGTCGGAGCAACCACAAGCTGATAATCTAACAACTCTCGATCCATGGAAATTATATCAACTTCAATTCCTTTTTCCCAAAAAACCCGATAATATTTTAAAAGTTCTTCCGTATAATCAAATTTTCTCGATATTGCTTGTGCGTCAGAAAGAGCCCACCAATTTTCCCAATCCATAATAATAGCTACCTTCGCCCTATTACATGTACTTAGTATTTGACTGCTTAGCTTTTCTAGATCTTTGCCAATCCAAGCAACTTCTTGAAAAACTCTATTCTTTTCTGACGCATCATGATCAACAACCGCTCCATGAAACTTTTCACTCGATCCTCTGCTTTTTCTCCATTGAAAATAAAGAACACTATTCGAACCTAACGCAATTGCCTGCATTGAAGATAAGTAATTCATCCCTGGTCTTTTTACATTATTTTCCTCATCCCAATTCACAAGTGATGGTGTTGATTCCATCATCAAAAATGGCTTCTTCTGAAATCCTCTCATCTGGTTATGCATAAAGGCTGCCCACACAGCAATCGGTACTTCATCTTCTTTTGTATGCCAACTCGGATAAGAGTCCCAAGAAATCACATCCAACTCCTTTGCCCATTTATCATAATCCAATGGTGAAAAATACATCATCATGTTTGTTGTAACTGGAAGATCCGAATATGTTTTAACAGCTCGAATCTCTTCTCTACAAAAGTCCTGTAATTGTTCGCTCACAAATCTTTTCCAGTCCAATTTCAAACCGTGTAATTCATCCTCTCCCCTCGGAGAAGGTGAATGAATCTGTTCCCAATCGGTATAAGTATGACTCCAAAACGCACTCCACCATGCATGATTCAATGCATCCAATGTTTTGTATTTTTTTTTCAACCATTTCCGAAATGCTTTTTGACATTCTTCGCAATGACAAGAAGCATCCCTAAAATTTCCTCCGTATTCGTTTGATATATGCCAAAGAATTACTCCTGGATGTTTTCCAAAGCGTTCTGATAATTTCAAATCCAACTTTCTAGTTTTTTCTCTCATAACAGCAGACGTGTAACAAAAATTATGCCTTTTTCCTGGTAAATTCTGTATCCCGTTTTCATCTGTCTGCATTACTTCAGGATATTTTTGAGTCATCCAATTTGGCATTGCACCTGTTGGTGTAGCTAGATTTGTATAGATGCCATTGTCATATAAACGGTTAATAATTTCTTCTAAATAGTCAAACTGATATTTTCCTTCTTCTGGCTCTAAAAATGCCCACGAAAATATTCCTAGTGAAACATTATTTACATGCGCTAATTTCATTAACCGGATATCCTCTTCAAGAATATCCGGTCTATCTAACCATTGTTCAGGATTATAATCTCCACCATGCAGAAGACCTGGCATATTTATTTTTTTATATTCCATTTCTAATCCCTTTCTTTATAGATATCATTTATTATTTTACAGCTCCAGTAATACCTTCTGCAAAACTCTTCTGTAAAATAAAGAATACTAAGGCGGTAGGCAATGTACATATTAAGACTGCCAACATAAGCATTCCATAGTCTGTTACATATCCCTCTGTCAGATTTGCTACAACCATTGGCATTGTCATGCTCTCGGATTGTGTCATGATTACTTTCGGCCACATATAACTATTCCAAGCATTCATAAATGTAATAGTCATAGCCGCTGCATATGTTGATTTCATTGTAGGAATAAACATCTGAAAGAAGATTCTAATTTCCGAAAGTCCATCTAATCTGGCAGCTTCAATAATATCACGAGGAAATGATCTTGCACTCTGCCGAAACATCATGATTAAAAATGGGGTTGATATCGTTGGTAAAATGAATCCCAACGTACTATTTAACATTTTCATTTTTGCAACCATCTGAAACAATGGGACCAATATCGTAATAAATGGAACCATCATCGCAAGAAGAATCACACCCATCACGGCATCTTTTGCTTTATCATGATAAATTTCAAATCCATATCCTGCCAAGGAACATATCACCATCGAAACTATTGTAAGTAATATTGCATATTTAAATGAATTGACCAATGCAGCCCATACATCTTGATTTGCCAGCAGATTTTTCAAGTTTTCTCCCAAATGAGAGCCAAACGATAATACACCTTTTGATACATCCACACTTTTGTTTGTGGATGCACTTACCATCCAGTACAAAGGAAATACTGAAATAAAAGTAACCAAAATCAAGAATGCATACATTCCTATATTTTTCATTTTTTTAATCACGTTTATCACCCACCCTCATTTGTATAAGTGCTAATACTGCAACCAACAGTAATATAAAGAAGGACATCGCTGCTGCATATCCAAAATTCGGCACATACTTAAAACATAAATTATATATGTAATGTGACATAGAGATCGAAGCATTCGCAGGACCTCCATCGGTCAAGTTAATTGATTCATCAAATAACTGTAATGTTCCATTTGTTGACATTATTGCTGTCAACAAGATAGTTGGTTTTAATAATGGAACAGTAATCTTAAAAAATGTCTGTATTGCTGATGCTCCATCAATTTTTGCAGCTTCGTATACTGAATATTCAATGTTTTGCAATCCAGAAAGGAAAAATACCATATTATATCCTGTCCATCTCCACAAAAGAGCCAATATGATAACTATTTTTGCCGCAAATGGTTGTGTCAAAAAATTATATGGTTTATCCAAAATTCCCAAATTCACTAGAACATAATTTACTAATCCATCATTTGCAAACAAAGACCGAAAAATAATTGAGTACGCAACCAATGAAGTTGTACACGGCAAAAAAATCATTGTTCGGAAAAATCCTTTAAACCGTAAGTCTTTTTTATTTAGAATACAAGCTAACACCATCGCTACTACAAGCATAATGGGCACTTGAAGAATGAAATAAAAAAATGTGTTTTTTATTGACTGAATAAATACATCATCTTGAAACATTCTGATGTAATTTGTAAATCCAGCCATCTGCATATTTCTACCTTTCCCCGTCTGAAAAGATAAAACTAATGCTTTGATCATTGGCCAAAAACTAAACACCGCAATCAAAAATGTTGCTGGTGCCAAAAAAGCCCATCCTGTTAAATTATGCTTTTTTTCTAACGTCATTTTTCTTGGTTTGTTAGACACAAAAACTCCTCCTTTCTATCCATAAGGGGGATGGTTCTACATTCCATCCCCTTGTATGATAGGAATCTCTCTTACTGTCCCATATTAAAATTAACAGTATCTTCCGCTTTTTTAAGCTCTTTCTCTAAATCTGCACCATTTGTAATATTTGTTGTCGCAACAGAGATTGCGTCTCTTGCTTCATGGAAATATGGTCCCGTAATAATAGAAGGAACTTTTGTTGAATAGTCAACTATTTTTTCAAACACTGCATCACCAGAGAAAAATTCATTCGGTACTGCATATGCATCAGAATCTCCTGCTGGTGTCCATGTAGCAATTGCTCCACAAGAGAGAATATTATTATATAACTCTGTACTTCCAGCAAATGTAGATGCAAGAAAATCTTCTGCTAACTCTACGTTTCCACAATTCCCTGAGATTGCCCAGGAAGAACCTCCAATATTTGAATAGTTTGTGGCACCCTTTACATTTGTAAGTTTTGGAATATTTGTAATAGCCCATTTTCCTGACTGATCCTCAGCTGTCTGAATTGTTCCCATAATCCAACACCCATTAATCACACCTGCAACTTCACTGTTCAACATTGAGCCAGTGTATTCATCCCAGTTATTTACTTCCTGTAACACACCTGAATCTTTCATTTTACAATATGTATCAATTACCTTCTTCAAAGTGTCATTTTTTGCAATATTCGTTGTTCCATCTTCATTAAACAAAGATGCTCCTGCAGACTGTAACATCATCGTAAGCAAATCACATTCGCCTGCTGTCGTTGTCAATAATGGTTTTCCTGTTTTTTCCAGTACTACTTTGCCTTTTTCAACCCACTCATCCCAGGTAATATCTGTAAAATCTTCTAAAGTCATTCCAGCTTCTTGCAAAATATCTGTACGATAACAAGCAATTGCTGCTCCGTTGTCAAAAGGCACTCCATAGTGTTTTCCATCTACAACAGAAAAATCTGTTTTACCAGGAGCAAATTCTGAAAAATCAATTTTCTTTTCAGAAATTTCTGTAAATACATCTGGATAAGATAATACATTTTTTTGGAATGCCTGGTCTTGCATCAAAAAAATATCTGGCAATGTGCTTAGATCTCCTGATGTACCAGCCGTAGTAAGTCTAGACTGTACATCTACATCTCCAACTTCGACAATATCAATTTTCACATCTTGATGATCTTCTTGATAAATTTTTGCAGCTTCTTCCATTGCAAAAATATTAAATGTTTTGTCCCAACACCATACTGTAATTGTATTATCGTCTTTTTTGTCCCCTGAACCTCCGCATGCTGCAATACCCATTGCCATCGTAGCTATCAATAAAATTGCCACTATTTTTTTTCTCATTCGTTATATTCTCCTTCTACCATGCCCCTTGATACCCTATTGTTACCGCACTATTCTGAGCTCCTGCTTCCATCGAATCTTGAACATTCAATCCATTCAAAATCCCATATAAAAATCCGGCAATAAAACTGTCGCCTGCACCCATTGTATCAACAACTTTACACTCTATGATTCCAAATCGATACCAAGAATTTCCATCATACCCAATGCTTCCATTTTTCCCCAATGTTGCAATAATGACTTTAGGTCCTTTTTGTTGCATTGCTTTCATGAATTCCTTTAATTGTTCCGTACAATTTTCTTTTTCTTTTAAGCCCATGCTATGATATTTCTGTCTAAACTCATTGCGTGATTCCTCGTCAAAAGAGAAGAATGCATATGTCACATATGGAATCGCTTTCTCAACAATTGGATTTGCAAATTTATTGGCAAAATCAAATGCAACTGGAATTTCTTTCGAAATAAGTGGAAGCTCATCTTCAATCATTCCCCAAATTCCTGTAACCGCTAAATCATGTTTCTTTATAAAGGAAATGTCTTGTTCTCTTAGCTTAAAGTCTGCCAAAACACCTTCTTCATATTTTCCAAACACTCTATCTCCATCTACAATGTCAACATGTGTAACTGCGGTTTTTCCATCCAGCACTTGAATATGAGAAGTATCGACTCCTTTATTTTGAATTGCACTTATCATGATTTTTCCGAATGAATCAGTTCCAACAGCACCTGTATAAGAACTTTCTCCACCTAATCGTTTTATGTATACAGCAACATTCACTGGGTTTCCCCCTGGATAAGATTCATTCAATGAATCATAATAATCAATACAATTATCTCCTATTGCTGCTACTCTTATCTTTCTGTCCATTTTGCCACCTTAATAGTCCAGACATCTGTAATATCTTCTGATTTCCATAGGATGACAATTGACTTTTTCCATATGTACATCAATTCTCTGTGTTACCGCATGCATCACTAAATGTGATATATATCCTCTGTACTCTGGACTAATTCCTTTTAATTCAAATTTCTTGGTATCAATAATATTGTATTTTCCACAAATGCGTGGCAAGAAGTTTGCAACGCGCTCGCTCAATGATCTCTGAGAATCTTCCCCAATAAATACTGTAACTGGTGTATCTTTGTCAATTATTTCTAACATTCCATGGAAAAATTCTGCACTGTGGATAGATTTTGTACGAATCCAATGCTGTTCTTCCCAATAACACATTGCATAAGAATATGTGGCACCATACTGGTTCCCAGCCCCAACAAAATAATGAATTTTGTCGTCCTTATGACGATTTGCAAATTCTTCTCCGAAAGCATCTGCTTCCTTTTCAACTTCCACAAGTGCAGTTGCCAAATACTGATCCAACTCCTTGTATAAATCCTCATATTCTGGAAATTCTCCTGCATTGTACATAAATCTATCTGCTACCATATAAAATTTCAATTGTTCATTGGCAGGATATGTAATCACATAGTCTACAAGTTTTGCAAGTTCTGCAGTAGCAACATCAATAAAACCAATCACCCTTGCTCCACTCTTCTGTGCTTTTTTTACTCCATCTACGATTTCAGAAGTTGTTCCTGTAACAGACGAAATAATTACAATAGTTCCTTCTCCAACTTTTTTATTTCCAGTTGTCAAATACTCTGCTGCGTTTTCAACAAAAAATGAAAGTTTTGATTTTTCTTTCATATGAACCTCTGCCTGGAGGCAAGATGCATATGTTCCACCGATACCGAGCCAACAAATATTCTTGTATCCTTCTTTACAAATTCCATCAATCAATTCATTAATTTGATTTCTCAGAGCAAGCGCTCCATTCACACTTTCAATCTGTTTCTGTTCATTAAATTTCAACATAGTGTTTTTCCCTTTCCCTTCTTTTGTATTGGTGACTATTTTTAAATTTAATATACCACTTTTTTATTTTTTTTCAATATTTCGCGCAAAGAATATTAAATATTGTTGTATTTTTATAAATATAAATGCATTTTTTTATACACAATGCATATATTTCTTTTATTCTGGTATGAAGCACATTTCAGGTTTACTATACCAGTTTTTATATTTATTTTTTATTTATTCATTTCTTTTTTCCTTTCCATTTGCTTTTTAAGAACTGACAACGTATAATTTGATTATAATTTACAAGTAAATTATAATATTAGGAGTTCTTATGAAAAAAAATTTATTAACTTTAGATGTTGCATTATCAAAAGAAATCAAATACATGCTAAAGGAAGAACACTATCTTCCAGGTGACAAACTGCCTTCGGAACGAAAGCTGGCAGAGCTGTTTCATGTACAACGCTTAACTGTTCGTGGAGCCTTGAATCTGTTACTTCAAGATAAAACAATTATCTCAAAACCACGAAGTGGTTATTACGTAGCGCCTAAACGCATTTTACAATCCATTCGTAATTTTTCCTTACATTCAGAGGAAGATAGCGAACAATTAACTTACGAATTATATGATTTCAAAAAAATAGAAGCAGATAACTATCTTGCAAGCGAAATGTTACTTCCTGAAAAATCGAAAATATACAAAATTGTTTGGCTTTATTCAGATGGTACTCAACTAATTTGTATCAATACAACTTATATTCCTGAATATATCTATCCAGATCTCACCCAACAAATTGCTGCTTCTGCTCCTGCAATTGATTTGATTACAAACAATTGTCAAATAACCTTGGCAAAATCGAATCAAAAAGTCACCTTACTTTACGCAGACACAAAGACTGCTCAAATTTTAAATATTCCTGTTGGTAGCCCTTTAATGAAATACAAAGGGCTCATGTATGATAAACAAGGACATCTTGCAGTCTTTTTTGAAAATAATATGCTAATTGATCGTTTTGGTTTTATCAGGGAGGTAGTTTTATGAGCAATGATGATGTATTAGCCGCACAAATAAAATCTAGTATCATTACAAAAATTAAAACACAGGAATATCTTCCTGGGGAGTTGCTTCCTAGCGAACGGGATTTTGCAACAATGTATAGTGTAAGTCGGTATTTGATTCATGACATCTTTGACGAATTAATTAGCCAACATTACTTAATTCGCGTTCACGGAAAGGGAACTTTTGTCCGCAAGCCCGAACAAAATCGAGTTGCTTTAGGAGTACTAAATGAATCAAAAAATGCCAGCTTTACCTCTTTAGTTCGTAACTTTGGTATTGAAATTTCCAATAAATGCTTAGGCACAGGTATAATCAAAAACAGAAAATACTTTGCAGATAAACTTGGACTTTCTGAAGAAGATGAAATATACGGTATTCATCGAATTCGTCTTGGAAACAAGGAACCTCTTGCAATTGAGTTTACCTATGTTCCTCTTCATTTTTTTTCAGATATCGATAATTACAATTTTGAGCACATATCGCTTTATGATTATATGAAATCCAAAAATCATTTGCCTGTAAAATTTAATGAGACAATGATGATGGTAGAAGCTGGCGAAAAACTTCAAAAGCACCTTCATCTTCCAAGTGCCACCTCTATCGTCAACTATATTGAATTCATAGGATACGATGAAAATGGTAATTTAGTTGAATATACAGAAAGTTATTCACGCCCTGATAAACTTGAAGTGCGCTTTGTCACAAATGATATCTAAATTCACTTTAATTTTACCATTTAGTATGTGTATGCACCATAAACAAAACAAGATAGAATATACACAAAATAATACTTTTGTTAGGGGCGGGGAAAATTGACCACCTAAAGTCGCTTAGAATTAACCATTTTTAGTCGGATAGAAAAGCTTTTCCTTGAAATTTTCTTCACGCTTGTCATCGAATACAGCAGAAGCATTGTTTAGGGTGTCTTAATTTATGAGACCATTATAGTACTCAATATAACAAAAATAAGGACAGCTTTTTAGAACCTCATTAGTTCAAAAAACTGTCCTTATTTTACATCCTATCGTTTTTTATCTTTTATGTTTTCTTTTCTGTATTTGTGCGGTGTCATTCCGTAACGTTTCTTAAATTGCCTGAAAAAATAGCTTTGATTCTCATACCCGACAATCCAGGGCTATTTCTTCAATCGAAAGCTTTGTATCGCACAACAGAAGAACCGTCATCTGAAATCTTTTTCTTTGCAGAAGCTCCTGAAAATTGTATCCGGTTTTTTGCTTTATCAGCTTGTATCGCGATTATGTGATTGAAGAAGCCATTTTATTCTCCGGTGCAAGCCCGAGGAGGGACGGCGTCTGCTTCAGTTCACGAATAAACCGATCAGTACAATCAGCACTTTTTTGTGTTTTTCAGGCCAGAACCACTTTCAGACTGCCCTCAAAAAACAGTTTGGTATAACTCCAAACGAATACAGGCGCAAGCGGTCATAAACCGTCCTGCGCCTGATGATGTCACCATGATCGGATTCGATGATCTGCCGATTGCAGATTCTTTATATGTCACATTTCTTATACTTCTCTTAAGTGCTGCTTGATCCTTGCAGTAAGTTTTCCATCCACATTATCGATCAGGATCGTATCTCCGCTGCCAACATTTCCTTCCAGGATCAGTTTAGCTGCCTCGGTTTCAACATTCTTCTGAAGATATCTCTTCAATGGTCTTGCACCATAGGTCGGATCATATCCGCCTTCCACTACAAGCTGTTTGGCTGCTTCGGTAAGCTCGATCCTCAGTTCTTTATCTGCAAGCCGTTTATTGATATCATTGACAAGCAGGCTGATGATAGAGTAGACATTATCTTTCGTCAGCGGACGGAACATAATCGTCTCATCCAGACGGTTCAGAAATTCCGGTCTGAAATGTGCTCTCAGATCATTCATGACCATCTCCTCTGCCTCTGGTTTGATACCGCCATTTTCATCGATACCATCCAGCAGATAAGAAGATCCTATGTTCGATGTCATGATCAGGATCGTATTCTTGAAATCAACGGTACGTCCCTGCGAGTCCGTGATACGTCCGTCATCCAGTACCTGCAGAAGTACGTTAAATACATCCGGATGTGCTTTTTCTACTTCATCGAAAAGCACTACGGAATACGGTTTTCTGCGAACGGCTTCCGTAAGCTGACCGCCCTCATCATATCCGACATATCCCGGAGGCGCTCCGATCAGACGGGACACGGAATATTTCTCCATGTACTCACTCATATCGATACGCACCATATTGTTCTCATCATCAAACAGATTCTCGGCAAGTGCTTTTGCAAGCTCTGTCTTACCTACACCTGTAGGTCCAAGAAAGAGGAAGGAACCAATCGGCTTAGTCGGATCTTTGATTCCTGCTTTGGAACGGATGATTGCATCGGTTACTTTCGTAACGCCTTCGTCCTGTCCGATGACACGTTTGTGAAGTTCATCTGCAAGGTGCAGTGTCTTGCTTCTCTCGCTTTCGTTTAATTTTGCAACCGGAATACCAGTCCAGCGGGAAATAATCTTCGCAATCTCATCATCGGTAACACTTTCATGAACCAGTGACAGATCTTCATCTTTTACCTTTGCTTCCTCTTCTTCCAGCTGTTTCTGCAACTGTGGAAGACGTCCGTACTGAAGCTCTGCTGCCTTGTTCAGATCATAGCTCCTCTGAGCTGCTTCGATTTCACGGTTCAGCTGTTCAATCTGCTCACGGATCTTCTGTACATGTTCAACAGAATGTTTTTCGTTATCCCACTGTGCTTTCTGCTTTGCGAATTTTTCCCGTTCTTCAGCAAGTTCTTCCTGCAGTTTCTGCAGTCTTTCCTTGCTCAGCCGGTCATCCTCTTTCTTCAAAGCAGCTTCTTCAATCTCCAGCTGCATGATCTTACGGTTCAGTTCATCCAGCTCTGTCGGCATAGAATCCAGCTCTGTCTTAATGGATGCACATGCTTCATCAACCAGGTCGATTGCCTTATCCGGAAGGAAACGGTCTGAAATATAACGGTTACTCAGAGTAACCGCCGCAACCAGTGCGCTGTCTGTGATCTTGACACCATGGAATACTTCATAACGCTCTTTCAATCCACGAAGGATAGAAATGGCATCCTCAACTGAAGGCTCATCCACCATAACCGGCTGGAAACGACGTTCCAGAGCGGCATCCTTTTCAATATACTGGCGATACTCATCCAGAGTTGTCGCACCGATACAATGCAGCTCACCACGGGCAAGCATTGGTTTTAACATATTTCCGGCGTCCATTGCACCGTCTGACTTTCCGGCACCTACAATGGTATGCAGCTCATCGATAAACAGAATGATGTTTCCATCACTGTTCTTGACTTCTTCCAAAACTGCTTTCAGACGCTCTTCAAATTCACCACGATACTTGGCACCTGCAACCAGTGCTCCCATATCCAATGCAAATACTTTTTTATCTTTCAAAGCTTCCGGTACATCACCACGCACAATACGCTGTGCCAGACCTTCTACTGCTGCTGTCTTACCTACACCAGGTTCACCGATCAAAACCGGGTTGTTCTTTGTCTTACGTGACAGGATACGGATCACATTCCGGATCTCTGCATCACGTCCGATGACCGGATCCAGCTTCTGCTCCCTGGCTTTTTCTACCAGATCTTCCCCGTATTTGTTCAAGGTATCATAAGTAGCTTCCGGATTATCACTGGTTACTCGCTGATTACCTCTTACCGAAGAAAGTACCTGAAGGAAGCTTTCCCTTGTGATTCCAAGTTCCTTCATCATACCTTTGATCTCACGGTTCGCATATTTCAGAAGTGCGAGGAACAGATGCTCAACCGATACATATTCATCACCCATCTGCTTTGCCTCATCCTCGCCATGGATCAGCACATTATTCAGATTCTGACCAATATACATCTGACCGCCCTGTACCTTCGGACGCTTCCGTAAAAGCTCTTCCACACGGTTCATCATCGTCTCTTTTGTAATGCCCATCTTCTCAATCAGCTTGAGAATCAGGCTGTCATCTATTGTAAGCAAAGAATACAGAAGATGTTCCTGTTCAATTTCCTGGTTGCCATAATCTGCCGCAATCTTTTCAAGGTTCTGTACTGCTGCCATAGAACTTTGTGTAAATTTATTGATATTCATAACATGAGTCCCTCCTTTGCCTTGCTATCTTTGTTCTACTCGAACTATAGCACTTGTTATTAGCACTGTCAATAGTTGAGTGCTAAATCTATATAAATTTTTACTTCCCTGTCAAATCATCGAACTCATTTTCTGAGTCCCATCTATATGAAACGCCCCGGATCCTTTATCTTCCTCCAGCAGCGGCTTTCTTATATTCCATCAGTTTCTGTCTTGCTTCTGCATTTAAATGTCTCGGAACCTGAATTTGTACCGTTACATACTGATCACCATGGACATTTGCATCCTTCATGGAAACGATTCCTTTTCCTCTTAAACGAATCTTGCTTCCTGACTGTGTTCCTTCTTTGATTTTGCACATCACATCACCATACAGGGTATGCACCCTTGCTTCTCCACCAAACACGGCAGTTGTATAAGGAATGCTGACCGTTGTATAAACATCCATACCTTTTCGTTCATATCCGGCTTTTGGCTGAACAGTTACTTTCAGAAGCAGATCTCCTGCCCCACCTTTTCCGGTTCCCGGCATTCCTTTTCCGCGAAGTCTTATGCTCTTTCCGCTGTCAATTCCTGCCGGAATATGCACCTCAAGTGTCTGTGCTTTTCCGCTCTGATCCTGCAGAGTAATTCTTTTATCACATCCAAATGCTGCCTCATCAAATGTAACAGACACACTGGCATTCAGATCCTGACCTTTCTGATCAAAGCCTGCTGATCCGTGACCGCCAAATCCTCCGAAGCCACCAAATCCGGATCCATCGTCATAGAAACTGCTTCTGTGAAAACCATGACCTCCGAAACCATCTGTGCTTTTACTGCTGCTTCCATGGAATATATCTTTAAACATATCTCCGAAAATATCATCTGCATTTCCTGTAAAATGATACTCCTGATATCCTCCAGGACCACTTTTGAATCCCTGGAAACCATTTCCGAATCCACTGCCCTGATAGCTGCCTCCTGCAGACTGGTCAAATGCGGCGTGTCCAAACTGGTCATACATCTTCTTCTTTTCCGGATCACTCAGTACCGAATAAGCTTCTGTTACTTCTTTGAATTTCTTTTCTGCATCCGGATTTCCGGCATTGGTATCCGGATGATACTTCTTCGCCAGCTTCCGGTAAGCTTTTTTGATTGTCTTCTCATCTGCATTCTTTGCTACTCCGAGCACCTCGTAGTAATCCCGCTTTGCTGCCATGCTCTGTCACCTCCTGCCTGTAAAACACCCCGGAGATTGCTCTCCGGGGGAAATTTATCTTCTATATTAACCTTCAATTGTGATATATTTCTTCTCTTCTACCGCTGGTTTTGCTTCTTTTTTCGGAACAAAGAGTTTCAGAATACCATGTTTAAATTCTGCTTTGATATCTTCTTCTGTGATATCTTCACCAACATAGTAACTTCTCTGACATGCTCCTGCGTAACGTTCACGGCGGATATACCTGCCGGTTTCTTTCTCCTGTTCATCCTGATCAAGACCTTTCGCTGCACTGACTGTCAGATAACCATCTTTCAATTCTGCAGTAACTTCATCTTTCTTGAACCCTGGAAGATCAATCTCAAGTTCATATCCATCTTTCATTTCCTTGATATCTGTCTTCATCAGATTATTCGCATGATGTCCATAGAGCTTCTTTTCTGCTCTGTTCTCTGCTTTATCTGCATATCCGTAAAACGGAAATCCAAACCAATCATCATCAAATAAATTATTATTAAAAATACTAGGCATTAACATAAGTCCTGTCTCCTTTCAAACACTCATAATACGTTCGGAACACTTTCTGGCGAACCTTTCTTTTCGTTCCCCTTCCTTTGTTCTATCTGTACTATAGCACGCGTTATTAGCACTGTCAATAGGTGAGTGCTAATTATTTTGTGAAGATTTTGTGAACGAACTTGCAAAGGCGTCTATTTTTGCTATTTTATAGGGCGACAGCCCGGCAACGAGGAAATTCTTTCCCGAGCTGTGCATGGCGTATCTCTCAGCTTCCCAGGGATTTTTCACTTGCTTTCGCACTCGATTTTCTTGATTTGACCACATTTTTACGACAAATCTTCGGAAAAATATATTCGTCTGATTTTCTTACTACACTTCTCCAGCAATATCATATTTTCTGACAAAATTTTGTACTTTGTTCCACTCTTTTCTAACTGTGCTTTACACTTTTCACACTCCTGTACAATCGCTTTTTTTGCATACTCTGTCGTTTCTCCATCATGATTTGAAAAAACAATGTCTAAGTGATACAAGCTGCTTTAATTCTTTTCATTGTAACTACATCTCTTTCAATTTAAAGATACGTCACATAGAAAAAGGGATCCTTCACTCAGTAAATTTGAATGAAATGATCCCTAATTTTCATGTAAATCGTACTTGGTTTTACAATACTAATTATACTTTATTTTTTGAAAAATATAAGCAAATTTTTATTTTGCACACTCGATAATTATCGCTTCACATCTGTCATATCCAAGCTGTGAGCTGTTCAGACACAGCGTATAATTGCTCGTTTTTCCCCATTTCTGATCCGTATAAAAATTATAATTCGTCATACGCCTTTTATCTGTATCTGCCATCATTTTGACAGCTTCCTTTTCTTCTACATTATATAACCCCATAATTCGCTTTGTTTTTTCCGGCATATCCCCATAGATAAATACATTCAGCACATCGTCCCTATCCTTCAGAATATAGTCTGCATTTCTTCCGATAATCACACAAGATTCCTTATCAGCCAGTTCTAAGATAACCTTTCTCTGTGCCTCATACACCATGTCTTCTACTGATTTTCCTGTAATATCACGTCCGGCAAATGCATATGCAAATAATCCTTTTTTCGGAGATAATTCTGCATTTTTCTGAACATACTCCGGTGACAAACCGGACTTCTCTGCAATGTCATTAATAATATTTTTATCATAATAAGCAATCCCAAGTTTCTTCGCTACTTTTTCTCCGATGAAACGTCCACCGCTTCCAAATTCTCTACTGATTGTAATAATTCTTTTCGCCATCTCTGATTCCTCCTTAATTCAAAACATCTACTTTATTTTTTTTTGATTCTCTTTAAAAATACATAACCTGCAAAACATGAAACTATTTCAGTAATCGGAAATGACCACCAGATCAATGAAATGCCCATCTGTCCATTTCTGACAAACATAGAAAAAATTCCGGCCAGCGGCAGTATAATAATGAGCTGTCTCAAAAGCGAAATAACAAGGGACTCTATACCACCATTCAGTGCCTGATAAATACCCTGATAAGCAATATTGATGCCTGCAAACAAAAAGCTGACTGAGATTATTCTCATTGCTTCAATAAAATATTCTCTTGACTGTCCCGCATTAAACAGCGTTGCAAATGCTCCGGGGAAAATCTCTGTGATTGTAATTCCCAGAATCATTAACACAATTGTATAGATCAGACCATATTTGATTCCATCCTGAATTCTCTTTTTACTTCTCATTCCATAAGCAAATGCAATGATCGGGGTGATCGCATCTCGCAGACCAAAAGCGAGAAACAGTACAAACTGCTGAACTTTATAAAATAATCCATAGGCTGTCTGTGCTGCTGGATTGAACTTCAGGATCAGATTCATCACATAAACCATAATGGACATCAATGCCTGTGCAATGATTGCCGAAAGTCCGATTTTATAGATTTCTTTGATAATTCCGCCATCCGGCTTCATGTATTTTGCCGCATGCTCGAATTCCTTATTGAATTTGATATGAAAGATAAGCAATAATACTGCGGATGCTACCTGACCAATTACAGTTGCATAAGCTGCACCTTTCACTCCCATTTCCGGGCAAGGACCAATACCATAAATCATGATCGGATCAAGGATAATATTTACAACGGCTCCAACCACCTGACCAATTGTGGAATAAAGAGAACGACCTGTTGCCTGTAATAACTTTTCAAATAAAGAAAAGAAAATAATACCAAAAGAGATTACGCAGCATATCCTCAGATAGCTGACTCCCATCTCCAATACTTCTGTATCTACTGTCTGTGATGAAATATATGCTTTCACCCCAAAGATACCAAACAGTAAGCAGACCACATAAATGATCACTCCAAGAAACAGACTGTTTCCTGCTACCTTTGCTGCTTTTTTACTATTCCCTTGACCAAGTGTCCTTGCCAGAAGTGCATTGGTTCCGACACCCGTTCCGATTCCTACTGCGACCATAAGCATCTGAACCGGGAATACCAAAGTCAATGCATTTAATGCTGCCTCACTGCCTACTCTCATATTTCCTACAAATGCACTGTCTACAATGTTATAGACTGCCTGCAATGCCATAGATAGGATCATCGGGATTCCCATCTGGACCATCAGCTTATTTACCGGCATCTCCTTCATCTTGTTGCTTTCCGCCATTTTTTAAACTCCTTTCTTTTTGGCACAAAAAAAGTGCGCACCTTGTCATATAAGCTGGACTTACGCTGACACGCTACACACTTTTTCATGGCGATATTGATTTTTGCAAAATGAAAACGAGTAGCTGGTAAACTGGATTTACGCTTACTTGCTACTCGTTTCTTGTAATTATATTTCCTCTTTTTCAAAAAGTCAAACAAAATTTTCCTTACATTCTCTCTTCTTTTTACGCATAACAAAAGCGGGTGATGGGAATCGAACCCACGTATCCAGCTTGGAAGGCTGGTGTTCTACCATTGAACTACACCCGCGTCTTAAAGACAAGTAATATGATATCACATCTCAGAAAAAATGCAAGCCTTTTTTTTATTTTTTGATCACTTTTATTACTTTTTGTCCACTTTATTTTCTGACCTCTATTTTATCTATTTCGGTTCTTTTCCTTCCATTTCCACATATATTTTATCAATCACCTGTTTTCTATCCGATCGGAGTTCCTTTTATGTTTTCCAGATTAAAATCAAAAAATATTATACGGATCTGTTTTCTTTTCCTCGCGGCTTTCTTTGTGGGAACCGGCGCTGCATTTCTGCATGATCATTTCTTTCCAGCCGCTGTTCCCACCTCTTCTGAAGGCAACTGGGGGCTCAGCTTCCAAACGGATGGGGATCCCCCTGTCGGCAATGCCACATTTGACGAGTTGAAAAAATTTGATGCCTTTTACGCACAGGACACCGGCGAAAAGGTAATCTACCTTACTTTCGATGCCGGTTATGAAAATGGAAATACACCGGCTATTCTGGAAGCTCTTACGAAACATCAGGCTCCAGCAACGTTCTTCGTCGTCGGCACACTTCTGGAAAGCAATCCAGAACTTATCAAACAGATCCTCGCTGCCGGTAACACCATCGGCAACCATACCTGGCATCACAAAGACATGTCACAGATTTCTACAATGGAATCCTTTTCTGAAGAAATCCAGACAGTTGAAAAACTGTATCGGCAGATCACCGGACAGGAAATTTCCAGATTTTATCGTCCACCACAAGGCAAATACAGCGAAGCCAACCTGAAAATGGCACAGGATCTTGGCTATCATACCTTCTTCTGGAGTCTCGCCTACGTCGACTGGTATCAGGATAGCCAGCCATCCCACGAAGAGGCTTTTGAAAAGCTGCTTGGGCGGATCCATCCCGGTGCCATCGTTTTACTCCACAGTACGTCCTCTACAAACGCTGAAATCTTAGATGAACTTCTCACCAAATGGGAAGAAATGGGTTATCATTTTGCTTCTCTTGATGACCTTATAAAAGCTACTGCATCTTAGGAATTTTTCTCTGTCACTTTATCGGAGGATTCTCTAATCGATCAGTCCATATTTCTTCATCGCATAAGCAATTCCATCTTCTTCAACGGTCTTTGTAATAAATTCTGTATAAGGTTCCAGCACCTGGTCATGCGCGCCCATCGCAATCGCATGCCCGGCATGCTGGAACATTGCCAGATCATTGCTGCTGTCTCCAAATACATATGACTGATCTCTCGTCATTCCAAAATGCTCCAGTACCCAGTCAATCGCAGTTCCTTTTGTATAGCCCTTGAGGATACATTCAAACGTATTACTTCCACGGTCGATTACTTCCATATCATCTTTGATAAATTCAAAAAATGCTTTTACATCACTTTTTTCATCCGTATAAATAAAGATTTTATCATATGGACATCTTCTCTGCTCCATATAACGCTCGATTCCAAGTCCACGGTTGTTCATGTATTTTTTTGTATTTTCCAATCTGTCAAATCTTGAAACTCTTGAAGTGAAATACACATCTTCTGCTCCCTCAAAAATCCCATCAATCTGACATTTTGTCATATAATCAGCGATCTCATCGCCCCTCTCCGGATCCAGATGCTTTTCAAAAATAATTTCTTCATCAAATGTAAAATAAATCCCACATCCACACAAATATCCATCAAATGGAAGTTTTTTCAGTTCCACCGGAACACTGCAGTATGTTCTTCCTGTATTGATAAATAAAAAATGTCCTGCGTCGTGTGCCCTTTTAAGTGCATCTACCGTACTTGCGGGAATCTCTTTTGTAATCTCACTGAGTACGGTCCCATCAATATCAAAAAATAATGCTGCTCTATTCATTCTACCTTTTCCTCCCGGTTATACTCCAATTACACGATACTCATTATACTCATATCTCACCATTATGCGCAACCCTTTTTCATTTTCTGCAAAATATCTGTGATAAATACCATTTTGACTTCTCCATATAAAAGTAATATAATAGATGTTGTACAATTTGAAAAAGGGGTAATAATAATGAATAAAAGAATCGATAAGAAAAAACAGAAAAGAACACTTGAATCAGCAGTAACTGCTACAGCTACATCATCAGCACCGGCTACAGCAACTCCTGTTGTAGAGATAAAAGAAGTTGTAAAAGAAGTCAAAGTACCAGTAGAAGTTCCTGCCAAAAATCCTGCATTTTATGTTCAGTACCAGAGTGCAGAATATACTGTAGCCGCTATCACAGAACGTGTGATCGCTGACTGCAATGCAAAGGGACACGCTGTAGAAAATCCGGAAGCTCTCTCCATTTATCTGAAACCAGAAGATAAAAAAGCATATTACACCCTTGGAGGGTTCAATGGATATATTGAATTATAAAGGAGTATTTTATGGCGCTTAACTTTCAACAGCTTGGAATGCTTGCAAAACTGAAATCCGCATTTTCCACTTTTCAACAGGAGCATCCTAAATTTATGCCTTTTATTCATGCAGTAAAAGGAGATGCATGCCGCAAAGACAGCATCATCGAAATCTCCGTCAAATCTCCGGAAGGACGGAATTATACCACTAATTTCCGTGTTACCGAAAAGGATTTGGAACTTATCCAGATGCTGAAAGATATGCAGGAAAACCAATAAAGTAAAAAAAGCAGGTAAGAAAGGATAAAATTTCTTACCTGCTCTTTTTCTATCTTACTTTAGCATTTCTTTGCTAATACAAAGGAATGGCCTTCCATTTTTATTGCCTGAAGGCTGACTTTTTTACCGGTATATAAATCCATATACTCTCCCTCTTCTTCGATCCAGGCTGTCCGGTCCTCTTCTGCGAAATTAAAAAGTGCTGTCATCTGCTCACCCTCCAGTTCCCGCACAACTCCAAGGATTCCATTTTCCCAGGTATCAAGCGTCCAGACATTTGCCGATGCGTCAAATACTTTTTCCTTACTTCGGATGGATCTAAGTTTTCCAATTCCATCAAACAGTTCTTTTTGTACCGTTCCGTTTCTCTTTCGTCCGTCTGCCAGCTTCCAGTCAAATTTTCCTCTGTGGATATACCTGGAATCAACCCGTTTTTCCGGATCATTTTTATAAGTATAATCATTTACCTGACCAATCTCATCTCCACTGTAAAGCATTGGAATTCCGGATTGCACCATCATATATGCATGCAGCATCAGATCAAATCTGACTGCTCTTTTTTTCTTTTCTTCATTTTGTTCAAATCCGGCACTTTCAATTCCACACATGGAAGCTGTCGTTGCACAGAATCTGGCATCTCCTGTTATCGGATCTTCATTATAAAGTTCCCCGCGGCTCACACTTTCTGCGATCTTTCCCGTGAAGAAGTCATTCAGATATCTTTTGTGTGGGACTTCCTGCATTCCCCAACCAGAAAGAGTCTGGAAATCCAATCCCCATCCAATATCATCATGACATCTGAGGTAATTTAAGAAAGTATACTCTTTCGGAAGGTTGTTCATAATATCAAGCTGCATCCGTAAAAGTCTGGTATCTCTCGTCGCAACCGTATTCCATGTAGTAGCCATCATGGTTACATTATAAAGCATATGACATTCCGGCTTTTCTATGGTACCAAAATAAGGAACTACTTTTTCCGGTTCCATCACGACTTCCCCTAATAATACAACCGACGGACACACAATCTCCCCGATCATACGCATCATCCTGACTATCGTATGTACCTGTGGAAGATTTCTGCAGCTTGTCCCCATTTCCTTCCAGATATAAGGAACTGCATCGATCCGCAGAATGTCAATCCCCTGATTGACCAGGAAAAGGAAATTATACATCATTTCGTTAAACACTCTCGGATTCTTATAATTCAGATCCCACTGGTAAGGATAAAAGGTAGTCAACACGTAGTGTCCGATTTCAGGAAGCCAGGTGAAATTCCCCGGTGCAGTTTCCGGAAATACCTGTGGCACTGTTTTCTCATATTCTCTGACATAGTTTTCATTGTCACAGAAAAAATACCGGCTCATATATTCGCCTTCACCCATTCTTGCCTTCTGTGCCCATTCATGATCTTCGGAAGTATGGTTCATTACAAAATCCATACACAGATTCATGTCTTTTTCATGGCAGGCTTCAGCCAGATCTGCAAGGTCTTCTATGGTTCCAAGTTCCGGCTTTACTTTTCTGAAATCCGCAACCGCATAGCCTCCATCGGATCTTCCCTTTGGCGAATCGAGAAACGGCATCAGATGAACACAGTTTACACCACATTCTTCCAGATACTTAAGCTTTCCTTTGACTCCTCTTAAATTTCCGGCGAAATTATCAATATACAGCATCATTCCCAGCATGTTTTTTTTTCGATACCACGCCTGATCCTTTTCCTTCTCCAGATCTCTCTTTCGAAGTTTCGCATTTCTTGCACGATAGTAATTCTGCATCTGTTCACAGAGCTCTGCAAACATTGCTTCATTATCATATAATTCCATATAGAGCCAGCGAAGCTCATCCATATGCTTCGCCAGTCTCTTTTCAAAAATATCATTTGTTTTTCTCATTTTTATTCGACCATTTCCAGATAAATCTGATATGCTTTGTACTCACCAAATTCAAGCGGCATCGGAATTCCAACTTCCATCAGCGCCTCTGCCGGATAAATTTTTCCGGTATTTGAATCTTTATAGAATTGTCCGACACACAGACCTTTCATTTTTACATAATTTACTGTCATGTTTCCATGGATTTCAAGCATAACTACATTTACAAGTACTTCTTTCCCATCTTCTGATACAAATTCCCATGCGCCGATTTCTTCTGCGAATGGATTACTCAGTCGATAGTAAAGTCCATTTTGTACAAGCTGTGCATATTTTTTGTATTCTACTATCTGTTCCCTGATCTCTCTGCGCTCTTCATCTGTCATTTTCGCCGGATCCAGTTCATAGCCGAAGGTTCCTGCCATGGCACAGACACCTCTTGTATGGAGTGATGTCTTTCTTCCTGTCTGATGATTCGGAACTGCAGATACGTGAGATCCAACTGCAGATACCGGATACCCAAAGGATGTTCCGTATTGGATCCTTACACGATCCACTGCATCGGTATTGTCACTGCACCAGATCTGTGGTGTATAATACAGCATTCCCGCATCAAAACGACCTCCACCACCACTGCAGCCTTCGATCAGAAGGTCTGGATAGCGGCTTATAATACGCTCCAGGAAATCATAAAGTCCAAGCATGTAGTCATACTGCACACTGCCCTGTTCTTCTGCTGTCATAGAATATACTTCTGCCATACTTCGGTTCATATCCCATTTTACATATTCGATATTTCCCTGATCGAGCACCTGACACATCTGCTCATAAACAGCATCCACAACTTCTTTTCTCGAAAAATCAAGGAGCAGCTGGTTTCTTCCTTTTACCGGTTTTCTTCCCGGAATCTGAATTGCCCAGTCCGGATGTTCACGGTAAAGATCACTGTCTTCATTTACCATCTCCGGCTCAAACCAGAGTCCGAATTTAACACCTAACGCATTGATCCTGCTGATCAGGTCACCAAGACTTCCCTGCAGCTTTTCTTCATTAACCTTCCAGTCGCCAAGTCCACTGTTGTCATCATTTCGACTTCCAAACCATCCATCATCCAGTACAACCATATCGATTCCCAGATCCTTTGCCTGCTCGGCAAGATGATAGATATCTTCTCCCGTAAAATCAAAATAGCATGCTTCCCAACTGTTGATCAGTACCGGTCTTACTTTTTCTTTATATTTTCCGCGACACAGATTTTTACGGATACATCTCTGCAGATTCTGGGAAAGCTTTTCAAGTCCCTGATTGCTGCAAGTTAAAATCACTTCAGGGATCACAAATTCCTCTCCTTTTTTCAGTGGATAAGAAAACTGTTCTTCCTGCAGTCCCATCTGCATTCTTGTCTGCCCGAACTGATCTTTTTCTACTTCTGCCTTAAATCCTCCGCTGTATACAAAAGACATTCCATAACAGATACCGGCATCTTCTGTCGTTTCTTTTTCTGCCAGTATCAGCATCGGATTGTACTGATGGCTGGATGTTCCTCTGCGGCTTCCAATTACAAAAGCTCCATGTCCTACCGATGTTCTTTGCATATTTCTTTCCATCGCATGGCGGCCGTAAAATGAAATCACATCAAACTCACCGTGAAGGAAATCAATACAGGCTGCCTGTGCTTTTGTCAGTCTGATTTTATCTTCTTCTGTATTGATCACTTTTGCACTTCTTGTGATCACATCATACTCCGGAAGAACTCCATAAAGTAATTCTACCTGTAATCCTGTCACCTGATCTTTCATATAAATGATCAGAGTCTGGGCTTCCTCTTCGGCAGCATAAACCGCCGGAAGTCCCTTCAAATTGTATTTTCCATCACAAATCTCATATCCCTGATATCTAAGATCGCATCCAAAAGAACCATCTGCATTTACAAGGTCAAGCACCGGACTCCTGAAATCTCCTGTCAGTCGACACGGAAATTCCTGCGGCAGCACATCAAGGGAATATGTTCTGTCATTTCCTGTATCCTGCGGATTTCCTGAGAAGCCACGGTCTGCATAGGTCAGAAGATAATCCATAACTCCATCTGTCTTTCTTCCATAATATAAATGCAGTAAAAATCCATATGCATCAATTTGCATCTGATACGTTGTATTTTGGGTATGTAATGTAAATGTTTTTGCTTTCTCGTTGTATATGATTCCCATATTCTTCTCCTTAAGCTTCTGTCAAATTTATTTTACTGCGCCATTTACAACACCGTTCAGAATCTGTTTCTGACAGATCAGATAGAAAATCAAAATCGGAAGCAGTGCCAGTAAATAGGATGCAAATGCAAGATTATAATTGGTTCCAAATTGTGTCTGGAATGTCATCTGTGCAAGTGGCAGTGTGTTCACATCACTACCTGCCAGAATTACAAGTGGTGTCATAACATCATTCCATGTACCGAGTGCTGTAAGTACCGCTACTGTTGCATGCATCGGTTTCATTATTGGGAAAATAACGCTCCAGTAAGTTTTCCAGGTTGTTGCCCCGTCTACATGTGCAGCCTCTTCCAGTGCCATCGGAATATTTTTCAGATAACCGGAGTATAAGAGCACATTCATCGGCATATAAAATACAAGATAACACAAAATAACACCGAAAATATTGTCAATTCCCATCTGTGCTGTCTGCTTCACAAGTGGCATCATCAAAATTGCAAATGGAACAAACATACCGCTTACAATGTAAAGATAGGCGCCTTTGTAAAATTTACTGGTACTTTTACTTCTTCCGATCACATAACCGATCATAGAATGAATCAGAATGGAAAGAACCACCGTTACAATCGTTATCAGCACACTGTTGCCCAGTGAATGCCAGAAATCTGTTACACGCATTGCTTCTGCAAAGTTAGAAAAGCTCCAGCTTTTTGGCAGTGATAAGATTCCGGAAATACTGTTTGTCATTTCCGACGGTTTCTTAAATGCAATCACAACTGTAAGATAAAGAGGAAAAATAACGGTTACAAGACCCAGAATCAATAAAATTGTGATTGGCCAGTTTACTCTTTCTTTCACCTTTACTTTCATTATAACTGTTCCTCCTTATTTCCCAAAAAGTTCATCTGTAATACAGAGATCACAACGATCACTACAAAGAACACAACTGCATTGGCACTCTGGAACCCGAACTGTCCTCCAGCCATACCATTGTTATAAATCAAAAATGAAATTGATTCTGTACTCTGCGCCGGGCCTCCTTTGGTAAGAGCCATGATCTGATCAAATACCATCAGAAAATTCTTCATGCAAAGTACCATATTGATGGTAAAGAATGGAAGGATCAGTGGAAATGTCAGATTCTTGAATTTTTTCCATCCGGTCGCTCCATCAAGAGAACCTGCTTCGTATACATCCTCCGGTACCGTCTGAAGTCCGGAAATATAAATAATCGTATTCATTGCAACAGACTGCCATGCACATACAATTACGATCGCAACCCATGCCCATTTTGAGCTTGCCAGGATACTGTCACCTTTTCCGCCCATCATTTTTACAACTGTCGGAAGAATATAAGTGAAAAAGTAATTGAAAATATAGCCCACTACAAGTGCTCCTAAAATATTTGGAACGAAATACATTCCTCTGAGTGCACTTTTAAATTTAATTTTACTGTTTAATCCAAGAGCTAAAACAAGACTTAACACATTTACAACTATTGTTGCAACAATTGCAAGCTTGAATGTAAACAGGTAGGATTTCCCGACTCTTGCATCAGTAAATAAGTCTGTATAATTCCGAATACCTACCCAGTCAAACTCGCCATATCCTCGAAAATTTGTAAAACTATAAATAACACCTTTAATAAGTGGCAGCGTATTAAAGCAGAAAAACAACGCAAGTATCGGTATCGTAATCAGTAAAAATGTCCGCTTTCTGCCATTCATCCTTTTCAATTTATTCATGATCTGTATCCCTCCTACTTGCCTGCTTCATAATCTTCCATCATACGAATGATATCCCTGTTATATCTGATCCAGTCTTTGTCAAATTTTTTCAGGAATGCGTCAACATCCTGGTTTATGAGAAATGTCTGGATTTGTGCATCGACTGCCATTTCTGACGGATAATAGTGATCCTGGTAATCCGCCATACGGTTATCCTGAATATATGGTTTCATATCTTCCAGTTCCGGAGCTAATGCAAAATCTTCGTCTTTACAAGGCACCGCATTCTGTGCATCTAAGTATGCCTGGATACTTTCATGATCCATCAGGAAATCAAGTACTTCATATGCCGCTTCTTTATTTTTACATGCATCCATCACGCAGAACTGAAGGTCTACTCCTGAATTTAATACATTGTCCTCTTCAGAATCATTAGCCGGCATAACAAAGGATCCGATATTCATATCCGGATTTACAGATTTGATCTGCGGAATTGCATAGCTTCCGATTGTATACATCGCTGATTCACCATTTGCAAATGCAGTACATGCATCGTTGTATCCGTATCCAAACGGTCCATCTTCACCATAATTTAACAATTCAAGCATTTTTTCTGCCACTTGCGGATATTCTTTGGAGAAGGTTGTTTCTCCCTTATTCACCTGCTGACAAACATCGGATGGTGCAAGTCCGACTGCAAGGGCATTCCAAGGTGCAAGGCAGGTCCAGGTATCTTTATATCCAAAATAAAGTGGATGGATTCCTTCATTCTGAATCTCCTCGCAAAGAGAAATAAATTCATCCCAGGTCTGCGGAATCTCCCATCCATGCTCTGCAAACATATCTTTGTTATAGAGCACTCCTGCCGCATTTGCCACATACGGAAGCCCATATGTTCCTTCTGTCGGAACAAACTCCAATCCTTCAATAATATCCAGATAAGCAGGTTTTACCTCACCAAGTCCTTCATAATCTGAAAGGTCAGCCAGTATTCCTGAATCAACAAAATACGAATAATTGATATCTCCTCCGATTCCGATAATATCCGGATAATCTTCTCTGATAAAACGTGTTTTCAAAATTGTTGTCGCATCATTTGGGGAAGAAATTTTCAAATGGATATCATCATGTGTCTCATTAAATTCTTTTTCGAGCTGTTCAAATATATCTACCGCCTCCGGTTTATACTGAACAAGTTCAATTTCCACTTTTCCGCTTTTTGGATTTTGCTGACATCCCTGTAATACTGCTGATGCCATCAGAATACAGGACATTCCCAAAACAATTGCTGCTCTTTTCCTTCTCATTTTTTCTCCTTCCTCACAGGTATATTCGTTTTTAGTTACCGCTCGATATATCAAGTGCTTTCTTTATAGTTGTATAATAACATACCATTATGCGACTATAAATATCATTGTATTTGAATTTTTATTCCAAAATGCTATTATTCTCTTCTTTTTTGCTAAATGCATAGCATTTTGGTATATTTTAGTTGCAATCTATTTATTAAATCAGTAGAATAAATATATATATCAACTGACTTAACATCTGCTAAACATCATTTTTCACGGCAGAGCACCTATGAGAAAGGAATTATTATGAAAGAACTTATGTTTTCAGTATTTCCAAGCGAGAATTTTGTCGATCTTGGATTGTATCAGTTTGGTTACGAACAATGTGAACCGGCGCATAGTTTTGGTCCTGCCGTCCGTAATCATTTTCTTTTTCACTACATTATCTCCGGCACCGGAATTTTAATGGCAAATGATTCTCACAGTGTAACACAGACCTATCACGTAAAAAGTGGCCAGGGCTTTATGATTTTCCCCGGTCAGATCAATACTTATATCTCTGATGAAAAACTCCCATGGGAATATACATGGATTGAATTTGACGGACTACGTGCAAAGGAAACCATTGAACTTTCCGGACTTAGTTTGGATAATCCGATTTATAAAGCTACTTCTAAGGATCTGCGTGAAATACTGAAAGAAGAACTTCTCTATATTGCAAGTCACGGAGACGCTACACCATTTCACCTGATCGGGCATCTCTATCTTGCAATTGATGCTCTTATTCGTTCTACTTCCATCATGCAAACATCAAAAATCAGCCGTCTTCAGGATTTTTATATCCATGAAGCCCTATCTTATATAGAGCAGAATTTCCAAAACGATATTTCTGTCGAAAACATCGCTGCAGTATGCGGATTAAACCGCAGTTATTTCGGAAAAATATTCAAAGACGGAATTGGAAAATCTCCTCAGGAATTTTTGTTGAATTATAGAATGATTAAAGCTGCTGAATTATTAAAACTGACAAAGCTTTCCATTAAAGATGTAGGAAATGCAGTCGGTTATCCCAACCAATTACATTTTTCCAGAGCATTTAAAAATATTTATGGAATATCGCCAAGAGACTGGCGTAATCAGAACAGACTTAAACAATAATAGAAAAAGAATGCTACAGTTCAGACTGTGCATTCTATTTTTATTATTTAATATGTAATAATAAAGAATGTGCCTAGGCTCGTAGTGCCTTTTATTTAACAGGAAGTTCCTACGGATTTTGCTATGCAATAAAAAAACTGCAAACCCTTACGGTCTACAGCTCCCTTACTTTCTACATGTACCTTCAAAACCACATACAAATTTAAATCTTTACTCCATCCATTCTTC
>ERZ772805.574-NODE-574-length-40639-cov-5.174625_pt1 | contig 40639 bp, 55 predicted proteins | sample MGYA00511344_ERZ772805 | MGnify/ENA primary metagenome ERZ772805 (study PRJEB29015, sample SAMEA2737730) | human gut metagenome | biome: human gut; feature: human-associated habitat; material: faeces | place: China | collected 2012 ...
TATGGTGACGCAAGGGTCTATGGTGACGCAAGGGTCTCTGGTGACGCTGAGGTCTCAAAATTAAATGACTACATCGTTTTCAAAAACAACTGGTCTAGTGGCCGGTACTTCACTTACACACGATCAAATAAGATGTGGAAAGTTGGCTGTTTCTATGGAACAGGCGAAGAACTTATCAAAAAAGCATATCAAGACAGCAAAGATAGCGGCAAGCATTACGAAGCTTACGTAAATTTAGTTAAAACATTAGAACAAGAGGAGTAATCATGAAAGAAAATAACAAACAAGTCGTATTTTACAGCGCTGAGAAAGATGGATTTCTTGAAAGTTACAAAGACAAAGGAAGTCTAGTATTTACAGCAACATTTACTGACCGTTTGAGAGATGCACTATACTTGCCTCTCGAACCATACGAAAAACAAAAAAACGATCTTGACAAGCTTGCTGAAACGTTTGGCTGCGAAGTGCTTAATGTGGAAGTTGAATACAACGTAACTAAACTTGACGGTTCGGACTTCGAACGTACAGAGCGTGAAGAATCCATGAAAGATGGTATCAAAGCACTCCTAGAATTCTTGGCGAAGTAACATAACATGAAGTGGTGGGAGGGTAGGTATTAAAAAAGCACCTCCGGAAACAATCCAAAAGGTGCAACGCTCATCAAAACAATTTACTTGATTATAACACAAAAAGAAAAGGAGGAACAAGTGGCAAATAGAAGGATGTTCAGTAGAGATGTCGTAATGACTGATGATTTTCTTGACTTACCTCCTACAACAAAGGCTTTATACTTCTTCTTAAACCTAGAGGCTGACGATGATGGTTTTGTCGGAAACCCTAAAACTATCATGCGATTGGTTGGCGCAACGAAAGAAGACATGAAACTTCTAATCGAGGGCAACTATGTACTGTTGTTTAACAGTGGAGTGGTAGTTATAACAGATTGGACAGAACACAATTCTATTAGGAAGGATAGAAAGAAACCCACTAGATTCACAGAGGAAATGCAACAAATAGCACTGGTAGAAGGCAATAAATATCAGTGGTTGTCAGATGTGCAACCAACTGACAACCAACTGACAACCAAATGTCAGACAAATGGTTGCATAGGAGAGGATAGGATAGGAGAGGATAGGAGAGGAGAGGTAAGAGAAGAAAAACAACCTACCACTACTCCCCCTCTTAATCAAGACCTTGTAAATCTTTATCAATCTTTCGAAGCTGAGATAGGCAGACCGCTATCACCACTCCAAACGCAAGACTTACAGTACATGCTAGAAGATTTTAACGCTGACGTTATTCTTGAAGCACTAAAAGAAGCAGTAAGCCAAGGTAAGGCAAACTTTGCATATATTAAGGCTATCTTAAACCGATGGAAACAAGACAACTTAATGACGGGTGAACTTGTTAGGAATAGCAAAGCAAATCATAAGGGCAAGAAACAACAAAAGAAAGAGCCACAAACTTATGAAGAATGGGTAGCTACTCGAACGGATGAAAACCCATTTTAGGAAGGGGTGATATCTATATGCTATCGCAAGCTGAAATTATAGCAAACACAAAAAGGCTAGGGGACGTTTGTCCTATTCATGGGGTACCGATGTTACAGCTTAATATCCCCGTTAAAATTGCGGGTGAAGAACAACCACGCAAACCCTCTCCAGTTTGTCCAAAGTGTGCCAAAGAGCAAAGAGACAAAAAGGAAGAAGAGATGGCAAAAGAGAGCATGAAGAGAAACCTCTATCTGAGAACGTATGACGTGCTTATGAGAGATAGCACTATTCCCGAAGAGCTAAAGTCAGCATCTTTTGATAACTTCATCGCTAGAACGCAAGAGGAAAAGAATCTGCTAGATTTCGTGAAGAGACAAACGCAGAAATATCTTGATGGCGTAGGCGGGAACACCTTGCTAACGGGAACTACTGGAATCGGTAAAACTCACTTGACTATTGCAATGGCTAAAACGCTGAATGAGACTTTCAAGGAAAGAGGAACACCAAAGAGTGTGCTATTCGTGAATTTGACCGAAATATTACGGAAAGTCCGAGAGAGCTTTAAGTTTGAGAGCAAAGAGGGTTACTATTCAAGACTGTTGATGGAGGTTGATTATCTCATCCTGGACGATCTAGGCGTTAAACAAAGTGATTCAGGGCGCTCTAAGTCAGCGTGGGAAGAAGAATTTATCTTTGACGTGCTCAGTCATCGCAAGAATACGATTATCTCAACCAACTTAAGCAATGATGAAATTGCAAACCTTTACAGCGAACGTGTCGCAAGCCGCATTCGGACAGGACTGGAAGGGAATGTATTTAAAGCACTCAACATCAAAGATAAGCGCTATACACTCAATCAGCTAAAACAGCTAGAAGGATGATGCTTTGACAGAAACGGAAGTAAAACTAAAACTCTTTGAAGACTACGAGCGTATTCATGGACTTGTATTCTCACAAGAGCACAAACAGAAAATGATGGACGAGCTAGATTTATACTCGTTTATCAGCAAAATCAACGAATATATGTATTTCGCTAAGAAATCAACACAGGTTTTTAGCGCACACTAGGAAACCCCTCTAAAATCGATTTTAAGACGTGTGTTTTGTTTGGTGGTATAAATAGACTAGAGCACCGTTAAAATTGCACTACACCCCCTTAAAATGCGAAATAAGGGTATTTAAATCAAAAAGGAAGACAGAACATGACAAATCAACTACAAACACAAAACAAAAGGGATATTTCAACAGATACAAGTGCATGGACATTTCAAGATATCAAACGGTACTACGACCCGCAAGATTTGTTAACAGAAAAACAAGTTGGGCAAGCTTTGTCGTTGATTAAAGGACGAAATCTCAACCCATTGCTAAACGAGGTCTATATCGTAGCTTACAAAAAGAAAAATGGTGGGGCTGAATTTAGCTTAATCGTCTCAAAAGAAGCATTTTTGAAGCGTGCAGCACAAAACCCAAACTATGAAGGTTTTGAAGCTGGAGTGGTAGTTGTTGACGATTCTGGTGATATGGTAGAGCGAAAAGGGGCACTGTTACTACCTAACGACACGCTCGTTGGTGGTTGGGCAAGAGTTTACCGCAAGAATTTCAAGGTTCCTGTAGAGGTTTTTGTTAGTCGTGAAGAATACGACAAAAAGCAAAGCACTTGGAACGCCATGCCAGCTACCATGATTAGAAAAACCGCTCTTGTCAATGCCTTACGTGAAGCTTTCCCAGAGGATTTAGGAAATATGTACACTGAGGATGACGGCGGTGAAACATTCGACAGAATCAAGGATGTAACGCCACAAGAGACACAAGAGGATGTTAGAGCTCGTAAGCTGGCGCAAATCGAACAAATGAAGCAAGAACAAACGCATTTCCAACAAACAAGTGAAAGCAATTCTCAACCGGTTGCCAACTCACAAAACGAGCCAGTTCAAGGCGAACTTCTCGACTATTAACGAGGTGCGAACAATGCAAGAATTACAAGTTAATATTGAACAAGCCAAAGTTGAGATTGTAGGGCAAGAGGTTTTTGAAAAAGGCATTGCTGATGTAGTTGCTAAGTATCAAAATTACACAGTCACCGCTGGCACTATCAAAGACGACAAGAAAGTCTTGGCTGAATTACGAAAATTAACCAAGCAAATTTCAGACGAACGTATCAAAATCAAGAATGAGTTATCAAAACCAGCGACGGATTTTGAAAAATATATCAAGGAAACAGAGAAACCTCTTAAAAACATTATCAACCAAATCGCAAATGATGTGAAAGAGTTTGAAAATCATCAAAAAGCACTGAGATTGGACACGGTTAAAAGTTATTTAGCTAACAAAGCCAGTGAATATATGATTGACCCTCGCATTTTTGATGGAAAAGCAACGGAATACATCAAAAATGGCGATTTTATGGCGGACGGTGTAACTCTTAAAAAAGCGACTATGAAGGCATTAGACGACATGGTTACTTTTGAATATCAAAAACAAGAGGAATTTAAAAAAGCCACTCAATCCATATCCGGACTTTGTTCAGAGTACGGAATGACCGACCAACCGTATATCCGCATGCTTCAAAATCTGACATTGGCAGAGGTGTTAGATCAGATTCGTTCAGACCATGCTTTTGAATTGCAAAAACAAGAAGCATTGCGACAAGCTGAGTTGCAAAATCAAAAAGAAAAGATTGCAGAAACGAAACCAACGGCATTAGTTGTCGATTCAGAAACAGGCGAAATTATCGAAAACACGCCAATAGCCGAGGAAGCCAACACCCCAGAGTCAAAACGTTATCGCCAAAAAATGACACTTGAAGTCTACTTTGAAGATTCAGACGACAAAGACAGATTCAAGCGCCTGCTTAGCGAAAACGGATGGGAATACAAACAAAACTACACCGTCAGCGGCTATCAAAACATAGCTAGTGTGAGTGAAGAAGAACTGAAAACACATTTAAGTTAATGTCAATACTGAAATCTAAACCCATGCTGGACGATTTCTTAAATCGTGAATAGAAAAGGAAAATAAACATGATCAATAACGTTGTATTAGTTGGTCGCCTAACCCGTGACCCAGAACTAAAATACACCGGCAACAATATCGCAGTAGCATCTTTCAGCCTTGCGGTTAACCGTAACTTCAAAGACGCTAACGGCGAACGTGAAACAGACTTCATCAACTGTGTTATCTGGCGCCAGCAAGCTGAAAATTTGGCTAACTGGGCTAAAAAAGGCGCTTTGATTGGAATTACTGGACGCATTCAAACCCGTAGCTATGAGAATCAGCAAGGTCAAAGAGTGTATGTGACTGAGGTAGTCGCTGAAAACTTCCAAATGTTGGAAAGCCGTGCGGCGCGTGAAGGTAGTAACGCAAATCAAGGCAACACGTCTGGAGCGTTTAGCAATGACAACGGCTATGCAGGGCCTTATGGACAACAAGCACCGCAACAGCAAGGGCCAAACTTTGCAAGAGAAAGCGGACCTTACGGGAACGCAAACCCAATGGATATCAGCAGTGACGATTTGCCGTTCTGAGGTTGAAGCATGAAAATGACTTTAAATATCGAACCAAAATCTCAAACAAGGCCACGATTTAGCAAGTTTGGAACTTACGAAGACCCTAAAATGAAGGCATGGCGTAGACAGTGCTCACAACTTATCGAACAAGAATATGACGGACAATTCTATGACGGACCGATTTCAGTAGATGTCACGTTTTACATGAAGGCTCCTTTGAACGTATCGAAAAAGCCCACGCCTAAAGCTAGAGCTAAAACGTGGGATATATTTCACCGATTTATGGATGAAAAACTTTGGCATGCTATGCGTCCAGATATTGACAATCTAGTCAAAGCGCTATTTGATAGCATCTCAAACGCTGGATACAACAAGGTGGATAAGAAGGGTATCGTGTGGACTGATGACAGTATTGTATGCGAGCTAAAAGCTCAGAAACGATACAGCAGCAATCCACGCATTGAGTTTGAGATTAAGGAGCTGGAATGAAAAGCAAAGTTAAAGACAAGTTAGTCGGTATCTACGCTCCAGGCAATTATGACCACACTAGCGTACTAGGTCAGACGCAAGAGTTTTCGAGATGGTTCTGGGCTAATCACGAAGATATGGAGTTTATCAGCGCCAAGCTAGGTATCGACGTTAAAAAGCTCAATCGCATTCTGACACTGGAGCAGCTGCCGGATGAAGAATTGTTAAGAAAGATGGTTGAGCTATGCAATGGTTAAGGCAATTTATAGCGAAGAATCCGGCAAAGGTTTTCAGAGAAGGACCGGAACCGATAACTATGGGAATTAGAAATATGAAACGCAAAGTGAAATTTTTTGACAAACTATATGACACTGACACGCTTGACGAAGAAATTAACGCCTGGGTAGAAGGCTACAACAAGGAACTGATAGATGTAAGACTAACCGTAGACTGGGAAGATGGCAACGACTACGTTAAATATACTGCCACAGTAATCTATAGGGACAGAACCGAGGGATGATATGAAATACAAAGTTATAGTTTACTACGACAACATGGAAGACAGTGAGCATGTCTTCAGTAATAAAAACGATGCGATTAATGAATTACACCGCTTACGTGGTGTTAAATATCGCAATGCACGAAAATATAAGTTTGAAATGGTGGAAGTAGATGGATAGACAAGAAGCAATCGAAAAATTATCGACAATCGGGCATATCTCTGTATCATACGCAGAAGACCTATACGATTCTTTCTTCCCTAAACCAGCCATCCCGCAGTTTGTGGCAGATTGGATTAAGTATTGTAAATTTACTAACGTTAATCTGGGGCGGGCTTTATTTATTAGTGATATAGATTTTTACAATTATGAAAGTCAAGAAGATTGTTCAAAACTAAAAGAATTTCTAGGAACAGAGACAAACCAAGAAACTTTCGCCCTCGCTTGGACTTTAGGCTACGAGGTCGAGAAAGAACCTAAATACGAGGTTAGAATCAAGGGGATTGACTATAAATATTGTGTATTAAAAAATGGCGATTATTGGTATTTTGGTGAAGATTGGGTGGATAAGAAGATTAAAACGCAATCGTTTACACGCAAAGAGCTAGAAGCTAACGGTTTCGGATGGGTCTTCAACTGCGAGGGGATTGAAATCAAGGAGGTGGAATAATGAACAGACTTAAACAGTTAAGAAAATCAAGGAAAATGAAGCAAACGGAATTAGCTGACTTAGTTGGTGTCACAAAGAGAACTTATATCTATTGGGAACAAGGAGAACGCCAAATTAAACCAGATAAACTCGGACAGTTAGCTGACCATTTCAATGTATCCATCCCTTACTTGCTAGGGTACGATAGCGATAACACATTCTCAGATTTAATTACCTGTATCAATGTTTGGGCTGATGAGCGCAATCTTAAGCAAGCAGACCCTAAGATTCAGTGGATGCGCATTACTGAGGAAGTCGGAGAGATTCGAGATGTGCTCTTAAAACCAACCAAGTTTACGCAACCGCAAGCAGCGCTTAAGGACGCTATCGGTGACACGCTAGTAACAATCATCGTACTAGCGCACCAGTTAGACCTGGATGTAACTGAGTGCCTAAGCATTGCTTACGAGGAAATTAAAAACAGGCAAGGTAAGATGATAAATGGAACGTTTGTCAAGGAGGAAAATCTTTGAAATTTATTGATCTATTCGCTGGTATCGGTGGTTTCCGTTTCGGAATGGAGAGTGCCGGACATGAATGCGTGGCATTTTGTGAAATTGAAAAATTCGCTAGAGCAAGTTACAAAGCAATCCATAACACTGAAGGAGAAATAGAATTACATGACATCACACAAGTCACCGACGACGAAATTAGAAGCATCGGACACGTTGACGCAATCTGCGGAGGATTTCCGTGCCAAGCTTTCAGCATTGCTGGAAATCGAAGAGGATTCGAAGATACTCGAGGAACTCTCTTCTTTGAAATCGCAAGGTTCGCCTCTATACTCAAACCTAAGTATCTATTCCTTGAAAATGTCAAAGGACTCCTTAATCATGACAAAGGAGATACCTTTGAGGTCATCCTCTCAGCGTTGGATGAACTCGGGTATGATGTGGAGTGGCAAGTGCTTAACAGCAAAGATTTCGGAGTGCCACAAAATCGGGAACGTGTGTTCATTATCGGACATCTTAGAGGAGAACGTGGACGAAAAATTTTTCCTATCGGAGGAGAAAACGAAAAATCTAGTGCTGAACGGTTAGGAATTAATATTTTAGGAAACGCCAAAAACCCTAATGGGACGGCGAAAGGGACTAGAGATATAGTGCATGACCTTGAAGGGATTGAGGGAGCGTTGACAGCAACCGACTACAAAGGACCAAAACAAGTTGCTATCCCAAACGAAATTAAAAAATACGGAGTGTTACAACCCAACTTCAATCAAAGCGGAGTGGTTTACAAAACGGATGGAATCTCACCAACAATAAGAACAATGCAAGGTGGTGGCCTTGAACCCAAAATCCGTGTCCGTGAAGCAACCAAGCAAGGATATGCTGAAGCAAGCGTGGGAGATAGTGTTAATTTAGCACATCCGAACTCTAAAACACGTAGAGGGAGAGTTGGAAAACAGATTGCCAACACTCTATTGACCGGCGAGAGCCAAGGCGTGGTAGAGCCTAGTTTTCGTATTCGCAAACTAACACCTCGAGAGTGTTGGAGATTGCAAGGTTTCCCAGATTGGGCGTTTGATAAAGCGCAAGAGGTCAATAGCAACAGTCAGCTATACAAACAAGCCGGAAACAGCGTTACTGTGAATGTTATTAAAGAAATAGCGAGGTATCTATGAAGAAACATAAAGATCTAACCATTGCCACAATTCTACTACTAGTCTCACTAGCGATTAACGTGACTACTGTTCTACGAGTGGTCAATAGACCAGTAGAAGCTATCGTGGTGCGCAAGGCTGATAACGCCACTGTATTGCATGGAAAGATTACCGGCAAGGAAATGGTCGGGAAACTCTATACGCTCGATTGTGGGGCGTATGGTAAATTCCTTGTCAGCAAGGAACAGTACGACAGCGTGCAAGTTGGGGACGATATTCCCAGCTATTTGAAAGGGAGAGGCTCATGAGCGTGAAATACAAATATTCCGGGTTGACCAAGGAATTATATCAACGGTTAGTCAGCGAGCATGCATCACTGAGGAAAGCACACCCGAGAGATTATAAGCGGTTCTTCCAAGATGTGAAACAGTGCAGTGAGTTACAAGCTCGCATCATTTATCAAGCGTTTAATAGCGCAGTCGTTGAACGCCAGAGAATCTCACCTCGAACAGTCGAGAGGTTAGAAGGTGTCATTTCTGACGAGCTATTCAACGACCTTCAAGATTATCTGTCTACTAATTACACAAGAGGTAAAACCACACGTCCAGTGTTGGATAAAATCAATGCAGGACTGCCAGAACACTTATTCAAGCGTTTCCAGGAAGAAGTGGAAGAGCTACGCAAGGAACACCCTAACAACCTAAACAACTACATTAGAGAGGTTAAGGGCTGCGACCAGAAAGCGGCTAACAAAACCCAAAACGCCCTCAATTGTTGCTATGCGGAAAAAGCCGCCCTAACACCGTTGAAGGCTGTCCAAATGGAAGGAATGTTGTCAAGAGAGCTGTTCAGCGAGATTATTGATTATGTCTTCAATAACTATGAATGGAGCGAGAGATTGGACAATGAAGTTGATCGCATCATTCTTAAATATAGAACTAAGGGCGAGGTAGGTCGTAATAAAGCAACGGTCAGAAAAGCCCTATATACAGCCTACATGTTAGGTGTGTAGCTAGAACGGTTTACGAGGGTTCGACTCCCTTGCTAGCTATTGTCTGTCAAATACACTAAAAAATGAAGCTAAATAAATATATAGATTTTTAGTGGCTTGAACACTTTTTTAACACCGGACAAGCTGACAGACCTTGTCCAAACAAACCCAGCAAATTTAAGAAAAAAAGGATGTGAAACACCCTCTTTCTTATTGATATCTTGCATTACAAAATAGCCAAAGATCTTGCTGGTGTCGATGGCTAGGAAGGAGGTAGCACCAAGGCTCACAAACTCAATCTTTTCATATCTCTTAATACTGAGCCGAAGAAAATAAAAAAGACCGACACAATGGCCGGCACTCTTTGAAACACGATATAACTATTATATCACACAAGAGGGGTGTCATGGCAAGTATCAATCTATTTGCGGAAGTAGATAAAACCGCAACTAAAAAGAAAGCTATAAAGGTGCTAAGAAGGTATCGCATGCTAACACGAATAGCGGGCTTGGAATACGCCCCTAAAGTGACAGCTTCGTTCTCGTTAGAACCCAAATCATTCGACGGCATGGTCCATAGTCAGACCGAAAGCATAGTAACACGCAAGGTGGCCGCTGAGCAAGACTTGCAAGCTATTGTCAGAGCTATCAACGCGTTATCAGATAGGCATTACAGCCAGATATTGATAGAGTGTTATTGCAGAAACAGAAAGCAATACAACATTGAAGTCTATATGGACCTTGGATATTCTGAAAGTGAATATTATCGAATGAGAGAACAGGCAATTTTGGAGTTTGCGGAGAATTACCGCAACGGAGAATGTCTGGTATTTCTGGGAGATTAAGACGAAGAAAACACTCGATAAATGTTAGAATTTGAGCGTTTATTAGCGATATAATATTAGTATTGATAATTATAGCTAGACAACTCATTTTGTGGGTTGTCTTTTTTATGCACAAAAATCTAGCAGTGAAGGAGGTGGACATATTGGGCTAAATCAACGACAAAAACTATTTGCTAGCGAGTATATCAAGCTAGGTAACGCTACACAAGCAGCTATCAACGCTGGATATAGCGAAAAGACGGCAGGGCGTATCGCTGGGCAAAACTTGAAAAAACTTGAAATTAAACGCTTTATCCAAGCCGAAGTTGAGAAAATGCACGATGAGAACATCATGGGTGCTAAAGAAGCCCTGTCCATTTTATCCGACATTGCTAGAGGTAAACGTGATGAAGAAGTCCTCATGATGAATCCATTGACTGGTGAAGTTGAACGGCTTATGAAAAAGGCTGACAACAACACAGTTATCAAGGCAATTGTTGAAATCCTGAAACGTTATCCAACGGCTAAACAGTCCGAGAAATTGGAACTTGAAATCAGAAAGCTAAGAGAACAGCTTGATAGCGGTGTTGAAGGCACAATGAACGTCAACATCATCAATTCATGGGAGGATATCCCAGATGGCGACGATTGACATTCAGAAAAACGTTAACCCGCATTTTAAATCGGTTTGGCAGTCTAACAAACCTTACAACGTTTTAAAAGGTGGACGGAACTCTTTCAAATCCTCGGTTATCGTGCTAAAGCTCGTCTATATGATGATTAAATACATCATGAAGGGCGACAAAGCAAATGTTGTTGTCATTCGTAAGGTGGCTAATACAATCCGTGACAGCGTGTTTAACAAGGTTCAATGGGCTATTAGTCTATTTGGTCTGGATAGCCAGTTTAGAGCTACCGTGAGCCCGTTTAAGATAGTCCACAAGCGTACTGGTTCGACATTCTATTTCTACGGTCAAGACGATTTCCAGAAACTGAAATCAAATGACATCGGGAATATCATTGCAGTCTGGTACGAGGAAGCAGCTGAGTTTAACAATGCTGAGGACTTCGACCAGTCTAATGTTACTTTTATGCGGCAAAAGCATGAGAAAGCCCCGTTTGTGCAGTTTTTCTGGTCGTACAACCCACCTAGAAACCCATATAGTTGGATAAACGAGTGGTTTGAGGACATCAAGACCAACGAGAACTATCTAGCACACTCAAGCACTTACCTTGACGATAAGTTAGGTTTCGTGACTGAGCAAATGCTAGAGGATATTGAACGTATTAAGCAGAATGATTACGATTACTACCGATATTTGTATCTTGGTGAAGCGGTTGGTCTGGGTAATCAAGTGTATAACATGAGTACGTTTCACGCTATCGATAGTTTACCCACGGACGATAGACTTATCGGGATATCATTCGCAATGGATACCGGACACCAACAATCAGCTACTGCATGCGGTGCTTACGGTCTGACCGCTAAAGGGAATGTGATACTACTTGATACATTCTATTACAGTCCAGCTGGTCAAGTTGTTAAAAAGGCACCGAGTGAGTTAACTGTCATGGTCAGCAACTTCATTGACAAGGTACTCAAACAGTACCGAGTGCCAAAACTGAGAATGACAATCGATAGCGCCGAGGGTGCATTAAGAAACCAATATTTCAAAGACTTTGGCGAACGATGGCATCCAGTGGCTAAGAAGAAGAACCAAACCATGATAGACATGGTTATCAGTTTACTAGCTGAGGGGCGTTTCTACTACTTGGACATTCCAGCTAACAAGATATTCTACGAGGAACATAAGATGTACCGCTACGATGAGAAAACGATACATTCTGACGATCCAAAAGTTATCAAAGAGGATGACCACTGTTGTGATGAATTTAAATATTTTGTACTAGACAACGCTAGAGACTTAGGTCTCAAAGTGTAGGAGAAAGAAAGAATGGGAATTATACAGACCATTAAGAACATCTTCAAAAGGAGTAATTATGTGATGACTAATCAAAGTCTAAACAGTATCACCGACCACCCTAAAATCGCTATCTCACCCGAAGAATACAATCGTATCATGGATAATCTTAGATACTTTGCCGGAGTCTTTGACCGTGTGACTTACCGAGATAGCAACGGGGCACAAGTTAAGCGAGACTTTAACCATTTACCTGTTGGACGTACAGCGTCGAAGAAGGTAGCCAGTCTCGTATTCAATGAGCAAGCTACGATTCAAGTCGATAACGAGGTGGCCAATGAGTTTATCAATGAAACATTGAAAACTGATAGATTCAGCAAGAACTTTGAGCGCTATCTGGAATCATGCCTTGCCCTCGGTGGGCTTGCTATGCGTCCATACGTGGATGAAGGCCGTGTCAGAGTGTCATTCGTGCAAGCACCAGTCTTCTTGCCATTGCAGTCAAACACTCAAGACGTATCGAGTGCTGCAATCGTTACTAAGACACTCAAAACAGAGGGGCAGAAAGTAAAATACTACAGTTTGATTGAGTTTCATGAGTGGACTAAGGATAGTTATACGATAACTAATGAGCTATACGAGTCTGAATCTAAAACTCGTATCGGTCAACGTGTCCCTCTATCAATGCTCTATGAGGATTTAGAAGAGACTGTCACACTCAATGGGCTTACAAGACCATTATTCACGTACCTTAAGCCTCCAGGGATGAACAACAAGGACATTAACAGTCCTTTAGGTTTGTCTATTTTTGACAACGCTAAGACTACGATGGACTTTATCAATACCACCTATGACGAGTTTATGTGGGAGGTCAAAATGGGTCAGCGTAGAGTTGCAGTACCTACTCAAATGATTAAGACTGAGTACGACACCAGCGGTGAGAAAGTAACAGTCAAGCGTGAGTTTGAAACAGGCCACAATGTCTATGAGCAATTCGATAGCGGTGATATGGATAAGGGTATCGGTATTACTGACCTTACTACAGATATCCGTTCGGACGATTACATTAAGGCTATTAACAAGGGATTGAGCCTATTTGAAATGCAATTAGGGGTGTCCGCTGGCATGTTCAGCTTTGATGGAAAATCTATGAAGACTGCCACCGAGGTTGTATCAGAACAATCAGACACGTATCAAATGCGTAACTCTATCGCCACTCTTGTAGAGCAATCTTTGAAGGAATTGGTAATCTCAATTCTAGAGATTGCTAAAATCTACAACCTCTACACTGGTGAAATTCCAACGATGGATGAAATCAGCGTGGACTTGGATGATGGAGTATTCACTGACCGAAACGCTGAGTTTGATTACTGGTCTAAGATGGTAGCCGCCGGGTTTGCACCTAAGACGATGGCCATCGAGAAAACTCTTAATGTCACCGAGGAACAAGCTCAAGAGATTTATCAATCTATCAATGATGAAACAATGGTAAGCGCTGATAGCTTTAGGACTACTGACGAGGTTGATATTTATGGGGAGTGATAGGGTATGGCTAAGAAAAAACCTATCAAGTTAAATGACCAGCAATTAATGTTGATGGCTGATAATGTTTCAGACATCTATCGTCAGTTATGTAACGACCTATTTGACAATGTTGTGGAGCGTTTGCATGATCGCGGGACTTATTACCTTGACCAACAGCCTTATCTTTGGCAACTAGAAAAGATGGCTGATGTTGGGATGCTAAACAACCACAATATCAAACTGATTGCTGAGCGGTCTGGGATTGCTGAAAAACAAATCAGATACATCATCGAGAATGAGGGTTATAAAGTCTACAAAGACACTCATGAGCAATTGAACTCTAACGCTTACGATTACAAGGTTATGAAAGACCTTATAAGCTACTCTAACCAAGCTGTCAATGACGTACATAATCTTATCAATACAACACTGCCGAAGAGCGTGCAAGCGACTTACAAGGACATTATCGAGACGACAGTAGCCAAAGTTATCACTGGTATGGCTACGCCTCAAAAAGCCCTTGATGAGACGATAATGAAGTTTCAAGAGCGGGGGTTCTATGGCTATACCGACAGAGCAGGGCGGAGACAGAGGGCTGATGCTTACGCTAGGGCGGTTATTAAAACGACTGCTAGACGTACATTCAATGAAATGCGAATGAGACCAGCGCAAGAGCTAGGGATTGATACCTTTTATTACTCCATTAAGGCAGCAGCTAGAGAAATGTGTGCACCTATCCAAAATCAGATAGTGACCACAGGGCGAGCTAGGACTGAAGAAGGCGTTAAGATATTTGCTCTTGATGATTATGGCTATGGCAAGCCCGGAGGATGTCAAGGGGTAAACTGTGGACACACTATGACCCCTTTCATTCCCGGCGTCAACTACATGCCAGACATTGACGATGATTTGAAAGGCTTGACTGAAGAACAAGCTATAAAGAACGCTAATGTCCAGAGCAAACAACGAGCAATGGAACGAGCTATTAGGAGCACCAAAGAACGTCTACACGTTGCCGAAGTCATGCGCAACGATGAATTAACCAGTAAATACAAAACAAGGCTTACAGAGCAGAATAGAGCCTTGAAATCGTATGTTGATAAACACCCATTCTTGTATCGAGATAGAGAGCGTGAGAAATACCACGAAGACCCTATTGCTATCGGTCGATTGGCAAAAAATAGAAAGATGGTGATCTAATTCTTGACTTGTAGGAACAGACTACTAAAAAAACCGTATCAATTTTGATGCGGTTTTTCTTATTGACCTGTCGAATGTCGTAAAACTAGGCAAATTCAGTCCCTTGGACGTAAAACAAAGGAGTTTTAAACATGAGTTTGAAACGTGACATGTTAGTTGAAGCTGGTATCACAGACAAGGCAGTGATTGATTCCTTAATGAATGCGTACGGTTCAGGGATTGAGAATGCCAAAGCACAAGCTAAGTCTGAGCTACAAGCTGAAAATGACAGCCTTAAGCAACAACTTGAGCAGCAAAGCCAAGCTCTCAACGACTTGCAAGCTAAAGAGGGAGCGAGTGAGGAACTCAAACAACAATTGACGGACTTACAAGCTAAATTTGACACTTACAAGTCAGAGAATGAAGCTAATCTTGCGAAAGTTACCAAATCTAACGCTATTCGCCTAGCGTTGAAGGATGTGGACGCTCACAACTCGGATGACCTTGCCAAATTCATCAATTTTGACGATATCGAACTTGATGAAGCTGGTAAACCTAAACTAGACAAGGTTATTAAGGGATTGAAAGAGACAAGCCCGTATCTTTTCAAACAGCAAAGCGAGCAGCCTAAAATCTTTGCCGGTGGGAATCCAACTGCTAGTCAGAATGGGCTCACTAAAGAAGATTTCAAACGTATGGGAATCAATGAGCGTCAAGAGCTCTTTGATAAAGACCCAGAGCTATATCAACAATTGAAAGGATGATTTAATCTATGGTTCTTGGAACAACAACGACTGCACAAGTCATCAATCCACAGGTTATGGCTGATATGGTATCAGCTAAATTACCTAAACTTATCAAATTCACACCACTCGCCGTGGTAGAAACTACCCTTGTAGGTCGTCCAGGGGACGAGCTTACAGTGCCACAATGGACATATTCTGGTGATGCCACTGAAATCACTGAGGGTCAAGCTATTCCAGTTGACCAACTTGGCACAAAAGAAACAAAAATGAAGATCAAACAAGCTGGTAAGGCTATCGAAATCACTGATAAAGCCGCTTTGGTTGGACATGGCAATGTCTACGGTGAGGCAACTAACCAGATCGCACTTGCTATCGCTAACAAAGTCGATAACGACCTTGTGGATGTGGCTAAAACAGCAACACAAAACATTACTGAAGCTCCTGTTTCAGTAGCAAACATTGACAAAGCCTTGGAAATCTTCGCTGATGAAGAAGACGCTCGCTATGTTGCCCTTATCAATCCAAAGGATGCTATCAAATTGCGTGCTGACGCTGGCCAAAACTGGTTGAAAGGCTCAGAAGTGGGCGCTGACGTTGTCGTTTCTGGCACTTTTGGTGAAGTGTCTGGCGTGCAAATCGTCCGCACTAAAAAGGTCGAAGAAGGAAAAGGCTTCCTCGTTAAAGTCTCATCACTTCAAACCGACACAGATGACGATGCCAAATACGGAGCTTTCGTGATCAACTTGAAACGTGATGTCATGATTGAGAATGACCGTGACATCTTGAAAAAGACTACTGTTTACTCTGGCGATGAGTATTACGGCGTCTACCTTTACGACGACTCTAAGGTCGTTAAGTTCGGAGGTGCTTAATGGGTATGCTAATGCGTCGTCATTACAACGGCGAGCAAGAAGCACCCGTTATTGACGTTCAAGAACAAGTGACTGAAACACTAGAGAACAAGACCGTTGCTGAATTGCGAGTAATCGCACAACAACGAGACTTGACTGGTGTTTCAACGCTTACCAAGGCGGAACTCTTAGACCTCCTAAAATAACAGAAGGAGGTGGTTGAATGACATATTTAACCGAAACAGAATTTTTGAAACTTGGTTTTGAAGATGTAGAAGATTTTGAAACGCTATCAGCTAGAGCTAGTCTCATCATTGATGCTTATATCAAGAACTTCTACGATTTCAACGATTTTGAGACAGATTTCGAAACTCGCAAGAAGGCTGTAAAGAAAGCAGTCGCTTATCAAATCGCCTATCTAGATTCAAGCGGCATTATGACCGCCGAGGATAAGGCCTCACTAGCAAGCATGACCGTAGGACGTACTCATGTAAGCTATCAGAACGGCTCTAAATCGTCCAACGGTGGTCAGAAGTACAATCTATCTCTTGATGCTCTAAACTGGCTGACATTGGCTGGTTTTGGTTACAAGGCGGTGGGCTATGATAGATAAACGCATGCTAGTTGACACTGTCACAATCCAGAAGCCCGCTAGCGTTGATAAGTGGGGGAAAGAGACCTATTCAGACCCTATTACATTGAAACATGTAAGGTTTGATAGGTCGGTATCTCATACTGGCAGCGGTCAAAGTCGAAACGAGAATAATTTCTCAGTCCTCATGATCTATCCAAGATATACACCTATCGAGTTGGATAATAGCTGGGTGGATGGTCGAGTTAAGGATAACAACCAAGACTATATCATTCGCAAGATTATCCCTCAGTATCATCCGTTTAAGCATACAATCCTATGCTACGAAATCGAGGTGATTTGATGGGTGCTGATGTAACTATCAAGGTAGATTTGAATGGACTTGAAAAGAAGTGCAGTCCCGAAGCGGTCAGACGTGGTCAGATTGCCATGAGTAATCAAATGCTTTTGGATATGAACAAGTACACACCAGTACAGTCTGGACACTTGAGAGGTAGCGGGCACTCTAACGTTGATACGTTGGTATGGTCAACACCTTACGCAAGAATTAGGTTCTACAATCGTAGACTTAAGCTATTCTTTTCAGAAAAACAACGTAAGTTTTTCTTTGCAAATAAAGACAGACTGCTAGCACAGAAACCAAAACCTGGCACTGGTGGGCGATGGGACAAAAAAGCCGCTGCTAAACACAGCAAGCAGTGGGGACAAGTAGCAATCAGAGCAATGGGAGTGAAATAGTGAATAACAATGATTTTTCAGAGGTGTTGCAATATTTCCTAGCCGGTCTAGGTTTGCCACTGACACCTCGATTAGATTACTTAAACGAAGGCGAAGACTTGGTGATATACGCATTACCTGGTGGCAAGGTTGAAGACGAAGACATGGCTGGCACACAGATTTTGTCGTTGCCATTTGAAATCGCCATTAAGTCTAAAGATCAGCAAAAGGTCAATGCAACTCTTTGGAAGATTAACACTGAGCTTTCCAAAATCGGTCTCGAATTACCAAGTTTAAACAATTCTTACACATTCTTGTCATTGAAAGTTGAGACACCAAGTCTTAACGATGTCAATGACCAAGACTATTACATTTACTTGCTTGATTTGCAAGCAACTATTGAAGTAGAAAGGAGCCTTAATTAATGGCTAAATTTAAAAATGCGATTCGCAAACACTATATCGCACCTTACGATCCAGAACATCCAGACACTCCACCAACTGATGACAAATATATGTGGGTTGCCAAGGGCATCAAAGAATCTGCACCAGAAAACGACGCAGAAGACGATGACATTGCATATTTCGATGGTGATGGTACTAAAGAAAAAATCATTACTTCAAAATCTCGCGGTCGTTCGTTTGAGGGGCACCGTGATTACGACGATAAAGCCCAAAACTTTGTCGCAGAAAAAGAAGACGCAGTAGCTGATGATCTCATTATTTGGTACAAGGAAGTAGTACCAACAGGCAAATACTACAAGGAAGGCCCTGCACGTTTGTCTGAAATCGAAATTGGTGACGGTGAAGCGTCTGAACTTGAATCAATCAAGTTCCAAGTAAACTGGTCACGCACACCAGAGAAACATGAAATCACTGCATCACCAGTCGCAGCCGCCGCAGTATCTGGAACTGGTTCGGAAACTTCTGGGCGTGCCGCTCGTTCTGGTGAAACATCAGAAACAGGCACACCAGTCGTGGGCGGATAATCTAATTAAATAAAACAAGATAAGACAACTAGAGGGTAGGGGTTAGCCCTTACCCTCTTTTTTTCGTAAAAGGAGAACAAAAAAACATGGTAGTAATTAAAAAACGTAGCAATGTCATCCCAGTCGATTTCGGTGAGTTCCAACTTAACTTCCCTGTATCAGATAGCAATATCCAACGCATGAAGGCGGTTGGTGAGGATTTGCAAGCTAAAGGGCAAGCGTTCCAAGAAACAAGCGATGAAGAAGCTCTCGGAGCGTTGAAAACATTGGTAGAAGATGGTTTCAATCAAGTATTCGATGATGAAGAAGCGTTCAAACAAGTCTATGCATTCGCTGGTCAGTCAACAATTAACGCTATGTTCTATCTTATTGAAGCCATCAAAGGCATTTCAGAGGAATTTGAAAGCCAAAATTCAAAAGCCGCCCTCGACAAATATCTAAATGATTGATTTATCACGAAAACTAACAGACAAGTTAGTGATTGATGATAAAGAGTACGCCCTTGATTTGTCTTTTGATACCGTCCTTAAAATGTTCGAGATGATGAGGGATGAAGATATACCAGAGTATGTCAAACCGCATTTCGCTATCCGGATGTTAATCAGTAAAAGCCTAGCTGGAGATACCAGAGAGGAAAAGGCAGAATCGTTTAACAATGATTTTGAAAACTACTCGATTGAAGAGATGTCTAAGGTCTTTAAGTCGGTATTTGAAGAGCATATCAGCTTGTCAGACGTCAAGGACAACCATGTTGAGTACGATTTGGCTGGTAACCCTATGAAGACCACCGCAAGCGATGATACGAAGCAGAGAGCGCCTTATGACATTAGGTACGACGGTGACTATATCTATGCGTCATTCTTGCAGGCTTACGGCATTGATCTATTCGATGTTCAAGGGAAACTTCACTGGAAGAAGTTCAACGCTCTACTTTCTGGACTTCCAGAGGGCACCAAGTTTATGGAAGTTATCAAAATCCGGAAATGGAAACCACAAAAGGGCGACTCGGCAGAGTACAAAGAGGAAATGCGTAGACTTCAGAAAGATTATGCTCTCCCTAACGAAGTAATCGAGGAAGATGAAGAATATGAAGAAGAATTTTAGAAAGGAGGGATAATCTATGGCAGATGGTACAGTCACCATCAAGGCGTTATTTGACGGAAAAGACGCTGAGAGTGGGGCTAAACGTATCAAGGGAGCTTTGGAAGGCTTGAAAGGTTCAGCTGGTAAGGTTGGTTCAGTGTTTAAATCTGTTTTAGGCGCTAATTTAATCGGTGGGGCCATTATGGGCGGTATTAGTGCTCTCGGTAATGGCATGAAGTCAATGGTAGGTGAGCTTAACAGCTCGACCAAGGCATGGAAGACCTTTGAAGGCAACATGCAACAGATTAACATGCCAACCGACCAGATTAAGCAAGTCAAAGGCGAGTTGCAAGACTTTGCCACTAAAACCATCTATTCAGCGTCCGACATGGCTTCTACTTACTCACAGTTAGCGGCAGTCGGAACGAAGAATACAACCGAGCTCGTTAAGGGCTTTGGTGGTCTTGCAGCGGCAGCAGAGAATCCGCAACAAGCCATGAAAACCTTGAGTCAACAAGCAACCCAAATGGCAGCTAAGCCCAAGGTCCAATGGCAAGACTTCAAACTTATGCTAGAACAAACGCCTGCCGGTATTGCGGCGATTGCGAAAGAAATGGGCATGAGTACCGCTGAAATGGTTCAGGCAGTCCAGGACGGCAAGATTAAGACCGAGGATTTCTTCGACGCTATTGCTAAAGTTGGGAACAACGACACATTCAGCAAGATGGCGACAGAATTCAAGACCGTTGACCAAGCCATTGACGGGATGAAAGAGTCTCTTGCTAATAAGCTGATGCCACAGTTTGAGAAACTCAATCAAATCGGTATCAAGGCAGTCGTTGGGCTTACCGATGCATTAGAAAGAGTTGATATCAACGGAATTGCTGACAAGATTGGCAGTGGTTTGTCTTCGCTTTGGCAAGGTTTCTCTAATACCGGAGCTTTAAAAAATCTAGGTGCGACCTTCACTTACATTTCAAGCTCAATCAAGCAACTTTTCAGCAATATCGACGGTAGCAAGCTCATGCAGGGCATTGGCTCAGTGTTTGGTGACATTGCTAACGGCATTTCACAAGCTTTAAACATTGCCACAACATCAGTCAGAAGCTTCATCAGCTCATTTGCTGATACTGGAGCGTTTCAGTCGTTCAAAGCAGCGGTGGAAGATACTTGGAACGCTCTTAAAACTATCGGTTCGTCATTCGGTGAGGTGCTAGGTAGCTCACAAATGCAGTCAATCATTTCAGGTATTGGCTCAGCTCTTGGAACGCTTGTAAACTGGATATCTCAAGCTATTTCAGCGGTATCTAAATTTGTTAGCTCATTGCCACCGGGTGTCCTAAACGGTATCACAAGCGGTATTTTGGCAATGGTAGCAGGGTTCATGACTGCCAAGGCTGGGATTTCAGCGGTAGGTGCTGCATTGAAAGGCTTGGACTTTCTTAAAAGTCTAAATCCATTCAAAAAATTTGGAGCGGATGCAGCAGCAGGAACAGAACAAGCCGCTAACAGTGCGAGACGTTCTAAATCAACCATCACTCAGCTATTTAGTGGTATATCCAACGTTATCAAGTCGTCTGGTAATGCAATCAAAGGAATCTTGACAGCTATATTCAAAGGTATTGCTGAAACTTACAAAGGTTTCGGGCAAGGGATGAAATACGTTTTACAAGGTCTTAAAGGATTGAATCCAGTCACCTTGCTTTCATTCGGTGCTGCCGTAGCCGTTGCCGCAGTCGGTATCGGTGCGGGAATTGCGTTGATCGTTGCTTCGTTCTCACTATTAGCAAGCCATGCTAGTGGTGTTTCCCAAATCATTGGCTCTATCGGTTCAGCATTTGGCACCGTTGTCGAATCCATTGGTAAGGCAGCAGGAACTATCGTTGAAGCGTTCGGGACTGCATTCGCTACCGTAATTACAGCAGTAGGACAAGCTGCGCCTGGACTTGCACAATTATCACCATTGGTCGAAGCCGTTGGCACTGCTCTAGGCAATGCAGCGCCATTCATTACAGCATTTGGTAATGCTTGGACGTCTATTTTAGGAACGTTGCCAGCTATCATCAGTGCATTTAGTGGATTAGCAACCGCTCTAGGGTCTGCGATTAGCCAGATAGTTACAGCAGTAACTCCGATTGTTCAAATTATTGGGAATACGATTACAGCCGTAACTCAAATCATAGCTAACGCTATCGTGGCAATAGCACCAGTCATCGCTAATTGTATCGTCCAAGTTGCTCAAGTTATCGGACAATTCGGACCACAGATTGCAATGGTTTTACAAGTAATCGTGCAAGCCATTCAAGCAACGGCACCAGTCATTATGACTTTGATTCAAGGAATTGTCACAGTCGTTCAGACAATGGCACCGGTCATTAGTCAAGTGATTTCGGCCATTGTTACAGTCGTTCAGACTCTTGCACCTATTATCAGCCAAATCATTTCAGCAATTGTTACAGCAATCACTCAAATTGTGCCTATCATCACGGCAATTGGTGGTGTGATTAGCGCTGCATTTAGTGGCATTGCATCGGTTGTGTCAGCAGCGGGAATGGCGATTGCTACCGCTGCAATGGGTATCGGTACGGCTATCAGTACGGCCCTAAGTGGTGTGGCAAGCATTATCAGTGCCACTGGTTCAGCTATTGGTGCAGCCTTGCAGGGTATTGCTAGCGTAGTGCAATCAGTTGGGACGTCAATCAGTACAGCGGCAGAAGGTATCGGAAACGGTATCAAATCAGCGTTTGAAGGCATTTCAAGTGTAATCACTTCCGCTGGTAGCGCTATTAGTAGCGTATTGAATAGCCTAGCCAATGTGTTCAACTCAATCGGTACGGCTGCTCAAAAAGCGGGGTCTGGTTTCAATCAGCTTGCTAATGGCGTGGTCAAAATCACCAATACCAACCTTGGAGACATGGCTGCATCTCTTGCGGCGGTTGCTAAAGGTGTTGGGTCAATCGGTAACAACTCAGCAGGACTAGCTCAAGCGGGAACTGGTATGACCAAGCTTGGAGATGGTATGAGCAAGGTGTCTAGTTCAGCATCTAGTGCTGTATCTGGTTTGACATCATTCTCAAGCACGATTACAAGTATTCAATCATCATTCACTAGCTTGCAATCATTGTTGACTACGGCAGGAACAGCATTCAGCACGTTCTCAAGTCAAGCTAGTCAATCGCTTGCTGGTTTAACGGCTATTGTAGCTCCTATCACAGCGTTTAGAACGCAAATCATGACATTGGCGCCAGCCTTGATGGTTGCTGCGACTGGTTTAACTCAGTTCAGTACAGTTTCAATGACGCTGACAGCAAGCATGACTTCTATCAGCTCAAGCATGACTATGCTAACTACTAGCTTAACGATGTTAGCTGCTCAGTTGACTATGATCACTACGAGCATGACCATGATGGCCACTAGCTCAACAATGTTAGGTACTAGCTTAACTCTTGTAGGTACTCAATTCACTATGATTGGTACTTCACTAACCATGCTAAACACTCAATTCATGATGTTTGCCACTAGTTTAATGCAAATGACATCACAGCTCATGATGGCAGGGTCAGCGGTAACCATGTTTGGTGCTCAACTCATGACCGCTCAGACTGGTTTCAGCATGGTTTCCATGATGGCTACTATGGTATCTAGTCAGCTTGCTATGCTTGCTAGCTCAGCCCAAATGGCAGGAGCTGGACTTGCAATGGTAAGTGCTCAAGTCATGATGTTAGCTAGCGTATTTGCAACCGTGGGAGCGGCGGCAATGACATTACAGGCTACGATGATGTCATTAGGCATGGCAGTTAGTGCTGGCATGATGTCAGCGGTCCAAGCGGTAACATCCGGGGCAATGCAAATGACTGCGGCTCTACGTTCTAGCGGTACGCAAATGGTTGCTAGCACACAAGCCTTCATGAATCAGATTGTGTCAGCAGTACGAAATGGCATGAATCAAGTGGTTGCGGCTATTCGTGCTGGTGGTGCTCAAATGGTATCAGCTATGCAAGCAAGCGGTCAGCGATTAGTTGCAGTTACGCAAGCAGCCGTTAACCAAGCAGCAGCCGCAGCTAGAGCAGGCTATGGAGCCTTTTTCTCAGCCGGTGCTTACATGGGGCAAGGTCTTGCCGCTGGTCTTAATTCTGCATTAGGTGCAGTTACAGCCGCAGCTAATGCCCTTGTTGCACAAGCGGAAAGAGCAGCACGAGCTAAAGCCAAAATCCATTCACCTTCTCACTTATTCCGTGACCAAGTTGGTTGGTATATTGGTCTTGGGATCGCTCGAGGTATCGACGAATCAGCTCCAGAGGTTGCTAATAGCTTGGACTTCATCCGTGACCAAGTCAACGGCTTCAATGTTCGAGCTAATGCCATGCTTACGGGTGCTACTTCAAACATGGCTAGTCAGCTTAAGATGGAAGTCTTGCGAGATAAAACTCCAGACGCCACCATTTCAGCACGTCAAGAAGCGTATGCTGCACATTCAGCCGGATTGCTTAATGACGTGATTGACGCTCTTGTAGATGTCAAGGAACAGATTGCACAAGGTCAAAACATGGTGCTTGATACTGGTGCATTGGTCGGTGGTACGGTTAACAACTTTAACAGTGCTATTGACACAATTAAAACTTTGAAAGGACGACACAGATTATGATTACTAAAATCAAAGAATATATAGCGTTTGGCGATTTTAATAGCCGGGACGCTGGTTGGTACCTACAAAAACGTGAAGCACCTACCCCAGACGAAAAAGAGATTGTCGAGTCTATTCCCTATATGCAGGGAGAACTTGACTTCTCTAGTATTCTGAGTGAGCGTATCTTCGAGTCTAGAGAAATCACATACGAGTTTAAGCTACCTTTCACTGAGTACGAAGACCGTAAAACGGCAGAGCGTACGATTAAATCTCAAATGGTTACTAAAACAGAGCGTAAGCTATTTGATACGCATGATAGACGCTACTACTGGATGGGTAAGATTAAGCACATCAAGGTAGCTGACGACCCTATCAAGAAGAATCTGGTAGCTACCATTGTATTCAAGTGCTATCCGTTCGCATACCACGAAAACGACTATTTCGATGATGTGTGGGACACTTTTGATTTTGAAAGTGATGACTCAACGTGGACTAAATGGCAACTTGGCTATACAAGAGCAGAAAAAACTATCTATTTCGTAAATTCTGGCGATACATCCATCAACCCAGTAATTTATTGCGACGAAGACATCACACTGACTGATTCAGAAGGGGTTGTGTACGATTTGAAATCGGGAGAGAGCAAAGAGTTTGCGCTAACTTTGTATCAAGGTATCAATTATTTTAAGGCTAAAGGTAATGGCACGATTGCCATGCATTTTAGTAACGAGGTGATGGCATGACTGTATCCGGAAAAATTGAAGTGCTCAACGTTAGTCATACAGGCTACGCTGTTAAGGTATCTAATTTAAGAAGCGATACCGGCGTTCAAACAGTGCTGTTTCCGACGTGGAGCCGTGCTGAAAAATATTCACCAGCATTTGGGAAAATCGCAGACCAAGATGACATCATTTGGTACGAAGGCGTTAAACAAGGTGATTGGTACTGCACTGTTAATATTTCAGACCATGGCTATGACCGAGGTGAGTATTTCACGCATATATATGTGATAGATAACTCAGGTCAACTTATCGCGCTTGGTGGTGAAAAAATTAAAGTCCCAGAACCGCCAGCAGAAGCCAAAAAAAAAGGCGGCTATGCCATCTATTGGTGGGCCAGTTTCTACGATAGGCGCTGGGATAAAACTAACAGAATCACGTCGTTGAGGAAGACTATCCACTATCCATACAGCCCTAGAGGGGGCAAGGTAATTTCTGGTGAGTTAACACAGGCATTAAACACAATCCACGAACTTACATTCGTGATGCCGTTCAGCCATCCCATGTATAACAAAATGGTGCCTTTTAAGTCAATCGTCGAAGTGGTTAATCTGTTTGACGATAAGGTTGAATTCGTGGGGCGTGTTCTTACAACAACTAACGAAATGACAACGAATGGTTTCGCTCAGAAAGTAGTGTGCGAGGACTTCTTATCATACCTTCACGATTCTGCTCAGTGGTTCCAAAAGTTACCAAACGGCGGGGCAGAATCATACTTGAAGGAGATTTTGAGGGTTGCAAACAGCAGTGTCGAAGATTACAAGCGCATTAATTTAGGCACTTGTACGGTCAAGAGTAGGACAGACAAACCTTGGCGTTATATCGGGTATGAAGGTACCTGGGACGCTGTCAGAGAGCGTATCATTAATAATATCGGTGGGTATTTAAGGCTCTATGAGCACAACACCCGTCTATACGTTGATTGGACTTCTCAAATCGGCGAAACCAAGAAATCACCTATCCAAATCGGACAGAACATTAAATCTGCCCGTCGAGAACTAGATTTCGACGGGCTAGCTACCCAAATCATGCCAGTCGGTGCCGATGTCCAAAAAGAACAACCAGACGAAGACCAAAGTCCCGATGTCACAAGGGAGCAGGTCACAATTTGGGAAGTAAACAACAAAAGTTTGTATCTGCAAGACGATGAGCTCGTCAAGGAATTTGGTGTCATTCGTAAACCGGTAATCTGGACAGAGATTGACAATCCAAAAACCTTGCTAGCTCGTGGTAAGCAGTATTTGCGAAACCAAAAAATCGCACTCGCAAAATGGGCAGTCTCAACAGTAGAACGCTATTTGATTGATAATCGTTACGATAAATTTGAAATAGGGAATAAACACCCGATTATTAATGCGCCTCTAAGCAGTATAGAAACATTGCAAATTATGGAAAAAAAAATTGATATACTGAACCCGCAATTAGTTGATCTAACTATCGGTTCACAACCTCAATCGCTATCTGCTTATCAATTGCAACTTCAAGAAGCGGAAAAATCTATCGAGCGTGTCAAACAAGATACTGCAATTGCAACTAAAGAGAAACGACTTAAATCGTTGCGGGACCAACTTGCAGCACTCAAGAACAAGCCTAGTGTGGCACCTACAGCACCTACAGCGCCTACCCCACCCAAGCCAAACGCTAGTGCAGAAGAAACTGCGGCTTACGATAAGCAGTACGCTGATTATCTAACAGCCAAGGCGAACTATGACAATCAGCTTGCAGCGTTTAATATGAGCGAGCAAGAGCGCACTAAGGCGATTAAGGACCTAGAAGCCGAAATCGCAAAACTACAACAAGAATTGAATGGAGGTAATTAAACATGCCACAAACCGAAGCAGAGGGACGTTTGAACCTCTATGATGATGTTACTCCTTTGGAAAACACCAAGAACATTAATGTTTTGACAAAGGCAATTCGCAAAAAAACAAGAGGGGCTGACGTTCGAGAAGCTATTGCCAAAGCCATCGAAACGACATATTCAGACGGCGCTACTAACGGAAATACTAACATGGAAGTTATTAAAGCCCGTGGGCTTTCTGGCAACCTTGATGACCGTCTCAGTACTATTGAGAATACACTTCTAGGAAAAGCCAGCGCTGATTTCGTTGAAAAGAAATTCAACAAGATTGAGTCCAACGCACCGAAAGCTGTTCTCGATTCGTTATCAGAAATCAGTAGCACCTATCCAAACGGTGCTAACGGTATCGTTGTAGCCAAGGACACCGGGAAGTGGTACTACTACGACGAAGGAGCTCGCTCTTGGAAAGAAGGGGGCGTTTACCAGTCTCGTGGCCTTGCCAGTAATGAAGTAACCGCTGATAACATTGACTTTGCGCAAGGCATCAAACAGCTACTCACAGACAAGATCACTGGAACTTATTGGCACAACGCAAACGGAAAAATTATTTCAAATCCTAACGACACGATGGGACGATTTTTGCCGATAAATGTGCTTAAAGGGAAGACTTACTACATTGTCAATGTTCGTGGATATTTCACACACATCACGGCCGTTGATGGTAGGTACATTAAGAATCTATCAACTGGAGATACATTAGTTACTACAGAATATACCGCCACAGAAGACGCTGTTTTATATGTTTCAGTGCGGAACGCCGACCCAGCGCCTAGAGTATTCAATGCGTCTGTCGCAGAATTAGCGGCGGCTAACGTTGATATGAATAATCTTCCAGACGACTATATCTCGCTAAAAATCCCAAAATTGTCAGTCGATGTCAAAGCTACTGACCTTGATTTTGTCAAAGAGGTAAAACAGCTTATCGATGAGAATACACTAACCCGTGGATGGTACTACACGGGCAATGGCCAAAACAAAAGCGATTCGCCTAACTGGGGAATTTATCCGCCTTATTTTCTTGAGAAAGGCAAAACATACGGTCTCAAGGGTGTTCGTGGGGTATTCTGTTACTTTTTCAGTATCGACAATCGTAAACTAAAGCAGTTTGCCACAAGAGACATGCTAATCAGTGAAGATTTCACACCGTCTGAAAACGGCTATTTATTGATAACGCGTCAACTTACTGATCAACCTTCGAAACTCATTCAAGGTGGGCTTGGTGCAGCTTCTAAATTGCCGAACTTAAACTATGGAGCCACCGCCCTAACAAGTGATACACCTATCACTTTTCCAAAATTAAAAAATGATTACACAATCAAAAAGGCAGGTGGCGATTTCAGTACACTTTCTGAAGCAATCAAAGTTTTGGGTGAGGGTGGCGCTGATAATCCTATCAATCTGTATATCCATTCTGGCGAGTATGACATCTTACAAGAGTTGGGTGGTGATGGTTTCCTTCGAACAGTCGAAAACACTAACAGCGAGCGTCAAGGAATTGAAGTGCCAGATTACGTCAACATTATCGGCGTCGGCGATGTACGTCTTAAATTGGAGGTTCCAGACGACAAGACTACCAGAAACACATCAACACGTATTAGTGTTTTGAATGTTTGGCGTCACAATACGATTAAGAACATCAAGATCACTGTCCGAAATACCCGTTACGCCGTCCACGATGAAACGAATAATCAATTTGCTAACAACGATGTTAAGTATATTGATTGTTACTTCGAGCACTTAGGGAACAAAGCTGGCGTTTGGAACTCAACACAAGCCTATGCTGCCGGCATGGGTAGTGGTGGTAATTACTACTTTGAAAACTGTACATTCAAGTCAGTAGCTATCCCGTTCTCAATGCACGATAATTTCAATGTTGAATCAAACCGTGTCAAGATTTCAAAATGTACCTTTATCACTGGCAATGAAGATGTTGCTATCCGTTTCGGTTCTTACGGTACGGGTGCTAAGAAATCAGTTGTTACCATCGAGAACTGTAATATTGATAAGACGGTTAAATCATTCGAAGAACAAGGCAATTCACGACATGGAAACCACTTTCTTATCTCTGGTGGTGGTAATACTGTAGTGCCTTACATCACCATCAACAGTGCCGGACGAAAAGAGCGCATTGAGTTTGCTGACGAAGTGAGGACGCTCAAGAATACCGGTCAAGCTAAAATCACAATCGGTACACCAGTCAAATTGGTTGGGAACACCGTCCAACCGTTGGGGGCAGAGGAACCTTATTTATTCTATGGTGTATCACTTGACGACATCGAGCCCGGGGCTACTGGTGTGATTAAATACGCTGGTTATCTTGCCAAAGAAGACACTGGTATCAACTCGCTTTTGGTTGGTCAACGCATTGGCTTGGTCGATGGGCGTTTGGCAGTGGTCAATTCTAACGATTTCATCGCATACGCAACCGATGGCGGTAATATTCTGTTGAAATAATTTTAAAAAATGGGGGTTAAATAAAATGTTAAGGAGTGTTGAATGCACAAACCAGACGGAATCTTTGGCATCTTCCAAGTGGTCAAAGATTTCTACGACCACGGCATAGACGAACATCTATGGGTATTCCTACTTATGTTGGTTATCTTAGCTGACATTTTTTTGGGAGTATCCAGAGCTTGGGCTTTCCATGAGTTTTCGAGCTCAAAATTCAGAAAAGGGCTAGTCGGTCATATAGCAATGTTTACGTTTGTAGCCATATTTTACCCGTTCGCAATCTACATGAATCTGGGTGGCGTCCTAGATACATTTATTTTTGCAATGATTGCGGCCTACGGCTCTAGTATTCTAGCTAACTTGTCAGCTCTAGGGGTAGAAATCCCTTACTTTGATAAATACATTAAGCAAAATATCGACAAAGAGAAATTTGATTTAACCTCAAAGATTGAGGAAGAAGAAAAAGGAGAAAATGAAAATGATTAACTTTAAACTACGTTTGCAAAACAAAACAACTTTGGTAGCACTTATCTCAGCAGTATTCTTGATGTTGCAACAATTCGGACTTACAATCCCTAGCAATATTCAAGAGGGCGTTAATACCCTCGTTGTGATCTTGGTAATCCTTGGAATTGTTACCGACCCAACCACTAAAGGCGTAGCTGACAGCGAGCAAGCTTTAAACTACCACGCACCTCGTGAGGACTAGCTTATGGCTAGACTCATGACTTCCATCAACCAAATTAAAGGCGGTGATGTTCTCAAATCCGGGGACACCACTTCCGTATTTGGTTTTGAAATTCTAGGGTACGATGGAAAATGCATGGAATTGTCTGGGACTGGTAAGCTAACGCTGTCCAATGACGAAACGGTGGCACTCTATCAAGATGTTACCGTTGAAAACGGGACATTCTCATTCTCAATGGGTAACGTGGTAGCTACTGGCACTTACTACCTAGAGATTAAACTAGATGGGCATATTTTCCCATCTAATAATTTCAAAGTTAAAGTGAAGAGTTCACTAAATGCAGATCATACTATTCCATCAGACAAGAGCCCTAAATTAAAGTTACTAGCGGATGAATTGCGAGAATCTGGCTTAATCAGTGGTGGCACTGATACCACGGAAGACCTCGTAAATGTCTATAATCTAGCTAAAATCTAAGAAAGGAAACATATATGAGTAAATTACATGATTTCGCCCAAGCCGTGGGTGCCGATATCAAAGAAATCAAGGCATCTATTGCTAGCAAGGTTACTGGTGTCAGCGAGGAACGCTTGACGCAAGCCATTACGCAAGCGAAGGCTGACATCATCGGCAATGCGCCAGAAGAACTCGACACGCTCAAGGAAATCGCTGATAAAATCACTGCAGCGGGTGGTAACACTGACAGTGGCATCATTGCGAAAATGACCGAATTGGGAACTCGTATTGACACTATCGAGCAAGAAGACCTTGTGAGCGTCTATAATGCTGCAAAGAACACTCTCTAACAGGGGGGTGAATTATGAGCAATTTAAGCAAGGCTATTGAAGCCATAGGGCGTGATATTGGTGAAATTAAAGGTAAACAATCTTCATCATTGACTATCAATCAAGCGTATGGGTTATTTCCAACATATAATAACTTTTTTCTACAGGTTTTAGAACAAAACAAATTTGCGGCAGACCCGCTTGTAACAAAATCTCAATTACCTACAAGTGACATTGATGATTTAAAACAGAAGGTTTCTGATTTGGAAAGAATGCTTACGGAGATTAAACAGAGCATTCAAAAATAATTTAGGAAAGGAGAAACATGACATCAAAAGCACAATTATTAAACACACTTGAAAGCCTAGTCAATCAACGTGTAACCGTGCCCACTAACCCTTATGGCGGGCAATGTGCAGCTTTGATTGACTACGTTTTACAGTATGCAGGTTTATTTAACCTTGATTTCAGCTACATGAATGCGATTGACGGATTAGATCGTGCTGAAAACCTAGGACTTAAAGTCACACGCTTTAACGGCGCAAACAACCCACCAGTTGGAAGTGTTTGGGTGACTAACTGCTTGCCATACCATCAATTTGGGCATATCGGTTTTGTGGTTGCAGAAAATCCAGACGGGACAGTAGTCACAATCGAGCAGAATATTGACGGCAACGGGGACGCTCTATATAACGGCGGGTGGACACGTAAGGTTACTAGAAATCTTGATAGCGCTGGTAATTTTAGCTATATCGACTGGAATGCACCAAGTCAGCAAATGGTTGGATGGTTTGAATTGCCGTTTGATGGTATGACCGAGAACGCCTATTTTATTGACGTATCAGCTTACCAACCGGGCGACCTAACTAGTATCTGTAATGCTAGTGGCACGAACAATACAGTTATTAAAGTGACCGAGGGTGTGGGTTGGGTTAGTCCAGTGGCTACTCAGCAAACCAACACAAGTAATTGTATTGGTTACTACCACTTTGCACGTTTCGGTGGAGATGTCGCAACGGCACAAGCTGAAGCGAATTACTTTATCAGTAACCTGCCATCTCACCCACGCTATTTAGTGTGTGATTATGAAGATGGCGCTAGTGGAGACAAGCAAGCTAACACTAATGCAGTATTGGCGTTCATGGATGTTTGTAAGTCAAACGGCTTTGAGCCCATCTACTACAGTTACAAGCCGTACACGTTTGCAAATGTATATGTAGATCAAATCACTGCACGCTATCCGAATAGCCTATGGATTGCGGCTTACCCAGATTACGAGGTACGCCCAGAACCTTATTGGGGTGTATATCCAAACATGGAGCACACACGCTGGTGGCAGTTTACATCAACCGGCTTAGCTGGCGGTTTGGATAAGAATGTCGTTATCATCAATGATGGTGATAGTTTAGTAAATCAGAAAGAGGAAGAAGAAAATATGGATTATGTATTGCGTAGCGAAAGTGGAAGTCAAGGATATCTTGGTGTAGTTAATGGCCGTGTATTTGGTATCGGTTCAATGGGAACAGTGGATGCTCTACGCTCAGCGGGTGCTAAACACTTGACTTTGCCAGACGATGATTTTGACCGTTTCTTGAATAGCCAATCAAACGACACTGCGGCAGTCTCTAAAGCAATCAATGAAGCTAGTGCATCAGTCGTTAAAGCGATTGAAGAACGTGCGGCAGTCACACAAGGACAAACTGGTGTATAATTAAATAAAAGAACCACGAAAACTATAAACTGAAAAGGAGTATATCACCTCCCGACAGACCACAGTTCGGACATCATGGTGGTAGTGGTCGAAGCCTCAGCATTGTGCTGGGGCTTTTTTTGTGTTATCATATACGTGGTTTTGAGAATATCCTTCATAGGTAGACGCCGCCCTTTTATGGGCGGTTTTTTATTTTGCAAAAAAACTAAATTTCTTTATCAAAAGTGTTGACAAACTATAGTATATGTACTATAATATATATAGAAAGTAAGAGAGGTAAAGAAAATGAACACATACAAAGAACAACTTCAAGAATTGCAAGAATACGCTTTTAACGTCTTGAGAGAATACCCTCTCGACAAGACAGCTGCTAATGTAATTGCTGCCCTTGGCAATGCAAACAATCAAGATCGCATTGAGTTTTTCAAGCTAAACAAAGACGAAGATGTTGTTAAAGTTTTTTACGGCTTGGCAGAAAGTGGAACGATTGAAAAATGGCTTGAAACATACGATTTCTTATATTATGTCAACAGATAAAGGAATAGATAATGGACGCACAAACAAAAGCAACTAAAAAATGGAACGAGCAGAACCGAGAACACAGAAATTATCTGTCAAAACGCTCATCAGCTCGTAGCTTTATCAGAAACCACGCTTCTAGCTCGGATTTGAAAGAGCTGGAAGAATTAATCACAGAAAGAAGGAACAGGCTCATGACTGAATGAGAACGATAAAAGACTAGGGTTATCCTAGCCTTTTTGTGTCTCATAGATATAACATTAGACATTTAATCTAAGTAAAGGTACACTATAGATAGTCATTTTTATTTGTTTCTAGTCGTTTGGTTTTATTCTGTTATCAAACGACTTTTTTGTCCACCTTTCTGTCCACCTTTTTCAAAAAACTACGAAAATAAATAAAAATAAAAACTATAAAAACCTAGCAAAATCAAGTCTTTATAGTTTTCATTTATTCTTATATTCTATATCTTTTCGTTGGCAGGGGACATTTTTAAGCCTTTAACCATGCGGTTTTAAAGCGTTTTGTCCACATTCTGTCCACATTTGTTTTATCTTTTCATCGTTTCTTGATTTCTGCTCTTGTAATTGATGGGCGTAGACTTCCAGTGTGATGTTTAGATTTTCATGCCCTAAAACTTGAGACACAGAAATCAAATCGATATCGTGGGCTATTAAATAGCTAGCGTAAGTGTGCCTTAATGAGTGGACACGTACTTCACGCCCAATGATTTTACGCAAGGTCTTGTTAACTGCGTTGTTGGATAGTGAAGGTAGTAGTCTACCGTCCTCGGTAGGTGGTAGTTGGTCAATAAAATTTATAAAGTCATCATCAAGTGGTATCTCTCGGATACTGCTTTTTGTTTTTGTGGGCAAGAACCCAGTATTATTTTTATAGTCCCACGTCTTATTGACTGATAACATGCCAGTTTCTCGGTTGATATCGTCCACTGTCAGCCCTAAACACTCAGCGAAACGGATGCCAGTTTTAGCTATGATATAAAGTGCTGCATAAGACGCATACTCTGGACGCTTGCTTGCCTCGTAGATCAATCGTTCGTATTCCTCAACCTCTAGGAATTTCGTTTCAATATCCCTACCTTTATTCTTTGCATTGATTTTAGCAAACTTGCAAAAGTTGCGCTTGATATATCCCTCATGTACTGCCATTTCAACGCATGATTTGACATGCACGTTGAAACGCTCAACAGTATCTTGTGCGTGAGTTTTAGCATAGCTATTCAGCACCCGTTGGTATTGTGTGGCAGTGACAGATTTTAGTTTCTTGTCACCAAAGAATAATTCTATCTTGCGTTGGGTGTTGATGTATGCCTTGTAAGTTATCTTGGAAACGGTGGGTTTCTTATAAACTTCACACCACTGTTTGAAATAGGCGTAAAGAGTAATATCTTCATCTACATTCAAGCCGTCTTGTATTTTCAGCTCCATCTCAGCAGCAGCCTTGATAGCTTCGGATTTAGTCCTAAAGCCACCCTTTGACTTTGGTTTGCGTTTGCCAGCCGAATCGTAGTAATTTATCCGATACTCCCAACCGTTTTCTCGTTTACGATATGATGCCATTGTTTAGTCCTCTATTATGGTATAATAAAAGGGTGGTGGTATTTATCTCACACACTCCCTTGATATAGTTTGGCCAGTCGAAAGACTGGTTTTTTTATTCTTCCGGAAATAGATTTTCCAATTGATTCCACAACTTGTTAGTGTATCTCATACGTAACAATGGGCGGTAAGGATTCTTGGTGTGAATCGCAATGAATTTGTCTGTAACATTTTCGGTTGTATATTTTCTGTTATCAACTTTCTTGGCAGACATAGCACCGACAACACCACCGGCAGGGCCAAGCATTGCCCAACCAAGAGCACCTCTAGTAATAGCACCCTTTTTCTTAATAGAACCAGTAGTTGTAGTTATCTGTCTAGTCTTTTCGTCCGTTTCTATATTTATGACATCAGATAGTGGAATTGGGATATTAGGTGTTCCGGGCAATACCAGGATTTGTTTTTGATCATCGACAGAAATCCCAGCACCTATCTTTCTAAGGTTACAAGATTTAATGATTGCTTTGTACTGTTCCCGTGTCTGTTTCGGAATTTTAGAAAGTTTCACGGCTTGATAGACCAATACAATGGAAACGATAATTAAAAGTAATGCTAATAACATGGGTGTTACCTCTTTTCTAAAAATTGAATTATTTTATCCAGCTTGTCATTTATGATTTGCTGGTTTTTTATTTGCTGGCGTAAAAGTGTAGCAACGTCATTAGTTTCTTGTTCGGGATTGAAATCAGAGTCCGAAGTTTCGAAACGTGGATCAATCGCAGATTTCTTCACACCAAAATAGTCAGCTAACTTTTGAATGTTGCCAGCTATTGGTAGCGAGCTACCTTTCATATATCCAGATAATGTACTTGTTGGGATGCCAGTAGCTTCGCTCAACTCTTTCTGTTTGATGTTGTGAGCTGAAATTAGCCCGTTCAATCTAGCAGAAACTACTTTCATAGCTTCTTTTTCTTGCGGGGTTTGTTCTCCTCTAGCCATATTTATATAATTCCTTTCACCCTTTTTCTACCATATATAGTACAACATTTTTACACACTAGTAAATAATAAAAACGAAAAAAATCGAAAAAAATTCGAAAAAAAACGAAAAAAGGTGTTGACATTCGAATTAAATCGAATTATAATAAGTGTGTAAGGTTGATGAAGACCTAATAACAAAACTAAAAGGAGGATGAATATGATTCTAACTTTAAGAGCTTTGCGAACTAACTATGACCTAGACGCAAATACTGTAGCTGAAGCTAATGGAATCACTTATCAGACTTTGTTAAAGTATGAGAATGACTCTTCTAACATCCCAGTGAGCCTATTGAAGAGCCTCTCAAAATATTACAAAGTTCCAATGGATAACATTTTTTTAGGCAAAAAATCCGAATTAAATCGAACAATCGAAAACGGATAGAAAGGAGCGAAAATGAAGACACTAAAAAAACTCAAAGAATTCTTTGAGTGGAATTTAGACGGATACGATGTTGCACTTGCAATTATCGGAAGTCTTATAGGGGTATTTCTGGCAACGTTGATTTTTTGGGTTTTATTTAAAAAATAAAAAATTGACAGCTAGTGTGATAGCAGTTGTCACGAAAGCAACGGCTAGTGGAAACCAAAACGAAGTCAACCAAAGATTTCTATTATGTTCTTTGTAAGCTTGATAAAAATAAATCCCCTCGTCAGTAACGGCGATGTCATGGGCGATGTCTTGAATCACTAACTTGTGGTAAATCAATTCGCCGAGCGGTTCGCCTTGTTCATCTATCAGTTTTTTATACTGTTCAGGTTTAATGCGAGGAGATTCTTGGGAATTTCGAATATCAAGCAATGATTTTAATAATTTTCTAGCTTTTCGTGAAATGATAATCATACAGTACCTCGTTTCTTTTAAAACTATTATATCAAACGGAAAGGAATAGGAGTGAACGAAATGAACGAATTAATCAATGTAACACTAAACGAAAATCATGAGCCGGTTGTTTCTGGTAGACAGCTACACGAAACACTAGGAGTTAAGACGGCTTATAAAGACTGGTTCCCACGTATGACTGAGTACGGTTTTACGGAAGGTGAAGATTTTAACCCGCTCAAAATTGAGCAGGTTCGGCAAGAAGGAACAAGGAAGGTCAAGAGACAAATTGAAGACCACGTCTTAAAGCTAGACATGGCCAAAGAAATCGCCATGATTCAACGAACAGACAAGGGCAAGGAAGTCCGAACTTACTTCATCCAAGTTGAGAAAGACTTCAATAGCCCAGAAAAAATCATGGCTAGAGCGTTGCTAATGGCTGATAAGAAAATCAAGCTCTTGGAAAGCCAAAACGAAAACCTCTTGATTGAGTTGGAAGAAGCGAATAAAAATGCTGATTACCTAGATTTGATTTTACAAACCAAGGATAGTCTAACAATCACTCAAATCGCTCAAGACTATGGCATTTCAGCACGCAAAATGAACCAACTTCTAAAACAAGAGCGTATCCAACGCATCGTCAATGGCCAGTGGGTACTATATGCGAAATATCTCGGTAAGGGCTATATCTCAAGCAGAACATTCGACTACACAGGAAAAGATGGCAAGGTTCATAGCAACATTACAACGGTTTGGACTCAGCTTGGACGACGTTTCTTATATGACCGTTTGAAAGCCATCGGCATTCTTCCAATTATTGAGCAGTAACAAGATTGTCCAACAGTTGGACTAACCAAGATATGGAGGGCAACATGACAGACCCATTCAAACCACTAGCTGACCAATTCGACAGCATGCTGACCGCAGTGATAGCAGATAAGACAAAAGCGTTCGATTTAGACGAAACGCTACCCATGATTTTAACTGCTAAACAGTGCCAAGCCATGCTAGGAATTGGCAACTACACAGAATTTTTAAGGATAACCAACCTTGACGGTTTTCCTAAAATCGATAAAGGTCGAGGGAGTCAAATTAGATACCCACGGGATGCCGTCAGAGATTGGTTTAACACACACTGGCAAGAGATTGCATAAAGGAACGAAACATGAAAAACAATCATTACATAAAAAGATTGGTAGCGTGTGCTATCCAATTCGACAAAGATTTTCACGAGATGGAAGGTGGCATCCCCGCTCTCGACAACATTATGGAGTTAATCCTCTACATCAATCAGACAATGGATGTCTCGAAAAAAGAAAAAGACGAGCTTGATGACATCGACACAAAATGCCTGATGTACCGTGATGTTTGCAGCAAACCAGACACACCAGACAATAAATGTAAAGATCTATTTCAAGATGCAGCAATTGATTTCGTTGCCGTTTGTAGGACACACGACATCTTAGACATTTAAGAAAGAACACCCCTAGCCGTGGCAGTGAGCTAGTGAGGAAACTGAACGATACCAACTAAGTAAGCAACAACGATTTGATATTCATAAGTCTCCTTAAATTATATATGAATTAAAAAACCTCACTAGCTTTCTAGCGCGGTTAGGGAATAAGAAAGGAAGTTGAAAATGAAAAAACTTATTAAATGGCTATTTGTAAAAGAGAAACAAGAACCGGAATATTTCTTCGAACCCGTATGGACACCATACGAGGAAAACGAACGCAAATACGAAGCTCGCAAAAAACGTGAACAAGAGCTTTTGGCAAAATACGGAAACCGATAAGATCACAATCTTCAATCCGTAGCCACGGCCCCATCGTGGAGTGTAACTTATACCTTTCCCCAAAAAATATAAACTTTACCCACATTTCACACAAATACCTTTCTAAAAAAACATTGAAAAACATGAAACGGTGGGCTATGGGTGCGGATTGAAGCACTAAAAAAAGCATGGGTTAGGGCCCATGCAAGAAAAAAACATTTACAAGGAGATTATACCATGATTTCACAAACAATTGCAAAACCATCTTACGTTAAGACTAAAGCATTCGGTCTTTGTGGCACGCTAGCTCTCGCTACAGCATTGCTTATCGGTGCTGGGTCAGTATCAGCGGACGAAACTGCTGCACCAGTAGCAGACACACAACCAGCGGCTGCTAATGTGTACACTGCTGACAACGCTGGCAATGTGACAGTAACACCAAGCGAAACAGTGACGGAAACACCAAAATTTTTGGCACCGGCACCAGTAGAATCTCAACCAGTAGCTGAAACACCAGCAACAACTACAGAAGCAGCTCAACCAGTAGCTGAAACACCTAAACAGCCTACTGAATTTGTCAAAGAAGACAACGAAATTAAAGTAACTAATCCAGATGTTGTCGTTGACCAATCAAACGGAACTGGTAAATACAGTGGTTTTACAGTGGAATATAAAGACGTTAAATTCCCAGATAGCATGCCTATCAATGAAGGGGATAAGGTAACATTCAACCTTCCAAAAGAAATCAACTTCCAAACAAACTATGATTTTGATGTCTATAACCCAGAAAAAGCTGTTGTTGGTAAGGCTTCAACTGACCCTAAGACACAAACAGTAACAACCGTATTTAACGATTACTTCAAGAACCATCCACTCAATAAACAAATGTCATTGAAGCTCGATGCTAAGTGGACTGACAAGGTTGAAAGTGGCAAGCCAGTTAACGTTAATTTCAATGGTACAGTGGTTACTGTAAATATTGGAAAAGAGCAAGAAATCGGTAAAGATGAATTGCTTTCTAAATGGGGTAGTCAAGACGAGAATGACCCAACTGTTATCAACTGGACTGCTCGTATTAACTACGCTAAACGTCTATTGAATTACGTCACAATCATTGATGAGATGAGTGATAATCAAAAGCTTGTTGATAATTACTTCGAAATCAAATCGATTGAAAGCGTAGACCCTTGGATTGATAAAGGTTCTGCTATGGATTTAGTAAAATCAATCAGTAAATCAGACCACGGTTTCACAATTAAAATGGATCGCCTTGATCATATGATTTATATTAACTATAAAACTAAATTGATTAAGCCGGTTAAAGATAGCGTAAACCCAACCAATAAGGTTGAGTTGAAAGCTGAGTCAGACGGTGCTATCTCACACAGTTATGTCCAACTTGTCGGTGGCCGTGGTGATGCCAGCGGCGAAAACAAACCAGAACCAACGTTTGAAATTCCACACGATGCACCTAAAGTTGAAATCCCTGAGTGGAATGGTGGGGTTACACCTCCAGACGCTCCGAAGTATGACAAGCCAGAATTTAATGGTGGTGTAGTGCCTAATGAAGCACCTATCCACGATAAGCCAGAATTCCAAGGCGGCATTCCGGGCATTCCAGAAGAACGTGAGCTCCCACCGTTCGAAGGCGGCGTAGTGCCAAACGATGCTCCTATCTTGGATTTGCCAGAGTTGCACATCCCAGAGGAACCAACTAAACCAACACCAGAAAAACCTAGCACGCCAGAAAAAGCCCCTAAAACGAGCGTAGAGCGTCCTAATAACAAAGTGGCACAATATACCACGGCATCTTATAAACTCGATTCTGAGCCAAAAGAGGGGGTAAATACACCCGTTTACGGTGGTACTCTTCCAGTTACTGGTGAAAAAGAAGGTATCATGTCAACTCTAGGCTTGGTGGTGATTGCAACAGGCATCACCGCATTGACTCTCGGATTCAAGGAATACAGCGAGGATGAAAATGATTAAGAAATTTGAATTAGATTTATCGTCTAAAATCACAATGTTCGGAATCGAGCTATTCAGAATCAAAGCCTTGATTTCGTTCGACAATGTCAAAAAAGGCGAGTTAGGCGGATATGTTGAAAAAGAAGAAAACCTATCCCATTCTGGTAACGCATGGGTCTCTGGTGACGCAATGGTCTCTGGTAACGCATGGGTCTCTGGTGACGCAATGGTCTCTGGTGACGCATGGGTCTATGGTGACGCATGGGTCTATGGTGACGCAAGGGTCTCTGGTGACGCTGAGGTCTATGGTGACGCAAGGGTCTATGGTGACGCAAGGGTCTCTGGTGACGCTGAGGTCT
>ERZ772805.578-NODE-578-length-40480-cov-4.194830_pt1 | contig 40480 bp, 41 predicted proteins | sample MGYA00511344_ERZ772805 | MGnify/ENA primary metagenome ERZ772805 (study PRJEB29015, sample SAMEA2737730) | human gut metagenome | biome: human gut; feature: human-associated habitat; material: faeces | place: China | collected 2012 ...
ATTTAACCGCACTTTTATTTTGCTATAAATCAGGGCAATTAAGAAAAATACGGCCTGTAGCAAAATAATACACGCGCCAGTGGATGCATCAAAATGATAGCTAAGTAGCACGCCTAATAGACTTGCAGTTACAGCGCTGATGATTGCGATAACGAGCATTTTATCGAAGCGATTGGTCAGTGTTAGCGCAGTGATGCCCGGTGCAATTAGCATCGCTACAACCAAAATAACCCCAACGACTTGCATCGTACTCACAATAGTGAGCGCGAGTAATGTGAGCAAGCCATAATGCAATAATTTAGGCGAGAGACCCGCAACGCGAGCATGGCTAGGATCAAAGCAATAAAGTAGAAAATCGCGACGCTTTAAGCCAAGTAAAATAAAAATGATCAAGGCGATGATAGCCGTTTGAATCAGCTCTTGTCTGCTTACACCCAATACGTTACCGAATAAGATGTGTGTGAGATGTTGTGAGGTTTGGATTTTCGTGAACAGCACCAAACCAATGGCAAACATCCCCGAAAATACAATCCCCATCGCGGTATCTTCTTTGATACGGCTGTTCTCTTTTAAATAACCCACCCCTAAGGCACAGGCAATACCTGAGACAAAGGCACCAATCACTAATGGAATACCAGCTAAAAAAGCTAATACAATGCCAGGTAGGACGGCATGGGAAATGGCATCCCCCATCAATGACCATCCTTTCAACACTAAATAGCAAGAGAGTAGCGCACAGATAACAGCAACCACTAATGCGGTGAGTAGCGCATTTTGCATGAAGGAAAATTGAAATGGCTCAACGAAAATAGCGAATATTTCAGTCATGAACCACCGCCTTACGTCGTTTTTGACTCATTAATCCGTATTTTGGCGAGAATAGAAAAGCTAATAAAAATAACAAGGTTTGTAATGTTACGATGACACCACCTGTTGCGCCATCGAGATAATAGCTTAAATAGACACCGACGAAACCAGTGATTGCGCCTAATGCTATGGCAATTTTGATAAGCGTTTTGAACTTGTCAGTAAGTAAATAGGCGGTTGCGCCAGGTGTGATTACCATCGCAATCACTAAAATCGCCCCGACAGTTTGTAATGCCGCAACGACACAAGCACTCAAGAGTGTAAAAAAGAGAACTTTGTAAAACAGTGGTGAAAGTCCAACTGTAATTGCTTGCGTTTCATCAAAAAAAATCAGTAACAGATCCTTCCAAAAAATAAGCAATAAGACCAAGCAAATCAACATAATGATGGCTACTTGATAAATATCTTCATCGGCAATCCCGAGGATATTACCGAGAATGATGTTTTGCACATTTATCGAGGTTGGATTCAAGGAAATAATCAGTAAACCTAAGGCAAAAAAGGTACTGAAAATAAAGCCGATAACAGCATCTTCTTTGAGTTTAGAAATGGATTTGATCCATAAAATGGAAAGTGCGGCCAAAATGCCGGCAAAAAAAGCACCTAAAGCATAGGGGAGTGAAAAGGCATAAGCTATCGCCACACCTGGAACCACGGAATGAGAAAGCGCATCACCAATTAATGACCAACCTTTCAACATTAAATAAGCAGAAAGAAAGGCACAAATGCCACCGACTGCGGTACTTATCCACATGGCTTTTTGCATATATTCATAGGAGAAAGGTTCCAGTAAATATTCAAGCATAGCTTATTCCTTGTCAGACGGAGGCAGACGACAAGATTTTACAGCCGTTGCTGGCGGATCATTTTTGGTTTCACCATAGAAGACAACAGGGCGTTCATCATCGGTAAGCACGGTGACAGCACGTTTATCTTCATCATTATGCAGATCTTCACCTAATAATTTGATGTGTCGTAATACACCACCAAAGACTTTTTCCAAATTATGTTGATTAAATGTCTCTTCTGTTTTACCGGCAGCAATTACAGTACGGTTAATCATTACCACTTGGTCACAGAAGTCTGGTACAGAACCCAAGTTGTGGGTAGAAACTAAAATTAAATGGCCTTCAGCACGTAATTGGCGAAGGAGTTCCACAATGGCATTTTCAGTTTTAACATCCACGCCTGTAAAAGGCTCATCGAGTAAGATAATCTTACTTTGTTGTGCTAATGCTCGAGCCAAAAATACGCGTTTTTTCTGTCCACCAGAAAGCTCGCCGATTTGTCGTTCAGCTAAATGCTCGATGTTTACTCGTTGCATCGCTTCGAGCACTTTTTGTTTATCTTCCGCTTTTGGAATACGCAAAAAGTTCATATAGCCATAACGCCCCATCATGACAACATCATAAACGGAGACTGGAAATTGCCAATCGACTTCTTCCGCTTGCGGCACATAGGCGACCAAATTTTGTTTCAACGCTCGATTAATTGGCAAACCACAAAGCGCAATATTGCCTTGCTGTGGTTTGATTAATCCCATGATACTTTTGAATAGCGTTGATTTTCCGCTCCCATTTACGCCGACAAGAGCACAGATTGTCCCCCCTTGTAATGCAAAGGAAACATCATAAATTGCAGTGTGCCCGTTGTTGTAACGCACGGTTACATCATTAACGGAAATAGAAGCGGAAAGTTCAGTCATTATTTTTCAAATCCTTTCACAATGGTAGATACAGTGACATTCAGTAAGTCAATATAAGTTGGTACAGGACCGTCAGCGGCAGAAAGAGAATCGACATAAAGCACTCCGCCGTACTTAGCACCGCTTTCTTTCGCTACCTGTTGAGCAGGTTTGGCTGACACGGTACTTTCACTAAATACCACTGGAATGTGATTTTTTTTCACTAAATCGATAAGTTTACGTACTTGTTGAGGCGTACCTTGTTGTTCAGCGTTAATTGGCCATAAATAGCCTTCTTTGAGATCGTAATCTTTCGCTAAATAACTAAAGGCACCTTCACTGGTCACTAACCAACGTTGGTCTGCAGGAATTTGTGAGAGTTTTTCACGTAAAGGTTTATCGAGTTGTTTGATTTTTTCTGCATACGCCGCTGCATTTTTTTGATAAGTATCAGCATTTTGTGGATCGTATTTAACTAATGCATTTTTAATATTTTCGACATAAATCAACGCATTAGATGGCGACATCCAAGCGTGTGGGTTAGGTGCATCTTTATAAGGGCCTTCATAAATAGACAGTGGCGTGATGCCTTCGGTTACCACAACTGCTGGTTTGTCTTTGATATTTTGGAAGAAACGCTCAAACCAACGCTCTAAATTTAATCCGTTCCATAAAATTAAATCAGCAGCTTGAGCTTTTACAATATCTTTAGGGGTCGGTTCATACTCGTGAATTTCTGCACCAGGTTTGGTGATAGATTCCACCGTCGCGGCATCGCCCGCAACATTTTGTGCGATATCCTGAATAACCGTAAATGTGGTCACCACTTTAAATTTCGCTTCGGCTTGTAAAGCTGCTAAACCTAGAGCGATAACAGATAGGCTTTTAAATAAATGCTTCATGAGATCTCCTTAAAAATAATGATTAATTAGCATTCTGCAGAATAATATCATTTTTTATAAGGCTTTTAAATGAAAATAATTATCAAATCGATAGGTGATTAAAATTAAAAAGCGGAAAATTTTGTGCAAAATTGACCGCTCTTTTTTGAAAGAATTAACCACCAACTTGTTGGATTAGACGATCCATACCCGCTTCATCATAGCCTTCTTCATATTGGGCTTCATCAACGGTAAAGTTGTGCATGCTACGTCCAGCAGTACAGCCATATTGTTCCAGTTTTCCTTTCGTAAAGTTGCTACGAAATGCGGATGAATGGTTATTTAAACTGATCACACCGATGGTAGAGTGATTACATGGATTTTTATTCACGAAAACTAAATTATAGCCCGATTCGCGAATATAGCCGGTTTTATTTATTGCTGCATCGAAGACTTCTTCACGCACTAATTTATTGGTGTTTTTGACGAAAACACTGCGTCCGCCAGCTTGAATGAAGGCACTTGGCATATTAGAAAGATTTTTGATTTGTGCTTTATTAAGAGAGTATTTGGCTAGCTTAACTAAATCCATTGCACTTGAAATGTTGCTATCAGATAAACCTGAACTGTCTGAAAAGCGAGTAGAGCGCATGCCTAATTCTCGTGCTTTCTCATTCATTTTTTGGATAAATTGCAAACGGCTCATGCCCGCAGAGCGAGAAAGTGCATGGGCAGCATAGTTATCAGAGTGAACGAGCATTGCTTTTAACAATTCATTACAAGAAATCGGCGTATATTTGGGTAATTTTGTATGAGTGCCTTTGATGTAATCGAAATCATCGTCTGTAATCGATGCAGTACAATTTGCGTTTCGATTATTTTCAAGAAACACATTCGCCGTCATTAACTTGGTGACAGATGCGATAGGTTGCACATGATTAGGTGAGCTACTTTCGAGCACTCTATCATGGGTGAAATCATATACGATATAAGATTGTGCCGTTGCGACTGCGGGTACTAAACACAATACAGAAAGAACTTTTTTTAACATATCTTCAATATAGCTAACTCAGAGAATAAAACGAAGTGCACATTCTATCAGTTTTTGTAGGGGTTTGGGATGTATGTAAGAGAAAAAATTTGAAGTTTTTTTAACCGCACTTTTCCCTTTCATTTTTTTGATTTTTGCGATGCAGATCGCAAATAAGTGCGGTCAAAATTTTCGTTGTTTTTTTAAATCTGCTAGCTTATCTATCGGTAAATCTGTAAAATCTCGGCTCATTTTTAATATGCGAATTTTTTGTTGCTCAATTCTGAGTAACATCATCGCCGTAATGTGTAATAACGAGGCTTTATGTTAGAACAACCCCTTTCATCCGAAACGAATACAAAAAAGATTAACTTAATGGATTTAACGCGTCAGCAGATGCGTGAGTTTTTTGCTGAATTAGGCGAGAAACCATTTCGTGCGGATCAATTAGTGAAATGGATTTATCATTTTGGCGAAGACAACTTCGACAATATGACCAATATTAATAAAAAATTACGAGAAAAATTAAAAGCGGTCGCGGAAATTAAAGCACCAGAAGTGGCAGTTGAACAACGTTCTGCAGATGGCACCATCAAATGGGCGATGCAGGTTGGTGAACAGCAAGTTGAAACGGTCTATATTCCTGAAGCGGATCGAGCAACGCTTTGTGTTTCTTCTCAAGTAGGCTGCGCATTAGCTTGTACCTTTTGTTCAACAGCACAGCAAGGATTTAACCGTAATTTAACGGTGTCAGAAATTATTGGACAGGTTTGGCGTGCCTCAAAAATTATCGGTAATTTTGGTGTGACGGGTGTTCGTCCGATTACCAATGTGGTGATGATGGGCATGGGTGAACCTTTGTTAAATGTGGCCAATGTTGTACCCGCGATGGAAATTATGCTCGATGATTTCGCATATGGATTGTCTAAACGACGCGTGACGTTATCCACTTCAGGTGTTGTGCCTGCGCTCGATATGTTACGTGATAAGATTGATGTAGCATTAGCGATTTCACTTCACGCACCGAACGATGAATTGCGTGATGAAATTATGCCGATCAATAAAAAATATAACATCAAAATGTTGATGGATTCAGTGCACAGATACTTAGAAGTATCGAATGCTAACCATGGCAAAGTGACAATTGAATATGTGTTATTAGATCACGTGAATGATGGCACAGAGCATGCGCATCAATTAGCTCAAGTGTTAAAAAATACGCCATGTAAAATTAACTTGATCCCATGGAACCCGTTCCCAGAAGCGCCTTATGGTAAAAGCTCAAATAGCCGTGTCGATCGTTTCCAAAAAACCTTAATGGAATACGGCTTTACAGTGATTGTACGCAAAACCCGAGGTGATGATATTGATGCTGCTTGTGGTCAGCTGGCGGGGGATGTAATTGACCGAACCAAACGTACAGCAATGAAGCGTAAGTTTGGTGAAGGTATTGACGTAAAAGCTGTTAACTAAGCTAAATATAGCAATACTTGTAAAGGAAAAATGGCCTGGATAAGAGTGATAAGATAGAGGAGTGATAAGATGAAATTAATCCCAATTAACATTCTAAGTGCGGTCATTTTTCCTTTTGTTTTTTCGGCTTGCGTTTCTCAGTCTTCTGTTGATTTTAATAAACAACAAGCCGCAAAAGCGCGCGTTGAATTGGCATTAGGTTATCTTCAACAAAATGATTTTGTTCAAGCAAAACTGAATTTAGATAAAGCCCTTGAGCATGATGCACGATATTATCTTGTGCACTCAGCACTTGCGCATTTTTATCAATTACAAGGCGATACGGAAAAAGCGAAGCAAGCTTATTTACAGGCGATTAAGTTAGACGATAAGCAAGGCGATGTGTATAACAACTTTGGTGCATTTCTATGTGGGCAAGGTGAGTTTGAACAAGCTTATTCACAATTTAATGCGGCACTTGCAGCACCGAATTATTATCATCAAGCTGATACTTACGAAAACATAGCACTTTGTGCTTTTGCAGGAAAACAAACCGATGTTTATCAACAAGCGTCGGATAAATTACGCCAAGTTGATCCTTCTAGAGCGGAAAAGCTTCGTTCACTCAAATAATCATTGCCAAAAGCCCCTTTCGACTTTAGAATTTAGCATTTAGTTTTTTATTGCTATTTCTTTTTTTATACCTATGAATACAATCCTTGAACAAACCGAAAAAACAGACGTCTCCTTTGGGGATAAACTTCGTCAAGCTCGCGAAGCATTAAATCTTTCTCTGGAAGATGTAGCAAAGGCCATTTCTTTACGTCCAAGTATTTTGGAACAATTAGAAAATAATGAATTTGTCCAAAAAAATGTGCCATCAACCTTTATGAAAGGGTATGTGCGTAGTTATACAAAATTTTTACGTATTCCTGAGAGTGAATGGGCGCATTTGACCTTTGGTGAGGCATATAAAAACGATTTAGGTAAAAATGCACGTGCGACGCGTTCAGTAAACCAATACTCTTCTCATGGTCGCTGGGTCGGCACACTTACAACCATTATTTTACTCGCGGCGGTTGGAATGACAGGCTTATGGTGGTGGCAGAATTATCAAAAATCAAACGAAGAACGTGATAATTTAGTGCAAACCTACGTTGAAAAAGAAAAAACATCAGAGGTACCGGTTACTCATTCGAATGAAATTCCAGTCGCGGTAAATAGCCAACCAGCGATGTCAAATAATGAAACCTCGCCAGTGGCAGAAACAACAAATAATGCCGCTGCTGAACCTGTTGTTTCAACTACTCAAGAAAAGCAAGCTCAAACAGTAAACGCAGAAGTTTCAACCGCAGCAACTTCAGCGCCTACCGCTGAACAAGCTCACGCACCGGTTGTGGAACAAACGTTACCTAACACAGAACCAACAACAGAGCCAACTGTGCCAGATACACAAAGTGCGGTTGAAACCCCCGCTATTTCTGAAGCACCAACCACAGCGAAAGGCGATCTTGTTATTGAGATCACAAAGAATTCAAGCTGGATTAGTGTGAAAGACCAAAATCGTAAAGTATTAGCGCAAAAAGAATATAAACAAGGCGAAGTTTTAACCTTTAATGGTAATGACTATGCATTGATTATCGGTGCGCCGGGTAACGTTCGCATTACTTATAAAGGCGAAGCGTATCCGCTTACAGTTGATGGCCGTGTGGCTAAATTTAAATTACCAAAACCTTAACGAATAATTTACGAAAGAATGTCAGCAGTAAAACCTACTATCAAACGTCGTGAATCGACAAAAATTTATGTGGGCAATGTACCAATCGGTGGTGATGCACCGATTGCCGTACAATCCATGACAAATACTCGCACAACTGATGTTGAAGCGACCGTTGCGCAGATTAAATCTTTGGAACGTGTCGGTGCAGATATTGTGCGCGTTTCTGTACCTACTATGGATGCCGCCGAAGCCTTTAAAATCATTAAACAGCAAGTGAATGTGCCATTAGTGGCGGATATTCATTTTGACTATCGCATTGCGTTAAAAGTGGCTGAATATGGGGTGGATTGCTTACGTATTAATCCAGGCAATATAGGTCGTGAAGATCGTATTCGTGCAGTGGTGGATTGCGCGCGTGATAAAAATATCCCGATCCGTATCGGTGTCAATGCTGGCTCATTAGAAAAAGATATCCAAGAGAAATTTGGTGAACCAACACCAGAAGCCTTGTTAGAATCAGCGTTACGCCATGTTGAGATTTTAGATCGTTTAAACTTCGATCAATTTAAAGTGAGCGTAAAAGCATCTGATGTCTTCCTTGCAGTGGAAGCTTACCGTTTATTGGCAAAAGCCATTAAACAGCCATTGCATTTAGGTATTACGGAAGCCGGTGGTGCGCGAGCGGGCTCTGTGAAGTCAGCGATTGGTTTAGGGATGTTGTTAGCGGAAGGTATTGGTGATACCTTGCGAGTCTCTTTAGCTGCTGATCCTGTCGAAGAAATCAAAGTTGGTTTTGATATTTTAAAATCGTTACGTATTCGTTCTCGCGGGATTAACTTTATTGCTTGTCCAACTTGCTCTCGTCAAGAGTTTGATGTGATCGGTACGGTGAATGCACTGGAGCAACGTTTAGAAGATATTATCACCCCAATGGATGTGTCTATTATTGGTTGTGTGGTAAATGGTCCGGGTGAAGCATTAGTGTCTGATCTTGGCGTGACCGGTGGTAATAAGAAAAGTGGTTATTATTTAGATGGCGAGCGTCAAAAAGAACGTTTTGATAACGACGCGATTATTGACCAATTAGAAGCAAAAATTCGTGCGAAGGTCGCACAACAAGATCCAAAAAATCGAATTATTTAAGGAAAACTCGTGGCAAAAAATATTCAAGCAATTCGTGGGATGAACGACTGTTCTCCAACTGAATCTCCACTTTGGCAATGGATTGAAGGGCAGGTTCGCCAAATTTTAAGCTGCTATGGCTATTCAGAAGTGCGTATGCCAATCGTGGAAAGTACGCCATTATTTGCTCGTGCAATCGGTGAAGTCACAGACGTTGTTTCAAAAGAAATGTACACATTCTGGGATAATGATGAGCAATTAACACTTCGCCCAGAAGGTACAGCTGGATGTGTTCGTGCTGCCATTGAACACGGTTGGATTTACAACAATGAACAACGTTTATGGTATATGGGACCAATGTTCCGTCATGAACGTCCACAAAAAGGTCGTTATCGTCAATTCCATCAAGCTGGTGTCGAAGTCTTTGGTATCGCAACCCCTGAAATTGATGCAGAGTTAATTATTTTAACGGCACGTTTGTGGAAAGCGTTAGGTATTGATCAACATGTTTCACTTCAATTAAATTCGATTGGTTCATTAGAAGCACGTGCAAACTATCGTTCTGCATTAGTGGCCTTCTTAGAAAATCACCAAGATTTAATGAGTGAAGAAGAGAAAGAGCGTCTTGTAAAAAATCCATTACGTATTTTGGATACTAAAAATCAAGCATTACAAGATGTATTGGACGGTGCGCCAAAATTATTGGATTATTTAGACGATGAAAGTCGAGAGCATTTTGCGCAGTTATGCAGTCTATTAGATGCGGTTGGCATTCAATATGAAATTAATCCAAAATTGGTACGTGGTTTAGACTATTATAATAAAACCGTATTCGAATGGGTGACATCCGCATTAGGTGCGCAAGGTACTGTATGTGGTGGTGGACGCTATGACGGCTTAGTTGAACAACTTGGTGGCCACGCAACAAGTGGTGTTGGTTTCGCAATGGGCTTAGAGCGTTTAGTGTTGCTCGTTCAAGAAGTGAATAAATCGATTCCAGTAAAAAGTGCGGTAGATATTTACGTTGTTTATCAAGGTGAAGGCACAACATTAGCCGCATTCCAATTAGCGGAAAAACTTCGTTCAGAATTACCGCACTTAAGCACAATGTTGCATTGCAGCGGCGGTAACTTTAAAAAACAATTTAAACGCGCAGATAAGTCTGGTGCGACTCTAGCCCTTGTACTTGGCGAAAGTGAAGTGCAAAATAATCAAGTTGTGGTAAAACACTTACTTGGCGCAGCAGAGCAGCAAACCATTGATGTGTCCAATTTGATTGAACACGTGAAAGCCCAATTTTAATTTTAGAAGGATAGGAAAATGGCATATACCATTGAAGAAGAACAAGAACTGAACCAGTTAAAAGAGTGGTGGAAAGACAATGGCAAAACCATTATTGCCGCTTTTATTCTTGGTGTAGGCGGGATGTTGGGCTGGCGTTATTGGCAGTCTTATCAAGCCAATCAAATTATGCAAGCGTCAGCTGAATATGATGCTCTAGTTTATACCACAAACAAAGATGCTGCCGCACAACAAGCTAAAGTAGCTGAATTTGTGAAAGCGCATGATAAAACCAGCTATGCGGTATTTAGCTTATTAGATGAAGCAAAAGGTTTTGTTGCAAAACAAGATTACGCCTCTGCTGAAAATAGCTTAAAACAAGCGATTGCTCAATCACAAGATGATATCTTAACGTCTCTTGCAGCGCTTCGTTTGTCTGCCGTGCAATTCCAACAAGGTCAATTTGATGCAGCATTAGCAAGTCTAAATCAAGTGAAAAGCCAAGGCTTTAGTGCACGTAAAGATCTTTTAGCGGGCGATATTCAAGTCGCAAAAGGCGATGTGAATGGTGCTAAAGCAAGCTTTGAAAATGCACAAAAAAGCGGTAACCCGTTAGAAAAACAAATGGCGCAGATGAAATTAAATAATCTGTAATATTTTAATTAGCCCGAATTGCTCGGGCTTTTTTATTGGATTTTTGATCTTATGATTCAGAAACCTATTGTGCCGCCACCCGTCATTTTTATTGGCTGTGCACTTATCATGGCATATTTGCCTAATCCTTATCCGCTCGAAATCAATGTATTAGCAGTTTATTTGATTATATCGATTTCTTCTGCCATCGCTTTTTTTAGCCTTTGGCAATTCTATAAAAGTAAAGCGAATATCAATCCTATTCACTTAGAAAAAAGTAATGTGTTTGTGGTAAATGGTATTTATCGTTTTAGCCGTAACCCCATGTATTTAAGCTTAGCGGGTTTGTTAGTGGCATGGGCAGTTTATTTGCAAAGTGCGGTCAGTTTTTTAGGTGTTTTTCTGTTTATTTATCTTATTACACAATGGCAAATTAAACCCGAAGAATACTGGTTAGAGAAGAAGTTTGGTGAATCTTATTTGGCTTATAAGAAAAAAGTCAGACGTTGGATTTAATCAATAAAAAAATCGCCTAAAAATAGGCGATTTTTTATCTATTTTGAGAAGCTATTATTTAGCTGCACATCCGCAATCTGCTAATTTTTTAGCTAAACGCTCTGCCACGAAATCCCAGTTTACTACGTTCCAGAATTCTTTAATGTAGTCTGGGCGACGGTTTTGGAATTTCAAGTAGTAAGCGTGTTCCCAAACGTCTAAACCTAAAAGTGGGAAACCTTCACAACCTGCGATTTCTTTACCCATTAATGGAGAATCTTGGTTTGCGGTAGAAACAACAGATAATTTACCTTGGTTAATCACTAACCATGCCCAACCTGAACCGAAACGAGTCGCTGCAGCTTTTTCAAATTCAGCTTTGAAATTTTCTACAGAACCGAAATCACGTTCGATAGCTGCTTTTAAATCACCTTGTAAAGTGGTACCTTTTTTCAATGATTTCCAGAATAAACTGTGGTTTGCGTGACCGCCTGCGTTGTTACGTAATGCAGTACGTTTTTCAGCTGGGATTTTATCTAATTGGCTGATTAATTGACCTGCACACATTTCAGAAAATTCAGCAGGTAAAGTTTCTAACACCGCGTTTGCATTGTTTACATAAGCTTGGTGGTGTTTAGAGTGGTGAATTTCCATTGTTTGTGCATCAAAATGTGGTTCTAACGCATCATAAGCGTAGCCTAATTCAGGTAGAGTATAAGACATAATATGTTCCTTTTTTAAATGAAGTTAAGGTAATGTTTTTGATAAAACAACATCAAAAAGTAACTAAATAGTAGCAGAAAATTTGATTTAGATCAGTAAATCTTTTAATTATTTGATTATCCGATGAAAAAACTAGGAAAATTTAGTTTGTTTTAAATCAATAAACACACCGATCTACTTCTAAATAGTTATATCTTTTAGCCCTTAAAATCTCGTCAAAATTTCCCCTTGTGGTAGAATACCCGCTGATTTTTCACAAGATTTTATTTTTAAGGCTGAGACTATGTTTCCTGCTCATCAACTTCAATTAGAACAATTAGCATGCCAGCGTGGCGATCGTGTATTGTTCACTGATCTTTCACTGCAATTTCAAAGCGGTGATTTCGTGCAAATTGAAGGGCACAATGGTATCGGCAAAACAAGTTTATTACGGATTTTAGCCGGCCTTGCACAGCCTGTGGAAGGTAAAGTGCGGTGGAATTCAGACGAAATTACAAAACAACGCGAAGAATACCATCATCAGCTACTTTATCTCGGCCATCATTCTGGTGTGAAACCTGAATTAACGGCATGGGAAAATTTAAAATTTTATCAGCAGATTAGTCAAAGCAAGCAAGGCACCGATATTTTATGGGATGTACTTGAAACAGTAGGTTTACTTGGACGTGAAGATTTACCGGCTGCCCAACTTTCAGCTGGTCAGCAAAAGCGTATTGCCTTGGCGAGATTATGGATCTCAGAAGCACCTCTTTGGATTTTGGATGAACCTTTTACAGCAATAGACAAAAAGGGGGTTGAAGTTTTGACCGCACTTTTTGAAAATCATGCTAAAAAAGGTGGAATGGTGATTTTAACGAGCCACCAAGAAGTGCCAAGTACGTTATTGAAAAAAATCAATCTTGCTGATTATAAATATAACTCTTAGATTTTTATGATATTTTTACAGATTATAAAGCGTGAGCTGAAGATTGCGACCCGTAAACAAGCGGAAATATTGAACCCGCTTTGGTTCTTTTTGATCGTGATTACGCTGTTTCCATTGGTGATTGGGCCGGATCCTAAACTCCTTTCTCGAATTGCGCCAGGGGTTGCTTGGGTGGCGGCATTGCTTTCTGCGTTGCTGTCTTTTGAGCGCTTATTCCGAGATGACTTTATTGATGGCTCTTTAGAACAATTGATGCTTACGGCTCAACCTTTAGCGCTAACAGCACTCGCAAAAGTTGTTGCTCACTGGTTATTAACAGGTTTGCCGTTGATTTTACTTTCACCTATTGCGGCGTTATTGCTTTCGTTGGAAGTGAATATTTGGTGGGCGTTGGTGCTTACACTATTGGTGGGCACACCGATTTTAAGCTGCATTGGCGCAATTGGTGTGGCATTGACGGTAGGATTGCGTAAAGGTGGCGTATTGCTGAGTTTACTTGTGGTACCATTATTTATTCCGGTTTTAATTTTTGCCTCAGCAATTTTAGATGCCGCCGCGTTAAATCTCCCTTATGGTGGACAGCTTGCTATTTTAGGGGCAATTTTGGCTGGCGCGATAACATTATCGCCTTTCGCTATTGCAGCGGCACTACGAATTAGTTTAGATAATTAATCACTATTACGGTGAAAGTGCGGTCAGATTTTTAACTGTTTTTTATTTTTTGGAATTAAGGATCTTTTATGTGGAAGTGGTTACATCCTTACGCAAAACATGAAACCCAATATCATTTATGTGGCAAATTAAGCCCGTTTTTTGGTGTGATTGCGGTTTTATTATTGGCTGTAGGCATCGTGTGGGGCTTAGCTTACGCACCGGCTGATTATCAGCAAGGCAATAGTTTCCGAATTATGTATGTGCATGTGCCGGCGGCGATTTGGTCAATGGGCGTGTATGGTTCGATGGCGATTGCAGCGATTATTGCGTTAGTTTGGCAGATTAAAGCCGCACACCTTTCGATGGTTGCTATGGCGCCAATTGGTGCGATGTTTACCTTTATCGCGCTGGTCACAGGCGCAATTTGGGGTAAACCAATGTGGGGAACCTGGTGGGTGTGGGATGCACGTTTAACCGCTGAACTGATTCTTTTCTTCTTATATATCGGTGTATTAGCCCTTTACTCTGCATTTTCTGATCGTGCAGTGGGCGCAAAATCAGCGGGAATCTTGTGTATTGTTGGCGTAGTGAATTTACCAATTATTCACTTTTCCGTAGAGTGGTGGAATACTTTACACCAAGGTGCAAGTATCACGAAGTTTGAAAAACCTTCCATTGCAACGCCAATGTTGATTCCACTGATTTTATGTATTTTGGGATTTTTATTTTTATCCATTTGGTTTACGCTCGTACGTTATCGCGTTGAATTGCTAAAAGAAGACAGCAAACGTCCATGGGTAAAAGAGTTAGCAAGTAAGCTAAAATAGTTTTTTATTTTTATTTTAGGGAGCGGAAAATGTTTTTCCAAAGTTGGAGTGATTTTATCAATATGGGAGGCTACGGTTTTTACGTATGGCTTTCCTATGGGATTAGCTTAGTGGCCATGATCATTTTGGCGATACAAAGCGTCAAGGGTCGTAAAGCAGTATTAAAAGAAGTGTTACGCGAGCAACAACGTGAAGCCCGTTTAAACCAAGCAAATAAAGGAAATACGCTATGAATCCAAGACGTAAATCAAGACTTTCGATCATCATCTTTGTGATTTTAGGTATTTCGATTGCGACAGGTTTGGTGCTTTATGCGCTTCGCCAAAATATTGATTTATTTTATACCCCTTCGGAAGTTGTAGAAGGGAAAGACGGAAATTCTGATCAAAAACCTGAAGTTGGGCAACGTATTCGTGTTGGTGGTATGGTGGTTGAAGGCTCTGTCAGTCGAGACCCGAAAAGTCTCAAAGTTCGCTTTGATGTGAATGATATTGGTCCATCCATTACAGTGGAGTACGAAGGTATTCTGCCGGATCTTTTCCGTGAGGGACAGGGTATTGTTGCGCAAGGTGTGTTAAAAGAACCAACCTTATTGGAAGCTACAGAAGTGCTTGCTAAGCATGATGAAAATTATGTGCCGCCAGAATTAGGTGAGAAAATGCAGAAAATGCATAAACCAATGGGGGCAGAACTAAAAGGCGAGAGTGAAGCCGATCGTCGTTATAAAGAAACCCAGCAAAAATCGCAAGAAGGTCGCTAATGATTGCTGAATTAGGAAATTATGCGCTTGCTTTAAGCCTTGCCGTTTCATTCTTTTTAGCCATTCTCCCATTATGGGGAGCTGAAAAAGGTCATCCTCAACTTATGTCATTGGCTCGTCCAATGACTTATGGTTTATTTTTTACTTTAACCATTGCGTTTGCTGCATTGTTTTATCTCTTTGCTGTCAATGATTTTAGTGTGCAATATGTGGTGAATAACTCCAACAGTAGCTTACCGATTTATTATCGTTTATCTGCCGTTTGGGGCTCACATGAGGGTTCATTATTACTTTGGATTTGGTTATTAACACTTTGGGGTGCAGCAGTAGCCTTATTTAGCAAACACTTGCCACAAGAAGCAGTAGCTCGTGTGTTAGGTATTATGGGGATTATTAGCATCGGCTTTTTACTCTTCGTATTATTTACCTCGAATCCATTTACCCGTACATTCCCTGACTTCCCAGTGGATGGCAGAGAACTCAACCCAATGTTGCAAGATGTGGGCTTAATTTTCCACCCACCATTACTTTATATGGGATATGTTGGTTTTTCTGTTGCTTTTGCCTTTGCGATCGCCTCATTAATGACGGGTAAATTAGACTCAGCTTGGGCTAGATGGTCACGCCCTTGGACGATCGCTGCTTGGGTGTTTTTAACACTCGGGATCGTGCTCGGTTCTTGGTGGGCATATTATGAGCTCGGCTGGGGCGGCTGGTGGTTCTGGGATCCAGTAGAAAACTCTTCTTTAATGCCTTGGCTTGCAGGAACCGCATTAATCCACTCTTTATCGGTGACTGAAAAACGTGGCTCTTTTAAAGCTTGGACTGTGCTTTTAGCGATTTTGGCGTTCTCCCTTTGCTTACTGGGTACATTCTTAGTTCGTTCCGGTATCTTAGTGTCAGTACATGCCTTTGCTTCAGATCCAACACGTGGTTTGTATATTCTTGCTTATTTGGTTGTAGTGATAGGTGGCTCGTTAACCTTGTATGCTTATAAAGGCAACCAAATTCGTTCACGTGATAATGCGGAACGTTATTCTCGTGAAACCTTATTATTATTAAATAACATCCTATTAATGACCGCTCTTTGTGTGGTGTTCTTAGGAACGTTATTGCCGTTAGTTCACAAACAATTAGGTTTGGGCTCTATTTCGATCGGTGCGCCATTCTTTGATCAAATGTTCTTGATTATTATGACTCCATTTGCCTTATTACTTGGTATTGGACCGTTAGTAAAATGGCGTCGTGATCACTTCTCTGAAATTCGTACACCGGTTGTTGTGAGTGTCATTGTGATGGCGATTGCAGGTTTTGCTTTACCGTATTTCTTACAAAATAAACTCACCGTCAGTGCTGTGCTTGGTACCATGATGTCCGTTATTATTGTGTTACTGAGTCTTTACGAAATGAAACAACGGGCAACACACCGCGAATCTTTCTTTAAAGGTATCACTAAACTTTCTCGTTCCCATTGGGGGATGATTTTAGCTCACCTTGGTGTAGCGATGACCGTTTGGGGAATTGCCTTTAGCCAAAACTTCAGTGTAGAACGTGATGTGCGAATGGCTGTGGGTGATACAGTGCAGATTGCTAATTATGACTTTAAATTTGCTGGCGTGAGTGATGCAAATGGTCCTAACTATATGGGTGGTAAAGCACAAATCGACATTTCAAAAGCGGGTAAACCGGAAGCAACATTATTTGCTGAAAAACGTTTTTATACCGTCAGTAAAATGCCAATGACGGAAGCGGCAATTAATTGGGGCTTTACTCGCGATCTTTATGTCGCCTTGGGCGAAAAAATAGATGATAACTCATGGGCGCTGCGCCTTTACTATAAACCATTTATCCGTTGGATTTGGATTGGCGGATTGTTTATGGCATTAGGTGGTTTGCTCTGTATGTTTGACCGTCGTTATCGTTTTAGTCGATTAGTTAAACAGTCTTAATTGTAATAAGGGGTGTATGCCCCTAGAAATAGATGTGAAATTGATAGTGTTATGAATAAAAAACTACTTATCCCACTTATTATTTTTCTTGCCGTGGCTGCTGCTTTTTTAGTTCAGTTAGGACGTAACGCGCAAGGTGATGATCCAAAAGCGTTAGAATCTGCGCTAGTGGGAAAACCTGTGCCACAGAAAACATTAACCGATTTATTGGAAAATAAAACCTACGGTAATGAAATTTTCCAACAAGGCAAACCGATTCTCTTGAATGTGTGGGCAACTTGGTGTCCAACTTGTTATGCCGAGCATCAATACTTGAATCAATTGGCTAAACAAGGTGTAACAATCATTGGTATCGACTATAAAGATGAATCACCAAAAGCTATAAAATGGTTAAAAGATTTAGGCAATCCTTATAGTCTTGTGCTTAAAGATGAAAAAGGTTCTTTTGCATTAGATTTGGGTGTTTATGGCGCACCAGAAACATTTATCGTGGATGGCAAAGGCGTGATTCATTATCGCTTAGCAGGTGATGTGAATGAACGCGTTTGGAATGAGACTTTAAAACCGATTTATGACAAACTCGCGGAGAAACCATAATGAAAAAATCATGGCTTTTTTTAACCGCACTTTTTGTGAGTATCTCAGCGGCTGCCTCTATTGATGCATTGAATTTTGCCTCACCGGAGCAGGAAAAGGATTATCATCAATTAACGCAAGAACTTCGTTGCCCTCAATGTCAAAATAACAATATTGCCGATTCGAATGCAACCATTGCCGTAGATATGCGTGGCAAAGTGTTTGAGTTGTTACAAGAAGGTAAAAGTCGAAATGAAGTAGTGGATTATATGATCCAACGTTATGGCAATTTTGTGACTTATGATCCACCGATGACGATGTCAACAATCGTATTATGGATTGCCCCAATTTTGTTAGTGTTGATTGGCATTCTATTTGTATTTAAACGTAAATCTAAAAGCTCAAGTTCGGTAAATTCTGATGCGATTTTAGATGATGAAGAGAATGCACGTTTATCGGCTTTACTCAAAGAAAAGGATAAATAATGAATTTTGCATTAAGTATTATTGCGCTCACTTTAGTCGTGGCATTGATTTGTTTTTATCCCTTGTTGCGTTCTGTTAAAGCGAAAGAAGATAAAAAGCGTGATGAATTAAATAAAGCATTATATTTTTCTCGTTTGCAAGAGATTGAGCAAGATAATCAACAGGGTTTAGTTGAAAATGTTGAACAACTCAAGCAAGAGCTACAAAAAACATTGTTGGAAGATATTCCTCAGCAAGAAACTCAAGCTATCGATAAAAATACCAAAAATTACAGTAAGTTGTGGTTTGTTTCTGGCTTATTAGGTTTAGCCATTATTGCTAGCGGGGCTTATTTCCCTTTGGGATCTTGGAAAGCCGAGGATATGATGGAAAAAACATTGGCAAAATTACCTTATTTCTTTGAACGAATCAAAGAAGAAGATACAAACCCAATGACGGATGCTGAAATGCAACAATTTTCGACCGCACTTCGTTTGGATTTACAAAAAACACCAAAGGATGCTAAAAAATGGTGGTTGCTCGGTCAGGTTGGGATGAATTTGGGTAATGGAAAATTAGCCTTTGATAGTTATCAACAAGCGAATAAACTTGAGCCGGATAATCTAGATTATAAGCTTTCTTATGCACGTATGTTAATGTCTTCTGAAGATCAAACGGATAAAATGAAAGGTAATCAGCTTTTACGTGAGATTATTCGTCAAGATCATTCTAATCCTGAAGCCTTAAGTTTACTTGCTTTCAGTTATTTTGAAGGTGAGGATTATAAAATGGCGGCCGTCACCTGGGCAATGATGTTACGTTTATTGGAACCAGATGATCCTCGCGTGCCAATGCTTGAAAAGAGTATTCGTGCTGCACGTGATGCACTTGCGTTACAGGAAGAAGAAAAAGCAAAAAGTGTCACACCGGAGAAATAATGAAACCTCAATTATTAGGTTTTCACCATATTGCGATCATTGCTTCGAACTATGCACGTTCGAAGCATTTTTATATGGAGATTTTAGGCGCTAAACAGCTAAATGAAACTTATCGTGTAGAACGAGATAGTTATAAATTAGATTTAAGTTTTCCTGATGGGAGCCAAATCGAGTTGTTTTCATTTCCAAATCCTCCATCAAGAGTAAGCACTCCAGAAGCTTGTGGTTTGCGACATTTAGCATTTAAAGTCGAGAATATTGATGAGTATGTCGCTTATCTTTTGGAAAATAGCATTGATTGTGAACCAATTAGGGTTGATGAATTAGCAGGAATGAAGTACACTTTCTTCAGAGACCCAGATTATTTACCTATTGAATTATACGAAAATAATTATTAACGTAGAAAATCGAATTATTATGAGTCATTTTAAGAAAAAAATTGGGATTTACTCTTTTTGTGTTTTAGCATCATCAGTTGTTTTAGCCGAAGGTAGTAGCGTTGTGTATGCAACGAAAATGAAGACACCTGAAAATAATGTTTCAGTCAATGTTTCTGAAAGTAATATTTCTGAAACCGTGAAATATATTGATGGAAAAGGCCAAAGAAGTTTAGATCCTAAGTCTGAAAAAGACATGGAAGAGCTTGCTAATAGTGTTGAGTTTGAGGTATACAAATTTAATGAAGTTGCTGCTTCAAAAACGACCTTCCTTTCACCCGCTGGGATTTGCAGTGGGTTTAAAAGTGATGATGGCGTAGATGTAACAAATTCTAGTAATTATTACATTAAACCTAATGATGCCAGTGAGTATTATGGTAGTGTTTTAGGTGCCACAATTTATAAAAAAGGTGAAACGAAACATTCACAGTATATCCCTGTTTATGCAATAAAGAATGCCAATGTAGCGAAATACATTGAAAATAACGAAGATCCGAATGTTAGAAGAAAGGCGAACGAACGGATCAAAGAAGGCAGAGAAACACTTAATAAAGTGGTTTGTAACAAAAGGTAAAATTTATGAAAAAATTAATCTCTATTGCAGCATTAGCTGTTTTAACTGCATGTACTGCACCTCAGGAAGCTTCAAGTATTGGTAATGGCGCTGCTGCGTATGATATGAATACTGTGCAAGATTATAATTCTCGAGTAACAAGTGGTAATACTGTTACTGCTCGAGAAAAAGCGAGAGTCGCACAAAGAGATAGTGTTCCAAATGAAGTGAATGCAAGCGATCATCGTCCAAAATCAACTGGCTATTCTCGCTATCCTGTAGCGATTATGCCTGCATTTGGTTATTGCCATCACTGCTGGTAATTTAATCATAAAAAATTAACCGCACTTGAAAAAGTGCGGTTATTTTTTTATCTGTTTATAAGCCTAAAATAGATTTCACAAAAGGAATGGTCAGATTTCGTTTAGCTTGCAATGAGGCTTTATCGAGTTTCACTAATGCTTCTTTCAGCGTTGCCATATCACGATCTAAACGAGTAAATATAAAATTGGCAGTCTCATCTGAAAGCATAATACCTCGCTGATGGGCATTTTGTTTCAATACAGTGAGTTTTTGTTCGTCGCTGAGTGGAATTAATTGATAACTTTCTCCCCATTTTAAGCGAGAAGCCAGATCCGGTAATTTAACGGGGAGAGCAGTAGGAGATTGCTCTGCACTGACAACCAATAAGGTTTTACCATTAGCTTTAATACGATTAAAGAGATCAAATAAAGCTATTTCCCATTCTGAATTTCCAATAACCGCTTGCAAATCATCCAGACAAACCAACTCTTGCTGTTCTAAATTTTCAAAAACCGCAGTGGAGAAATATTGTGATTTGTTCAACGGAACAAAAAGGGCACTTCGTTGTTGCTGAATATATTCATTACAGAGTGCGCGTAGAAGATGAGTTTTTCCGACGCTTTGTTTTCCCCAAAGGTAGAAGAATTGTTGCTGTAAATCAGTCATATTTTGATGCAAAGAATTGAGCAATAATGCATTATTATCGCTATAAAAATTCTCAAGCGTTTCATCATCAATTTGATGAATAGGTAAAGAAAGTTGCTGATTCACGGATTAATGAGTTGATTTAAAATAAAAAAGAAAGGGCTAAATTTTCATTTAACCCTTTTGTTTGGGAAGTTTTATTCTACTTCATTTTTTGCTTTTGGCAAAATCAAGTTCAGTACAATAGCAACGATAGCGCAAAGGCTGATACCTTTTAGGGAAACCGCATCGCCGACGTTGACAAACATATTACCGATCCCGAAAGTCATCACCACAGAAATGATGCAAAGGTTACGAGGTTCGGTCACATCTACTTTACCTTTAATTAAGGTGCTCATCCCGACAACGGCAATCGAACCGAATACTAACATCATAATCCCCCCCATTACGATGGTCGGGATAGTAGAAAGGAATGCACCTACTTTTCCACAGAAGGAAATTGCAATTGCCCATACCGCAGCCCAAGTCATAATATTTGGATTAAAGTTGCGAGTTAGCATTACAGCCCCCGTTACTTCTGCATAAGTAGTATTTGGTGGACCACCTACTAATGAAGCCGCGGCAGTTGCAATACCATCGCCTAATAGGGTGCGGTGTAAGCCTGGTTTTTTGAGGAAATCTTTACCTGTTACAGAACTAATTGCCATAATACCACCAACGTGTTCAACGGCTGGTGCGATAGCAATGGGTAGCATATAAAGAATGGCTTCTAAATTAAATTCTGGTTTAGTTAATTGGGGTAATTCAAACCATTTTGCGTCTAAAACAGGTTGAAAGTTAATTAAGCCTAGGAATAAACAAACCACATAGCCAGCAACGATACCAAACATAATTGGAATCAGTTTCATCATACCTTTAGCAAATACTGCAACAGAAAGGGTAGTGACTAAGGTAATCATAGAAACCAATACAGAGTGCTCATAGCTATATGCACTGTTCTTACCTAATGCCATATCAACAGCAACGGGTGCAAGCCCCATACCAATAATGATAATTACGGGACCTACAACAACAGGCGGGAAGATTCGCTCGAGCGCAGCACTACCGCGCAATTTTACTAAGGTTGATAGTGCGAAATAGACGAAGCCTGCACAAGCAAGTCCCCCCATTGTGGTTGGAATGCCCCAAGTTTGTACGCCATATTGAATTGGCGCAATAAAGGCAAAAGAGGAGGCTAAGAAAATAGGAACCTGTTTACCGGTACACAGTTGGAAAAGTAGTGTACCGATACCTGCGGTAAGAAGGGCTGTATTAGAATTTAATCCGGTGATTAAGGGAACTAATACTAAGGCGCCGAAGGCCACAAATAACATCTGTAAACCGACAAACGCTTGTTTGCCCATGCTTTGCACCTCAACAGGTGCGGTTGTCGTTTGATTACTCATTTAGTTTCAACTCTCGGTTTGAATTAACTGAAAGTGCGGTCGGTTTTAATGCTTTTTTAGCTTTTGTGTTTTCACGCACGGAAAAAAGACGGCTATAAATGCCGTCTTATTTAAAGGGAATTATTTCGTCCCAAAAATCTTGTCGCCTGCATCACCCAAGCCAGGGATGATGTAGCCTTGTTCATTTAAGTGATCATCAATCGATGCGCAATAAAGTTCGATATCTGGATGCGCTTTTTCTAATGCTTTGATCCCTTCTGGTGCCGCTACTAATACTAATACTTTGATATGTTGGCAACCTTTTGCTTTTAATAGATCAATTGTAGAGATCATTGAACCACCCGTTGCAAGCATTGGATCCACAACGATAGCTAAACGTTCTTCTAAATCGCTCGCGAGTTTTTGGAAATAAGGGACGGGTTCAAGGGTTTCTTCATTACGATAAATCCCAACCACACTGATACGAGCACTTGGAACATGTTCTAATACACCATCCATCATGCCAAGGCCAGCACGTAAAATTGGTACAACTGTAACTTTTTTACCTTTGATACGTTCAATTTCGACAGGACCATTCCAACCTTCAATAATTACTTTTTCTGTTTCAAGATCGGCAGTGGCTTCATAGGTGAGTAAGCTGCCCACTTCAGTTGCAAGTTCACGGAATTTTTTGGTATCAATATCAGCTTCGCGCATCACGCCTAATTTATGTTTAACAAGCGGATGTTTAACTTCAACAAGTTTCATCTTTTTTCTCCCTTTTAAAAAAACAAATCGAAGAATTCTATATCAGAAATATTGAATTTCCTAGTGTTTTTATTATGACAGTTCGGTATAAAAACGGTGATAAAATTGACCGCACTTTGATATTAAATACATCCACCACAGCTCCCACAGCGCCAATCTTCCTTATTCACCGCTTGATAGAATGCTCGCATGGTTTCTTCTTCTAAAGGAATATTGTGCTCAATAAAGACATCAGAAAGCCAATCAATGTTTTCCACAATCCAATCATCTTCTATTAAGCCTTCTCGGTAAAGCTCATCTTCGGGATCCATAAAATTATAAATATTATTTGTTCCCATATCTTTATCACGGCGTTCAAGTGGCAGTACTACAGGTAAACCAAGATAAGTAATATCCCAATGACCTAGACATAACGTATTGCCCTTTGATGACCAACTCGCGTTGAATGGATTGTCACTCATGTTGAAATGTTATAAGAAAAGTTGAAAAGTATGGAAAGTATAGATCTAAAGACAAATTTAATCATACTTAAAAGAAGGTAAATGGTTTGATGGAGATCAAAGTAGGAGCAGAAAATTTAACGAATTTTTCACAAATAAAAAGCGGCCAATTACTTAGCCGCTTTTGCACGATAATAAATTAAATTATGCTGCTTTTTTCGGTTTAAAGAATACCATCGTAAAGATTTGCCAGAAGAAAGCGAGAGCACCGAAGATGAAGACAACGTCGCCACCGAAACGAACCCAACGTAGGGTATCGAATAGAGGTTGTTGCATAAATTCTTCACTACGAGCATACCATAAGCCTTCAGAGATACTTGCATAACCTTGAATAATGCCGATTGGTAATAAGCTTGATACGATCATTAATACTAAACCGCCATTTAATAACCAGAAGCCCCATTTCATTAACTTATCGTTAAATGGTGTATCTGGACGTAAATAACGCGCGATTAAGAATACGAAGCCTAATGCTAAGAAACCATACACACCGAATAATGCGGCGTGTGCATGAACAGCTGTAGTGTTCAAGCCTTGGATATAGTAAAGCGAAATTGGTGGATTGATTAAGAAACCAAATACGCCAGCACCTAACATATTCCAGAATGCCACTGCAACGAAGCAGTAAAGAGGCCATTTTAAGCGTTCCATCCAAGGTGTTTTTTGTTGCATCGCCCAGTGTTCCCAAGCTTCATGACCTAATAACACTAAAGGTACGACTTCAAGCGCAGAGAATGATGCACCTACAGCAATAATTGGCGTGGTTGCACCTGCGAAGTATAAGTGGTGGAAAGTACCAGGGATACCACCGATTAAGAATAACGCAGCTTCAGTAATGGTTGCCACAGTTGCAGTACGACGTGAAACTAAACCTAAACTTACAAAGATGAATGAGAGTGCCGCTACAGAGAATACTTCAAAGAAGCCTTCTACCCATAGGTGAACTACCCACCAACGCCAGTATTCCATCACAGAAATGTGAGTGTGCTCGCCATAGAATAATGCTGGGCCATAGAATAAACCGATTGCAATTACTGAGGCGAAGAATAATGCCAATAAGTTTTTATCACCAGGTTGTTTGAATGCATTCACTGTACCGCGAAGCATTAAGACTAACCAGAACAAGATACCTGCGAATTTCACTGCTTGCCAGAAACGACCTAAGTCAATGAATTCGTAACCTTGGTGACCGAACATGAAGCTCCATTCTTCAGGAATAATATGAGCAATCGCTAAGTAGCTACCAGTGAATGAACCGACAACTAACACCACTAATGCCCAGTAGAGAACATCCACACCCAATTTTTGGAATTTCGGATCTTTACCGCCATTAATGATTGGTGCAAGGAATAAACCACCGGCTAAGAATGCCATTGCAATCCAGAATAAGGCAGCTTGAATATGCCATGTACGCACTAATGAATATGGGAAGTATTGAGAAATATCAATACCATAGAATTCCTGACCTTCAACCGTGTAGTGTGCCACAACCGCACCTAATGTGACTTGCAATACGAAAAGAGCAAGCACAGTAAAGAGGTATTTACCTAACGCACGTTGAGAAGGAGTAAGTTGTAATTTTGTGAGTGGATCGAACTCAGGCATTGGTGGTTCTTTTTCATCTTCACGTTTTTTGAATGACCAAACCCATACAACAAAACCAATACCAGCAATGAGAAATACCACACTCGCAATAGACCAAATCACGTTTTCTGGTGTTGGCACGTTATTGATTAACGGCTCATGTGGCCAGTTGTTAGTGTAACTTGCGTGAGTATTTGGACGTTCAGCAGATGCAGTCCATGCTGTCCAGAAGAAGAATTTAGCTAAGTCTTTACGCGCTTGTAAATCAGGAAGAGTATTATCCTTCATCGCAAAGTGTTCACGAGTCACTTTGGTTGCAGGATCATCGCCGTATAAAGAAATGTAGTATTGTGCAGTTTTTTCCATTGCCGCTAAACGGGTATTAGAAAGCACAACGGTACCGTTTTCAACTTTGCTACCGCGATATTCTTTGGTTAGACGCGCTTTTAATAACGTTTGTTGTTCATCATTTAAATCTGCAAAGTTTTTACCAAATTCTTTATTTGCGGTGATATCTAACCAGTTGGTTAATTCACGATGTAGCCAATCTGCAGTCCAGTCAGGCGCTTGGTATGCACCGTGTCCCCAAACAGAACCCACTTGCATACCACCAGTGGTTTGCCAAGCGGTTTGACCATGTAAAATATCATCGTGAGTAATCACTTTTTCACCTGATTCTGAAACATATTGTTGCGGAATTGGTGGTGCTTCACGATAAACTTCGAACCCATAGTAACCGAGAATGGAGAATGCTCCAATTAATACGGCGACTAATAGGTACCAGAACTTTTTATACTGTCCCATTTTATCACTCCTAGATGATTAAAAAATACGATGCCCTGATGGTTAGTTATTCCGAAAATAACCATCAAGGTTAGATTTTACGCGAAGTAAAATACTTGAGCAATTATATCGACTATCAAGTGATGAAAATATTACCTAAAACTGAGTAATTTAATTGGGTAATAGGAAATGCTAACTAAAAAGATAAAAAATGCGGCCAAAAACCTATTGATTTTTGACCGCACTTTGTTTGAAGAGTGGATTAACGTTTAAACATGCCGCCTAAACCGCCAAGGCCACCTAAGCCGCCTCCGCCCATTAAGCCTTGCATACCGCGCATCATTTTTGCCATTCCGCCTTTACGCATTTTCTTCATCATACGTTGCATTTCGTCAAATTGTTTCAGCAACTTATTCACATCTTGCACTTGTGTGCCGGAACCTAATGCAATACGACGACGGCGAGATCCTTTGATAATATCTGGATTGGCACGTTCTTTTAAGGTCATGGAATTAATGATGGCTTCCATTTTGATAAACATTTTGTCATCTACTTGATTTTTGACATGATCCGGTAAGTTTTTCGCGCCCGGTAATTTTTCAAGCATCGACATCATACCGCCCATTTTTTTCATTTCACGGAGCTGTTCACGGAAATCGTCCAAGGTAAAATCATCGCCTTTCTTGAATTTCTGTGCCATTTTTTCCGCTTTTTCACGATCCACTGAACGTTCTAGATCTTCGATAAGGGAAAGCACATCGCCCATGCCTAAAATACGCGATGCTACGCGATCAGGATGGAATGGTTCCAGGGCTTCTGTTTTTTCACCCACACCAAGGAATTTAATCGGTTTGCCAGTGATTTGACGAATAGATAAAGCCGCACCGCCACGCGCATCACCATCTACTTTGGTTAAGATAACCCCAGTAAGTGGTAGGGCTTCATTGAAGGCTTTTGCTGTATTTGCTGCATCTTGACCGGTCATCGCATCAACCGTGAAGAGCGTCTCGATTGGATTTAATGTTGCGTGAACTTGCTTGATTTCATCCATCATCTCGCTATCAACGTGTAAGCGACCCGCGGTATCCACAATTAATACATCGTAGAATTTGAGTTTAGCGTCAGCAAGTGCCGCTTTTGCAATCTCTACCGGTTTTTGTTTGACATCAGAGGGGAAGAAATCCACGCCAACAGATTGCGCTAAGGTTTCAAGCTGTTTGATCGCCGCAGGACGATATACGTCGGCAGAGACTACAAGCACTTTCTTTTTATGACGTTCGCGTAAGAATTTTGCTAATTTACCCACGCTAGTGGTTTTACCCGCACCTTGTAAACCTGCCATTAAAATAACTGCGGGTGGCTGTGTCGCCAAGTTTAGGCTCTCATTGGCTTCACCCATGGCTTTTTCGAGTTCGCGCTGAACGATTTTTAAGAACTCTTGGCCAGGAGTTAAGCTTTTATTGACTTCTTCACCTAAGGCGCTTTCTTTTACTTTAGCGATAAATTCACGTACGACAGGCAAAGCAACGTCTGCTTCTAACAATGCCATACGCACTTCGCGTAGGGTTTCTTTAATATTATCTTCAGTTAAGCGCCCTTTACCGCTAATGTTGCGTAGCGTTTTGGAAAGGCGATCCGATAAATTCTCAAACATTTTAAATCCTGTTTTTTCTTAAAAAATTGCCGTGATTATACCGAAATTTGGGCGTTTTTCATCATTTCAAATAAAATTATGGCGATCTAGAGAAAAGATCCGTTAAAATAAGAATAATTCCTAGTAAAGAGAACGCATTATGTGGTTTGCCCTTTTTTCGATTATTTTTTACATTCTTAGTTTATTGTTGATCGCCCCGTTTTTGATGAACTCATCAGAAGGGAGGTTGAGTCAAAGTAAAATTCCGTTTTTTCTGACCGCACTTGCAGCAATTATCCTGCATGCAGTCAGCACGTTCCCTCTGTTAGAGGATCTTGCCTCAGGGCAAACTTTCACGCTAATGCAAATCGCTTCCTTAATGAGCGTAATTATTGCGGCATTGGCGACGCTTTCAATGTTTCTCGTTTCGACAATGTGGTTTGTTTTACCGATAGTGTATGCGTTTTCGATCATCAGCCTGATCTTTGCGACATTCTTATCAAGCCATATCATTCAGATGCTTAATCAAAATACATTGATGTTGTTCCATATCGGGTTGTCGCTCTTTACCTATGCGGTCTGTTTTATTGCAACGCTGTATGTGATCCAATTGGTCTGGTTAGACCGTAATTTGAAAAAGCGTAAAATCCAATTTTCACCAGCAATTCCACCATTAATGGCAGTAGAGCGTCATTTCTTCTGTTTATTTGCGATGGGTGAAGCATTACTGACACTCACTTTAATTTCGGGTACTTATCATGTATTACAAGCGGTGACCCCAGAAAATCTGCATAAAGCAATTTTCTCTTTCCTCGCTTGGATTAGTTTTGGTATTGCTTGTTTTGGTCATTGGCGATTGGGCTGGCGTGGAAAAAGGATGATTATTTACGCAATTTCAGGTATCATTCTGCTCACGATTGGCTATTTCGGCAGCCGTTTGATTTAATCAAAATCAAAGAACAGGTGAAAAGTGCGGTGAAAATGACCGCACTTTTTGTTGATTAACGAACAAAAGGATTTACCCTTGGACAGTATCCCCCTTAGTACTTTATTTATTACACTCATTATTTGTTTAGTTTTATCAGCCTATTTCTCCGGCTCAGAAACCGGATTACTTTCTCTTAATAAATATCGCCTCCGTTTTATGGCGGAACAAGGTAATAAAGGCGCGCAAAAAGCAGAAAAACTGCTTGAAAAGCCTGATACCTTGTTAAGTTTTATTCTGATCTTTAATAACCTTGTGAATATCAGTGCATCAGCTATTGCAACCATGATTGGTATGCGTTTATATGGTGATGCAGGTGTGGCCATTGCAACAGGTTTGTTAACCTTTTTGATGCTTGTTTTTTCTGAAATTTTCCCTAAAACCGTTGCAGCGATGCACCCAGAAAAAGTGGGATTATTTTCAAGTCACATTTTGTCGCTATTGTTAAAAGTGTTCTATCCATTAGTTTGGTTAATGAATATTTTTACGAAAACCTTAATGCGAATGGTTGGCTTAAAGCCCGATTTACAAAAACAAGTGATTAGCCGTGAAGAACTTCGTAGTATTGTATCGGAAGCGGGAGAAGCCACACCAGATGAACAGCATCCACAAATGTTGCTCTCTATTTTAGATATGGAAACGGTGACAGTCGACGATATCATGGTGCCACGTAATGAAATTGCAGGGATTGATATTGACGATGATTGGAAAGCAATCATGCGTCAGCTTAATCATGCACCACATAATCGAATTGTGCTGTATAAAGGCAGCCTTGATGAGCAAGTTTTAGGTATTTTGCGTGTGCGTGAAGCGTTTCGTTTGTTATTAGAAAAAAATGAATTTACTAAAGAAACCTTATTACGTGCCGTCGATGAAGTGTACTTCATTCCAGAAGGAACTCCACTAAAAACACAATTAGCGAATTTCCGTACGAAAAAAGAACGTATCGGTTTAGTGGTGGACGAATATGGTGACATTAAAGGGTTGGTCACGCTTGAAGATATTTTAGAAGAAATCGTGGGGGATTTTACCACCTCTACTGCACCGACTATTGAACAAGAAGTGGTGCAACAATCTGACGGTTCGATGATTATTGAAGGTTCGGCAAATCTTCGTGATTTGAATAAAATGTTTGGTTGGGAATTAGATACAGAAGATGCACGAACCTTTAATGGTTTAATTCTTGAACATCTTGAAGATATTCCTGATGAAGGAACTATTTGTGAAATCAATGGCTTACGAATTACCATTTTAGAAGTCAGCGATAACATGATCAAGCAAGCAAAAGTGGAGAAGTTAGCCTCTTAAAGACGGCTTTTTCTGACCGCTCTTTTGTTTAAGAAATACGTTATTTTTACAAAGGATTGAATATGACGGATGAGATTCGTTTAACACAATACAGCCACGGCGCAGGTTGAGGCTGTAAAATTTCGCCTAAGGTGTTAGGGACAATTTTACAGACAGAACTCGAAAAATTTGCTGATCCTAATTTATTAGTGGGAAATGAAACAGCGGATGACGCAGCGGTTTATGATCTTGGTAATGGTACTGCAATTATCAGTACCACGGATTTTTTCATGCCTATTGTGGACGATCCTTTTGATTTTGGTCGCATTGCCGCAACCAACGCCATTAGCGATATTTTTGCAATGGGCGGTAAGCCGATTATGGCGATTGCCATTTTAGGTTTCCCGATTAATAAATTACCGGCAGAAGTGGCACAGAAGATTGTTGATGGTGGCCGTTTTGCTTGTCATCAAGCGGGGATTTCCCTTGCTGGCGGACACTCGATTGATGCGCCAGAACCCATTTTTGGTTTAGCGGTAACAGGCGTTATAGCAACGGATCGTGTAAAACGTAATGCCTCTGCAGAAACGGGTTGTAAGCTTTATTTAACCAAACCATTAGGTATCGGTGTGCTGACTACTGCAGAGAAAAAAGGCAAGTTAAAACCAGAACATCAAGGCTTAGCAACGGCAGCCATGTGTCAAATGAACCTGATTGGTAGCCAATTTGCGGAAGTCACAGGTGTTACCGCCATGACGGATGTTACTGGCTTTGGTTTGTTAGGACACTTAGCTGAAATCTGTGAAGGCTCAAATCTTAATGCGGTTGTGCATTTTGATAAAATCAAATTATTAGATGGCGTAGCAGATTACATTGCAGAAGGTTGTGTACCAGGTGGAACCAACCGTAACTTTGAAAGTTATGGTCATAAAATTGGTCCTCTTACGGATTATCAAAAGGCGGTACTTTGCGATCCTCAGACTTCAGGTGGCTTGTTGATTGCGGTTAAACCTGAAAGTGAAGCGGAAATCTTAGAGATTGCGAAAAAAGCCGGTATCGAGCTTAGCGAGGTCGGTGTATTAAAACCTCACCAAGAAGGTGTACTGGTCGAAGTCGAATAAATCCTTTTCGTCAAAATAGAAAGTGCGGTGAAATTCACCGCACTTTTTTATTCTTTATTTTCCTTGTTCTCTTTATTGTTGGAATACATCGAATCAATGATATGACGATAACGTTCCATAATTACTTTTCGGCGTAATTTGAGCGTAGGCGTGATTTCACCAAGTTTGACGCTAAAGGCTTGAGAGAGTAGCGTAAATTTCTTCACTTGCTCGAAATGTGCCAGTTCTTTTTGAAGACTTTCGATACGTTGTTCAAACATCTTAATAATGTCAGAGTGTTTGAGTAATTCCATGCGATCTTGATACTTAATATTCAGTTTTTTCGCATATTCTTCTACGCTATCAAAACAAGGTACGATCAACGCTGAAACATATTTTTTTGCATCGGCAATAATCGCAATTTGTTCGATAAATTTATCTTTGCCAATTTTACCTTCGATATATTGTGGCGCAATGTATTTGCCGTTAGAGGTTTTCATCAACTCTTTAATACGGTCGGTAATAAATAAATTACCATCAGCATCAAATTCACCCGCATCTCCCGTTTTCAAGAAACCATCTTCGGTGAAGGCTTGGGCCGTTTCTTCAGGTTTTTTATAGTAGCCTTTCATCACCATGCCACCACGTACCAGAATCTCGTTATTTTCACCAATTTTAACTTCTGCATTTGGCATTAATTTACCGATAGAATTCGGGTTAAAATGATGGTCATCCCAGCAAGAAACGGTTGCTGTGGTTTCAGTCATGCCATAACCGAGTTTGATATTAATCCCAATGCTATGGAAGAAAAGGCCAATGGTTGGTTCTAATTTTGCGCCACCGCAAGGCATCATTTTAATACGTCCACCTAACAATGAACGCAGTTTAGAAAGTACCATTTTATCGGCAAGCGCATAGCGCTTTTGCAAGAAGAACGGGACTTTTTTATTTTGAGAGAGAAGATCAAAACGTTTTTGTCCCACTGCAATTGCCCAGTGGAAAATCATTTGACGAATAAAAGGCGCTTTTTGGACTTTATCCAGTACAGCAGAATAAATTTTTTCATAGAAACGCGGTACTGCACACATAAAGATTGGGCGCACTTCCGTTAATGCTTCACGTACTTGATTGGTGTCTTCGAGATAACAAAGAATTGCTCCGCGGTGTAATACATAGGCAACCCAAGCACGCTCAAAAATGTGGCTAAATGGTAAAAAAGAAAGTGAAACCTCATCTTGATTAACATCTAATGCAATATCATGGGCTTCAAGTTGATGAGCCAAGTTACTGTAATCAAGCATTACGCCTTTCGGTTCACCCGTTGTGCCTGAAGTATAGATGATCGTGAATAAATCATCCATCGTTTTATTTGCTAAGCGAGTTTCAAATTCAGCTTGAAATTCTTCTGTACCTAATTGAATTAAATCTTCCCAATGGCAAGAAAGAGTGGTTTCTCTCAGTTGAATTTGTTCTTTCATGGCCACAATTTTTTGTAATTGTGGACACTGATGCGCAATTTCTAACGCTTGATCATATTGTTCTTGATCGCCGACAAACAGAATTTTAACATCGGCATGATTTAAAATAAATTCAGCTTGTTGTGCGGTATTTGTTGCATAAATTGGAACGGTGATGGCTCGGACTTGAAGCGCAGCAATATCGGCGATTGTCCAACGTGACATATTGCTCGCAAAAATCGCAATTTTATCTTGTACTTGAATATTGCAAGCAAGAAAAGCTAATGAAAGCTGATCAAGCTGTTGTTGGAATGCGTTCCACGAAATATCTTTCCACAAGCCATTAATTTTATGGCGAAGTGCGGTTGCATTTTGACGAGTTTTTGCCTGTTGGCGAATTCGATTGACGAAATGACGTTCTAAATTCATATAAGCCTTATTTGAGCGAACAACTGTACGCTAATATAAACGAAATAAATTTAAAATCTAGTGAAATGTTGTTATTTTGTGAATATAGAATAAATAATAGACATATTTATTTTTCTATTTTTATCTCCGGATGAGAAATAAAGAATTTAAAAATATTGATTAAGTGAAATGGATTGGAAATAAAAAAACCGCTCTAAAAGAGCGGTTAATTTTTTAGGTATTTTGATTAGCCTTTGTAGTTGTAAACATGTGCAACTAAGTCTAATACTTTGTTTGAGTAACCAGTTTCGTTATCGTACCAAGATACTAATTTAACGAAAGAATCAGTTAATGCGATACCTGCATCAGCATCAAATACAGAAGTTAAAGCACAGCCGTTGAAGTCTGTAGAAACTACTGCATCTTCAGTGTAACCTAAAACGCCTTTTAATTCGCCGTTGAAAGTTTTACCTTCAGCTGCATCTTTGATTGCTTGTTTGATTTGTTCGTAAGTTGCTGGTTTTTCTAAGTTTACAGTTAAGTCAACTACAGAAACGTTTGGAGTAGGAACACGGAACGCCATACCAGTTAATTTACCGTTTAATGCTGGTAATACTTTACCCACAGCTTTCGCTGCACCGGTAGATGAAGGGATGATGTTTTGTGCCGCACCACGACCACCGCGCCAGTCTTTAGCTGATGGACCATCAACAGTTTTTTGAGTTGCTGTGGTTGCGTGAACAGTGGTCATTAAACCATCTTTGATACCGAAAGTTTCGTGAACAACACGTGCTAAAGGTGCTAAACAGTTTGTAGTACAAGAAGCGTTAGACACGATGTCTTGACCAGCGTATGCACCAAAGTTTACACCACGAACGAACATTGGTGTGCTATCTTTAGAAGGACCTGTTAATACGACTTTTTTCGCACCAGCAGTGATGTGTTTGCGTGCTGTTTCATCAGTTAAGAATAAACCTGTTGCTTCAACTGCAACATCAACGCCGATCGCACCCCAGTTAAGGTTTGCAGGATCACGTTCAGAAGTAACACGGATAGTTTTACCGTTTACTACTAAGTTACCGTCTTTAACTTCAACAGTACCGTCAAAACGACCGTGAGTTGAATCGTATTTCAACATGTAAGCCATGTATTCAACGTCGATTAAGTCGTTGATACCTACAACTTCGATGTCATCACGATGTTGTGCTGCACGGAATACGATACGACCGATACGGCCGAAACCGTTGATACCAATTTTAATAGCCATAAGATTTTCACCTTCTATTTTTTAAGTTAAACAAAATCGTTGCTCTAACGAGTTCCCGTCGATTATAGCATGGGCATTTTGATAAAAAAAAGGGTATATACCACTTTTTTGTGATCTCGATCACTTTTTAACAATTTGGTAAAACAAATGAAAATTTGACCGCACTTTTCATTTTCTTTTTGTATAATAAAAACAAACAACAAGAAGAGGTTTCAATTATGTCTCAAGGTAATTTATATATTCTTTCTGCCCCGAGTGGGGCGGGCAAGTCATCATTAATTTCCGCGTTATTAGAAAAAAATCAAGGTACGAAAAAAATGGTGTCTATTTCACACACAACGCGTTCTCCTCGACCAGGCGAAAGCCATGGTGTGCATTATTATTTTGTTTCAGTAGAAGAATTTGAAACCTTAATTGAAAAAGGCCACTTCTTAGAATATGCAAAAGTATTTGGTGGCAATTATTACGGCACTTCATTGCCAGCCATTGAAGAAAACTTAGCAAAAGGCATTGATGTGTTTTTAGATATTGACTGGCAAGGCGCGCAGCAAATTCGCCAAAAAGTACCTTCTGTAAAAAGTATTTTTATTTTGCCGCCATCATTGCCTGAATTAGAACGTCGTTTGGTTGGCCGCGGACAGGATAGCAAAGAGGTTATTGCTGAGCGAATGTCAAAAGCAATCAGCGAAATTTCGCATTATGATGAATATGATTATGTTATTGTGAATGATAATTTTGAACAGGCATTGGCAGATTTACAAAGCATTTTGCAGGCAGAGCGCTTGACTAAAGCTTATCAACAAACAGAAAATGCAGACTTAATTCATCAGCTACTAGCAAAATAAGCTTGAATTGAGTACAATATTTTCCCTTTATAGACATTATTTTTAACATCGGAGTAAAACATGGCTCGAGTGACTGTGCAAGATGCAGTAGAAAAAATTGGTAACCGTTTTGATTTAATTTTAACCGCCGCTCGTCGTGCGAGACAATTAGAATTACATCAAAGTGAGCCGTTAGTGCCGGAAGATAACGATAAACCAACTGTAATCGCATTACGTGAAATCGAAAAAGGGTTAATCAACCAAGAAATCATGGATGCAAAAGAGTATTTAGATGCGGCAGCTTCTCAACGTAATGAAGAAGTGGCAGTAGCGTTAATCACAGAATAATCTCATTAAAGTGCGGTCAAAATTAAAGTATTTTGATCGCCTCGTCTTTCTCTCAACAAAAAGTCAGGTGTCCTTTGGAATTGTTTGCAGATTTAGATCGAATTATTCAGGGGTATTTGCCCGTCGATAAAATTGAATTAATCAAACGTGCATTCGTCATTGCGCGAGATGCTCACGAAGGACAGTTTCGCTCAAGCGGCGAACCTTACATTACTCACCCTGTTGCAGTAGCTTCAATTATTGCGGAAATGCATTTAGACCATGAAGCAATCATGGCTGCATTATTGCATGATGTTATTGAAGATACCCCTTATACCGAATCCCAATTAAAAGATGAATTTGGCGCTAGCGTAGCCGAAATTGTTGACGGCGTATCTAAACTAGATAAATTGAAATTCCGTACCCGCCAAGAAGCGCAGGTTGAAAACTTCCGCAAAATGATTTTAGCGATGACTCGAGATATTCGTGTCGTCTTAATCAAACTGGCTGACCGTACCCATAATATGCGAACGTTGGGAGCGCTACGTCCAGACAAACGTCGTCGCATTGCAAAAGAAACTTTAGAGATTTACTGTCCATTAGCCCACCGTTTAGGCATCGAGCATATCAAGAATGAATTAGAAGATTTATCTTTTGAAGCAATGCATCCTCGCCGTTATGAAGTGCTTAAAAAATTTGTCGAACAGGCTCGTGGTTCTCGTCAAGAGTTGATCCAACGTATTTCTAATGATATTTCACAACGCCTTAAGGATGCAGGTATTCCAAGTCGTATTTGGGGACGTGAAAAACATCTTTATAAAATCTATCAAAAAATGCGCATGAAAGATCAGAAATTCCATTCTATTATGGATATTTATGCTTTCCGCGTTATTGTGAGTTCGGTTGATGATTGCTATCGCGGATTGGGGCAAATGCATAGTTTGTATAAGCCTCGCCCGGGTAAAGTGAAAGATTATATTGCTGTGCCACGTGCAAATGGCTACCAAGCACTACAAACCTCGATGATAGGCCCTCATGGTGTACCCGTAGAAGTTCATCTTCAGACTGAAGAAATGGAACAGGTTGCTGAAATGGGCGTTACCGCTCATTGGGTGTATAAAGAAGGTGGTAAAAACGATAGCACCACCGCTCAAGTACGTGCACAACGTTGGTTACAAAGCCTGGTAGATATTCAACAAAACGTGGGTAACTCCTTTGAGTTTATTGAGAACGTAAAATCTGAGTTTTTCCCGAAAGAAATCTATGTCTTTACGCCGAAAGGTCGTATCGTTGAATTACCAATGGGGGCAACAGCAGTCGATTTTGCTTATGCAGTGCATTCTGATGTGGGAAATCATTGTGTTGCGGCAGTAGTAGAGCATAAACCTTATCCGTTATCACAAGCTTTAGAGTCTGGTCAAACCGTTGAGATTGTAACCAGTGAAAATGCTCATCCAAGCGTTAGCTGGTTAAATTTTGTGGTGACCGCTCGCGCAAGAACCCGTATTCGTCATTTCTTAAAATTATTGCGTGCAGATGATGCCGTTCAAACGGGCAAAAAACAGCTAGAAATGGCCCTAAAACCACATTATCTCTCTGAGGTTTCTGAAGAAAAAATCCAAGCAGTACTGAATGAATTGAATCTCTCAAGTCTTAATGAGCTTTTTGAGGAAATCGGTGTAGGCAATCAAATGTCGAGTGTTATTGCCCATCAATTAATGGATGAAGCCATTGAAATTGATGTGGATGGCGTTTCTGAAAACACACAAAGTACGCTAACGTTAAGCCGAGATGGCGAAATGAAAGCGTCTTTCGCTCAATGTTGTCATCCAATTCCGGGTGATCCGATCGTGGCATTAAGTACTGCGAAGAAAGGTGTGGTTGTTCATCATCAAGCTTGTTCTAATTTAACGTCAGGTAATGCCAAAGATTTCACCGCGGCAAAATGGGAAGAGGCTGAAAGTGCGGTCAATTTTGATGCCGAATTACACATTGAAATGCTTAATGAACAAAATGTATTAGGTAGCCTCATGACAGCCGTCACGACTTGTGAAAGTAATATTCAAAGTATTTGGACTGAAGAATTAGAGAATAATCTGCTATTAGTCATTATCCAAGTTGGCGCGAGAGATATCTATCATTTAGAAAATATTATGCGAAAAATCAAACAAATTACCAGTGTGATTCGTTTGAAGCGCAATATTAATGAAGCATAATGAGCACGCAACTTCTCGATGCCGTTCCTCTAACTACTTTATCCGGTGTAGGCGCGGCAATCTCCGATAAATTAAGCCGTATTGGAATTCATAATCTCCAAGACTTGCTTTTTCATTTACCTATCCGTTATGAAGATCGCACGAGGATTACACCAATTGCCGATCTTCGTCCTGAACAATATGCCACCATTGAAGGGGTTGTCCAAACCTGTGAAGTTGCCTTTGGGCGCCGTCCTATTTTAACTGTCAGTCTTTCTGATGGAACGAGTAAGATTATGCTCCGTTTTTTCAATTTTAATGCGGGGATGAAAAACAGTTTTCAGATTGGTACGCGCGTCAAAGCGTTTGGCGAAATTAAACGTGGACGTTTTATGGCGGAAATTCATCATCCTGAATATCAAATCATACGGGATAATGCGCCATTGGTTTTAGAGGAAACACTTACGCCTATTTATTCCACAACGGAAGGTTTAAAACAAAATTCATTACGTAAGCTAACCGATCAAGCATTGGCTTTACTCGATAAAATCCAATTAACGGAAATTTTACCTAATGAATTTAATCCACATCCTTTTAGCTTAAAGGATGCTATTCGATTTTTGCATCGTCCACCGCCAGATATCTCATTAGATATTTTGGAGAAAGGACAGCATCCGGCACAACAACGACTTATCTTTGAAGAGCTGCTTGCACATAATCTTGCGATGCAAAAAGTGCGGTTGGGTACGCAGCAGTTTTTAGCGTTGCCACTGCATTATCAAACCGATTTGAAGCAACGATTTCTTGCCTCTTTGCCTTTTCAACCAACGAATGCTCAAAATAGAGTCGTGGCGGATATTGAACAGGATTTAGCAAAAGATTATCCAATGATGCGCCTTGTTCAAGGGGATGTAGGTTCGGGTAAAACATTAGTGGCAGCCTTAGCTGCCTTATTAGCGATTGATAATGGCAAACAAGTGGCTTTAATGGCACCAACGGAAATTTTAGCGGAACAGCATGCGAATAATTTCCGCCGTTGGTTAGAGCCTTTTGGTATTGAAGTTGGCTGGTTAGCGGGGAAGGTGAAAGGGAAAGCTCGTCAAGCCGAATTGGAAAAAATTAAGTCCGGTGCAGTACAAATGGTGGTGGGCACGCATGCTTTATTCCAAGAAGAAGTGGAGTTTGCTGATTTAGCCTTGGTGATTATTGATGAACAGCATCGTTTTGGTGTGCATCAGCGTTTAATGTTGCGAGAAAAAGGCGAAAAAGCAGGATTTTATCCGCACCAACTGATCATGACTGCAACACCAATTCCAAGAACATTAGCGATGACGGTTTATGCTGATCTTGATACGTCGATTATTGATAAATTGCCACCAGGCAGAACGCCGATTACGACGGTTGTTATTTCAGAAGAGCGTCGTGATGAAATCGTTGCTCGAGTCAAAAATGCCTGTATTAATGAAAAGCGTCAGGCTTATTGGGTTTGTACGTTAATTGATGAGTCTGAAGTGCTAGAAGCGCAAGCAGCCGAGGCCATTTGGGAAGATTTAACGAAAGCGCTGCCGATGCTTAAAATTGGTCTTGTACATGGGCGAATGAAACCGCAAGAAAAACAAGATATTATGGCTGCCTTTAAAAATGCAGAACTCGATTTGCTTGTGGCTACAACCGTGATCGAAGTGGGCGTAGATGTGCCGAATGCCAGTCTAATGATCATTGAAAATGCAGAGCGTTTGGGCTTATCACAACTCCATCAGCTGCGTGGACGAGTAGGGCGTGGCAGTACAGCGTCTTTTTGTGTCTTAATGTATAAACCGCCATTGGGTAAGGTCTCGCAAAAACGTTTACAGGTATTACGTGATAGCCAAGATGGCTTTGTGATTTCAGAGAAAGATTTAGAAATTCGCGGTCCAGGTGAGGTGTTAGGCACTAAACAGACGGGGATTGCCGAATTTAAAGTGGCGAATTTAATGCGCGATCGTAAAATGATCCCAACAGTTCAACATTATGCTAAGGCATTAATTGTAAAATATCCGGATGTGGCAGAAAGTTTAATCCGCCGTTGGCTAAATAATCGAGAAATTTATTCGAATGCCTAAAGTGCGGTTATTTTTGAAAGAGTTTTATAAATGAATAAATCAACGGTACTTTTCTTTGATTCAGGAATGGGAGGCTTAAGCGTTTATCGGGAAGCGAAAAAGCTGATGCCTGATAACCATTATTTGTATTGCTTTGACAATGCTGGCTTCCCCTATTCAGAAAAATCAGAAGAAACAATTATTCAGCGAACATTGAATATTTGTAAAAAAATTAATCAGGATTATCCACTTGATGCCATTGTTATTGCTTGTAATACCGCGAGTACGGTAGTGTTACCGCCTTTACGCGAGCAATTTTCTATTCCGATTGTAGGCACTGTGCCAGCCATTAAGCCAGCAGCAGAAATCTCACAAACGAAACATATTGGTCTATTGGCGACAAAGGGTACGGTTAAACGCCCTTATGTTAATGATCTTATCCATCAGTTTGCCTCCCATTGCATGGTTGAACGATTAGGCTCCACTAAGCTGGTTGAAATCGCAGAGCATAAAATCCAAGGAAAATCGGTCGATTTGATTGCATTGAAAAATGAATTAACTCCTTGGGCCTCAATAGAGAATTTAGATACGATTTGTTTAGGCTGTACCCATTTCCCTTTAATTAAAGATGAAATTCAAATTTGCTTACCTCAAGTGAAGAATTTTATGGAGCCAGGATTCGCTATTGCCAAGCGGTTAAAGTTCTTACTTGATAAATTAGAAGTGCAGTCAAAATTAGAGGTGAAAAATCAGGTTTTTTGTACGCAAGACGTAGAGAATAAACACCAATTAGAACAAGCATTAGCGCTTTGGGGATTTGATGGTATTATCGTTTTAAAATGATTTTTTCTCATCATGTTGGTGAGTTTGTAAGCAAATAGCAAAAAAATTTACATTTTTTTACAAAAAGATCTTGCAAAGAAGTCTTAAATGCCTAT
>ERZ772805.600-NODE-600-length-39565-cov-7.088737_pt1 | contig 39565 bp, 28 predicted proteins | sample MGYA00511344_ERZ772805 | MGnify/ENA primary metagenome ERZ772805 (study PRJEB29015, sample SAMEA2737730) | human gut metagenome | biome: human gut; feature: human-associated habitat; material: faeces | place: China | collected 2012 ...
GGACACAACTCGCTGCGCTCAGACAAGTGTCCCCTGTTCTCCAACGCATTTTCCCGCGAGCCAAGAGGAAGCCAAAGCCCCCGGAATCAGGCGTCTGAGTCTGAAGGCAGACCGGCGCTGGGTGTTGGATTGGAGAGGGGACGCACAGGTTCCCGCGAGCCAAGAGGAAGCCAGAGCCCCTGGAATTAGGCGCCTGAGTCTGAAGCCATACCTGCGCTGTGCAGTGGTGGGAGTAGGGAGAGGATAGAAAAAAGAACCGCCGGTTCCGACACACCCTCGGAATCAGCGGTTCTTTTTTATTTATGCGTAATAATCCAGTTCGATGATAATTAAGCCATTGCGCTTACAGCTTTAGCCAAACGGGATACTTTTCTGGAAGCGGTATTCTTGTGATATACGCCCTTGGAAGTAGCCTTGTCGATCTCGCTTGTAGCAGCAAGAAGTGCAGCCTGTGCAGCAGCCTTGTCGCCAGCAGTAATTGCAGCTTCTACCTTCTTAACGAAAGTTTTCACTTTGGATCTGATTGCTTTGTTTCTAGCAGCTCTTGTCTCTGCTACTACGATTCTTTTCTTTGCAGATTTGATGTTAGCCAATCTGTACACCTCCATATTATTTTAAAAATTATCTCTGTTTGTTTTGCATCAAAGCCTGGACACGGACAGTTCAATGTAAACATACTATTACATTCTAGCGAATATTTCCCAGGATGTCAATACATAAATTGCTTTTTTCGAGAGAAAAATAAGAGAGTCTGGTTACTTTTCTTTGGTAGGAATTTTCAGAACTGAAAATTCCGTATGATACAGTGGAGACCGCGGATTTTGCCGATTTGGAATGCGAAGCATCGGCAAAATCGAGTTATAGTGCGCAGGCACTATAACTGAGTCTGGTTACTTTTCGTGGGTAGGAAGGAGAAGATGCTATGAGGCAGGCGGATGTTGATTTTGTGGTGCGGACGGATCTGGCGATCGAGGAGCGGGAGCGGGTCCGGGAGAGCGGGAGTGAGATCGCGGGGGTCCGGATGCGGGAGTGGGAAGCGGCGGACGCAGGGATCCGGGTGACGGAGGTCTTGGTGTGTGATGAGAGAGGGGAAGAGGCGCTCGGAAAACCGGTCGGTGTGTATCTGACGCTGGATGCGCCGTCGCTTGCGAAGAAGGATGAGGATTACCACAGGGAGGTCTCGGAGGAGTTATCGGGGCTTTTGCGGGGGATGTTTGTGGATCATGGGCTTGAGGCGGAGCGGATGGAGCGGCCGGTGAGGACGCTGGTCGTGGGGCTTGGAAATCCGGAGGCGACGCCGGATGCGCTGGGACCGAAGGTGCTGGAGCATCTCCAGGCGACGCGGCATCTGGCGATGGAGTACGGGACGGATTTTTGCTGGAAGCATGGATATCCGATCCTGAGTGGGATCACACCGGGAGTCATGGCGCAGACGGGGATGGAGACGGCAGAGATCGTAAAGGGCATCGTGCGGGAGACAGAGCCGGATGCCGTTATCGTTGTGGACGCGCTGGCGGCCAGGAGTGCGGGGAGGCTCGGAGTCACGGTGCAGCTTGCCGATACGGGGATCCGACCGGGATCCGGGGTCGGAAATCACCGGAGTGGGCTGACGGAGGAGACACTGGGGATCCCGGTCTTTGCGATCGGGATCCCGATGGTTGTCGGGGCGGCGGCGATCGTGTACGACACGGTCGGGGCGATGACGGAGGTGCTGAGAGAGCGGGTGGAATGTGAATCCGGTGATGAGGAGAAAGGAACAAAGAAAGAAAAAACGAAGAAAGAAGCAATCAAGACCGAAGAAACAGAGGAAGATAAGGAAACGCGAAAAAACGGTGGAAAATGGACGAAGGAAGAACCTCGGAGAAGAGATGAAAAGCAGATGATACCGGAAATGCTCCGGGTTGAGGAGGCTTTTGAACTCGTCAAGGAACTTTTAAAGCCGGATCTTGGTCCCATGTATGTGACTCCGCACGATATTGATGAGCGGGTGGATTTTCTGAGCTATACGATATCGGAGGCGATCCATGGGGCGCTGTTTTATAATAAATGAAAAAGGGTAACTGTTCAGCAGATCTGTGCACTTGCTGCGCTGACTGTAATAAATCTGCTATGCATCCGAAGGAAGCTCCAGGGGAGGTTCCTGCAGGCGTGTAATGAACAGTTACGAAAAATGATTCCGTTACAGGAGCTGATGGAAAGTGTGTGCGAAATTTATCCGAAATGAGATAAGAAAAATCCAGTGAAGAAAATGCGATTTCTTCAGCATCGATAGCGTGATGTACTCGAAAAAAGCAGCAGACTTGATTGGTATCCGGCGATCGGGCGTAAAGGTACTGAATCACCGCTCTTGCACATAAACTGTAAGGAAACGGCGGGCCGGGCGGTAAGGATGAGGCGGAGATGGTACTATTTTAAGCGGATGCTTGAGGCGGACCGCCGGTTTGTCGTGCAGATGTTCGGAAATTTACTGGGAGTCCTCCGGTATGCCGGGATGTGGATCGGGATCGCGGCGGTATGTGCGGCAGTTTTATATCTGGGAAGAAAAGTTTTTTCGGTTTCGCTGGGTAAATTTTATGAGGATCATGCGGTACAGATCGCTGACGATATTGTGCGGGGATTTCTTCCTGCGTGGAAAGAAGATGAAGGCGTATCGTTTTTCCGGGAAAGTCGGAAAAATGAAAACAGCGGGCTGAATGCGGAGTATGAAGAAATCTTCGGGATCGAAAATGAGAACGAGGCGATGCGGGCGGAATGGATCACAGGCAGGGAGGTTGGAGAGGAAGAATACAGGGACGGAAGCGGGAAAATGATACGGGAAAACGGGGACGAAAGCGGGCAAACAATACAGGAAAACGGAAATGTGAACGAGGGAATAAAAGAGGGGATGAACGGAGGACTAGACGAAAGCAGTCTGTCAGAACAAACCGAAAGCGGGCAGCTTCATGAGGAAAGAGCTGCATCGGATGACAATCTTCTGGCATCCGGAATTTTCAACACCGGAAATTCCGGCATTATATTAGAAAAACTGAATGATTACGACTATCTGATGAAAAAATTCTATAATGTCCATCCGACCACGACGGCGAGCCGTGATCTGATGCAGGCAGAAACATTTCTGTCCACCGATCTTTCCATCGAAAAGAATGCGGACAGTCCGCAGATCCTGATCTACCACACCCACTCCCAGGAGACTTACGCGGATTATCCGGAAAATCCGGAGGCGGATGTGATCCATCTGGGGGAGGAGCTGGCGGTCCTTTTACGGGAACGCGGTTACAACGTGTTTCATGATGAGAGTGTTTACGATTATCGGGACGGAAAGCTGGACCGGAGTGCGGCGTATACCTATGCACTTGATGGGATCACGGGACTTTTACAGAAATATCCGTCCATCGAAGTGGTTTTAGATATCCACAGGGACGGCGTTGCGGATGGGACGAGACTTGTGACGGAACTCGGCGGGAGCGAGACGGCAAAACTCATGTTTTTCAATGGGACGTCCATGAGCCCGGACGGACCGATCGAATATCTTCCGAATCCGAATCTCAGAGAAAACCTGGCATTCAGCTTCCAGATGCAGCTTCTGGCGGATGGAAAATATCCGGGACTGATGAGAAAGATCTATTTAAAAGGCCTCCGCTATAATGAGCATGTCCGGGCGCGCTCCGCCCTGATCGAGGTGGGCGCGCAGACAAACACATACGCGGAGGCGAAGGCGGCGATGGAGCCGCTTGCAGATATCCTGGATCTTGTGTTGGATCATGGACAGGGAGATTAAAAATCCGAAGGCCAGGTGACTGCCGGGATTTCCTTACATACTGATCTTCTTTTCCCACTTTCCGGACATATAATAAAGCTCGACGAGAATGGATGCCACGATCCATCCGATCGGATAACCGAAGCCGACAACTGCGGCCGTGTTGCAGATCGAGGTCGCAATATAGAGATAGATCTGGCGGAACAGGACAAAGGAGAACAGCATGATCAGCATCGGAGTCCTGGAATCACCGGCTCCTCGCATGGCTCCTGCGACAACCTGGTTCGGGCAGCAGAACGCGAGCATGAAGACGTTCATCCGGAGAAACATGGTTCCGTAGCGGACCACATCCGGCTCCTGGTTAAAGATCGCGACAAGGCTCGGGGCGAACAGGAAGAGGACGGCGGCGCTTGCGAACGTGATAATGAGAGCGAGGCGCATCGCGACACCGGTTCCTTTTTTGGCCCTCGGAAGGTTTCCGGCACCTAGGTTCTGACTCATGAAGGTCGTGGAAGCCTGACCGATACTCTGCATCGGAAGAAAGACGAACTGGTCGATCTTCGAATAACTGCTCCATCCGGCCATACAGCTCGAACCGAAGGTGTTGATGTAGGACTGGACATACACGTTTGAGAATGAGGTCAGCGACTGCTGGAATCCGGTCGGAAGTCCGATCCTGAGGATCTGCTTGAAGATTCCTTTGTCGATCCGCAGATCACGCCAGGTAAGTCTGTAATTTTCCGTGCTGCGGGAGAGGACGACGAGTACCAGGGCAGCGGAGATGAACTGGGAGATGATCGTCGCGTAGGCAACGCCCTCGATCGCCATTCTGAAGCCGACCACAAAGAGGAGGTCGAGCGCGATGTTCATGACGCTGGAGAGACAGAGGAAGTAGAGGGGACGTTTCGTATCGCCCACCGCGCGCAGGATCGCACTTCCCATATTGTATACAAGAAGACCGAACACGCCGGAAAAATAGATTTCAAGGTACACGGACGCAGACGGAAGGACATCCTCCGGTGTGGACATGAATTCCAGCATATACGGGGCGACCCAGATGCCGAGTCCGGTCAGGAGAATTCCGCAGATGAAAGTCAGCGCCATCGTCGTCTCGACTGCGATGTGGAGTTTTTCATCATCGTGCGCTCCGTAGTAGCGGCTGATCACGACGCCGGCGCCGACGGAAGTTCCTGTGAAGAACATGACGATCATGTTGATGATACTTGTTGTGGACCCAACAGCGGCGAGGGCGTGGGAGCCGACGAAGTTTCCGACGACGAGACTGTCTACGGTGTTGTAGAGCTGCTGAAAGAGATTTCCGATCACAAGCGGAACCGCGAACATGATGAGAAGTTTCGTGATGGAACCGGATGTCATGTCCATGGATTTTTGTTTTTTAGGGGTATGGTTCATAGCGGGTTCTCCTTGGCGTGACGCAAAAGGCTGCAGTAGTTACCGGATATGTTTCCAAAATGGAGAGTCATGCAGGATCCTGTCCGGATATCGCAGCAGGAAAATGGTGGACGGGTGACAAAAGAGGGACCGGGAGCAGAAATCCCAGTCAATGAAAAGTTCATGTAAAGAATGTTAATTAAAGTCTAAATCAGAACGGTTGGAATGTCAATTGCTTTAACAAAACCTGTAAAAATGAAAAATTGCAAGGTAAATATTTGCGAAGGAAGACCCGGGATCATAAATCCTGAAAGTGAGACCATGGCTCCCGGAAAAACCGGCAAAATCTGCGGGAGGTCATGTTCAGAACTGCTTGCGCATGAAGGCAAATAATGCTATATTTAATATGATAAATTGCCATTTCTGCCCCCATCAGCCTGCTCAGGGAATCTGATGGGAAAATGAATGCGATAAATATAGAAGAAAGGTAATTATTCAGTAGGTCTGCGCACTTGCTGCGCTGACCGTAACAAAACACAGGCTTGAAGGCAAAAATCCCATCGGCGAAGCCGATTTGGAATGGATTTTTGATATTTCCCGATTAGTTTCCGCACTCGATACTGATCGCGTTGAACATGTCGAGGATATCATCTACTTCCGTGTTCGCCTTTTCCTCGCCCTTTTTGTCCATGACCGCATGTCCCTGGTGCATCATCAGGAGACGGTCGCCGTACTCGACTGCGAAGCGGAGATTGTGGGTGACCATGATCGTTGTCAGGTGTTTCTCCGCAACGATCTTTCCTGTGAGTTCCATGATGATGTCGGCGGTCTTCGGGTCGAGGGCTGCAGTGTGCTCATCGAGGATCAGAAATTCGATCGGGGTCATCGTGGACATCAAAAGTGCCATCGCCTGGCGTTGGCCGCCGGAGAGAACGCCGACCTTCACGCCCATCTTATCCTCAAGACCGAGTCCTAAGATCTTTAACTGGTCGCGGTAGAAATCGATGCGGGACTTGTTTGTTCCGGGGAGCAGGTTAAACGGTTTTCCTTTATTATCGGCGAGTGCCATATTCTCCAGGATCGTCATGTTCGGGCAGGTTCCCATTGCCGGGTGCTGGTAGACGCGGCCGATGCGGCGTTGGCGTTTGTACTCTGGCATCTTTGTGATATCGACCCCGCCCATTGTGATCGTTCCGGAGTCGACCGGAATGCTGCCGCAGATCAGGTTTAACATGGAAGTCTTTCCGGATCCATTGCTGCCGATTACGGAGACGAACTCGCCGTCGGCGATGCTCAGGTTGAAATCCTTAAAGAGGCACATTTCGTTCACGGTGCCTGCATTGTAATATTTATTGATGTTCTTTAATTCAAGCATAATGTGCCCCCTTTCTCTTCATGGAATCACTGATGATCAGGATCAGAAGAAGGATCGCTGCAGTGATCAGTTTCAGGTCAGTTGCTTTTACGATGCGCATGGAAATGACGAAAGCGACGCATGCCTTGTAGAGGATCGCGCCTGCGATGACCGCGGTGGTCGCTTTTAATTTTCCAAAGCGATGGAACAGCTGGGTTCCGAGGATGACGCTTGCGAGACCGAATACCATGGTCCCGGTACCGATGGAGATATCGAAGAAGGCCTGCTTCTGAGCAAGAACTCCTCCGGCGAGAGCTGCGAAGCCGTTCGCGATCGCAAGACCGATGATCTTCACGCGGCCTTTGTCCTCCGCAAGAGAGGTTACGAGAGTGTCATTGTCTCCGGCTGCCCGGAGCAGATATCCGGATCTCGTGTTTAAGTACCAGTCGAGGACGAATTTGCAGATCAGGGCGATCACTGCAAGGATGATCACAACGATGTACGGTCTCACGGATGCCGGCAGGCTGTTTCGCGTCCATTCATTGTCGAAGATCGTATCCTGGGACAGGAACGGGAGATTGGCTTTCATTCCGGCGATCCGAAGATTTACGGAGTAGAGAGCGGTCATGACAATGATACCGGAAAACAGATCGCGGACCTTGCATTTTACATGAATAAAGCCGGTCACGCATCCGGCGAGCACGCCTGCGAAGAAAGAGAGCGGTAATGCCCACACCGGGGAAATGTCTTTCACGATCAGCCCTGCGGTCAGCGCTGCGCCCAGGGGGAATGTTCCATCGACCGAAAGATCCGGAAAGTCCAGGATCTTGTAGGTGATGTATACGCCCAGGGCCATGATCGCGTAGATCAGCCCTTCCTCAAAGATTCCTAATAAGATTGCCATGTTATCCTCCGAAAATCAATAACCTATATTTTATCGCGGTTATTGCAGTGGGTGTTCAGCTCTGCTGAACAGTTACTTTTACAGTTACATTCTGGTGCAAAGTCCGGCAAAGCGGATGAAATGCTTTGCCGGACTTCCTGACATTGTGTCTGTTTGAATTATTACTGGGTGATCTCAGTGAATAATTCTTTTGCATTCTTGGAGAGGTCCTCCGGGAATGTGATCCCGAGATCCTCAGCGACTTTGGAGTTTCCGTAGAAAGCTGCTTCCTCGATGACTTCAAAGTTCAGTTCGCTTGCTTTTTTCTCGCCCTTTAAGACTTCGGCAGCCATGCGTCCTGTCTGCTTTCCAAGATCAACATAATCGAGACCCATTGCAGCGAGGCAGCCGATCTTGACCTGTTCGATCTCACTTCCGAATACCGGGATGTTCTTTGCGTTTGCTTTGGAAAGGATCAGCGGAAGAGAAGCAACGACGGTGTTGTCCGTTAAGTTGTTTAAGCAGTCAACCTGTTCTAAGAGGCTGTCAGCTGCCAGCGGGATGTCTGCCGTGGAGGAAACGCCGGATTCAACGATCTCAAAACCGTAATCAGCAGCTTTTTCCTTATACTCTGCGAGTGTGGAAGCGGAGTTTACTTCGCTTGTTGTATACATGATACCGATCTTTTTCGCATCCGGAAGGATCGCGCGGATCATTTCGAGCTGCTGTTCAACCGGAAGCTTATCACTTGTTCCTGTCACTTCGCCGACCGGTGTTCCGTCTGCGTTTGCAAGTTCAGCTGCGACCGGATCGGTAACTGCTGTATAGATGACCGGAATATCATTCTTTCTGCCGACGCTGTATGCGCTCTGGGCGCTCGGTGTTGCGATCGCGCAGATGAGATCCACCTTCTGTCCGGCGAAGTTTGTGCTGATCTGTGCTGCTAACCCTGGGTCAGCCTGTGCGTTTTCTTCTAATACGGTAAGATTTTTGCCTTCCACGAATCCGTTCTCGGCGAGACCTTCGATGAAACCTTCCCGGCAGTTGTCGAGAGAGCCGTGAACTGCGAACTGGTTGATGCCGATCGTGTAGGAACCGTCTGCGAGAGCGGTATCCGCTGCGTCTGCGGATTCTGCTGCGGTTGTAGCCTCGACACTTGTCTCAGCTGCGGTTGTCTCAGCCGCCGTTGTTGCGGAGAAACCTGTTCCTGAGGAGCAGCCTGCGAGAAGTGCTGCGGTGAATGTTGCTGCGATGATTGCTTTGATCGATTTTTTCATAATTTTGTTCTCCTCTTCTACTTTTTAATTGAGATGATTCGTAACTGCATTCCGGGTCTTTCCGATCCGGTCATGCGGTCCAGTAGTTGTTGGAGGTGTGGAGCGAAGGTGCCGTGGTGTGGGATATCTTGTACAGAGCATGTATTTTTGCTGCCATACATCTGTAGGGAGCTGCCGTCGGCAGGTCCTTTAGGTATAAAAAAAATCCCAAGGATCAGATATCGATTTAAAATCTGATCCTTGAGACGAATTTCATATCCGCGGTGCCACTCAATTTGACCTTTCGGTCCGCTTTTTTCGTATACCAACATATACGCCGCTCGTTTAACGACTGCGGTAGCCGTCAGTCCATACTAAAAATTCAGGACTGCCCTCGAAAGTCCATTCCATTTCCAGTGCCATACTGCAATCCCACCGCCTGCAGCTCTCTGTGAAAACACGATCGAAAATGTACTCCTCTTTCTCAACGGTTTTTCTTGTTTGGTTATGGGTATCATAGTACGGAAAAGAGTGTTTGTCAAGCTAATTTTTTGAATTCCGCTCCATGAAAAAATGACAAAAGAATTTCTAAAAAAAATATAATATTTCAGAAACTTCCATAAATTCCATTGACTTTCAGGGCTGCCTGAGATAGGATAAAAAACACATAAGATGACAGGGTGTCATTTTGGACACATGATCCGTTGATAACAGCATGTGAAAAGGCAGAAATTCCTGTCCGCGGTCCGATATATTTTTTGGCGATAAGAACGGATGCAGGACAGACTATTTAAGGAGGAAAACATATGGGTACAAAAGACGGCGGAAAAAAGCCGGACCCGAACAACCTGAATACGTTCAAGGGATTCTTCTATTATATGATCGTGATCCTTGTGATGACAGTTCTCCTGAACGGAATCGTATTCCCGTCTGCGCTGAAGCAGCAGGTAAAGGAAGTTGGCTACAATGAGTTCCTGACTATGGTCGATAATGGACAGGTAAAACAGGTTGAGAAGGATGACGCAAACGGTGAGATCGTATTTGTCACAAAGGACAGCAGCGGAAAAGAGCAGATCTACAAGACTGGTCTCTGGGACGACCCGGATCTTACGCAGCGTCTGTACAGTAAGGGAGTGACCTTTGATAAGGTGATCCCGCAGAAGGAATCTGCAATCATGTCATTCTTCACCAGCTGGATCCTTCCGTTTGTGATCATGATCGCGATTGGACAGATCTTAAGCCGCAGTATGGCAAAGCGGATAGGCGGAAACGCGATGACGTTCGGAAAATCGAATGCGAAGATCTATGCGGAGAGTGAGACCGGCGTGACATTTGCGGATGTTGCCGGAGAGGAAGAGGCGAAAGACGCATTAAAAGAGATCGTCGATTTCCTTCATGATCCGAAGAAGTATGCCGATATCGGTGCGACGCTTCCGAAGGGAGCTCTTCTCGTGGGCCCTCCTGGAACCGGTAAGACGTTGCTCGCAAAAGCAGTTGCCGGTGAGGCGCATGTCCCGTTCTTCTCGATCTCCGGTTCTGAGTTCGTGGAGATGTTCGTCGGCATGGGTGCTGCGAAGGTCCGTGATCTATTCAAACAGGCAAATGAGAAGGCTCCGTGTATCGTTTTTATCGATGAGATCGATACGATCGGTAAAAAGCGTGACGGAAGCGGCATGGGCGGAAACGATGAGCGCGAGCAGACGTTAAACCAGCTGTTAACGGAGATGGATGGATTTGACGGACGAAAGGGTGTTGTTATTCTCGCAGCGACAAACCGTCCGGAGACACTTGATAAGGCACTTTTAAGACCGGGCCGTTTCGACCGGAGAATCCCGGTAGAACTTCCGGATCTTAAAGGACGTGAGGCGATCCTCCGCGTCCATGGAAGAGACGTCAAGATGGATGAGTCCGTTGACTTTAATGCGATCGCGAGAGCAACTGTCGGTGCCAGCGGTGCGGAGCTTGCGAATATCATCAATGAAGGTGCACTCCGTGCGGTCCGCATGGGACGCCGTGTTGTATCCCAGGCTGACTTGGAAGAGAGCGTTGAGACGGTTATCGCAGGTTATCAGAAGAAGAATGCGTCCGTATCGGAACATGAGAGACGGATCGTTGCTTACCATGAGATCGGACATGCGCTTGTGGCTGCGTGTCAGAGCAATTCTGCTCCGGTCCACAAGATCACGATCATTCCGCGTACTTCGGGTGCGCTTGGATACACGATGCAGGTGGAGGACGGAGAGCGTCTTCTTATGAGTAAGGAGGAAGCACTCAACAAGATCGCGACTCTGACCGGCGGACGTGCGGCTGAGGAATTTATGTTCCACTCCATCACGACCGGCGCCTCCAACGATATTGAGCAGGCCACAAAGCTTGCCCGCGCTATGGTGACCCGCTATGGTATGAGTGACCAGTTTGGTATGGTGGCTCTTGAGACGGTGACAAACCAGTATCTCGGCGGAGATGCTTCTCTTGCATGTGCACCGGAGACTGCGAAAGCGATCGATGATGAGGTGATCGCTACCGTGAAGGCACAGTACGAAAAGGCGATGGGAATCTTAAGAGACCATGCAGCAAAATTAAACGAACTCGCCGGATATCTTCTCGAGAAGGAGACGATCACCGGGGAGGAATTTATGGAGATCCTGAACAGGTAAAAGCAGTATATCAATGTGAGAAGACTCAGAGACCATGCAAAGTGGCTGCTCTGAGTCTTTTTCCGTTTTGGGAAAAGAATCAGTTACTTTTCATGGGTAGGAATTTTCTGAACTGAAAATTCCGTACAATACAGTGGTGGTAGTGGATTTTGCCGATTCGGAATGCGAAGCATCGGCAAAATCCTGTTACAGTGCGCGGGCAAGGAGTGCCCGTGTACTGTAACAAGAATCAGGCATCGGGCTGACGATGTGAAATCTCGATTGTGTGCACCGGAAACCTATGTTAAAATGAGAGTAGAAATTTAGCTGTTGGGCTTAAAATACAAAATTAAAATGACCTGAAAAGAGGAATACCGACAGGAGGAACAACGGATGAAACAGAGATATTGTCCATACTGCGACCAGAAAATGACATCGGGTCTATACTGCAGCGGATGCAAAAGGATCGTGTGGCATCCATATGTGCAGGATGTGGATTACTACTTAAATGAGAGGCATCCTCGCCATGAGTCAGACTGCCTGTACCATGATGGCGGAAGCGAATACCCTGGAAACAGCACGTCCGGTACAGATTCGTACGCGGGCATATTTAAAGGGAATGGGACATCAACCAGAATACAGGGCGGAAAGAAAAAGACAAATCGGGAGAAGAAGACAGCGGATCCATTCCAGAATATGGGAAACCGGATGACGGGACAGCGGAATGCGTTCGAACATATGAAGAGCCAGCTTGAACAGTACCGCGGTCAGGCAGACACCTGTCAGAACAGGTCCTACAGCAGCCAGTCTTCAAAGAACATCATGGACCGTGTAAACTCCGAGCGGGGACGGAAGAAGCCGTTTACCGGCATTCTGATCGTCGTGATCATCTGGCTGGTATTTTCCGTCGGCGGAAACCTGCTGTTCCTTATCACTCATGCGATCAGGGAATCGATCTACGGGATCGAGAACATCTTCGACTCGTCCAGCGGCGATCTCTGGTCCTCTGCCGATTCCAACGCCGTGGAGGTCCTTGGGGAGGGCGAGCTCTCCGACGAGGAGGTGCGGGCCATCGGAACAAACTGTACAAACTACGGTCACTATGACGCCCAGCTTGCGGATGTGACGGCCGCCCTGGACCGACTCCTGCCGCAGTACGGATTTTCTGAGTGGTCGATGGAGGACACATACAGCTACAACTATGCTTCGGACGATATGAGCTGGTACAATACAGATCAGGCCTATTATCTGAGCCGTGACGGGGAGTATGTGGGAAGCATTACCATCTACGCTGACACGGCAACAGATGATCTTCATGGAATCGGTGCCTACAGCAGTAATGAGGAGGCCTTCTACCAGATCGTGGACGTGCTGGAAGCCGCATTTCAGGAATTCGGCTATCTGGATACGGATCTAAGCGGGAAGGAGGTATATCAGGAACTGATCAATACCGAGGATATGATCGTTAGTAAGACAGATGACAGTGTCAATGGATTTACCACAGCTTATGGACCGGAGATTTTTGCAAGTAAAGAGAGCCCGTCAGGGGATGATTTCTACTCGATTCAGATGTATGCGCCGGGGTATTATACAAGCGTAGAGTAGGAAAACTTTGTAAAAAAGTGCTTGACAGATTGACAACCCCATGGTAGTATGAAATGTGCACTATTGTGGTATCATGTGCATATGGTACCAGTATGCCCAAAATTAGTTATTGATTATAGAGAAAGAAAACAGGGGTGAAACGTCAAATGGAGAAAAGCAGAATGCGTCCGGTGCCGTCCGGCAAGAGCGTAAGAATGAGCTTCTCAAGACAGAAAGAAGTTCTTGAGATGCCGAACCTGATCGAGATCCAGAAGGATTCTTATCAGTGGTTCCTCGACGAGGGCCTGAAAGAGGTCTTTGACGATATCTCTCCGATCGCTGACTTTGCTGGACATCTTAGCCTGGAGTTTGTAGACTTCACGCTTTGCAAAGATGACATCAAATACATGATCGAAGAGTGCAAAGAGCGTGATGCAACTTACGCCGCACCTTTGAAAGTCAAGGTGAGACTCTGCAACAAAGATAAAGATGAGATCAATGAACACGAGATTTTCATGGGCGATCTGCCATTAATGACAGATACCGGCTCCTTCGTTATTAACGGTGCAGAGCGTGTTATCGTCAGCCAGTTGGTACGTTCCCCTGGTATCTATTATGGTATCGATCACGATAAGATCGGTAAAGAATTATATTCCTGTACCGTAATCCCGAATCGTGGAGCATGGTTAGAGTATGAGACAGATTCCAACGACGTGTTCTATGTACGTGTAGACCGTACCAGAAAGGTCCCGGTAACTGTCCTGATCCGTGCGCTCGGATATGGTACAAACGCTGAGATCATCGATCTCTTCGGTGAGGAGCCGAAGCTTCTCGCAAGCTTCACAAAGGATACATCCGACAACTATCAGGATGGTCTCCTTGAGTTATATAAGAAGATCCGTCCGGGCGAGCCGCTGTCTGTCGACAGTGCTGAGAGTCTGTTAAACGGCATGTTCTTCGACCCGAGAAGATATGATCTCGCAAAGGTCGGCAGATATAAATTCAACAAGAAGCTTCATATGAAGAACCGTATCGTCGGACAGATTCCGTCCGAGGATATTGTTGATACAGAAACAGGCGAGATCCTTGCGGAAGCAGGAAAAGCGATCACAAAAGATCAGGCGATCGCGATCCAGAACGCTGCGATCCCGTATGTATGGATCCAGACAGAAGAGCGCGTGGAGAAGGTTCTTTCCAACCTTATGGTTGACCTTTCCGCATATGTGTCCTTCGATCCGGAAGAAGTAGGTATCACAGAGTTAGTATATTACCCGGTATTAAAAGACATTCTGGAAAAAGCAGGGGATGACGAGGAAGAGTTAAAAGCTGAACTCCGCCGCAACGTCCACGAGCTTGTTCCGAAATGCATCACAAAGGAAGATATCCTTGCTTCCATCAACTACAACATGCACCTTGAGTACGGCATCGGCGTAAAGGATGATATCGACCACCTTGGAAACCGTCGTATCCGTGCAGTCGGAGAGCTCCTTCAGAACCAGTACCGTATCGGTCTCTCCAGAATGGAGCGCGTTGTACGTGAGAGAATGACAACACAGGACATCGACGGAATCACTCCGCAGTCCCTGATCAATATCAAACCGGTCACTGCAGCAGTGAAGGAGTTCTTCGGAAGCTCCCAGCTGTCCCAGTTCATGGACCAGAACAACCCGTTATCCGAGCTTACGCATAAGAGACGTCTCTCCGCGTTAGGACCGGGCGGTCTGTCCAGAGAACGTGCAGGATTCGAGGTTCGAGATGTACACTACACCCACTACGGTCGTATGTGTCCGGTCGAGACTCCTGAGGGACCGAACATCGGTCTTATCAACTCCCTCGCAAGCTATGCGAAGGTAAACCAGTACGGCTTCGTTGAGGCTCCGTACCGTGTCGTAGACAAGAGCGATCCGGCTAACCCGCGTGTTACCGACGATGTTGTCTACATGACAGCTGACGAAGAGGATAACTACATCGTAGCACAGGCGAACGAGCCGCTCGATGAGGAAGGCCACTTCATCCACAACAACGTATCTGGTCGTTTCCGTGAGGAGACTTCCTCCTTCCAGAAGAAACAGATCGACCTCATGGACGTATCCCCGAGAATGGTATTCTCCGTTGCTACTTCCATGATCCCGTTCTTACAGAACGATGACGCGAACCGTGCCCTGATGGGATCCAACATGCAGCGTCAGGCTGTACCGCTGCTTTCCACAGAAGCTCCGGTTGTTGGTACCGGTATCGAAGGCAAGGCTGCCGTTGACTCCGGTGTCTGCGTAGTCGCTAAGAATGCCGGCGTTGTTGAACGCTCCGCTTCCAACGAGATCATCATCAAGAGAGATTCCGACGGAAACCGCGACGTTTACCGCCTGATCAAATTCTCACGAAGCAACCAGTCCAACAGCTACAACCAGAAGCCGATCGTTTACAAGGGCGACCATGTAGAGAAAGGCGAGGTTATCGCAGACGGACCGTCCACAAAGGATGGCGAGATCGCTCTTGGTAAGAACCCGCTGATCGGATTCATGACCTGGGAAGGTTACAACTACGAGGATGCGGTCCTGTTAAGTGAAAAACTTGTTATGAACGATGTCTACACATCTGTTCATATTGAAGAATATGAATGCGAATCCCGTGATACCAAGTTAGGACCGGAAGAGATCACAAGAGATGTTCCGGGTGTCGGCGATGACGCATTGAAAGACCTGGATGAGCGCGGAATCATCCGCATCGGCGCTGAGGTCCGTGCCGGTGATATCTTAGTCGGAAAGGTAACTCCTAAGGGAGAGACCGAGCTGACAGCTGAAGAGAGACTTCTTCGTGCGATCTTCGGCGAGAAGGCAAGAGAAGTCCGCGACACATCCTTAAAAGTACCGCATGGCGCATACGGAACCATCATCGACGCAAAACTCTTCACAAGAGAGAACGGCGACGAGCTTGCTCCTGGCGTAAATGAGACAGTCCGCATCTACATCGCTCAGAAACGTAAGATTTCTGTTGGTGATAAGATGGCCGGCCGTCATGGTAACAAGGGTGTTGTCTCCCGTGTACTTCCGGTAGAGGATATGCCGTTCCTTCCGAACGGACGTCCGCTCGATATCGTATTAAACCCGTTAGGCGTGCCGTCCCGAATGAACATCGGACAGGTCCTTGAGATCCACTTAAGCCTTGCAGCAAAGGCACTTGGATTCAATGTTTCCACACCGGTATTCGATGGCGCAGACGAGAATGATATCCAGGATACACTGGAGCTTGCAAACGATTATGTAAACATGGAATGGGATGCATTCCAGGAGAAGTATAAAGAGATCCTTCGTCCGGAGGTTATGGAATATCTCGGTGAGCACCTTGATCACCGTGCTCTCTGGAAGGGCGTTCCGATCAGCCGTACCGGTAAGGTACAGCTCCGTGACGGACGTACAGGCGAATACTTCGATGGCCCGACTACGATCGGACACATGCACTACCTGAAACTGCATCACCTGGTTGACGATAAGATCCATGCACGTTCCACAGGCCCATACGCACTCGTTACACAGCAGCCGCTCGGTGGTAAAGCACAGTTCGGCGGACAGCGTTTCGGTGAGATGGAGGTTTGGGCTCTTGAGGCTTATGGCGCGGCTTACACACTTCAGGAGATCCTGACAGTGAAGTCTGATGACGTTGTTGGACGTGTAAAGACCTACGAGGCGATCATCAAGGGCGAGAACATTCCGGAGCCGGGTATTCCGGAGTCCTTCAAGGTACTCTTAAAAGAGTTACAGTCTCTCGGACTGGATGTAAGAGTGCTGCGTGACAATGGTGAGGAAGTCGATATGTCTGAGAACATCGACTACTCTGATACAAACTACGATCTTCGTTCCATCATCGAGGGAGACCGCCGCTACAACGATAAGGAAGACTTATCCGACTACGGATTCCAGAAGCAGGAATTCAAGGGCGACGAGCTTGTCAATGTGGAAGACGATGACTATACAAACGACGGTGCCAAAGACGACTATGTCGATGACGATTATACCGAGGATGACGACAAATAATTAGAAGGGAGTACCGTTCATGCCTGAGACAAATGAAACTTATCAGCCGATGACATTCGACGCGATCCGTATCGGACTTGCCTCTTCGGAAAAGATTCTGGAATGGTCCCATGGTGAGGTTAAAAAACCGGAGACCATCAACTACAGAACCTTAAAACCGGAGAAGGACGGTCTGTACTGCGAAAGAATCTTTGGACCGACCAAGGACTGGGAGTGCCATTGTGGTAAATACAAGAAAATCAGATACAAAGGTGTTATCTGTGACCGCTGCGGCGTTGAGGTAACGAAGTCCAGCGTGCGCCGTGAGCGTATCGGACATATCGCGCTTGCCGCTCCGGTATCCCATATCTGGTATTTTAAAGGTATCCCGAGCCGTATGGGTCTGATCCTGGACATCTCCCCGAGAGTCCTCGAGAAAGTTCTGTACTTTGCTTCCTATATCGTTCTGGATGCAGGAAATACCGGACTTCAGTTAAAGCAGGTCCTTTCCGAGAAAGAGTACCGCGATGCTGTTGAAAAGTACGGCTACGGCACATTCCGCGTAGGAATGGGTGCTGAGGCAGTCCAGGAACTTTTAAAGAATATCGATCTGGATAGAGACTCCGAAGAGCTGAGAAAAGCTCTTCAGGAGGCTTCCGGCCAGAAGAGAGCGAGAATCATCAAGCGCCTTGAGGTTGTTGATGCATTCCGCAACTCCGGAAACAGACCGGAGTGGATGATCATGAACGTGATCCCGGTCATCCCGCCGGATATCCGCCCGATGGTACAGCTCGACGGCGGACGTTTCGCGACATCCGACTTAAACGACTTATACAGAAGAATCATCAACCGTAACAACCGTCTCGCAAGACTTCTCGAACTCGGCGCTCCGGACATCATCGTCCGCAACGAGAAGAGAATGCTCCAGGAGGCTGTTGATGCCCTGATCGATAACGGCAGACGCGGAAGACCGGTTACAGGACCGGGCAACCGTGCGTTAAAGTCCCTTTCTGACATGTTAAAAGGTAAGCAGGGACGTTTCCGTCAGAATCTTCTCGGTAAACGAGTTGACTATTCCGGACGTTCCGTTATCGTCGTTGGACCGGAACTTAAGATCTACCAGTGCGGTCTTCCGAAAGAGATGGCGATCGAGCTCTTCAAACCGTTCGTTATGAAGGAACTCGTTGCAAACGGAACTGCACACAACATCAAGAACGCGAAAAAGATGGTCGAGCGTCTTCAGACAGAGGTCTGGGATGTTCTCGAGGATGTAATCAAAGAGCATCCGGTTATGTTAAACCGTGCCCCTACTCTTCACCGTCTTGGTATTCAGGCGTTCGAGCCGATCCTTGTAGAAGGTAAGGCAATCAAGCTTCACCCGCTCGTTTGTACCGCATTCAACGCGGACTTCGATGGAGACCAGATGGCGGTTCACCTTCCGCTGACGATGGAAGCACAGGCAGAGTGCCGCTTCCTTCTTCTCTCCCCGAACAACCTGTTAAAACCGTCCGATGGTGGTCCGGTAGCAGTTCCTTCCCAGGATATGGTCCTCGGTATCTACTATCTGACACAGGAGAGACCGGGCGCAAAGGGCGAAGGCATGTTCTTCAAGAGCCCGAACGAAGCACTTCTTGCATATGAGAACGGAGCCGTTACTCTTCATGCGAGAATCAAAGTCCGTGTGACAAAGACACTTCCGGACGGAAGAACGATGACAGGTATCGTTGATACAACTGTAGGACGTATCCTCTTCAATGAGATCATCCCGCAGGATCTTGGATTTGTCGACAGAACGATCCCGGGCAACGAGTTAAAGCCGGAGATCGATTTCCTCGTAAAGAAGAAACAGTTAAAGCAGATCCTCGAGAAAGTCATCAATACACACGGAGCGATCCAGACAGCGATCACTCTGGACGATATCAAGGCGATCGGTTACAAGTACTCCACAAGAGCCGCTATGACCGTATCCATTTCCGATATGACTGTCCCGGCAACAAAGAAGCAGCTCCTCGCAGACGCGGAAGCTACCGTTGACCGTATCGCTAAGAACTTCCGCCGTGGTCTTATCACAGAGGAAGAACGTTACAAAGAAGTTATCGATGTATGGAAAGCAACCGATGACCAGTTAACACATGACCTTCTGACAGGTCTTGATAAATACAACAACATCTTCATGATGGCGGACTCCGGAGCCCGTGGTTCTGATAAGCAGATCAAGCAGCTTGCTGGTATGCGAGGACTTATGGCGGATACAACCGGTCACACGATCGAACTCCCGATCAAGTCCAACTTCCGTGAAGGTCTTGACGTACTTGAGTACTTCATCTCCGCACATGGTGCGAGAAAAGGTATGTCCGATACCGCTCTTCGTACAGCCGACTCTGGTTACCTGACAAGACGTCTTGTCGATGTATCCCAGGATCTCATCATCCGTGAGACAGACTGCTGCGAAGGAAAAGGAACGATCCCGTACATGGAGATCGAAGGCTTTACAGACGGTAAAGAGACGATCGAGACTCTCCAGGAGAGATTAACAGGCAGATATATCGCTGAGACGATCACAGATCCGGATACCGGAGAAGTTGTTGTCAAGGCAAACCATATGTGTACACCGAAACGTGCCGCAGCCGTTATCAAGGTTCTTGAGAAGCTCGGCAGAAATACCGTTAAGATCCGTACAGTCCTGACATGTAAATGCCATATCGGTGTTTGCTCCAAGTGTTATGGTGCGAACATGGCGACAGGTCAGCCGGTACAGGTCGGCGAGGCTGTTGGTATCATTGCCGCACAGTCCATCGGTGAGCCGGGTACACAGTTAACCATGCGTACATTCCACTCCGGCGGTGTTGCCGGCGGCGATATCACACAGGGTCTTCCGCGTGTCGAGGAGCTTTTCGAGGCAAGACGCCCGAAGGGACTTGCGATCATTGCTGAATTTGGTGGTGTTGTCACAATTAAAGATACCAAGAAGAAACGTGAGATCATCGTTACTGATCCGGAGACAGGAAACTCCAAGACTTATCTGATCCCGTATGGTTCCAGAATCAAAGTTACGGACGGACAGGTTCTCGAGGCCGGTGACGTTCTCACAGAAGGTAGCATCAACCCGCACGACCTGTTAAAGGTTAAGGGCGTTCGTGCCGTACAGGATTACATGATCCGTGAGGTACAGCGTGTTTACCGTTTACAGGGTGTAGAGATCAACGATAAGCATATCGAGATGATCGTGCGTCAGATGTTAAAGAAGATCCGTATCGAGGAGAGCGGCGATTCCGACGTTCTTCCGGGCGTATCCATGGATGTTCTTGATTTCAACGAGATGAACGAGGAGCTCATCGCTGCAGGCAAACAGCCGGCAGAGGGTAAACAGGTCATGCTCGGTATCACAAAGGCATCCCTTGCAACCGATTCCTTCTTATCCGCTGCATCCTTCCAGGAGACCACAAAGGTTCTTACTGAGGCTGCGATCAACGGTAAAGTCGATCACCTGATCGGTCTGAAAGAGAATGTTATCATCGGTAAGCTCATCCCGGCTGGTACCGGTATGAAGCGTTACCGCAACATCAAGCTCAGCACCGGCGAGATCGAGGAGAAGAAGCCGGAGCCGGAAGTTCAGACTGCTGCTGAGCCGCAGGAGGAGACAGAAGCTCCGATCGAAGAGGCTGAGAAGATCATTCTCAACGAGGATGACACACAGGAAGTTGATGAATAATCGATCATAATGTGTAAACCTTTATGAAAACAGGCAATCGTGCAGGTTTTCAGAACAGACAAGTTTATATTGTGGGGAAGTTCGTGGAAACAGGAACTTTCCCATAGGCTGATGCATACTCAAACAGCGAGGAGAACATGAGAGATCATGTTTTTCCTCGCTGTTTGAGTATACGGAAGGTTAGAGACAGGCAACTTTTACCAGGGGATATCTGGAAGGATTTCTTTCATTTGTGGATCTTATGATTGTTCGACCTGAATTTCAGGCTTATGTTTTATAGTCTGTATGCAAAGTGCAGACTGATTGGAGTGTTTTATATGATTACAATATTATCGAGCTTATTTATAAAAAACAGAGATCAGGTCGGAGACGGCAATGTGCGCCGCGCCTACGGAATGCTCTGCAGCATCGTCGGGATCGCACTCAACGTCTGCCTGTTTGCCGGCAAGTACCTGGCGGGAGTGATCAGCGGATCGATCGCCATCACGGCGGATGCATTCAACAACCTGTCGGATGCAGGATCATCATTTATCTCCCTGGTGGGGTTCAAATTTTCCGGCATGAAGGCAGATGCGGACCATCCGTTCGGACACGGTAGGATCGAGTATGTGTCCGGCTTCGGCGTTTCTATGATCATCATCCTGATGGGATTTGAACTCTTAAAGACATCAGTCGGGAAGATCTTTCATCCGGAACCGGTCGAGACAAGCGCTCTGGCGGTCGGAATCCTCATTGTTTCTATCTGCGTGAAGGCATATATGTTCTTCTATAACCGTTCCGTGGGAACGAAGATCCAGTCGGAGACGATGAAGGCGACAGCGATGGACAGTATGAGTGACTCCATCGCGACAACGGCAGTCCTGGTCTCGATGGGGATCGCGTATGCGACGGGAGTCAACGTGGACGGATGGTGCGGATGTCTGGTTGCATGCTTTGTTCTCTACGCGGGATATGGCGCTGCGAAGGATACTTTAAATCCACTCCTCGGAGAGGCACCGTCAAAAGAATTTGTCGATGAGATTGAGTCCATCGTGCTCGCACATCCGGAGATCCTTGGGATCCATGATCTTGTGGTACATGACTACGGCCCGGGAAGACGCATGATCTCCCTACACGGAGAAGTATCCGGTGACAGCGATATTTTTGAGATCCACGATGTGATCGACAGGATCGAGAAAGAATTAAAGAGAAAACTCGGCTGTGAAGCTGTGATCCATATGGACCCGATCGTTGTCAATGACGAGAAGATCAACGAGACAAAAAAAGAGATCGTGGAGATGATCCGGGAAAACTTCCCGGGCGTCACGATCCACGATTTCCGGATGGTGCAGGGACCAACCCACACGAACCTGATCTTCGACGCAGTCGTTCCGTTCCAATATGGAAAGACAAACGAGGAAGTAAAGAAAGGGATCGCGAAGCTGATCACAGAGAAGTGGAGCAACTATTATGCGGTGATCCAGGCGGAGCAGTCGTATACGGAATAGGAAAGAAATGATAACAGAATCCTGAAGAATTACGGAAAAAAATAAATCCGACAGACAAATGAATTGCGGAAGAGAGCGGAACCTGTTATATTGATAATAGATGCTGCCTGAAGATACAGGCGAAAAAAGTCCTGCGCCGGAAAGGCGTCCGGACGATAAAAACAAGGAGGTCTCTCTTATGAAAAAGTGGAAAATGGTCCTGACAGCTGCGATGCCGCTTGCAATGGCACTCTCGTTCCCTGCATTTGCGGGTGAGTGGCAGGAAGACATGAACGGCTGGAAATACCAGAATGATGACGGTTCCTACTGTAGAAACGGCTGGTACTGGCTGGATGGTGATCATGACGGCTGGGCACAGTGCTATTATTTCGGAAATACCGGATATGCGATGACTGATTACGGTCGTGCGGACGGTTATGAGATCGACAAGAATGGCGCATGGAGCGTAAACGGTGTAACCCAGGTGAAGTCGGTTCCGACTGATGTGGAAGAGAATGATCCGGAGGCCCTGGAAGTTTACGAGGAAGCGCAGCAGTTAAATGAAACGCTCAAGAGCGAAAATATCGATGTGAACTACCGGATTACAACATCTTATTTTGATGAAACTCTGGATATGACTATGGCCATGAACATCAAGATGAGGGAGACGGAAGACGGAAACATCGAATTCCTCTGCGACGGAACATCCAATACACTGGGAACAGAGGTGCCGATCGAGATGTTCTATACGGGCGGCAACATGTATGTGGACACAATGGGAATTAAATATAAGCAGCCGATGTCTTTGGAAGATGCTGCAAAGCAGGCGACCCAGCTCGATATGAACCTGGGTACAGATGTGATCAAAGGTCTCAGAATGTATCAGAACGGCGATACAAAGAAACTTGCCTACAGCATCAACGAAGATAAGATCAATGAAGTGATCCAGGCGATCACCGGTGCGACAGCAGAGACATATGCGACTCTCGGTGTTGGCATGGACATGAAGGTCAACGAGGCAAACGGCGAGATGACGATCAACAAAGATGGCTACTACGAGAACATGACGATCTTCATGGATGTTGTAATGAACATTACAGATATGGAGACAGCTGAGGTCGATGTGATGAACTACAAGATCGACATGAACATGGACTGCAAGAATCCGGGGAAGGAAGTTCTCTTTGAACTCCCGTCCACAGACGGATTTGAGGAGCTGAATCTGCTGGATCTGACAGGTGAGGAGCAGGAGTAAAAACGGTACATCAGTCTGGGCTCTGCGGATAGACGGCAGACGGGACAAACCTGCAATAAATACAAATGAAGAGTGAATGCCGGAAATAATGCCGGAGAAAACGGGCGCTGCCTTTGAATCCTTATGGATCCAGGCAGCGCCTGTTTATATACGGTGCGCCGGGGGCAGATGGATTCACACAATGGATTCATACAACATGAGAGAACTTTAAGAGAGCTGCCGGTATAAAATATGAAATATTCGGACAGATTTTACAGGATCTCATATATTGATAAAAAGGGACAACAGAGGGAATGTATGGCTTCTGTCAGCTTGTGCATGATCGTCCGCAATGAAGAACAGGTCCTTGGAAGATGTCTTTCCTGTGTGAAAGATTTTGCGGATAAGATTATCATTGTCGATACCGGTTCAACCGACAAAACAAAGGAAATCGCGTCATTGTTTACGAATCAGATCTATGATTTCCCCTGGATCGATGATTTCGCGGCGGCGAGGAATTTTGCGTTTCAGAAAGGAGCGGGAGACTATCTTTTCTGGCTGGATGCGGATGATGTGATCACGGAAGAAGAGCAAAAGAAACTGATGAAACTAAAAATGCGTCTGGATCAGGAGAAACCGGATGTGGTGATGATGAAATATGCGGTTGGATATGACGGAAGCGGAAGTCCGTCATTTTTCTTTTATCGGGAACGTCTTCTGAGAAGATGCGAAAGAGCGGTATGGAAAGGGCGGATCCATGAGGTGATCGAACCGTTTGGAAAAACAGTGCGGGAAGATATTCTGATCGAGCATCGGAAAATCGGGACGGGAGATCCGGACCGCAATCTCAGGATCTTTGAAAAGATGATACGTGAGAAGGGAAAAATCGCGGGCCTGACTGCGCGTGAACACTATTATTATGGAAAGGAACTGTATTACCATAAACGATATAAAGAGGCGGCCGGTGTGTTTTTGACTTACCTGGAAAGGTCTGACGGCTGGCACATCGACCGGATAGACGCGTGCAGGCACGGGGCATTTTGCATGTATCAGCTGGGGAAACGGGATGAGGCACTTTCTTTTCTGCTCATGGGTCTGCGGGAAGGAATTCCGGGACCGGAACTCTGCTGTGATCTTGGATGGTGGTTCTTTTCCGGAAAGCGGTATGCGGATGCGGAATTCTGGTATCGCCAGGCACTGAAAACAGGAAGATTGGCCGGGGAGGAAGGATTTATCATGCCGGAATACCGCGATTATATTCCGTATCTCCAGCTTTGCGTATGCCATGACCGGATGGGAGAGAGAAAAAAAGCGTGCTGGTATAACGAGCTGGCGGAACGATGCCATCCGGGAACGGAGGCGTGCAGAAAGAACCGGGAATATTTTGCGCGGATCGGAATGAGAAAATAAAAATGCTGCGGCAGGATCAAGACCGCGGATGGAGCGATAAAGAGAGCAGGAACGAATATGGACGGGCAGCATAAAGTATAGTAAACGGATATCCGGTTACGGAATATTCGTGAAAAATAAGGAGAAGGAGATTCAGATATGAGAAATATGGATTATGATCCTTATCGTGATGCCGGCTGTATAGGGGAGCGAAATCGCTGTGAAAATGGAGGCCAGGGCGTGGGATGCGGCGGAAACTGCGGACGGCCGGGTGGAAACTGCTGCTGCAGAGGTCCGATGGGGCCGAGAGGTCCGCAGGGATGCCCGGGGCCAATGGGACCAGCAGGGCCGATGGGGCCAGTAGGGCCGATGGGGCCAGTAGGGCCACAGGGACCGACCGGTCCGCAGGGATTTCCTGGATATGACGGTGCGCAGGGGCCGATTGGTCCGACAGGGGTGCAGGGCCCGGTGGGAGCGACAGGAGCGCAAGGTCCGGTAGGAGCGACTGGTCCAACAGGAGCAACCGGAGCAGCAGGTCCGGCAGGTCCGGCCGGAGCGACAGGAGCGCAGGGCCCGGTGGGAGCGACGGGTCCGACAGGCCCGGCCGGAGAGACGGGAACACAGGGCCCGGTGGGAGCAACAGGAGCGACCGGAGCAGTAGGTCCGACGGGACCGACAGGGGCAACCGGAGCAGCAGGCCCGGCTGGAGAGGCAGGAGCGCAGGGCCCGGTGGGAGCAACAGGAGCAACTGGAGCAGTAGGCCCGGCAGGTCCGGTAGGAGCGACAGGAGCGCAGGGTCCGGCGGGAGCGACCGGTCCAACAGGGGCAACCGGAGCAGTAGGTCCGACGGGACCAACCGGCCCAACCGGTCCAACAGGCCCAGCCGGAACTGTGACAGCGGCAGCTCCGGTCGCAGACGCGACGAGCACGGAAGATGTGGTAGCTCAGCTGAATGCCCTGATGGCAAGCCTTCGGACTGCAGGTCTTCTGGCAGTCGATGCTTGAGAATGCCCGGAGAGGAGATCCACAGCCGGATCTCCTCTCCGGTTCTTGCATGGAAGAACTACATATGATAAAATGCAGTCGGAGACAGCAGGTGAACATGCGTGTTTCATGACAGCAGAAAACTGCGCAGCACGTTATGACAGAATTTCAGGAGGCAGAAATGAGTGAAAAGATACAGTACGGGATCGATCCGGACGAATATGTAAAAAATAATCCCTTTATGGAATATACGAATATGAAGATCGAAAAGATCTCACCGGAGTGCAGCGAGATCAGCATGAAGATCACACATGGCGTCACAAACCTGATGGGAATGGTACATGGCGGAATGCTCTATGCACTCGCAGATGTGGTCACGGGACTGACGGCGAGAGCAGATGGAAAGAAGTATGTGACTCAGAGCGCACATGTGAATTTTATCCGGAACGTATCGGAGGGGACTGTCCATGCGAAGGGGATCCTGGTCCGCCGTGGCCGTACGATCACGATCGTGCGGAGTGAGGTGACAGATGAGAAAGGAAATCTCCTTGCAGATGTGACGGTGGATATGTTCTGCCTGGGAGAAAAATAATAGTAAGAAAATACTGTGAACGGCAGCATGGTACTGGACCATGGATGCGGTACCTGACAACACAGGCGCATGCCCGGGATGTGCGGCTGTGGAATGGGGCAGGAAACGGATGATCCCGAGAGATAAAAATGATGGAAAATCCGCTTGGAAAACAGACAAAAACAGCAAAAATCACAAAGGTTAAAAATGAGACAACTCATCCAGGCGTGTCATGGTCGGAAAATGCCGTATTTTCAAAGAAAATTTAAGGTTTCACCTTGACATGCGGAAAAACTCTGTATATAATAATGGGGCGTGCATCGGGTACGTCCCGTTTTTTGTGCGCATAAAGGCTGAAAGCAGCAACCAACAGTCAATATCACAGGAGGTGAAAAGAATGCCAACATTTAACCAGTTAGTAAGAAAAGGTAGAGAGACTGCTGTAAAGAAATCCACAGCTCCGGCACTCCAGAAAGGATACAATTCCCTTCATAAGAAAGCCACAGATACATCTGCTCCGCAGAAGAGAGGTGTATGCACAGCTGTTAAGACTGCAACTCCTAAGAAGCCGAACTCCGCTCTTAGAAAGATTGCCAGAGTACGTCTTTCCAACGGTATTGAAGTAACAAGCTATATCCCGGGTGAGGGACATAACCTTCAGGAGCACTCCGTTGTTCTGATCCGTGGTGGTCGTGTTAAAGACCTTCCGGGTACCAGATACCACATCATCAGAGGTACTCTTGATACTGCAGGCGTTGCCAACAGAAGACAGGCTCGCTCCAAGTACGGCGCAAAGAGACCGAAAGATAAAAAATAAGGTTATTACGAAGTAATAACCGCTACTCAAACGTAGCGCAGCGGAGTTCAGGTTTCCCGTCTTAAGCAGAACGGCCAATAACTTGAACAACCGCAAGAGGGATCACTAACAGGAATAAAGTGAATGCAGATAACGCATATTAGTGCCGGTGGTATTTGACCTGTGGTTGCAGGAAATAGATAGAAAACCGCGCGCGAACACATTTTATGGAAACATGTGAGTACCGATGATATAATTTTTATAATTAAGGAGGGAAGTAACGTGCCACGTAAAGGACATACTCAGAAAAGAGACGTATTAGCAGACCCGCTTTACAGCAACAAAGTTGTAACCAAGCTGATCAACAACATCATGCTTGATGGTAAGAGGGGCGTTGCTCAGAAGATTGTTTACGGCGCTTTCGAAGAGGTCGCTGAAAAGACTGGTAAGGACGCTGTAGAAGTATTTGAAGAGGCTATGAACAACATCATGCCGGTTCTCGAGGTTAAGGCAAAACGTATCGGTGGTGCAACATACCAGGTACCGATCGAGGTTAAGCCGGAGAGAAGACAGGCATTAGGCCTTCGCTGGATCACTCTCTATTCCCGTAAGAGAAGCGAGAAGACCCAGGTAGAGAGACTTGCAAACGAGATTATGGATGCTGCAAACAACACAGGCGCATCTGTAAAGAAGAAAGAGGAAATGCATAAGATGGCTGAGGCTAACAAGGCATTTGCTCACTACAGATTCTAATAGGAGGAAAAATCCTTGGCTGGAAGAGAATATCCGTTAGAGAGAACCAGAAATATCGGAATCATGGCTCATATCGATGCTGGTAAGACAACAACGACAGAGCGTATCCTTTATTATACTGGTATTAACTATAAGATCGGTGATACTCACGAAGGTACAGCTACCATGGACTGGATGGAGCAGGAGCAGGAGAGAGGTATCACAATCACATCCGCGGCTACGACTTGCCACTGGACACTCCAGGAGCATACAAAGCCGAAGGCTGGCGCACTTGAGCACCGTATCAACATCATCGATACCCCAGGTCACGTAGACTTCACTGTTGAGGTTGAGCGTTCCCTCCGTGTACTTGATGGCGCTGTCGGCGTTTTCTGTGCAAAGGGTGGTGTAGAGCCGCAGTCTGAGAACGTATGGCGTCAGGCTGATACCTACAATGTACCGAGAATGGCATTCGTCAACAAGATGGATATCCTTGGTGCAAACTTCTACGCTTGTGTAGATCAGATCCGTAACAGACTTGGTAAGAATGCAATCTGCATTCAGCTCCCGATCGGTAAGGAAGACGAGTTCAAGGGAATCATCGACCTGTTCGAAATGCAGGCTTACATCTACAACGATGAAAAGGGTGATGATATCTCCGTAACAGACATTCCGGAAGATATGAAGGATGATGCAGAGCTTTACCACAGCGAGCTCGTTGAGAAGATCTGCGAGCTTGATGATGACCTCATGATGCAGTATCTTGAGGGTGAAGAGCCGTCCGTTGACGAGATGAAGAAGGTTCTTCGTAAAGCTACATGTGAGTGTGATGCAGTTCCGGTATGCTGCGGTACAGCATACAGAAACAAGGGCGTACAGAAACTCCTTGATGCGATCATCGAGTACATGCCGTCTCCGCTTGACATCCCGCCGATCAAAGGCGTTGACCTTGAGGGCAACGAGGTTGTTCGTCATTCTTCCGATGATGAGCCGTTCTCCGCACTTGCATTCAAGATCATGACAGACCCGTTCGTAGGTAAACTTGCATTCTTCCGTGTTTACTCCGGTACAATGAATTCCGGTTCCTACGTATTAAACGCAACAAAAGACAAAAAAGAGCGTGTTGGCCGTATCCTTCAGATGCATGCGAACAAGAGACACGAGCTTGACAAGGTTTACTCCGGTGATATCGCCGCTGCAGTTGGATTCAAGTCCACAACAACTGGTGATACAATCTGTGATGAGCAGCATCCGGTAATCCTTGAGTCCATGGTATTCCCGGAGCCGGTTATCGATATCGCAATCGAGCCGAAGACAAAAGCCGGACAGGATAAGATGGGCGAGGCTCTTGCAAAGCTTGCTGAAGAGGACCCGACATTCCGTGTTCATACTGATACAGAAACAGGCCAGACCATCATCTCCGGTATGGGTGAGCTGCATCTGGAAATCATCGTTGACCGTCTCCTTCGTGAATTCAAGGTAGAGGCTAACGTTGGTGCTCCGCAGGTTGCTTATAAAGAGACAATGACTAAGGCTGTTGACGTAGACAGCAAGTACGCTAAGCAGTCTGGTGGTCGTGGACAGTACGGTCACTGTAAAGTACACTTCACACCGATGGATCCGAACGGCGAAGAGACATTCAAGTTCACTTCTTCCGTTGTCGGCGGTGCTATTCCGAAGGAATACATTCCGGCTGTCGGCGAAGGTATCGAAGAGGCTACAAAGGCTGGTATCCTTGGCGGATTCCCGGTACTCGGCGTAGCTGCAGATGTATATGATGGATCTTACCATGAGGTCGACTCTTCCGAGATGGCATTCCACATCGCTGGTTCCATGGCATTCAAGGATGCTATGGCGAAAGGTAACCCGGTACTTCTTGAGCCGATCATGAAGGTAGAGGTTACAATGCCTGAGGAGTACATGGGCGACGTTATCGGTGACGTTAACGCACGTCGTGGACGTATCGAGGGTATGGAAGATATCGGCGGCGGCAAGATGGTTAAAGCATATGTTCCGCTTGCTGAGATGTTCGGCTACTCCACAGACCTTCGTTCCAGAACACAGGGTCGTGGTAACTACTCCATGTTCTTCGAGAAGTACGAGCAGGTACCGAAGAGCGTTCAGGAGAAGATCATCGCTGAGAGAAAGGGCGCTGCGAAATAATTTATAAATTTTGTTGTTACAGTTCACGGGCAGGATTGCCTGTGTACTGTAACAAATAATCGCAGTTTCCCTTTGTATTAGGCAAGAATAGGCTTGAAAAACTTTTTCGAATAGAATATAATAGTATTCAGCCTAAGTTATATATAATAGCCCAATGGGCGCAAATTAAGGAGGACGTTTTAAAATGGCAAAAGCTAAGTTTGAAAGAACCAAACCGCATTGTAACATTGGTACCATTGGACACGTTGACCATGGTAAAACAACATTAACAGCAGCAATCACAAAAGTTCTTGCAGCAAGAGTTGAAGGTAACACAGCTGAGAACTTCGAAGATATCGATAAAGCTCCGGAAGAGAGAGAGCGTGGTATCACAATCTCTACAGCTCACGTTGAGTATCAGACAGAGAAGAGACACTATGCACACGTTGACTGCCCAGGCCATGCTGACTATGTAAAGAACATGATCACTGGTGCTGCTCAGATGGATGGTGCTATCCTCGTTGTAGCTGCTACTGATGGTGTTATGGCTCAGACAAGAGAGCACATCCTGCTTTCCCGTCAGGTAGGCGTACCGTACATCGTAGTATTCATGAACAAGTGCGATATGGTTGACGATCCGGAGCTTCTTGAGCTCGTAGAGATGGAGATCAGAGACCTTCTTAACGAGTACGAGTTCCCGGGCGATGACACACCGATCATCCAGGGTTCTGCTCTTAAGGCTCTTGAGGATCCGATGGGACCGTGGGGCGACAAGATCATGGAGCTTATGGATGCTGTAGATAGCTACATTCCGGATCCGGTTCGTGATACAGATAAGCCGTTCCTTATGCCGATCGAGGACGTATTCACAATCACAGGTCGTGGTACAGTTGCTACAGGCCGTGTAGAGCGTGGTACTCTTAAACTCAACGATGAGGTTGAGATCGTTGGTATTCACGAGGAGACTCGTAAGACAGTTGTAACTGGTATCGAGATGTTCCGTAAGCTCCTTGACCAGGCTCAGGCTGGTGATAACATCGGTGCTCTTCTTCGTGGTGTTCAGAGAACAGAGATCCAGAGAGGTCAGTGTCTTGTTAAACCGGGTTCCGTAACCTGCCACAAGAAATTCACAGCTCAGGTTTACGTTCTTACTAAAGACGAGGGCGGCCGTCATACACCGTTCTTCAACAACTATCGTCCGCAGTTCTACTTCAGAACAACAGACGTTACAGGCGTTATCTCTCTGCCCGAAGGTACAGAAATGTGCATGCCTGGCGACAACGTTGAAATGACAATCGAACTGATCACACCCGTTGCTATGAACCAGGGTCTGCGTTTCGCTATCCGTGAAGGTGGTAGAACAGTAGGCGCAGGTTCCGTAGTAGAAGTTATCGAATAATTTCAACTCATACGGTAAATGCAAAAGGAGTATCCTTAGGGATACTCCTTTTTTATATTTTGATTATAGTATTGGCATGGAGAAAGCATTGTATGAAATAGGGTTAGAAATATGGAACAGCTGGATTAAAGCTTCACTTTATTAGGACAGAATGTTTCTGGGGCGAATCGTTTTGAAACATCTGTTTTTTTATTGGAAAGGAATTTGGCTGCGGTTTCAGTTGAAAATCTCTTGCAAAGTATGAAACTACTTTTATATAGAAGGAAAAGCCGCAACAGGAAATGAAAGGAATGCCAAAAAGAAATATTTCCAGTTTCGGAAGAATAAACAAAAAACAGAAAACGTACAGGAGGATATTTAGCGTAAATTTTCACAAAAATATGGTGGTGTGAAAAAATGTGATAAGTACGGTTCATGGCAGGGGAGAAGGCCTTTGGGGGAGGGGGAAAAGGATATTTTTTTATCTAAAAAAAGGTAAAAAGGTTGAAAGAATGGGAAAAGCAGGAAAATGTCAGGTACATTCATTATGAAAAGTATACAATGCTTGTATGACAACAAAGGGGCAAAAACGGCATCCTAAGTGGTGAGGATATTGACAGAGAAAAGACAATAGTGTAAAGTATGGTTAAGCAAAAAGACAAGGAACACACAAAATCAGCAGGCAGTGTGTTATTTTTTCGGCAGTATATTTCGCATACAAAGTATCGAGAAAAACAAAGGTTTCCTTGCCATTCACAGATCCATGGAACGGACATTTTCCGAAGAAATCGAGAAGCGATCGTGGCTGAAGGCAGGAGAATTTGGGTAAGAGAGGCGAAAGAATGATGCCGGAAGAACCATGGATTTTTGTTGGTTTTTTTGTGGCGAAAAGACAGTTAGGACTGTCGGTATTACCATAAATTGTGACCGTTTTTTATCTAATATTTAATCGACAAAGATGTTGACAATTTTTAGACAAAAATGGTATAGTTCTTTTAGAAGCGCACAAATGCTTTTCTGTTGAAATGCAAAAAAGCCAATGTGGACTTCATGACGGCAGCGTCGGATGTAGGTTGTTTTTATAAAGCGACCGGGGCGCAAGGACGGTTGCTTTAAATTTATTAAAAAATAGGAGGAATATTAAATGGATTTCAAATTGACAAAAACTCAGATGCTTCAGCAAGAGTTGTTCAGAAAATTTGCTGAAACAGAAGTTAAACCCATCGCAAAGGACATGGATGAAGCTGAAGATTATGATCGCGAACTGCTGCAGAAACTGCAGAAAATCGGTGCGTTCGGTATTCCTTATTCTAGAGAATATGGCGGTCAGGGTGCTGACGTTCTGACATACACACTGTGCATGGAAGAAATGTCCAAAGTTGATGCTTCCACAGGTATCACACTGTCCGTACACACATCTCTTTGCTGCCCTTGTATCAATGAATTTGGTACAGAAGAACAGAAACAGAAATATCTGAGACCTCTGGTTGACGGTTCCAAAATCGGCTGCTTCGGTCTGACAGAACCCGGTGCTGGTACAGACGCTGCTGGCGTTCGTACAGAAGCTACACTGGATGGCGACTACTATGTACTGAACGGTACAAAGATGTTCACAACAAACTCCGGTTTTGCTGATATCTTCATCGTATTCGCTCTGACAGATAAATCCAAAGGCCCTAAAGGTATGTCCGCTTTCATCGTTGAAAGAGAATCCGAAGGTCTGTCCGTTGGTCCCAACATCGAACGTATGGGTATCAGAGCTGCTTCCAACTGTGAAGTAATCTATGAAAACGTTAAAGTTCCCAAAGAAAACCTGCTGGGCAAAGAAGGTCAGGGCTACAAGATCGCTATGACAGCTCTGGGCGGCGGCCGTATCGGTATCGGTGCTCAGTCCGTAGGTATCGCACAGGGCGCTATCGACGAAACACTGAAATATGTTAAAGAAAGAAAACAGGGTGGCAAACCCATCGGTAAATATCAGAACACACAGTTCAAACTTGCTGAATGCCAGACAAAAGTTGATGCTGCTAGACTGATGGTATGGAGAGCTGCTACTGAAAAAGATAACCATGGCAACTACGCTCCTTATGCTGCTATGTGCAAATACTTCGCATCTGATGTAGCAAACGAAGTTACAAGACAGTGCGTACAGCTGTTCGGTGGTTACGGTTACTGCCGTGAATATCCCGTTGAAAGAGCTATGCGTGACGCTAAAATCACAGAAATCTACGAAGGTACAAACGAAGCTATGAAGATGATCATCTCCGGCTCCATGAAAGTTTGATCCAGTAGACATTCTCAAATTTAGATGACGAAGCTGAATTACTAATATTTTGGAAGGAGAACTATAATGAAAATCGTTGTATGCATTAAACAAGTACCAGATACAGTTGAAGTTAAAATTGATCCTAAAACCGGCACTCTGATCCGTGACGGTGTTCCCTCTATTATCAACCACGACGACAAAACAGGTATCGAAGCTGCTCTGACAATCCGTGAACAGGTTGGCGGCACAGTAACAGTTGTATCCATGGGCCCCCCTCAGGCAGACGTTGCTCTGAGAGAAGCACTGGCTATGGGCTGTGACGAAGCTATCCTGGTTTCCGCTAGAGAATTCGGTGGTTCTGACACATACGCTACATCCGGCATCATCGCAGCAGCTCTGAAACAGCTGGACTACGATCTGATCATCACAGGCCGTCAGGCTATCGACGGTGACACAGCTCAGGTTGGTCCCCAGATCGCTGAAAAACTGCACCTGCCTCAGGTTTCTTACGTAGAAGAAATCGTAGAAGCAGCAGAAGACCATGTAACTGTTAAGAGACAGTTCGAAGATGGTTACCACATCGTAAAAGTAAAAACACCTTGCCTGCTGACAGCAATTGCTGAACTGGCAGAACCCAGATACATGTCCGTAGGCGGCGTATTCGACGCTTACCAGAAAGAAATCAAAATCTTTGGTTTCGACATGCTGAAAGACGATCTGGAACTGGATATGATCGGTCTGAAAGGTTCCCCCACAAACGTATACAAATCCTTCACAAAAGAACTGAAGGGCGCTGGTACAGTCCTGAGAGATCTGACACCTGAACAGGCTGTGGAAGCAATCGTGAAGAAACTGGAAGAAAAATTCATCATCTGATAAAACCTTGGGGCGTTGCCCCAATACCCCATCGGGGACGCGTCCCCGAGCCCCGTTTTGCATAAAACTGCGTTTTGTGCGGATAGTGGATTGAAATAAAGATGAATACATTAAGGAGGATATATCCCATGAGCAATGGTATTTTTGTAGTAGTGGAACAGAGAAACGGCAAAGTACAGAACGTAGGTCTGGAACTGATCGGTGAAGCTACAAGACTGAAAGCAGATCTGAAAGACGATGTATACGCAGTCCTGCTGGGCAGCGAAATCGAAGGCGAAGTAGAAAAACTGTATCACTACGGCGCAGACAAGGTAGTTCTGGTTGACCACCCTTACCTGAAAGAATATGTAACAGAACCTTACACAAAAGCTGTTACAGAAGTAATCAAAAAATTCGATCCCGAAATCATGCTGTTCGGTGCTTCTTCCATCGGCCGTGACGTTGCACCTCGTGTAGCTAGCCGTGTAAGAACAGGTCTGGTTGCTGATACAACAGGTCTGAGAATGGCGAAAACAGAAGAAGAATACGCAAAAGAAGCAGCTATGGGTTGCGCAGATCCTACAAGAGCTCTGCTGATGACTCGTCCTGCATTCGGTGGTAACATCATGGCTACTCTGATGTGCCCTAGAACAAAACCTCAGATGGCTACTGTACGTCCTGGCGTTATGAAGAGAATCGACAAGGACGAAACAAGAAAAGGCGAACTGATCAAATTTGACGTTGACTTCACAGAAGCAGACATGAACGTTGAAATTCTGGAAGTTGTTAAATCCGATAAGAAATCCGTTGACCTGACAGAAGCAAAACTGATTGTTTCCGGTGGTCGTGGTATCGGCAGCCCTCAGGGCTTCGACATGATCAGAGACGTTGCAGATGCACTGGGCGCAGAAGTTGGTTCTTCCAGAGCATGTGTAGACGCTGGCTGGATCGAAAAAGATCGTCAGGTTGGTCAGACAGGTAAAACAGTACGTCCTGACCTGTACATGGCATGCGGTATCTCCGGTGCTATCCAGCACGTAGCTGGTATGGAAGGTTCCGAACTGGTAATCTCCATCAACAAAAACGACACAGCTCCTATTTTCGAAGTATCTGACCTGGGTATCGTAGGTGATGTAAAACAGATCCTGCCTAAACTGGCTGATGCCATCAGAAAATACAAAGCAAGCAAAGCTACAAACTAATTTCTGAAGATGTAATCATCAAAATATAAACCAATTTTTTAATCAAACAGGAGGAGAATGAAAATGGATAACTATTCTGTATTTTTCCCGGGTTATAGCGCTGGCGAAGACGCTTACAAAGAAATCACAACTGTTTGCAGCCCTTACGGCAAAAAAGCAGTTGTAATCAGTGATGAAATTTCCATCAACGCTACAAAAAAATATCTGGATGAAGCAATCGCAGGCACAGATTTCAGCATCGAATATGTTCTGTTCCCCGGTGAATCTGCATTCGAATATGCAGAAGAACTGCAGCAGCAGGATGTTGTAAAGAACGCAGACATGATCTTCTGCCTGGGCGGCGGTAAAGCAATCGATACAGGTAAACTGGTTGCTCACAACCTGAAAAAACCTTACTTCACATTCCCTACAATCGCTTCCACATGCGCATGTAACTCCGCACTGGGTATCTACTATTATCCGAACCATGTATTCCGTACATTCTTCCGTGTAGACAGACCCCCTGTACACATCTTCATTTCCACAAAGGTTATCGCAGAAGCACCTGCATCCTTCCTGTGGGCTGGTATCGGCGACGGTATGAGTAAAGAAATCGAAGTTAAATTCTCCGCAAGAGGCAAAGAAGACGAACTGACACTGTCCGAACAGGCTGGTGTAGCTCTGAGCGGCTGCTGCACAGAACCCCTGCTGAAATATGGTGTTCAGGCTATGGAAGACTGCAGAAACAACCGCGCTTCCAAAGCAATCGAAATGGTTGCACTGGATATCTTCATCAACACAGGTATGGTTTCCAACATGGTTGACTCTCACAAATACAACACCAACCTGGCACACGCTCTGTTCAACAGTATGACAATCCTGCCTCAGGTAGAAGAAAGACATCGTCACGGCGAAGTTGTTTCCTACGGCACACTGGTTCTGCTGACAATGGACAAACAGTACGACAAACTGGACAGATTCTTCGATTTCTACAAAGAAATGAAACTGCCTACAAAACTGGCTGACATCGAAGTATCCGTTGACGAACTGGGCCCCGTTCTGGACGAAGCTGTTAAGAAATATGACCTGGACTACTCTCCTTACAAGATCACTCAGGACATGATCAAAGCTGCTATCCTGGAACTGGAAGAATACAACAAGAAAAAAGAAGCATAATCTGACTTAAGCCATTATGCACGGCGGGGGAAATTTTTCCCCTGCCGTTTTTTTCTTTTTTCGGAAAGGAAGATAAGATGAAAGGCTTTGTGCGAGCAAATCAGAACGTTGGTCTTTGCGGGCTTTCCTGCGGTCTTTGCTCTATGAAAATGGGTGGATATTGTCCAGGCTGCGGCGGAGGGGGAGGCAATCAGTCCTGTGCCATGGCAAAGTGCAGCATGGAACGGGGGAATTTCGCATATTGTGTGGAGTGTTCTGACTATCCCTGTGAAAAATATAAGGATTTTGACCAGTGGGATTCTTTTATTACCCATCAGAATAGAGAAAAAGAGATGTGTCGCCTGTTGGAACTGGGAGAAGAAGCCTACACAACAGAAATAATAGAAAAAAGAAAGCTGCTGGAAACATTGCTGGCAGAATGCAACGGCGGCAGGAAAAAAACATTCTATTTTCTGGCAGTGAATCTGCTGCCACTGTCTGTGATCCGTGAAATACTGGAACAAGGGCAGACATATGAAGACTGGGCAGAAATGTCCCCGAAAATGCGGGAAGATCTCATTGTTCCGCTTTTGCAGAAAGAAGCGAAGACCTGTGGTGTGGAACTGAAATTGCGGAAGAAAGTCTGACAAGAATATGTGGGTATCTTGACAGAATCCCATGCAGAAACTATACTGTCTATACATTTTTGAAATGAAAAGAAATGGGAATGGAACCAGAGGAGGTGAGGCGCGTTGCCCAAAATCGGAATGCGTATGATCAAAACATCCATTGCCGTTGCCATTTGTCTGCTGATCTATCTGCTGCGTGGGAAACAGGGCGTGCCTGTATTCTCCACCATTGCAGCCATGATCTGTATGCAGCCTTATGTGGAAAATAGTAAGACTGTTGCCTTTAACCGTATCATTGGTACATTGACAGGGGCGGTCATGGGCCTTGTGGTGGTTTACCTGACCCAGTGGATTCCGCCGAAATATGAATTTTTGCAATATCTGGTGATTTCCGCAGCTGTCATTCCTGCCATGTATATCACAGTGCTTTTGAAAAAGACTGGTGCTTCTGCCATGGCTGGGGTGGTACTCTTGGGGGTAACCCTTTCCACCGGGAATTATCCGCCGGTGGTAGACGCCTTCAATCGTTCTTTTGAAACCATTGTTGGGATTCTGGTTTCTCTGGGGGTCAATGTGATCCATCTGCCCAGACAAAAACGAGAGGAATTTTTCTTTGTGACAGGCTTTGACGGTGCCCTTTATGATGAAAAACGTCGTTTGACGCCATACAGCGTCTTTGAATTGAATCAGCTGCTCAACGACGGCATCAAATTCACCATTGCGACAGAACGTACCCCCGCGACTCTTATGTCAGAAATCGGTGGTCTGCATCTGAAACTGCCTGTCATTGCCATGGACGGAGCGGTGCTTTATGACCTCAACGAAAAGCGGTATTTGGCCTGCAACGGTCTGTCTAAGGAAATGACAAGGAAAATCTGCGATTATTTGCAGGGAAAGAATTTCCATTATTTCCTCAATGTGGTGTTGCAAGATGTACTCCTCATTTATTACCGGGATTTCCATAATGAAGAGGAACGGAAGCTTTATGAACGGGCAAGAAAATCCCCGCACCGCAATTACGTTTACGGTGATGTGCCGGAAGAAGGGATTCCCGTTTATTTCCTGCTGGTGCTGAAAAATGAGGACATTGATTTGGCGGAAAGAGAACTGCGACAGATGGAAGGGGCAGAAGAACTGCTGTTTTTGCGTGACCGCTCAGAAACACCGCCGGATTATTGCCATTTGAAAATTTATCACAAAAACGCCACCAAAGAATATATGGTGCGTCGATTGCTGGAAAGCGTCAGCGGCATGGGTAACCGAAAAATTGTTGCTTTCGGCAGCACCAAAAACGATATTTCTCTCATGAACTGGGCAGACTTGTCTTATGCTACCGCAGACGCAACGCCGGAAGCGAAGGCCGTTGCCGATTATCAGCTCAGAGGACACCATGGGGACAGTGTGGTACGGACAATTTTGCATTTGTATGAACCACTGCCTTGGGAGAAAATTCCACCCAGACGCAGAAAAGAAAAAGGAGAACAGAAGAAATGACACAGGATTTGAATATATTTTCCCGAGCGGAACTGCTGCTGGGGGAAGAAGCATTGCATAAACTCCGTTCTGCCCGTGTGGCACTCTTTGGCATTGGCGGCGTAGGCTCTTTCGCGGCGGAAGCCCTGGCAAGAGGCGGCGTGGGACATATCACTTTGGTGGACGGGGATACCGTGAGCATCACCAACATCAACCGCCAATTGATTGCCCTTCATTCCACTGTGGGAAAAGAAAAGACCGCAGTCATGGCGGAGCGTATCGCTGATATTTCACCGGAAACAGAAGTGGAAACTTACCCAGTAGTCTATGGGGCGGAAAATCGGGATTTGCTGGATTTTTCTACGTATGATTACGTCATTGACGCCATTGATACTGTCACCAGCAAGCTGATTCTCATTGAAGAAGCCAAAAAAGCCGGCGTTCCTGTCATCAGCTGCATGGGAACGGGGAATAAATTCCATCCCGAACGCTTTGAAGTGACGGACATTTCCAAAACTTCCGTATGTCCTTTGGCAAAAGTCATGCGGAAAGAGCTGAAAGTACGGGGCATCAAAAACGTGAAAGTGGTTTATTCCAAAGAAGAACCCCAAAAACCTGCGGAATCCCCGGAAACAGGCAAACGCCAGATTCCCGGGAGCCTTTCCTTTGTGCCGCCGGTGGCTGGATTGCTGCTTGCGGGAGAAGTTATCCGTCATATTGCAGGTGCGAC
>ERZ772805.604-NODE-604-length-39388-cov-3.665141_pt1 | contig 39388 bp, 52 predicted proteins | sample MGYA00511344_ERZ772805 | MGnify/ENA primary metagenome ERZ772805 (study PRJEB29015, sample SAMEA2737730) | human gut metagenome | biome: human gut; feature: human-associated habitat; material: faeces | place: China | collected 2012 ...
TAAATCTGCTGTTTGGTCAAAATTTTCCCTTGATGTTTTGCACAGTACAGGAGCAGATCAAATTCCTTTGGTGGAAGTTCAAAAGTGCCGTTTCCCGTAGTAACGGAACGATTTTCAAGGTCAATTTGTAATCCATCAAAATTCAGCTTTTGCACCGTTCCGGCTTGCTGATTAAAGCGAGTGTAACGGCGAATGAGGGACACAATACGGGCAATCAGCTCATCCATATCAAACGGCTTTGTCAGATAATCGTCCGCTCCGGCCCGTAACCCCCGCACCTTAGAAATGCTGTCATTTTTGGATGTGAACATTAAAATTGGCAAACTATGCTCTTTACGGATTTCTTCCAGTGTTTCAAACCCATCCATACCGGGCATCATCACATCCAGTATTACAAGCTGATATTCCTGCTCTTTTAATTTCTGCAAGCCCTCTTTTCCGGTATTACAAAAATCGGCTGCTATATTTTCCGTTTGTACGCTGCGCTTAATTAAGGCACACAGTTCTCTGTCATCATCTATAATCAAAATTCTATTCATGGTACAATTCTCTCCCTTGTTTTGTCCGACCATCCACAGGTTTTTATGCTGATTTTGGTATCAGCCAAACCATTCCCATCTTTACAGGTCCTGGAATACGTCCACCAGAGCAAAAATAATTTATCCAACGAGGTGTTACTCCCCATTTTGCACTAGCTTCTTTTAATATCATATAATCCATATCAATTCCTCCGAATATTATTATAATTCGTTCTTTCGAATAATACAATCATATGCCTTCTACATTGGCACATCCTTCGGGAGTGCATGAAAGGATACTTAGCAAACACTTCCTATGTCATGACACAGACGAAATTTCCCACACTTTCCTAACATCTGTACGATTAAATTTCCATAGGAAAGTCTTCCTGCATTCTTCTGATTTTCTTCAATTTTCCGCTAGAATATCTTGACTTTTCACGCCGTCTGTATCATTAGTTAAATTTTTTCATGTATCTTGTGAATATCTCTTGGGTGTTAAAAAGGAAAAATAAGCAGTGATCTGGTGTAGCCGCTCAAAATTCGCGTCAAAACTTCTCAACTTTCTTGTCAAAAGTTTTCCGCAAATATTTCCCGATTTAGGCACAAAAAACAGGGGCTGTTATTCCCCTGTTTTGACATTTATTTTGGAGTCAACTGAGTAGCAATCTATCCCGTTTTCTTCCATGTATTTGATGATCAGATCGTTCAGATCATTCAGCATAGTCCCGTTTGCAGGAACGCACATCTTCACTCTCAAAAGGATCTCTTCCATGCTTACTCCTTAATCGCCACGCCCATCCCTGCAAGAGCCGGATGTCGTGGCGTTATAGATTACTCTTCTTCCTCTACGAAGGTCTCTCCCGTTATTTCCTCATACTCTTCAGGTGTGAGCTTTCCATCGTACACAAGGGTGGCAACCATCTTCTTGGTCCAGAATCCATTTTCGTAGAATCTTTTGTACTTCTCAATCTTCTTTTTACTGTTCATAACTCATTCCCTCGCTTTCTGAATCATCCGGAAGTTCTACATCAGCAGCCAGGGCGATATATTCCAATATTGCCTCCTGGCGTTCTACATCAGCCTTCAGGCCTTCTTTTTCGCGGTTATCCGCGATCGTTCCGCTGAGTCTCCTGTATTCCATCATTGCCGTTATCCTCCCATAAACTTCTATAAAATTCTCTCATGTTCTTTTGAAAATTATATGAGTTGCCATAAGAAGCATGTCTCATCCATGAATCAAAATGCTCGTCAACCTGTTCCCGTGTCTTTTCACCTTTCTTTACCAGTCCGGCCATCCTCCGCAGCTTCCTGCGCTCATGTTTCACTTTTCTCGGATCAATATGAACCATCACCTTTCCGGAATCCGTCAGATAGAACCAGAAGCCCAGAAACAGGATTCCTTTTCTCAGACTGTATATTTTAGTCTTTTTCTTATTCAGCTTCATGTCCTTCTCTGCAAGTTTTCTTTCGATCGTCTCCAGGCAAGTCTCCAGTTTCTCTCTTTCGTGGTGTATCATAACTGAATCATCCATATATCGCTCATAAATCTCCATCAGGAGTCTTTCTTTTATGTAGTGATCTAGGTCGTTCAGGGCTGTGATACCGACGATCTGGACGATCTGGCTGCCCGGATTGAATCCTACTTCGCCCGGAAAGTTATCCAGGATCCTGGCTGCCATCTGGTAGCTTTCATCCGGAAGATACTTCCGCAGGGTGGCCTTCGCCACGTCATGGGTCATGTTTGGGTAGTAGCCTTTTATATCACATTGTAATACCCAGCCGTCAGCTCCGTGTTTCCGGTAATATCTTTGCAGGAAGCATTTTAACCTTTCTCTTGCCAGATCAGGACCTTTCCCCGTCTGACAGGCGTGGTTATCATAAATAAAGGATCGCGTACATCTCGGATATATCTCCACATCATTCAAGGAACGCTGATACACTCTGTCCCGGAATGCTATGCTCATGATCTCCCGTTCTTTCGGTTCCATCACCTTGAAGAACTTCGGAGACCTCTCCTGGTATGTACCATCATGTAGCTGTCTTTCCAGTTTCCCGATCTCTCTCATCCAGTTATGGACAAAGAACGCGGTGCTGTCCTTCCACATGACACCCTTCTTGCATTTCATCATGGAATTATACAGTGCTTCATAGCCTATTATATCTTCTGTATCCATTCCATCTCCCCGTCATTGTCGCGGCGTGGATAGCGGTACCAGCCCGCAGGCTGACCGCATCGCCGTTCTATTGTTCACCACCGTAGTGGCAGGGCTTTCGGCTCCTTGCATACTTCATTTCCCTGCAACCTCACTATGTGAAGTCTTTTCGCACGTCTAAAGTATCCAATCCGGGGCGCACCGATTCGCGTTGATCGCGTTGTTGTTGTTGACGTTGCCCGACGCGTTCACATTCCACGTATTGTTGGCGTTGCCGCGATTAGCTGAACGCAGTCGCACGTTCTGCGGTGAGATAACAGCCTACTGCCCTATGTCAACGTCTCAGGGATCTCATTCTCCTGGAACGGTCGGCATCTGAATCCCTCCATTTCTGGAGTAAATCATGCACTTCTACTATTAAATCATCCCAGTATTTTACCCGCTTCATCCGCAGATGGAAGACCATCTTTGCAATTTGTATCTCTGATCGAAGGCTCTCGCATTCTGCAATAGCTATGTTCTGGAGCCGGTTTCTCTCAGCTCCGGCCTCAGGTGTTTTGAATGGTATGTTATTTGCCACTCTTGTCCTGTGGTATATGTCTGTCGCATACGCCACGATCTTCTTCGTCGTGTCTTCGTGGTCTGGTGTAAATACTTTGGGATTATCTGTTATGTTTACGGTATAGGTCGCAAGCTCCAAGGCTTTTGTCTGTGCGTCGAACTTGCCTTCCCCTCTTTCGTCTTTTCGTACCATTTCTGTCTCCTCCACGGGCGGAGGTGTCCGCCCGTGATTAGCCGATTAGCAGATTGTGCAAGCCGGGGCGCACCGATACGCGTTGATCGCGCCGTAGTTGGAGACGTAGCCCGACGCGTACACATTCCACGTACCGTCGGCGTTGCCGCGACCAGCTGAACGCAGTCGCACGTACTGCGGGGAGATGTGGTTTTCAATCGCGAAGGTTCTGATCTGCGGATATGTCTGGTACTGTTTCATCTTGGCAGCCAGTCCGGAAGCATGTTTCCAGTAAGGGCAAACCTCGCCTTCTCCGGCTAACTGTGGCTCGATGTACATTTCTTCCAGGGACAGAGGGAAGAACCTGTCATAAGTAACTTCCGTCTCTCCATCAGCTTTGTCGGTTACGGTATTCAGAGCTGTGACCACTTTGACAGGCTGGATGCACTCCAGGAAGTCAGCCTGGAACCCTTTCAGGAACCCATCCTTCTGTGACAGCTGATCCGGCGCTCTATCATAGTCGTTCTGTGAAGCCCACCACGCTCCCGCAGCTGCATCACTGTTCAGCCACTGTCTGAGTGCGCTCTGGCTCCATCTGTTGTAGCCATAGGCCAAGCGGTGCAGGCTATTCACCTTTCCATCGCCAGCAGGGAGGAAGGTTCCAAGGTTCGTACCGCCAGATCCGGCTGTCACGGACACCGTTTCAATAGCTGCACTGTTTCCATCTGCAAAGGAATATACTTTCCAAGCTGTCGGAGCCTGGTCTGGCATTCCATAGAATCCAGCCAACAAACCGCCCGCTGGTACCGGCTTCGTCAGTGTGAACTGGTAGGTCTCGTTTGCCTTGCAGTTGTTTCCCCAGTTCGCTCCAACAATGATGTTGTAGGTGCCTGCCGGAAGTTCTGACTCTGCTTTGTAGAATGCTTCGTACTGGTCAAACTGTACGCCGAACGGTGTCGCGTAATGCCACTGTAAATAAAGACCAGGAACCTCTGATCCATCCTTCAGGGTGACGTTTGCGATCTTGATCACGTCCATCGGTACAGAATAAGTCGTTCCGGTTTTGGTATCTGTCCATGGAACGATGACCTGGTCACCGATCTGGAACACATCCGCAGCTTTTCCAGACTGCACGATTCTTCTAATCTCCTGCATGGTTGTCACTTTCTCCAGGTTGCTTCCTACTTCTATGCCTTTCAGGACGGCCAGTGTATGGAGTTTTTCAGCTATGTCCTTTCCTGTTCTGTCTGTCAATATTGCTTCAGTTAATTTGCTCATTTCTTTATTCCTCCTCATAAGTTACACACAGTTTTCCGTCAACCACGGAAAGTCCAAGATCAGCGATCATCTGGACGATGGCTGCATCGTTCCCCAAAAACTGTCTGTGCGCTTCATTCCAGTTTTCATATAAATCAGTGGTATCTATGTCCCACTCTTTCATTTCCGGCTTGTATTCCGGAGTGTATTTCAGATTGCTCATGTCACGCCTCCATATTATGAGTAGTGGTTGCGGATCCGGTAGGTCTCTTTGATGTCGTCTTTCTGCTTCGGAAGGAAATTCAAGAAGCAGATCGGATCCCCGTCTGAATCAATCAGCATCATCTCGCTGATCTTGCTTCCTACGCATTCGTTTTCTGCAAGGACAAGGGCATATTCATAGCAGGCGTCGTCCACCTTTTCGGATGCTGTGTATGCTCTTCGGATAACTTCTGTGTTCAGCTTAGTCGCAGATCCAGCTGGTGTCTTCACGTTTCCGCTTCCATCTACACCGCCGGTCCCCAGTGCGATCTGGGCGACTGTGGCGATCTTTCCCGCGCTGTGTGTCGCCTGGGCGATCTTCTTTCTATGAACATCTGAGATAGTGTACTCCATTTCATTCTCCTCTCTGTTTACCCGATACTTCCAGATCCCTGGGCTACCGTGTAAACGTCAAATAAATAGTCTTTTCTTGCTTCAATCCGTCCGGTCAGGGTGCTGAGTGTTCTGGATCCGTCCAGCTTCCTGCTTCCATCCAGTCTCCTGCCGTACCAGAATTTCACTGTCATTCTCGCTGTTGAAGTCGCTTCTGGGAGTACGTTCATTTGTACATCCATCACGTTCTCCAACTCCTGCTCGGTGGCTTTAATGATTTTATTCTGCACATCCAGCAGGTATCCGGCGTCTCCTTCTATCCTTCCTATAGCTCCGCTGAGTGTTCTGGATCCGTCCAGCTTCCTGCTTCCATCCAGATGCCTGGCCGGGAAGAATATAGTTGTCATTCGGATCCCGTAGGCCGGAGTTATATCCTGTTCCTGTCTCGCTGCCATGCGGTACTCATTCCTAGCTTCCGGATGCCATTTCCATGTCTCTCTTACCTGGAAAAGGAAGTCACTGGCAAGGCTGATCAGCACGTCTGTATTCCGTAGATACCTGGCATCCATCAGAACCTCATATTCCTGATCTTGAACCGTCTTATGTTCTACAAGAGCCGTGTACTCAGTAAAAGCCTGTACCAGGAAAGAAACCTGTGTTTCTGTCCGGAATAAGTAGTCTGGTAGTAATTCAATCCGTCCTACAGCTCCACAGAGTGTTCTGGATCCATCCAGCTTTCCACTTCCGTCCAGGTATCTCTGTTTGTAGAAGTGGCTGCGGAGCAGATAGGTCGTGTCCATCTCGCTGATCAGCTTGTTCCATACGTCTGCATAGTACTGGATCAGGTAATTGTCTTTTGATGTAGACTCTTTCTTGTCCCGAACCTCCCGGATCAGATTGGCTGTGCTGGTCGGCTGCGGGTTCGCCACATCCTCATTGATGATGATAATAAACTCTGCCCACCGGTCCCAGTCTCCGTTATAACGCGGAAGCCACACATGTTCCACGTCCTCGTATCCGATGGAATTGACCGCCAGTATGATGCCATCTCTCGTTCCTCCAAGTCTCTCCGTCTCGTCGTACATGGCGATCCTGGAGCGGAAGGCGTCGTTTGACTCGCCCACATACTGTGTTATTCCATCAGGCCCTCGGTCTTCAGCATGGATCTGAAGCATGATGTCGCTACAGGTCGCTATGGTCGTCTCATCTCTGGCTCTCTGAAGATCGTCCTTTACTTCATCCCACCAGCCTCCCATGACTTTCGCCCAGATCCACCACTGGTTTTGTGCTTTTTTTAGTATCTTGAAGGGTTTGGAGAGAAGATACCAGATATAATCTCTGAATTTATCCATTATCTCCTCCTTATGTTACATTCAAGACTGTTATTCTAATCTCACCCGGCACGATAACGGTGCCAATCGGGACGTGAATATCCTCCGCAGGCTGTGTGATCAGGCACTTTCTATACCGTGGAATGTTCGGAAGAAGCGTTCCGATGATGCTATCACGGTACAGCACATTCAGTTCATCCCTGGTTTTAATGTCCATCATGTTCCGGATCAGGCTCTCGATGGTGTCCTGATACCCGGCTGTAGACACGTTCTTTTCAATGTAGACCGTGATCTCAATGTCCTGTTTTTGCTGTGTGGAGCTCTTGACCAGATAGTCCCCATAGCTTCCAGTCAGTGGTTCGATCGCTTCCTCAACGTCTTCGATCAGCTCCGGGCTTGCTGTTCCGCTGTTTCCGGTAACGATGATGTCCACCGTTCCCTGGCCTCGTGGGTGCTGGGAATCAATATAAGCTACTGCCACGCCAGGGACCTCTTCTACGGTACTCTTCAACTTCCTGTCGATCGTCCGCTCTGCAATCAGAGCCCGGCTGTTAATGCAGCGTTTTCGGAGATGTTCCGTAGTCTCCTTCTCCTGGCCTTCGTTAGTGATCCAGTCTTCCTCGTTGGTGACTGTGGCATCCCCTTCGATATGAACCATTGATACTGCGATCTTTCCAGCCTCCACGTTGTAAGCTGTCCCAATCTCCTCCGCCTGCACCAGCACCTTCTGTGTCGCCTGGTTTGCTGGAAGGATTGTATCTTCTAAAGCGTAAAACCTCAGATATCCGCCATATGCGTCCGGAGTTGTCCGGAATGGGTGCCCTCTGGCAATTCGGACAGCCTGGCTTGTATCCTTCCTGGTTATTGTCAGATAGCCTTCTGTCTTCTCGCCCTCATCCAGTGTCTTGGAATAGTCTGCGGCTCTGATCTCTACCCAGTCGTCCGGACAGTGTTTCATAAATGCACTGTTGATCAGATCCACGGCCAGCTGTTTGAGCTGCACGCCTATGTGTATGGCTATTCGGAGCAGGATGTAGAACACGCCGCCTTTCGAGAAGTTAGTGATCACGAAACCGGCTTCTTTCAGTTCTTCGATTTTTGCTTCCGTTTCCTCTTCTTCATCCGGTACCCGGATGATCTTGTCCATGATTTCAGACGGTATCATTCGATCGTCACCTCCGCCCCGTCTATTCTAATGTCTTTGTTCACTTCTTTTTCAGTATCCAGTGGGCTGTATGTCACCCGTAGAGTCCGCCGTCCTTTGCGGTCTGGCGCGGTGATGCTGGTCTTTATGCTGTCCGGTTCTATATAGTCCCGTTTTGTCAGTTTTTCCCGTGTCCTGGCGTAGATCTCTTCGTTCGCTTCTTCAGAATCCAATCCGTTCAGGACTGTCCCGTAGCCGAAGCCGTAAGCCCACCGTCCCTCCTCATCTTCGTGCAGAAGTTCGCCTTCCTCTGTGAGCATTTCCATCCACACATCCTGGATCCAGCAGTCCTCTTCAGATACAAGTCGGACATCTCCATCTTCTCCCACTACCGGCTGACCATACTGGTCCAGGGCAATGTCGGTGTCGTCTGTTCCGGTCAGTCTCACTTTGCATACCTCCCCACGATGTAGGGAGCTATGATGCCATAAAGGAACACGACCACCACAAGCTCGCCTTTTTCACATTCCACATTAGACGCCACGGACGGGATCTCTGGGAAGTTCTTGTCTTCCTGAAGGTTCCTGTCCAGGATCTTCAGTGTGTAATAACGATCTTCCGCTTTTGTGACTACTGCTACCATTGCTCCGGGGAGGGTGGTGTGTGGGAGCTCTTTCTTCAGATAGTCTTTTATCACTGTTTTGACATAATTTTTGAGTTTATCCATCTTCTACCTCCCTGAATGTAATGTACATCTCCATCATTCCCTTGTCGTTGGATTCCACCGTTACGCTTTCAACTTCGCCTACTGCAATGAGGTTTTCGTGGTTAATGTTGATATACTGGGAGTGATGGATCCACGGTACGCCGATCACTTCCGCCGTCCAGGATCCTCCACTTTTCTCCAGCTCCAGGATGTTGGAATCGTTCAGCTCGTACAGATATTCCTGTTCTGGGCGTTTTCCCCAGTAGAAAGTATCGTCCCAGTAGAAGAACGGTACTTCCAGTCCCCAGGCTGCATTTACCTCCTGGATGGCATCCCGCCCGTTCTTGGAGTCAATCGTCAATGTTTTCTTGGTGTCATACAAGTCTTCGCTCAGGATATAGTCCGTAACACCGCAAAGAGTAAGGATGTAGCGTATCGCTTCCTGTGGATGGCAGTCCACGAAGGTCGCTGTGATCTTTGTGTCCAGAAGTCTCCACATCCCGTCCTGGATCAGGAGCTCTGTTCCGTCGTTTTGCCAGCTTCCTCTTCCGTCGATAATGTTCTCGAAGTCTTCCTCGCTCCCCATATCTACCCGGCAGTCGCTGACATCCGCGGTGCTTACCGCCTCCAGCGCGTCCTCTGCAAAAAACACCTTGCAGGTGTCACAGTGTGCCGCTTTGCTGCTTTTGTATTTGATATAGATGCCGTCATTCAGTTCTACAGTCTGAAGGATCAGGTGGTATTCCGGAGCTGTCAGTTTCTTGTACATTTACATCACTTCTTTTTCGTCGTCTTTTTCTTGGTAGTCTTCTTCACTACCTTCTTGGCTGCTTTCTTTGCTGTTGTCTTGTTCTTGGTATCCTTTGCAGGACTTTTACTGGTTTTCTTGGTTGTCTTCTTTTTGGCAGCTGCTTTCTTCGCTGCCGCTGCTTTTTTCTGTGCCGCTGCTTTTTCCCTGGCTTTCTGTGCCTTGGTCTTCACAACCGACACGCTCACGATCAGAGGAGCTACAAAGGACAGGGTTCCGGTAAACCAGCTCTGGTTGACATCTTCCGTGGTCGTGAACCCATTGAAGTACACTTCCGTGATTCCCCTTGCAGCACACTGTGTCTCTACGATCCTGTATTTCTTCTGCTTCTTCTGCTTTGTAGTCTTAAACAACCTCTGAATGTACTGAATCTGTTCCTTTGCTGTATAGCTGCCGTCTTCCTCGAAGTACATGGATACTTCGACCTTGGCTGCCTCGAACCCTGTGGGCTGGTTTGCTTTTGTAACCTTGCCCTTGCTGTTCTTTTTATCCTCGATCTTACCCTCTTCCGTGATTGTTACGCTCTGCACCTGGCCGGGAATTTTCTTCCCGGCTATGGTCAGATATTTCTCATCAACGTAGATCATGATGCTGTCCTCCCTATGCCGTTACTGGGTCGTTATCCCCATCCAGCTCAGAGAGCAGTTTCTTCAGCTTACGCAGATCATCAATGCTCTGAGCGTCAATGTTCATTGTTACATGGTACGTCTGGTACTTCGTTCCGCCCTGTGGCTGTGCCTGCTTCGGTTCCGGCTTCGTTGTAGTCGTCTGCTGTTTCTCTGTCTTTTCCTTGGTCTGGGTAACAGTATTCTTCTCCTTAGTCGGATCAGACTGTTTCTTTCCGCCAGGGAAGAACATGGTAAACGTATTCATGACCACATTTCTCATCCGGTTCCACAGGCTGTCCAGTGGAACGATCGCTTCCTCACCGGCTTCTCCTCCAATCATCGGGCTTGTGCCGTTCATGCCGAACATGGTCGGTTTTTTCATGATCGCACCTTTCGCGTAGTAGCTGACCGAGAAGTTCGGGACGGAAGCTGTTGCTTTTCCGTTTCCTACTGTTGAGTAGGATACATTTACATGAGGCAGGGACGGTCTCGGAACCGTGATGTGGATGTTCTCGAACGCTGCCTTGATCTGGTATGCAATGCCGGACGCGGTGCTGACTGCACTGGATCCGGCGGAGCTGATACCGGAGGCAACGTTGGACATCATCTGTCTTCCCAGTTCGCTGGCTGATGATACCGCGTTCCGGAAGGCATTCATGGCGTCCGCTCCTGCTTTCTGTGCTGCTGAAGTTGTGGTTCCTGATCCGGAAGTAATTCCGGAACCGATATCTTTGATCATATTCGTGCCTACTGCGGTGGCGTTTAAGTTATCCACTGCATCCAGGGCACTCTGTCCCGCGTTCTGTGCCGCGCTCTGAGCACTGCCCGCATTTGCGGTGATACCGCCGGTCAAGCTCTCGATCAGGTTTGCCCCTGCGGATCCTGCTCCAGTAGTATCAATATTAAAGGCACTCATGATCTCCTGGCCTGCGCTCTGTGCCGCCGCCTGGGCTTCTGGTGTTCCTGTATTGATTCCATCTGTCACGCTCTGCATCAGGTTCGCTCCTGCGGATCCTGCTCCAGTAGTGTCAAGATTGAAGTTGTCCAGGATACTCTGTCCGGCGTTCTGAGCTTCTGCCTGTGCTGCTGGTGTCCCTGCGGTGATTCCGTCTGCCAGGGCCTGCATGGACTCTGTTCCCTTCTGTTGTAAGCTGTCAGGGTTGAAGTCAAGTGTGGAAAGTGCCTGGTTTGCGTTGTCTACTGCTGTCTCTACCTTCGGGATATCGTTCTCGATGGCCGTTGCTGTCCCTGCTACTGGTGTCGTATCCGGAACATCATCCTCTCCGAACAGCCAGCCTGTAAAGTCGTCCCACAGTCCCTTGGCTGTGTCTACCAGGCTGGAAAAGCCGCTCACAAATCCGTCCTTGATGCTGTTTACCAGGTTAGATCCTACATCCAGCCAGTCGATCGACGTCACGGCATCTACAACTCCGGAGAATAATTCCGGAATCATGCCGATCAGGGTCGGGATGGCTGAGATCAGTCCGGACAGGATCATTAAAATGATCTGAATACCGGATGTGATCAGAGACGGCAGCCCGGAGGCTATCGCCTGAAGGACCAGAGGGATCAGCTGAAGAGCCTGCGCCAGGAGCTGGGGGAGTCCGGTTGCAATTCCCTGAGCCAGCATCCCCAGGATCTGAAGACCGGCTGAAATCACAGACGGCAGGTTCTGAATGATGCCCGTCAGGATCATCTGGATCAGCGAAATCCCAGCCGAAAAAAGTGCCGGGAGCCCGGTCACGATCCCCTGTACTAGCATACTCAGGATCTGAAGACCAGCTGACAGGATAGTTGGCAGATACTGTATAATTCCAGTCAAGAGCGACTGAATCAGCTGTATCCCGGCGGATAAGATCACCGGCAGCAACGTTGTGATTCCTGTATACAGGGACTGGATGATAGTCTCCCCAGCCTGCAAGATTGACGGAACCGCCTGCAAAATTCCGGACAGTAATGTCAGAAGCAGGGAAAGTCCGACACTTAGCAAAGTCGGTGCTATCGTCTGGATTCCCGTGATCAGGGACTCCAGCATGGACACGCCGCCCGATATGAGGGACGGAAGCCCGGAGGCTATACCAGACACAATCTGAAGCACCAGGTTGATACCAAACTGTAGGAACTCCGGAAGCTTCTGTACTATGGCTGTGGCTGCGGTTCCTACGAACCCGCCTACCTTGCCGAAGATATTGCTGAAGGTCGCGCCCAGCTGTTCCACGTCTCCACCGCACGCCTTAAATATGGCTATCAACGCCACGATCAGCCCTATCACCCACGTTATAGGTGACGATAGAAGTGCGCTATTGAACAGTCCGCTGGCCTTGCTCGCCAAGGTCGTGACTGTCTTCAACGACGTCATAACCTTACCTAGTGTTCCGATGGTAGTAGTCACCACTCCGGCCACGATCAGGAATACACCTAGGATCGCAACGATCCTCATAATGGTCGCGACGGTCTCCTGGTTATTGGATACCCAGTCTGATCCCTTCTGAACCAGCCCGATCATAGCCTCCAGTCCGGTATTGACCGCTGGAAGGAGTCCCTGTGCCAGTTCTTCCGTCACGTTGTGCATCTGTTGTTTTAATACTTGAAACTTCTGTGCAGGCGTGTCGCTGATCGCTTCCGCCATCTTTTTCGTGGTCTCCACACCTCCATCCATAGAGGTCTGAAGGTCGTCGATACCTGTCTTCAGCTGGTCTGTGTTGTTATACAGCAGGTCGATAAGGGCGATCGCTTCGTCTGTTCCGAAGGCATCTTTTAATTGTTTCTTTTCAACCGCATCAATGGTGTCGCCATACTTCCCATGTAGCTGCTCCAGGATGTCCGGCATGGACAGGAGTTGGTTGTTCGCGTCCAGGAAGTTAAGTCCCAGCTTTTCACCGGCTGACGCCGCAGTGTTCAAAAATGACTTGTATTTTGTACCGGCTTCCGTTCCGCTCATGGTCGCCTGTAGCTGTCCCAGGATGGCAAGCTGTTCCTCCATCGGGACATTTGCGTTCGTCGCGGAAGCTCCCAGCATCTTGATGGCTCCTGCCATCTCGGTACCGCTGGTCTTGTAATTCTTAACAGCCGTGGCAATTCCGGCGGAGAACATCTCTCCAAACTCCATGTCGCTGAGGTCAGAATAATAGTTCTTGTAAATACCGTAACCGGTAGCGAACAGGGAAGTCATGTCCGCAGTGGTCGCCTTGGTCGCTTTTGCTGTTAATCCGGCAAGCTCTGTGTACTGGGCCACGCCTTCATCTGTCAGAGACGCAATACCGGACTTGATATCATAAGACGCGGATATGAAATCCGACTTCGTGGTTCCCGCCCATGTATCTGAGAAGTTCTTTGCAGCCTTTTCCAAGGCTCCAAGATCCTCAACTCCAAGGCTGGCAACCTCAGCCAGTGCATCCTGGGTGTCAAACGTCGCTGTCACGGTACCCATGCAGGCTCCGACGATGGCAGTACCCATTCCGGTCATTGCCACGCCAGCCTTCTGCATAGTCCCGAAGGCGTCATTCATTTTCTGTACCGCAGACGGTACCCCGTCAGCTGCTCCCTGGACTTTGCTGGTCATGTTATCAACCATATCCAGTACAAGAGATACACGGAATACAGAATCCATACCCATGTTCACTCACCTCTTGCAATTCTTTCGTTATTCGTTTATAATTGCTTTAGGCAGAGGGCTGTGTGAATTTTCATGCAGCTCCTTTTTTATTCTTCAGAGAAGGCTTTCGCCACCCCCGTCTGTATATCTCCCTGTACCATCTCCCGGCAGATCTTAGCTTTTGCAAACAGCCGGTAAAGTTCCGTGATCGGAACCTGTTCCCAGTCCGTGGGAACCATCTGAGAAGGCAGATACCGGCAGATCGTCAGGACAGCCATGTCAAAAAAGCTGTCCCGGATCTCCTGCTCTGCCTCTTCTATCTGTTCATCGGCAGATCTTACAGTCTCCGCACTCTGGTTGTCTTCGATAAACCCAACATGTAGAGAAGTTTCTCACCCAGGCTGATTCCAAGTGCCGGGAATTTACTCAGTTTATCGTCCAAGTCTACACGCTGCTCCGGATGGATGTTATCCAGGCAGAAGGCTTTCATAGCCTTGCTGGAGGAGCTACTGGCAGTCTTGGCGTAACGGTCATAGCTCGCGCTGGAAGGTTCTTTGAACAGGAAGTTCAGTTCCTCTTCCATCTCATCATCCTGGGACAGGTTGGTAGTTACAACGTAACCATGTTTCCCTTCGCAGAATTTTTCAAAAGCCTTTTTATCTTCAGATAACGGTTTCTGAGGTTCCGCTACCGCCGGAGCCATCGGAACAGCTGCCGGTCTTTCCTGTTCTTCGTGTGCACTCAGAGCTTCCACATTTCTTGCATCTGTATCGTAATACATGTTTTATTCCTCCTGTTTTGACAATTAACTTGATCAGCCGGCGATTCCGTTGATCGCAATTCCTCCGACTGCTACACCTTCCAGTTCCACAGTCAGGCTGTTATCACCTTCCGCAGCCTTCAGGCTACGTTTTGAGAAGGTTACTTTTGTAAGGGTATCGGTGCAGGTTGTACATCCGGTGTCCGCATAGGATACGGTGATCTTCGGAACCACCACGTCGTAGAACTTGGTCTGCTTGTAGGATGCTTTCACGGCATCCATAAAGATATTGAAGTCCTCTCTGAGCATGGAGATCTTCACGGTGTTCTTTGCCTGGCCTGTGCCGTATCCGCGGATCCGGCCGCCCTTTCCATAGATCAGGGTCTTCTCCTTCTCATCATCATAACTGATCTCCTTCGGTTCGATCCCCCCGCAGCCACTCATTCCGATAGTCACGGAGGACCAGTCGTAAACCTTGCCGTTTACAATCTGTTTTCTAGCCACGTCTTTCTCCTTTCCGTCTACGCGATCGCGTTGACTACATACATGTCAAGCTTCAGTTCTCTGGTGTATCCACGCGGTACGCACTGGATACGGACCGGAAGCTTTTTATCTTTGCCGCTGTTTACCATGTCCGCAAGGATAGTCACACGTCCGTCACTAATAATGTGATCCGTGTCTTTCGCGTCGTCGATCGGGACGTTCAGGTCTTCCTGGACCTGTGCATAGTAAGTTTCCGCATCCGTCTGGTCAAAGTCCTCGTTCTGATGTAAGAGAGCTCTCTTGTACACCTCGCGGGCCAGACGGTACATCACACGGACATCCTCGATGTTCGCGTAGTCGCTGGAAGCCGGTGCTGTCATGTTGGTAGCTGCCACATAGTAGCCTTCCAGTCCTTCGTATTTACGCAGGAAGATATATCTCGCAGCATCCAGCTGTTCGATGTAGTCCTCAATTCCTTCCGGTAAGAGCTTCACGATCTTGCCCTCAGCGTAGCTGATTCCATTTGTACCAGTGTAAGCCACAGAGGTGCTTTCCTTGATGGCTGCCAGGCTTCCGGTGAGTATACCTGCAAAATTGATGTCCTGCTCACGTCCGTCCATGCGGATGTATCTGATCCACTGGGACACAACCCCCACATGACGCCCCTTCACGCTTTTTGCATCCGGAGCGATTGCTTCGGCGTAGGCAGCTGCGTTCTCCGCTTCAGAAGGTCCTCTCTGCTCACAGATAAAAAAGATCGGTTTGCCCGCCTGTGTCTCCATTGCAGCTCCAAGGCTTTCCAAGGATCCCCACAGTGCCGCGGTACTGGTGCCTACCACATGGATCAGCTCCACTGTCACCATGTAGCTGCGGAACTTCTTCACAGCATCTAGGATGTCCCCATTATTCGCCGCCGGGGCTGTCGCCTCGAAGGTATAGGTATCACCGGCAACGAACTGGTTTCCTTCAGAAGCTGTGAAGGTCAGTGTCACGCCTGTGTTCGGTACGGTAATGGTGCCGGACAGTGGGATGGTCTGCTCATCTCCCCAGCTCTGACCGCCGTTTTCACTGATCACGCAGGTGGCTGCGTTAGTCAGCCCGGAAGTCTCGATCTGTACGATCAGGGTGAAGTCATTTGTCGGGTTTCCGGATGCCTCAATGGTTCCCTTTCCAGTTCCCTGGTGGTCTGCTTTTGAGATCTTGCCGTGTGTGGCCTCTTTCACTGGCAGGGCGTAGATCGTAGACGCCCCGTTCTCCACGGAGTCGATGCAAGCGTCTGCAAGCGGGCTGTTTCCCAGCTTCTCGCGGATCATCTCTGCATCCATGTTCCCAGTGATCACGATAGGGCTCGCACTCTCCACAGGGCTGACGCCGACCTTGCCGAAGATCCCGGTCCCGGTTCCGCTTCCTGCCCCGCCGTTGCTGTCATGTAAATTCAGTTCAACGTTTGATAACATTATTTCCTCCCATCTGCCGGTCCGCCAGTAAACAGCTCCACGGCTTCATCGTATTCGCTTTCGCTTACGCTTTTTCCGCAGCCCCAGCCTTCCAGGATCATAGTCCCCTTCAGAATCTCATCTGCGGTTTTCTTTTCTTTCGCCCATTCTTCAATGGTCTTCATTTCATTGCTGTCCATCTTCATCCTTTCCCGTGGTCAGTTCCATCTCCGTGCCCTCCGGGCTGGTCCATGCTGCCACGTCTTTGTAGATTCCATATTTGCATACAACTTTTATCTGGACGGCCATCTTAGCCTTCATCACACAATCGTCTTCATCTACCCAGTCAGTCTCCACTGGAGTGACATCCACCCAATTCCCGCCATCATCATAGAAGCCTCTTTCCAGGTTTGAGAGGAATCCTTCCAGGAGTTCCTCCAGCTTTTCCTCATCCGCTGCGGCCAGGACCACATTGTAGGCGGTCTCGCAGGTGTACAGCTTCCGCCGTATGAGGGAAGCACCCTGCTGGTCTTTGAATGTTTTTTTAGATGTCGCTCGTACCGGTGTGTCGCTGATCCGCAGAACTGCGCCGTATTGTGTGCCCGCAGCGTGTTTTAGCTGCTTTAGGCTGGTGTATATGCTCTTCGTCAGGCCTCCAGCTTTCAGTGCAGCCTCCAGGAACGCCTTCTTCGTCATGCTTCTGATAACGCCTCCTCTACAAGACTCTTGATCTCCTGCCTGTCTTCATCCGATATACCCAAGAACGGGCGTGCCGGTATGTTGACAGTAACCTGTTTCTTGCGGATCGTGCGTCCGTGGTACTCAAAAGCAAGATAGGGCTTGTTCTTCGCCCGGATCACGCGTCCGGATGCTCCGAACTGGTGGGTGGCTGCATATACCAGGTTTGTGCCGACTTCGGCACCTTCTTCGGTCGCTCTGGCGTTGATGGAGCCTTTCAGCTGTCCTGTCATTGTCAGGGTCAGTCCGCCTTTTTCCGATGCCCGGATGGACTTGTTCCACGCAGCCCCTTCCGGGCTCTTTTCGCTTTCAAACCTTTCAATCGTCCCGCTCCGCAAAGCCTCCGCGATCGCATTGTTGATCCCGGTTTTGTCGATGGCACTCAGCCGGGACAGCTTCTCCGCAAGCTCTGGGAGTTCTCCTTCCATGCTGGCTCTAATTGATGACATGTGTGGTTAATATCCTTTCATGGTCTCTCTGGAAAACAGCCGTTCATTTGCCTGGTACCGGAAGCCGTCGTTCGCTGTGGCTGTTCCGGATCCGTCTGCTGTATCCTGCCCGGTATCAATGTTCGCCAGGCCTTTGGCTACATTCGTCAGGAACGTGATAGCGTTCTTGTAACGGATGTATATGGTGTTCTCCCTGTCGTCTTCATCTATTCCGGTCCTGCTTGCCAGATTGTAGACAGCGATATCCTTCGCCAGTTTGCTGACGATCGGCGGCACCGGCTCCAGAAACGGAACCTTGTACCGCTTGGATACCCAGCCGTCGATCTCGGCACAGGCGTCAGAGATGGCTTCCTCGGTGCAGGCAGTGATCTTCTCCGTTCTTTCCTGTTCATCCTCGATCAGATCCGATCCCAGGATTGCGTCAATCATATCGTCCCGGATCTTTCCGAGAACTTCGGCCGTGGTGCAGTACATCAGCCTAAACCGGTTGTTTTTCCGGTGCTGCCATATGCCATCTGCCAGAAGCCAAAGCCTGCATTGTCGCGGCAGTCACAGCCGTACAGGTATTCCTTCTGTAAAAACACATTCAGATCAGTGTCCTTTGTAAGCATGTCGAACTTGATCTTCTTGCGGATCTGGAGGATGATCGGCTTCAGGAACTTCTTAGTGCACAGGAGGAACCATGCGTCCTCATTGTCTCCAGACAGCTCAGTGGCAACCTTGATCTTTGCCAGGTTCTGGGTGATGTTGGTAGTGCCGTCGATCAGGGAAGCTTCCAGGATCTTCTTGGCTACCATCTCGTTTTTCGGAGATACGACCAGGAGATCCGGCACCAGCTTCAGCGGTTTGTTCTTGTCGCCGGTAATGCTCATCATGGCCTGTCTGGCAGCCAGGAAACTCTCAGTGCTCAGTGCTGCTGTAGAAGTGTTTGAGAAAGTCTTTTCACCGGATACATGGTCTGTGGCAAAGAAAGTCTTCTCATCGTAGCATTTTTCGGTGAATCCTTTTGTCAGCATCTCAAAAACCAGGTCATTGTAATGCTCTCCGGCTTCCTGTCCCATCATGCTGAACATCGGGGTATAGATGCCATACTGGTCATCCTCGATAGCATCTCTATTGATGCCGATAGTTCGCTCGAAGCTCTTATTCTTGATGGTGTATCCGTACTCACTGATGTGCTGGACTTCTCTGTCTCCGATCCACTCCTTCATTCCGGGGATCTGTCCGAGCCATGCGTAGTCGTTTGCAGCAGTGCTGGAAGAGGTCACGGTTGCAATATCCTTGTAGTCCGGGCTCACCTCTGACAGTGCCTTGTTAAATGCTGCGGAATAGCCTGTGGTCAGGCCGTGCAGGTTAGACTGGTTAATAATCATTTTCTATGTCCTCCTTATTTCATCTCGACGGTAACGCCGTCCGGATCCACCGCGATAATGGTACCAGCTGCACTCGCCCCGGTGGAAGTGATTGTCACAGTATCAGCTCCTGCGATATAGCAAGTCTTCAGAAGGTCTGTGCTCTTGATGCTTCCGTCGTTGTTCCACACAAAGGTCCCGCGCTGTACTCTGACATTCACCGCTCCGGCAGCTCCGCCGGTATTGTCAGCACCTACTACGACCATTCCAGCTTTCACAAGTCCTTCTGCTTTCTTTCCGGTTACTGCATAGCCAGACGCGTTGATAGCCGCGATCGTGCATTCCTTCATGTTTTCCCCGGCGGCTACCGGAATATTCAATGTGGTACTTCTCAGCACCTGGTTCCCTGTTCTTTTCACAGTGTTACCTCCTTATTCCCATACTTTTTCGCGTCTTCCGCGCTGATTCCCAGATTCTTCAGAATCGCCATTGTATTAGTATCCAGCTTCTCACCTTCCGGGGCGTCCTTCAGTCCGATCTCGCCCATCGGCACCGCCGGTCCTGCCAGCTCCAGGAACTTTTTGAAGCCTTCTGCGTCTTTCAGGGCGTAAGATCTCGCCCATTCCTTCTGTGCTGCTGTGATCTTGCCGTCCTTCAGGGCAGTCTGTACCAGGGTGTTAGTCTCACGCTCCTTTGCAGCCTCTTCCAGCTGATGGACGCGGAGGGCAAGCTGCTGGTCCCCGTTCTTCAGTCCTACGATCTTGGCACTCACCTCCGCTGTGGAAGCTGTGTCTGGAAGGTCCAAAAGTCCCAGGATAGTGCTGTTTGCTACAACCTCGGCAGGTGGAGCCGCTGGAGGTGTTTCCGGTGCCCCGGCTGCTTCCGCTGCTTTTTTCACAGCTTTCAGGATGTCTTCCTCGGTGGCGTCTTCCGCCAGCCCTAAAACCTCGATCAGTTTCTTCAGATCCATTGTGTTTTCTCCTTTCGTCAGCCCGTTGTCCTTGCACATGGCAGGCATTCCGTCGATAGCCGGGCTGTTGGTCAATGCTACCGACGATACAGCGGATACTCGTCTGTCTTTCCGCACCATGATGGTCGGGGACAGGTAGCGGTATTCCCTGTTTTTCAGGTATTCCTTCGCCTTTTGTGTCCACTGTACCTTTCCAATGATGGCGTCCGCGCCTTTTCTCAGCTCGGTGATCCATCCGCTGGCCGGTGCCTGGACATTCAGCAAGGTCTGGTGTTCATAATCCACTACCAGGTCGATCTTGCGGTCCTTGAAGGACTTCAGGATCATGTCTACGCTGGCGTCATCCACCAGGAAGGTCCCTTTTGTGGACTTCACCTCTCCAAGAGGGAGGATCTTGATCTCTTCCGGGGCTCCGGAGAGGTCGATCGTGCCCGCCTGAAGGGCTATCAAAGTTTCCATTGTCTCTCTCACCTCTTCTGTACCGTCTGTAATAGCGTTATAACGCGTCATAACGCTATTTTCTCGGCAAACTGGAGCAATTCCCCACCTATTACAGAAAATGGCTTAAAAATTGCTCAGATTGATTCCTGCTTTCTTTCCCGGAAGATCTTCCGGAGGGGCTTGTCTATGTTTGACAGGTCCGGCTTGTAGGTCGTCTTCGCCGGGTTATTAGAAAAGCCCTTGTCTGGGTTGATCATAAGGATCTCGCCAGTGTCATAGTCAACGGTCCTGGGAGGGTTCTGTCTGACTTCCAGCCCCATCTGCTCCACCTGCCGCTTGGACAGGCTCCTCACCATGCACCGGCACCGGAACCCGTTGGGCGGGTACCAGATGTCCCACACGGGATCATCTGCCCTGTACACAGCGTCGTGCATGATGGCGTGGCTCTCCCGGACTCTTCCGTCCGCCGCTGTCTTATACTGCCAGTAGGGGCGGAGCCGCAGGGTCTCCGGAGACGTCATGCTCTGAAAGTGTCCGGCATTGTACGCAGTCTGGATGTTCGTCCTGAAGATCGTGTCACTCTTCCAGGGGTTCATGGCTTCGTATCCGCGATCCGCTAGGAAGGTGTTCATCTCCTTCAGGAAGTCGTCCTTTGTCTTCCCCTGCTCCACTGCATCCGCAAGCGCGTCAGAGAACTCCTGGAGGACTTCCAGTGCCGTGTACCCGGATACGGTGAAGGCTTTTGCCCTTGCCTCATCATCCAGCTTCATGTACACGTCTTTAGGGAGTGCCTTTCTTCCCCTCAGGAATTTGACAGCTTTTTTGAAAATAAAGTCTTTAAAACTTCCATACAGGGCTTCGCTCATTCCTGTGTCCTCCCGATCACACTGGACAGGTAGATGGTCTGATGGAGGAGGTCTTCCAGCTCCGGGGACTCCATATCCTCGTACAGAGCTTTCAGCTTCTCCTCATCCTTCAGGAACTCCTGCAAGTCTCCCAGATCCCCGTCAAAGTGTTCCACAAGGGTCTTCAAAGGCTTTACCATCTGTTCCATCAGTCTGGCCGCCAGCTGGTTAGACAGATCTGCCATGTCATCCAGCTGAATCTGCTCCGGCGTCAATGCTTCAGAATCATCCTTCAGCTGTTCCGGATCCATGTCATCATCCTGGCTGCCATCCAGCAGGTGGGTCCTTGCCACCATGTTCGGCTGGAGAGTTTCTTCTCCTTCCTCTGGCTCCGGGATCGAGAATCTTTTGTACACATGCGACGCCGGGACCTTCAGCCCCATGTCGCACACCAGTGTGCGGTACATGTCCACCGCTTCCTTCTGGTCTTCCTCCTCGTCGGAGTTAAACCGGATAAACGGAACGTTTGCATCTGCCCCGAAGTTGTACTCCACAAGTGGGCGGATGATGTCCCGGCGGATGGTGACTGCCAGAGCCTTGGCATCTGCCGCGGTCAGGTCATGCCGGACTTCGTTGTGGGTCTTGGACTGTGCATAGCTTCCACCACCGCTGTCTGAGGTCAGTGTCTGTCCCAGGATTGCCTTGCTGATCTGCTCGTCGCAGTACCTGGCAAGCTGTTCGTAGATGTCTGCGCTGGTGGTCTTGTTGGCTTCCTTGAACTCGATCATGGTAGTCTCCGGTATGATACCGGCTGCATCAGATCCGATCCTTACGATCGCATCCAGAAGTTCCTGTTTGTCCGCTTCACTTGCTCCCGGATCGTACTTGCCGATCCGCAGGGGCATTCCGTAGACTTCACAGAAGGAAACCCAGTCCTTTACCGTGTAGTTCTTAAACAGGTACATCCAGGACACGATACGCATAATCCCCGCCCTGGACGGGTGGCCACTCTTGGCCTTGTATCTGTGAACCACGAATTTGTTCTTCGGCAGGTGTATGCCGTTCGGGAACTGTTCGGTGCAGACCAGCATGTCGTCTGTTTCCCAGTCCCACACCAGCTTTTTCTGATGTACATACCGGATATCCTCGATTACATCGAATCCGTCTGAGTCCACGTCCCAGATGATCTCCATGATGCTCACGCCCTTCCCGATCGCGTCCAGCAGGTCGGTCAGGATGTCGTCCAGGTTCTCGATGCCAAGGAGTTGGTCCTTGATCCACTCTGCTATAGCCTTATCCTGTTCATTGTCCGGTGAAAAGGGCTGCACCTCCCACTCCAGTCCCGTCACAGCCAGCTTCCTGGTCTGCATCTGGGAGAACAGGTGGGCGTCCTTCTCTTCCATCTCCTCGAACAGCTCCATCTGGCTGCGGACGTTTCCTTCGTCTGCATCCCTGAGGATGGAAGCCAGTTTCACCGGATTCAGTCCCCGGCTCGGATAATCAGAATAACGGTCATTGATCTCACCGGCGGCAATGGTCATGTCAACCGGTCTCAATATCCCGGTGTCTTTTTCCGGGTCAAAGGCTTCTTTCCTGCCTTTCTTTCCCTTCTTCTTTTTTGACATAATCAGTACGCTCCTTCTTCAAACTGTACCCTTCTTTTTTCTGCGGTCCGGTACTCTCCCGCCCCACTGCTCCCCCTCGCCTTGATGGATGTGTCAACTGCCATCTTTAATGCGTCGGGTCCGTCGTCGTTCTTTCCCATCGGGAACTCCTTCAGCTGCTGGAGCAGTGTCTTGTGTTTCCGTGAGAATTTGAGGTAGTGGTTCTTGATCATTGGCTGAAGGGACTCGATCCTCATGATCTTGTTGGAGTTGGACTGGATCTCCTCGATCGGGAGGTACACGCCTTCCTGTGCCGATTTCTGTGCCAGCACTTCCTTGAAGTACCACTGAAACTGTACAGTCTCAACGCCGAACTTCCGGAAGCTCCGGCCGTAGTCCTTTTTGTATCTCCGGCTCATGTCGATGGCGTCGTCAATGATCACATCCGGATGGCGTTTCTCGATCGACGCGTCCACAACGTACATATAGCCGGTCTTCATATCTGTTGCCAGGCCTATGACGGCACTGGTATCGCTCTTTTTGTTCTTACCCAGGGACGGATCATTTGATCCGACAAAGTAGAAACGTGGATCACTGAAGTCAATCGGCTCATCGTCGTAGAAATCGAACCATTCTTCGTTGAAGGTCGCGTTGTCCGGGTCGATCGGGTCGTTTTGAAGCTCGGAGTTGAAGGAAGCGTCTCCTTCAGATACCTTCATCTTCATGAGTTTGTAGTAGGACAGTTTCTCCTCCCACAGAACCTGTGTGCCCTTCAGCATCTCTGTCTTGTGTTCCTCGAAGAACTCGTCCGCATGTTCCTCATGCAGCTCATCAAAGAGATTGACAAAAAGTTCTTCCCACTGTTCCCACAGCTGTGTGTTATCCGCATAGGATATGACAGCCCGGTATTTCCTGCTCTTGAACTCCGGGTTCTTCAGGGTGTTGGACAAAAGGGAGTCATAATGCAGGATTGTTCCCACATACATGATGTCCGTATAGGTGTCCCCCGCCTTCATCACAGCCTTGTTGAACCAGTTCAGGAGCTTCTTCCTCTGTTCCGGTGTGTTGACGTTCTCATCGTTCTCGATATCGTCCAGGACAATAAGGTCAGGACGCCAGCTCCGGTTTTTCCTTCCTCGAAGTTTCTTTCCGGATCCTACTGCATCCACCTTGACGCCATTGGTCGTCTTGATCGTGCCGCTCTTCCAGGTGTCTTCTCCCTTCATGCAGCCGAAATCCTCGATGATGTCAGCATTGTCTTCCAGTTCATCCTTGATGTCTTCCAGGAATGCCTCCGCCTGGTCAGATGAGTCGGACAGGATGATCAGATAGTGCTTGTATGCGTACAGGATGGCGTGAAGGGAGTCCTTGAATGTGAAGTTCGTGGACTTCGCATGTCCACGGGGAGCTGCTATGGCTCTCTTGGATCCGTCTGCCCTGGAGATCTTCTTGGCATCCACCAAAGGGTTCATTCCCTTCAGAACGCCTGACTCCCAGATGGCATCCAGCTCCGCGTGGAACTCCGGGGACTTCCTTACGAAATAGTGAGACAGATACGCCCTGCCGAAGTAGGACAGATCCACGGCAGCCAGCTTCTTCCTGAGCCCTTTCGGACCGGTCAGCTTCTCGCCACGGTCAAACCGTTCCTTTAAATCCTTCCGGTAAGCAGTTTCCTCCCGAAGGACATATTCCCGGAACAGTTCTTCCTGGTTGGTATGCCACTCTCTTTCCTGTTGTTCCTCGCCATCGTCCAGCTGTGTCAGCCAGTGGTCAAAATCAATCATCCTGCATCATCCTGTCTTTTGCCTCCTGTAGGATCGTGCGGAGCTGTGCTGCCGCTTCCGGATCCTGCCGGATCAGTTTCATGATCCTGTCTTCCATCTCAGAGAAGGCAAGATCCGCTTTTTTCTGCATATCCTGTTTCACACGGTCCTTGTAGACCTTCGTCCTGGACAGGCTCGTCAGGAGCCGTCCCGCTTTCTCCAGAGGCAGGGCGTCGAACTCTTCTTCCGCTGTGGCCAGCTTGTTGATCAATCCGTCCATCAGCAGCCTCATGCCCGCTTCGGTGTAGTCGGCGTCCGGGTTCTTCTGGACTACCTTGACCAGCTGCTCTGTCTGTGCCTGGGCTTCCAGGAGTCTCTGGGTTGCGCTGGAAGTGCGTAGGGCGTAACGCCCGATACTGCTCTTCGACACCTCGTATCCCATGTCCTTCAGCTTCAGGCTGATGGAAAGATAGGTGTTTGAGGTATCGACCAGCATCACATCCACCTGCTGGCGGATATTCTCCGGCAGCTCATCCACTTTTCCGGAGATCCTGGTCTTCTTTCTCTGTTTTCCCATACTAGATGTCCACCCCCGGATCCTCGATGGTCGCCTCCACCAGGTCAATACCCTCCTTGGTCAGCTGTACCACCGCGTCGTTCCGGTAGGCTGTGTATGAGTTGATCTTCTTGTCTGTAAATCTGACATATCCGGCAGATACCAGATAGTCCAGCAGCTTGGAAATGTCCGGGGTGTAGATCCGCCCGTCGGACATCATTGCATTTGACAGGCTGCGGACAGAGGCGGAATAGTTGAATCCTCTTGCCAGGCTCCGCATAATGAACCCGCGGTTCGATTTATTCTGACTCACCTCTGTCCTCTCCAGATCGTCCATTGCTCTTCACCTCCATCGTGATGTTGTTCGCTATGAGGAGCCGGTCGATCTTCCGGTCGATGTCGCGGAAGTTGCCGTCCATCTTGTCCATTGCCCGGAAGTAGTCTTCCCGGAGCACGAACATGGTGGCAAAATCCCCTCTGATGTCTGCCAGTTCCCTGTCCACCCTCTTGATCTCGTTCCTGCTTTCCTCTTCTACTGCGTTTATACGTCTCTGTGTCTTTTCGTCGATCTCAGCCAGCTTCTTGTTCTGCTGTTCATTAGTTGCCTGGATGTTTGACAGGTAGCTCTTCAGGAACCAGACTATGATGGTCAATGCTCCTGAGATCACCACTGTCATCACATCGGAAAATGTGATTGTGTACCCCATATGAGTACCTTACGATTTTTTCTTGATCAGCCGGTCCGCAAGCTCTGCGACACGTTCCCACCCATCCATCGAGACAAGTGACACGATAAATGACGCGATAAACGACGCAAAGACCATGAACCAGTCAATCGGTACACTGTAATAGACTGCCATTGCCGCCATTGCCGCCGGACAGAGGATCATGCTCGTCACGATCACTGTGATCTGTGTCGGAACGCGCTTCTCCAGTCCCGGGATCTGTTTGAGTACCTGGGTCACTACGGACACCAGGAACGCCATAGCCCCCACAAGCACGATCAGCTTGCTCGCCAGGGCGTACAGGGCGTCAATATTTACGCTGTTGATTAACTCCATAATTGCTCCTTTCCGGCTCTTCCATCGACAAAAAAATAAGAGCATAGCTGTAAGCTATGCTCTTATCCTATACTCTTATGAAATAACCTTTTAGGGTAAATATTTAAGTGCTTTTTTGCTCATTTTCCATGTCAAAAATGCTCATCTGTCCGATCATTGGCTCGTCCTTCAGGATGTTGCGGATCTGTACGGTGGTGAGGTTGTACTTCTCCGCAAGCTCCTTCAGATTGTAACCATTGTATTCCTTTTTGACCCGCCGGTTCCTGGCCGGTGCCACGATGTTCTCCGGCTTCGGGAAGTACAGCTCGTCACCGCAGGCGTAGATTGACAGTTCCACGAAGGCATCCACCCCGATGATGTCCACGATCGGGCGGTAGCGGTCGGCAATGTCTTCTTCTTTCGTCTCGTTGACAAGCTCCCTCATCAGTCGGTCCATCTGTCACACCTTCTTTACATAATCCAGGCAGATCCATCCGATTCCGGACTTCAGGCGTCCCCATCCATTCTTTACTTCTACGATGGTATACTTCTTCTTTTCCCCGTCCTTCTCAGCAATGTGCCCGCTGGTGTCGTACTTCTTCGCTGGTCCCTTGCGGATCCACAGCCAGTCACAGGTCGTATTGATCAGGAACGGAACTTTCCATTCGCCTTCCGCCGCGGATGGCTTCGGTGTGGATCCGGAGCCTGAGGCGTTGTACCTGGTCAGATTCCATTTTTCGATGATGTTCACCAGTTTGGAGACGTACTTGGTGTCCGTCGCGTATCCGCCATCCTTGATGATCTGGGCTGCTTTCCTGTAGTCCTTCTCGCTTGCCAGCCCTGCGTATCTCTGTTTCTTGCCGTTGGCTGCGTTCAGAAGGTACGCGGAGTGATCGGCAATGGATTCCTCGATACAGCCGTAGCGGCGGAAGTCTGATTTCTTCATGTACTGGTTACCGTTTGCATCCTGTTCCGGTGACTCCTTGGTATACTTGCTGGAGCCGTCCCAGGTGGTTCCCGGCCAGGTGTTGCCGGAGAGGTTGGTCTTCATGCCGTGAAGGTTATTTCCTGCCTGCGCCAGGTCTGTCTGTCCGTAGCCACTTTCCAGGATACCCTGTGCCAGGGATACACAGGCCAGGATACCGCTGGTTTTCTCATCTGTGGTGTACAGCGGTCCGACCTTCTCAATCCATTCTTTCTCACTCAGTCCCTTCAGTGCGGATGCCTGCAAGCCTTTCGCGTTGTTGGTGTAGATGCACTTCATGTCCGGATCAAAGACACTGTATCCCGGTTTGGTCTTGCACACCGCCAGGGCTCCCGCTTTGGTTCCTGCGAAGAGCTGGCTCTTCTCATCGTCCTTGGTGAGGCGCACGCGGTAATACTGTTCCGCCTTCGGCTGTGTGGCTGTGCTCTTCACTCCCAGACCGTCCAGGATGCCCTGCGCGATCGCCTGGGCGAAGATTTCTTTGCGGGCTGTATAGAACTTCATATCATCCCCGTCGTCGATAAAGGCAGTCTCCAGGAGGAAATACTTGGCTCCCTGTCCCTGTGCCCTGTTCAGGTTCAGAAGCCCGGTGCTGGTATCCAGAAGCCACTCCCTGAAGCCCAGGGCCACCACCCTGTCGATGATCGCTCTTGCAACAGAACGCCCTGCATTGTTCGGGTGGATGTAGCCGCCCACGCCTGTGAATCTTCCATCCCCGTTCGGGTCTGCCTTGGCTTTCGCGTTGAAGTGGATCTCAACAGTCATGTCATAATCGGAGTAGGTCGGGACGTTGCCTCTCTTACTCTGAGCATAACAGTTTTTGTTCGTGTCGTACAGTGTTACGCTCATGCGGCTGCCGATCGCGGTCTTCACCAGCTTCGCCAGCTCCCTGGTGTAATTTGCTTCCTGTCCCCAGATGCTGCACGCTCCTGGGTCTCCCTCGCCGTGTCCGGCGATCAAAAATAACTTTTTCTTTGCTGCCATTTAGATCATCCTTTCTTTCCACCCATCCATGCCAGTGTCACGATCGTGACACATATGATCAGGATGTTTATTGTGCTTGGTTCTATCATGTCCTAGTCCTCCGTCTTATAGTCCAGCCCGACGGCCAGGGAGCTGTCTACTGTGATACACTTCTTCAGCTCCGTGATGGTGATGTCCAGCATATCGTCCGGCAGGTACTTCCGGATCAGCTCGCCTCTCTTGATCCGGTGGATGTAGTAGAGTTCTTCTTCCCAGGATTCCTCCGCCTTGAACACGGCGTTCAGGGTCTTCCTGTCTTTCTCGAACTCCCCGGTCAGTTTCTTCAGTAGAAGCTTCCGCTGTTTCTCATCCGGGATGATGTGCAGCTGGTCCATCATATCCTCCAGGGACATCTCGAAGGTGTAGTCCCCGGTTGCAACCGACTTCAGCATGGTCTCAAACCCAGCAGTCAGCTTGTACTTGGTTTCCGTGGTCTCTGACACGTTTTTCTTGTATACGCCTTCCGGAAGCCACTTCTGCAAGCGGTCCGGGTTGGTGAGATCCAGCTTCTGCTTGTCTGTGATGGAAGCACTGCCTCCGTCACCATAGAAGCGGATGTACTGCTGGTTGCGGTCGTCCATGATGCTCACGCCCCTGGCCTGAAGTTCCGCTTTGTACATATCAATGCTCCTGGCGGTCTGGAGGCGGAGCTTGTCCAGCTGTACCAGGGCATCCACCAGCTGTCCGCTGGTCTGTGTCTTCAGATCAATCTTCATTGCCTTCTCCTTTCTGCTCCTGTGCCTTTTCAAGGCAGGAGACACAGATCCCCTTTCCTTTCAGCTTCAGGACATCCTCATCCGTTCCGCAGAACGCGCACCGGATCTCCCTGGGACGCAGGATCAGCGCCCCATCTTTCTCCTCCAGTTCAATCACATCCTTGGGCTGGAGCCCCATGCTCCGGCGCATCTGCACCGGGATGTTGACTGCCCCGTGGGTAGACATTTTCTTCTGCACCATGTTTGTGCTCCTTTCTGCTGGCTACTCTTCCAGCGTCTCCTTCAGATACTCATACAGCTCGCCGGTGGTGTACCGGTCCCGCCCTTCTTCCTTGAGCTTCGCTGTGAACTCCTGCATCTTCATAGCTACTTGTAGCACCTTAGCCGCCCCGATTGCTTCCGGATGGACGTTGCCCTTATGGTCAACCCGTCCCATCACCCAGGAGACTGCCCTGGTAAGATAGATCCAGGAGTTTCCCTCTTCCGGCTCATTCCACTTGTTTTTGGTATTCTCTATGTAATCCTTGCGGTTCAGGCGTTTCTTGACCGGCGGGATCGCGCCTATCTCTCTCAGTTCCTTCCGGATCTGTTTCATCTCTTCTTTTTCCCGCTTGGTCATTGGCTTGTATTTCTTCTTTGCCATCGTCTCTCCTTCCTTTTGTCCTCAGAAATCTATTCATCCCACAGTTCCCTCTCCGCCTGGTCGTCCATCAGTTTCTGCATGGCTGCCAGATGGATGTCCAGCATGGCGTCCTTCACGTCGTCCAGGCTTCTGCCCTGTTTCAGTGCCATCTCACCTGCCAGGATCTGCATGATCCCGCAGGTGGTCGCCAGGTCTTCCAGGACGATCACTTCACCCTCGGCATCTATGCCGATCTTGCCGTTCTTTGCCCGGATCGTAACCCGAAAATCATTCACTGCTCGCCGCCTCCTGTCTCTCGATCATCTTCTTCAGTGCCTCGATCAGGTTGCTGCACTGTTCATAATTCAGCCACTCGACCCGTTCCACCTTGAACATCCGGCGGATAAACCCGGAGAGCCGCTTCGGGTTGTCGTCCCAGCCCAGCTCCTTGGTCAGCATGTAGATCTTGCGTCTCTGGTTGTCTGTGGCGTTTCCGGTCATGCCGACCGGTCTCTTCCTCTTTCCGGATGCCGACTCCTTCATCTGTCCCAGGACGTAAGCCACGCGCCTGCGTTCCGGTTCGGTCAGCTCCTTCAGGGAATCCTTGCCGGTCTGTGCCTGCACGACCAGGTGGAGTTCTTCGCTTCCCAGCTGAAGCTCCGGAGACTTTGCGATCCCCCACAGGGTCCGGATGGTCACTTTATGCTTCGGAATCCTCTTTCCTGCCATGTTATCTCCTTCCTGCGAACCGTCTTCTGCTTTCCTGTTCGGAAATGAAATCCGGAACGCTGATCTCGCCTGTGGTGGCGGCTCCTTCGTCAATGTGACTGGTGGCAAGCTGCACATGGCAGCCGCCGTCCTCCATCCTCGCCATTGTCTTGTAGAATGCTCTCACGATCGCTGACGCCTGCACGCCTGCGTTCTTTCCTCTGATGCTGATTGTAATATTCTCCATGATTTTTCCTCCCTATCTCAGTAAGTCTGACAGATCTGTTCCAAGGAATGAGTCGTCCAGATTTTCGCTGATCTCATACAAGAGATCCTCGTCGTCAATTCCGGCATTCTCTAGCTGTTCACAAAAGTCCGGAGTGTCGCATCTCATTCCAGTATCTGTTCTCTTCCATACCTTAGTTACCGTTCTCCCCATGAGAGTCAGACTCTCTCGACATTCGTTTTCAGTCGCTTCGATCGTATATGTCAATTTTCTCATTCTTCTGTCCCTCCTTACAGCATCATCATGCCGGATGCTTCCCTGACGATCTCCAGTGTCACCTTGGTCTCCCCTTTTTCCTTCAGAACGCGGAGCACGTTGTTCAGCGTTCTGTCCAGAAGACGGAAGCAGCTGTTTCTGGACTGGAATGCCCGGTTTGCCAGCTCCGCTGCTGCTTCCTTTGCGAGATCCCATCCTTCCAGATATCTTCCCAGCTCCGCTGCATCAAGTCCATGTAATTTGTAGTAGAAGTCCACCCGGTTGGCGAAACGTGCCAGCGCAGTCTTTAGATCCGTTTCAAGCTTCGGTTCCCCGGCGATCACCAGCCCCACCTCTGCCTGGTCAAAGATCCCGCGCAGGATCTCCATCTTGGCGGTGGTGTACTTGTTCATCAGCTTGTCCGCTTCATCGATGATCAGCAGGTATCCGCTGTTGACGTTCAAGAACTCCCTGATCCGGCTCACTCTCTTGTGGATGGTGCCTCCGGATGCCTTCGCCATGCCAAGGCATCCCTCGATCTCTTCTATCAGGTCCCGGCTTCCCATTGTGTCATCACACTCCAGGTACGCCACTCTCGGAAGCTTGGCGTATTTCTTCAGAGCATATGTCTTGCCGTATCCGGACTTCCCGACCACGATGCCCAGCCCCATGTTCTCCTGGCAGCTCTGGCACACTGCCATCACGTTCAGATAATCGCTGGATGCGAAGTATGCCACCTTCTCCGGGATGCTTTCTTCTGCCTCCTGCAGCTCTGCTTCTTCCTCTTCCATCTGCCCTTCTTCCGGCTCCCTGACTTCCTGAAGCCATCCTTCCAGTGCGGTCTCTATCGTAGCTGGATCGCTCTTATACTTTCCAGCCAGGTACTGGCTGACCATAGAACGGCTGCATCCGATCTGTAGTGCAAGCTCTGCCTTGTTACAGCGAAGCTCCTTCAATCTCCTGGTCACTCTCAACGCAAGCTCTGACGGCTGCTGATCTGTAACCACTCCGCCTCCTAAACTTCTCATTTCTGCCATATGTAACGCTCCTTTCTTGTTTCAATCCCTATTTTTGACATTTATGTTGATCAGTATCTCCCATCCCGTAACAGTTCCAGAAACAGGACGGGCGATAATACTGCCGCGGCCATGATGTACGTGGCCAGTACCGTGATCCAGATCACAGCCCAGATGACCTGAACGGTCCATCCCATGATTTTCTCCACATCACGCGCCCCCCATCTTCTGGAGCCTTTCCAGGGCTTTCTTTGCCTGTGAGTTCATGTACTCACACTCGTTTGGTTTCCTGAACTCCTTGTTTTTCCGGTAAGTTTCATCTGTCGGCATTGCCACCACTTTGCTCTTCTTACCGTCTTTTCCGATCGTCAGCTTCACACCGCCGACCACGCCCTTGTGGGCTGCATCCTCATCCCCGTCAAAGGGCCGGTTTGCTTCTTCCAGTTCTTCCCGGACAGCTCTCAGCTGCCGCCTCTGCATCTTCCTATGTTCCTGCAGTGTCTCGTCCGATACCTTGCCGAACTGGAGCAGCTCCTGGCACTGTGCCTGACAGATGAGTCCGCCCTTGTTATTGATACAGTAGATGCTGGTCACATCATACGGGTCCACCTTGATGTGGATCTTCTGGTTGATGTATGGAAGCAATTCATCATCCATGTAGTAGTACCCGAACCGTTTGATGCCGACATTGTTCACCAGTGCTTCCTCTGACTTCATGAGAGCCATGACTGCGAAGCTTCTCGGCGGTGCTGCCTTGATGTAGCGTTCTTCGTTCTCAAAGACCTCCAGTGGCTTCTTGAACTCTTCCCCAGCGTTCCTCAGTCCCCTGTGCGTCCTGTTGATGTACTTCTCCTTGTACTTCTTCCACTCCTCGTAAAACTCTTCCATGGTAAGGAGCTTTCCCTGCTCCGCCATCTTTTTGATCTCCTTCGGGACCTTGGCATCCGTTTTAGATCCCGTCAGCGTTCCGGTATAGCTCGCGAATTTCTTGGAGAACTTCTCGATCGCCGTACCGAAACTCCTCTCGATCTGTCCCTTTGTCCAGGGCTCATAAGGCATGGAGATGTGTTCATCCTCGATGCCCATATCGTGGTAGAACCCTCTGGTGGGCCGGTCAAACTCCATATCGAAGAACTCATCCTTTGCCGCCTGGTTGTGCCGGTCCTTACGATCAACACCCGTCATCTGTCTTGATGTGTAGTCCTTACCGTTATCTATGTACAGATAACGCGGTACCTGTCCTGGAAGATCCACATAGATCAGCTTGATCAGGCTCTCCTTCAGGATCTGGCTGTCCGCATCCTTACAGATAAGGTCTCCAAAGATCATGCGGCTCCTGGTATCGATCCAGCAGACCAGCTTCGGCCGGATTGGGAACTCCTTGCCGTTCTTCGCCTTGTACATCACCCACAGGTCAAATGTATGTTCGTCACCCTGAAGCATTTCAAGAACCTGCAGGCTCTTGGTATCCCTTGCCCGCTTGACCATGTTTTCATTCTTCCACTTCCGGATGCCCTTCTGCTGGTACTCAAATGCGCTCCTCAGGTTCTCATCATCCATCAGGTATGAGATATACCGGACCACTGTCTGATAGGAAGGAAGCTTCTTCCACCCCTTATTGACTGCGATCTCTTCCAGGACTTCGTACAGATCCTGTCTGGTCCTCCGGTTGACTGCAAAGTCCTCGTTGAACCAGATATTCTTGATCGCTTGCTTCATGTCTGCTGGTATAGACGGGAACAGTCCGCAGCTCTTCGGCTTCCGGCATAGTGCCAGCACCATCAGGTGATCGTAGCTGCAGCCGTCTTCCTTACTGAGCTTCGCTGCCCAGGCTTCTGCCTGCTGGTAGTCCTTGACCATCCGCCGGAACGTCCTGCCACTCTTTCCAAGATTCTCCTGGGCGAAATCTTCTGTGAATGTGGTCAGGTCTCTTCTATGCGACTCCGATTCCTTCAGGAACCTTCGGATCACATTTCCCAGCTCTGTGGCCTTGTAGTATTTCGTCTTGTACTGATGTTCAAACCATTCATAGTCTGCATTGACGTACCAGGGATCCTGTCCCTTTGTCTCCTCTTCCGGAAGATCTGCTGCCGTCTCTGCCATCTCTTTCAGCTTCTCACGCTCCTTCCACCTGTTCTGTCCCAGCTTTGACAGGCTGTTCACTGCCACCAGTGTCATCTCCTTGCCTCCGCTGTCTCTTGTCTCCGCTTTTGTATCATAAGAAGAAGTGTTTCTTCTTATCCTTTGTACTAACGTGTTATATTTTATCCCCTCAAGCTCTGCAGCTTCTTCCAGGGATACATATGCCAGTCCTGCCATCTATCTCCCTCCTACGCTGCAAATTTGGCTATATCAATATCCAGTATGGCACCGATCCGGCAGAGGTACTTGTCCCCAGTCCTGGTGCCCGTTATGATCTTCGTGATGTACTGCTTCGTCACACCAAGCTGCTCCGCCAGCTCCACCTGTGTCATGTCTTTGTCAATCAGCTTTTTCTTGATCTCTTTCCCGAGAGGGGTCAGCGTCATTCTTCCGCCCGCCATCTTCTCACTTCCTTTAATTTATATTTCTCCTGTGGTATACTTAATAAAAAATCAAAAGGAGGTTTCCTATGTATAAATTCAACCAACATATGTCGTCTTATGAGGTTCCGTTAAAGCAGGATCTCCCATGTTTGAAGTACGATGTTTCATGTTATTGTGAACTGTTGCTCTCTGTACTTCCGTGTTCACTCCCCGACTATCTGAGTACATTCGAAAAATGTCTGCATCGTCTCGCCAGGCAAAAGAAGTCTTTAAAGCCTACTTCGTTCCCGACTGAATATCGGGTTTATATCATTGATTACCGCCTGAACATTCTCTTTGCTTCTCTTGATCCGGATGGAAGGATTGCAACAAGCTTTTCAAAGTACCCGTGCAATTCGAAAACCATGGAGGATTATTACTATGGAGACGGGGAATTTATTGGAGGCAGTATGCTCCCCGGCGACCCCTATGACAACACTTCCATGATTAACTTCTCATCGAAATATGGTTTTCTTCCGGTCGAAGAGTTATCCATGGCTTCTGCTCTGGTCTTCGTAGGAGACCATATAGACGAACGCCGCTGTCTGTCTCAGTTTCAAACTCAGGTCCTGATGCAACGCTATCGTTCCAAAAACTTTGTTGACTGGAAAGAAATCGTCAAGCAGGTCAGTAATGACTTCAGGTGGTTGAAGTAGTCTTTTTGCACTTTGTCCAGGCCTTGTATGGATCTCGGTCTTTGCAAGGCTTGTAATTAGGTAAATATGCTTTTTTGCTACCCGCTTTTTTGTTGTTTTTATTTCTCTTTTTCATTCTTTACCGCCTTTCTCACCGCATCTGTCCTGTCCATATAGATGCGGTTCTGTGTTGCCTTCTCGGCTTTCCTGACAGCGCCCAGAAGCTGCTCCAGCGACTTCAGCGCCCTTGCATTTTCTTCTCTCCATTTGCAAACCGGTTCGAGTTCAGCGACAGTATCCTTTGCTTTTCTTCGTTCCTGGCGGACTCTCTTCAGTTCCCTGGATATTCGCGCCATATCGTGGTAGGTATCATCGTGTAGTTCCAACCTGTGAAGCAGATCCTGTGTTTCGTTATCCGCGTCGGACTGTCTACTCCTTGCTACCTCATACTCCATCGTTGACTCTCTCATGAAGTCCAGGAAGCAGGATATGTATTCACTCTTTTTCAACGCTGTTCCCTCCTACTCTCTGGCCAGCTTCCGAAGCTTCGGCTTCCCGCCGATCTTCTTCAGCGATGTTCTGCTGACTACTTCCAGGAACTCCTGTGTGTTCTTCACCACCAGCCAGTTCTCCGGTGTAAGTCCATGAGATCTCATCAGCTTCTTCTGCTGAAGCGTTGGTCTTTTTCCATTTTTCATACTTCACCTTCTTTCTTCTGCTTTCCGGAAATGATTTCCGTGTTTAATATGTAAGATTAGCTGTACCTCTGTCAAAAATTCTAATTGCTCCACCTTTAGATCGGTGTTAAGTTGCAGCGATCACTGCGGTTCCGGTTGAGAAAACCGGTGTACCTAAGAACTCTGGCACTTGTGATTTGACTGTATTTCTGATATTATGCTTGGGTGATTAGTAATCCCTTGCAAGGAATAGTATATCTGCTTTTAAGCAGAATGTCAATATATTTCTGCCTTTCAGCAAATTATTATTTCCAATAAGCAGAAAGAGAGGTTTGCATGGATATTAGTATGACCAGTATAGGTGAACGAATTAAAAACAGACGACTTGAATTAGGTTTAACTCAAACAGATATTTACCAGGCGTGTGGCATTTCATCAGGTGCTTTGAGCAAGATAGAAAACGGAAATAGAACCCCTTCTGTCCTATCATTCTACGAATTAAGCAAAGTCTTAAAGTGCTCTATGGACTGGCTGACAACTGGTTTTTCTTCCAATGAGCAGATATCTGAAATCTGCCAAAAAGAAGAAGAGCTTCTGGAAGGTTTCCGGAAGCTTGGAGAAGAAGATCAGTATGAGATTATGGAAATACTTGCGATGAAACTCCGCAAGGTAAAAAGGGACGGTCGAAAAATGGAAAAATTATGCAATTTGACTGGCGAAGACGATGACACAATGATAGGTTAATTTTGTTCTTTTTGGGGTTACTTGTTGCCCTGTATTTACTTATTTTTTGTCACATTGCTTTATTGTGGAAAACTATGTGAAAAGCCGCAGAAAACCGCATAAATACGCCAATGTGACAACTTTGTTTTACTGTCTCGTTTTGTCACATTGATAGTGATCAGCTTTTCTGGCTCCGAAGCCAGGTTTTTAATGTGCCCGTAACGCTTCTGTAACGCTTGAAAAAGCACTGCAACGCTTGTATTTACTGGTTTTTTCCAATTTTGACGCAACAAAAAAGTGACGATATAACGCTGTATTATAACGCCACGATTATTTACACATCCTCTTCCGGATGATAGAATAACAATGTAACGATGTTTCATTTTTGTTTCAATCAAAAAACCGCTGAAAACGTTGATTTTTCGGCGGTTTTCCCCTTTTTATAGCCGGGCGCGGCTGAATTGACTATACAATTCTTCATATTCTCAATATTGCTGTCAAGCTTCGGACGTTCGCGTTCGATAAAATCGCGTTTTCCCTTGATTTATCGGGGTTTCCCGTCATTTCCCATGTTGTCACACATATTCCTAGTTTAACTCATACTTTTGACATTTATTCTGGTAGTCCACATCTGGAATATTTTCACAGACCACTGCTTAAATTTTTGTTAAAGCGATACCCAACTCCCCATACTGTTTGTATGTAAATCGGTTTACTTGGGTTATCTTCTATTTTCTCACGTAGATTACGGATATGGCTCATGACGATGTTATAATCGCCGGAATAGGATTCCTTCCAGACAATATCATAAATCTGCTCCTTGCTAAACACTCTACCTAGATTGTTGGCTAACAGATAGAGGATTTCAAATTCTGTAAATGTCAAATCTATTTCCTGTTTCTGCTTTCTTACCAAACGATTTATATTATCTATTTCTAATCCATTAAAACTCAAATTTGTTTTTGCATTTTCAATTACTTGAAATGCTCTTGCTCCCGTATTGACACAGGATATTATATGATTCAGGATTTCTTCCTCACTATCTTCAAATGTCAGTATTAACATTTTCCCATGTAATCACCTACTTTATTTTTTATGCATAAACTTTTAACTAAAACAAATCTGCCGTACTGTGACATTTTTCTTTTACCATCACACAGCTAAAGATTATTCAATATTCAATTCAATGTTTCCAGTAAAGTCCTCACACGCAATGCCGATATAATTTCCACCATCAGGAAGTGTAATTGTGTCACTATAAGTTCCGGTTGCTTCAATCAACGTGACTGCTTCATCAGATCCAGAAATCCAAAATACTTTTGCAGTACCTTCCGTAATCTCCAAGGTGCAATCAATGGACAGCTCCTTACCGGCTTCTCTCTTTATGGAAGTTCCTCCGAACAAATACTCTGTACCTGAAAAGTTCGCATAATCAGCCGTATAAGTCCCTGTATAATCATCAATTCCTTTTTCTTTTTCCCCTTGCAGTGACGATTTCCCTGTCAGTTCTATGGAGCCCGCAGACTGAACAATGTTATTGTAATGATCGAGAATTTCATCTTTTGAACAGCCAGCAAGCATAAAACTTCCCACAAGGACGAATGTTAATGCTAAAACTATTTTCTTCATAAAATCATCACCAGCCTTTCTTTGGAGCTACCTTTTTGGCCTTTTTCTTTGTTTGGGTTGCTTCTCGCTCTTTCATGCACAAAATCAAGATGGCAGAAATAACGACAGCAAGCACAAGACTGCAAGAACAGGTTCCGATATTCCAGTTGACTGCGGTATCATAGCTACGGTAGCCTACCATTCCAAGACTTGCGGTAATCGGATAAAGGTTTGCTAATGTCATATTTCCTGCGGCAAACATCCCTCCATATCCATAGACAAAAGCAATGATTACACCGACTAAAAAGCTGCCTGCCCTCCGACAAGTAAGAGCGATAATCGGCAGAACCGCAAGATATAAAAAGAAATTAACCGCAGTAATCTGCAAGGCTGCTTTTAGAGCTAAGGAAATCTCAAAGTCGGGAAATCCCACAATCATTTCTGCTATGATTGTAAACAGACTGCATATCAGCCCGAAAATAATAGACAATACGCCGCACACAATCAATTTTCCGGTCAACAGTTTCTTAAAAGAGATCGGCACAGTCAGAATATTTTTCAATGTGTCATCCGTCTGCTCACGAGAAATCATATATCCAGCAATTAGGCTGATACACATCGGAAAAATCATGGACATATTGTTTTTGATGACCTGTTCTGTAAGATAGGCGAAATCCCAAACGGAACCATCATTCGCCATAGAGGTAAACAAGGTCAGCAGGACGGATAGGAGCATGAGTGCAACGCCCGCCCAAAGGATATGATACCTTTTCAATTTATAAAATTCTGTTTTTACAATGCGAACCATGTTTATTCCCCCCTCTGCTTATATAATCTGTCAATCAGTAAGAACGAAACGAATGCCATGATCCCAAGAATGAATACAACTTGAAATGTTGAGGGAATTAGCCCTGTCATTTGCTCCAAGTCCATTTTTATTCCATGAGCCGCCATATCTCCCGCACTCCAAAATGTAGTCAGTGGCGTGGGCAGAAGCCATAACATGGTTTTAGGCAGTGTGTCAAACAATGCCGTAGCACTCATGTTCAGAACGCTGTAAAAGACACACAGCAAAATGGAAAAAACATAGGTCTTACTGAAAAAGACAACAAGGACAATCAACGGGAGTGTTCCTGCCGTAATGAAGATCCCCGTTTCAACCGCCAAAAACAGCTTATAACCAATTCCATAAACTTCTAATGTTCCAATTCCGCAAAGAATTGTTGCAATGGTAGAAGCCACGCAAAAAACAATTCCAAAGATAAAAAGGACAATAATCTTTGCAAGTACCATTTGCGTGCTGGTTACGGGAATTGTACGCAGATTTTTGAATGTATCGTTGTCGCGTTCCATAAAAAACAGAATAGCGGCAATCACTCCGATAATGCAGGGCAGTAAAAACTGGATACCATATCCCAACACCATGTTAAATAGTCCATCGAAAGCATCTGCCCGATCCGTATATCGCTCCATCATAGAGGGCGTTGTCATCAGATAAGTCAGCGGGATTGGAAACAGGAACGCAGCCAGAATAATCAGCGGAATAAATTTCTTCCGTTTCAATTTCAAAAATTCGCATTTGATTAGTTTAAGCAATTCCTTCGCCCCCTGTCACACGCTTGAAGTAATCTTCAAGACTTTCTTCACAGGTATGTGCTTCTGATACCTCCAATCCGTTTTCTACAAAAGCAGTTACAATTTTCCCCACAGGCAGATCAAGGTTGTGCAGGCGCAGATTGTGGT
>ERZ772805.610-NODE-610-length-39031-cov-9.039306_pt1 | contig 39031 bp, 36 predicted proteins | sample MGYA00511344_ERZ772805 | MGnify/ENA primary metagenome ERZ772805 (study PRJEB29015, sample SAMEA2737730) | human gut metagenome | biome: human gut; feature: human-associated habitat; material: faeces | place: China | collected 2012 ...
CGTCTACCCTAACGACTGCCTTCGCGGGTACTTGCGCTATTCGCCTTTACGAATTTGGAACTCCTTTCAATAATATGTGGCAGAACTAGTACAATTGTAATCATACTAAATTATATTATACTAAATCGATGTAATGAATGTAAAGAATCTAGACCTTATGAAAGCATTAAACACGAGATATAACGCTTATTTTCATAGGGGTACATAAAGCCAAACGATTTCATAAATCACTCATACACCATCATTATACTACTTGTTATAAAGATTTTATACAATCATATTTTTCAAAACTTACATGATGCATATTTATTGTCTAACAGGAGAGATTACAATGAATACACAAAATAATAAAACACATAAAAAGACAACATCTCTAAACCATAAACACTCATATAGAAAATTACGCCGTTGGGTACTTCCTGCCGTATTAGGTGCCGCCCTTTCTACATTGGCATTCCTTCCAACCTTTGCAGAAGACATACCAAGTGCACCACCAGCTGGAAATCCACCTATGAGTGCACCTAATGGGCCAGTTCCAAAAGCTGAAGCTAATCCTAATACTTTCACAGGTACTACGGTAGTAACCGAAAATAAAGCCATTGCGCATGAATTGATATCTAATACAACATCAGATCAGAATGCGTTCATCGGCAAAGATAAAGCAGTCGTAACCATCGAAAACAGCGTATTCGATAAAACAGGCAATACGACAAGCGATGACAATAGTAATTTCCGTGGTCAAAACGCAGTAATACTCGGTACCGACGGTAGTCAAATCAACATCAAAGGCAGCAATATTACATCCAATTCCAATGGCTCGAATGCAGTATTTGCCACTGGTGAAGGTTCTGTCATCAATGTAGAAAATACTAACATTCACACAAAGAGCGATTCCTCCCGCGGTTTAGATGCCACTTATAAAGGCACTGTAAACGGCAAAAATCTTACTATTACAACCGAAGGTGCTCACTCTGCTACATTAGCTACAGACCGTGGCGAAGGTACCATTACAGCAGAGGCTGCCAAATTAATGACCTCTGGTGAAGGTAGTCCTATCATTTACTCCACGGGGAACATCACAGCAGACTACATTACGGGTGAGGCTAAAAACAGCGAAATCGGTGTCGTAGAAGGTAAAAACTCTATTACCCTTACAAACTCTAATGTAACAGGGAACAAAGATAACGGATTCATGCTCTACCAAAGCTTCTCTGGCGATGCCGAAAGCGGTATTGCACGCCTTAAAGCTGAAAATAATACGCTCACATCTCACGCTACAGGCGCGTTCATCTATGTAAATAACACTACTGCAGAGGTGGACCTTACTAGTAACGCCATTTCCACACCAACCACCACTACCTTAGTGAAAGCAGCGGCAGACAGCCGTTGGGGAAAAACTGGTGAAAACGGTGGTCACCTTACACTTCGCGCCTCCAACCAAGCCTTAAACGGCAATATTGTAGCCGATGCAATTAGCACCATTGCACTAGACATGACAAATGGATCTAGTTTAGTTGGAGCTATCAACACAGGCAACACAGCTAAAGAAATCACAGTAAAACTCAGCAAAGATTCCACTTGGACACTTACAGGCGATAGCTATGTAAAATCTTTAACTAACGAAGACACAACTGGTGAAAACATTCACTTGAATGGATATAAACTCGTTGTAGCTGATAAATAATGACAAAAGCACTACTCTGAATAATTACAATTCAAAGTAGTGCTTTTTTATCAAAATTATATAGCTATTCAGCCAAACCTTGTTCTCTACCGATAATATCGGCAATTTCTTGACATAAGGATTGTAATGCTTCTTGGTCTGGACCTTCAGCCATAACGCGGATGAGTGGTTCTGTACCAGATGCACGTACCAGTACGCGACCTTCGTCACCAAGTTCACCTTCAGCTGTTACAATAGCAGCCTTAATAATATCGTTTTCTTCCCAACCAGTCTTTGTAGCAACGCGTACGTTTATAAGAACTTGTGGGTATTTTGTCATGATGCCAGCCAATTCAGAAAGTGGTTCGCCTTTTTCTTTTACAAGAGCCGCCACTTGAACAGCAGTCAACATACCATCACCAGTTGTGTTATGATCGAGGAAAATGACGTGACCAGATTGTTCACCGCCAATGGAAAGGTCGTGTTCACGCATATATTCCAATACATAGCGGTCACCAACAGCAGTAGAAACGGTTTTCATACCAAGTTCTTCAGCTGCTTTGTGGAAGCCAATATTACTCATAACGGTACCAACTACGGTATCGCCTTTGAGCTTACCTTCTTCTTTCAATTTAAGAGCGCATAATAGCATGATTTGGTCGCCATCGAGGACTTGACCTTTTTCGTCTACTAACAAGCAACGGTCTGCATCACCATCATTGGCAATGCCTAAATCAGCATGGTGTTGTTGAACGGCTACTTGCAAGCCTTCGATATGGGTAGAACCGCAATGATGATTGATGTTCAAACCATCTGGATTGACATTGATATTGATAACCTTTGCACCAAGACCAGACAAAATTTCAGGACCTACGCTAGAAGCGGCACCATTCGCGCCATCATAGACAATCGTTAAACCTTCAAGGGATGTATCGATTGTATGACGAACAAAGTGAGCATAGTGATGTGCAAGATTTGCATTATACTCTACACGACCAATGCCAGCACCTGTAGGACGAGGTAATTCGTTATCTGCACTTTGACGTACATATACTTCTAATTGATCTTCTACTTCATCTGGTAATTTAAAACCACTACCATCAAAGAATTTAATACCATTATCTGGGAATGGGTTATGAGATGCAGAAATAACAGCGCCCGCATCAAAACCTTGTTGCTTTACAAGGTATGCTACAGCAGGTGTAGGAATGACTCCCGCCATAACTACATTACCGCCTACAGAACAGATGCCAGATGCCAACGCGCATTCCAACATGGAACCAGAGATACGCGTATCTCTACCAATTAAAAATGTAGGATGTTCTTTTTCTTTACCAAAATGTGTTGCCGCTGCACGCCCCAAATGGTATGCCAATTCAGGTGTTAAAAATTCATTAACAACGCCACGTACACCATCAGTACCAAATAATCGAGCCATATTCTCCTCCGTCTACAAACGAATGTATTTCAATCTATGTTGTGTGTATTATATCACATGAGTTTGTACAATTTATAAAATCCAAGTTGGGCTTTCACCATAGCACGTAAATGTATAAATCTATTTGTGAAAGTATCATTCATTAGGTTTTGCATACATGCTCATGCATGCAATCGCCGTTTCTGCACCATCCAAGGCGGCACTCATGATGCCACCCGCATAGCCTGCACCTTCCCCCATCGGGTAAAAGCCACCGACTGTAGTGGATACGCGATTTTCATCACGTCCCATACGAAGTGGAGAAGATGTGCGCGTTTCAACGCCGGTCATACAGATTTCAGGGTTATCAAAGCCTTTGATACGGCGTCCCCAATACGGTAAGGCCCGTTCTAAAACAGACGATACATAATCAGGTAAACACTGGTGTAAATCGCAATCTACGATATGAGGTTCATAACTATGTATACTGCTTTCAACAGACGGCGCATCAGCCTGGCCTAAAAAAGAACCTACCGTTTGAGCCGGTGCATTAAAGTTCGAACCACCCAATTTATAAGCCTTGCGTTCCCATTCTCGTTGAAATGCTACGCCATCTAAAGGATTGGTACCAAAATCATCAGGGCCTACGTTTACGACAATAGCACTATTGGCAACGCCACTGTCACGGGCATACAAGCTCATACCATTGGTTACAACACCGCCCGGTTCGGACGCAGATGCGACCACTTGCCCACCAGGACACATACAGAAGCTATAGGCCGTACGCCCCGATTCTTTATCATGATATACCAAGGAATACTCAGCAGCCCCTAAACCTAGGCTCTTTGGATCCACACCGTACTGAGATTGATTGATGACATCTTGAGGATGTTCAATGCGAACACCGATAGCAAATGGTTTAGCCACCATATCGACACCGCGTTTAAATAACATTTCATACGTATCTCGTGCACTATGACCTACACCAGATAAAACTAGAGTCGTATCAATACGTTCCGCACCATTCACCTCGATACCGACCACACGGTCCTGGTCAACGAATACATCGGTTACCTTAGCTCCAAAGCGGACTTCGCCGCCCCATTCGATAATGCGCTCACGCATGGCTTTTACCATATGACGCAATTTATCTGTTCCTACGTGAGGTTTATGCTTGTATAAGATTTCTTCCGGTGCCCCAAATTCTACAAAGTATTTTGAAATTTCATGCAACCGCGGATGTGTGACGCGCGTAGTCAATTTACCATCAGAAAATGTACCGGCCCCACCTTCACCGAATTGAACATTCGATTCAGGTTTAAAGGTTCCCGTTTTCCAAAATGTTTCTACATCCTTCGCACGAGTATCTACATCCTGTCCCCGTTCTAACACGATAGGGCGATATCCTTCACGGGCTAAGTAAAAGGCCGCCATCATACCTGCGGGACCAAAGCCCATCACAACAGGTCTATGTGCTAAAGGTCTGTCGCCAATTGCAATCGGTTCTGGATCCTCAGGTGTAAATAAGGTAACATCCTTTTGCTTACCTAGTTTCTTAATGATTTTTTCTTCATGTTGAGCCTCTACAAAAAGGGTGTACACAAATACAATATTAGGTTTCTTACGAGCATCGACGGCACGTCTCACCACATGAATTTTCTGTATATGCCCCTTTAGTTGAGGATATTTCTTTTCTACTATTTCCTCAATCGTAGCCTTTACGGTAACGGCTATGCGAAGATTTATTATTCTTATCATATCTATGCTTTTCTTTGTATATCCACTGTTACATGAACCGTAGTCATCTTACTAGTAAGGCCATCAGGAATTACTATATTATAGGTACCATCAATAGATGCCGTAGCATTACTTATATCAATAGATTCCGTCTTAAGTTCCGAAACAGAATCCACCATTTCTTCACGGCCTGTAATTGTTACTTGTACAGGCTTAACCGTAATACCTTTGACTTCATAACCATCCGCTACTTGACCTACGGTTATTGCCGAAATAGGTACGGCTTTATCTTTTCTAAGTAAATTTAATTCATACTGTGCTTGGCCTTGTGTTGGGCTAATATTTACATCGAGCACATTGCCCGCATTATCCCAAGCTTCCAAATCAGCAACAGCGCTAAAGTTTTTAGTTTGACCAGCCACATTAACCTTCATGACAACCCGTGTGGCAGCCATTACTTGTTGTTTACGACCGGATACAGTGACTTCCTTCGGAATCACAGTAACTGATTTCATGGCCACATTATCCGGAATTTGTCCGATTGGCACAATTTCAACAGGTAATTTCTTCGATGCATATTCATCAACATTAATCGTTACCGTATCAGGTTTGATTTCAACTATGTTCATCCCCGATGGAGGATTGAAATGGATAGTCACATTATTTTGACCCGTTGAAACTCCTGATGCATCTATATAGGCCTTAAGGTTATCAGACTTTAAGTTAATAATCGTATCGCGAGGCCCACTAAGCGTAACGCGTACATATTGAGGTGCATCCTCTATGATGTAATTAGCTGCCAAATTTTGCACCTGTACAGGCACCGTATAGGAAACCTCCATCACAGGATTTTGGTCGCGCATAATAAAAAACCACATGACGATGGCTGCCAACAATGAAAGTATTTTTGCAGGCCAGTTGCGTTTCAAATGAATCATCATTTCTTGCCACCCCATTTCCACATACTCGTAATATTTTGACGAGGTCTTTCCATAAATGTACGAAGAGCCTCTTTAATTTGGTCTTCTGGCAAGTGACGATAAATATGTCCGCCATAGGTATAAGAAATGACACCCGTTTCTTCGCTGACAACAACGACAACCGCATCTGTTTGTTCAGACAGACCGATAGCCGCGCGATGACGTGTACCAAGTTCGGTACTCAATGTGCGGTCCTCGGTAAGCGGCAATAAACAACCTGCAGCCTGAATGCGACCATTGCGGATAATCATAGCCCCATCATGAAGAGGTGTACTAGGAACGAAAATGTTTTTAATCAATTCCCGACTGAGTACAGCATCAACAATAATGCCTGTATCAATAAAGTCGTTTAAGCCTACCTCGCGTTCAAATACGATGAGGGCCCCTGTATGTTCACGAGACATAACGCGTGCAGCAGCCATCACTTCATTGATAGCCATGTCCATTTCTTCTTCGTTTACATTCTGTGCTTTACTAAAAATACGGCCACGCCCAAGTTGCTCTAGGGCACGACGTAATTCCGGTTGGAACACGACAGGTAACGCAAAGAGGATAACGGTCATCCCTTGTTGGAGAATCCAGTTAATAACATACAGATTCATTACATGGCTTAAAACATTCAAAATAGCCAAAAATAATAACCCTTTCAACAAGGCTACAGCGCGTGTATCCTTTAAGAGTTTATACATATAATAAATACCGATAGCAACCGTCAAGATATCGATGAGATCAAGGATTCTAAAGGTATGTATGAGGGCTTCAAAATGCATATGTGCAACTCCTTATACAAAATAATAAGGTACAGCCATTACATTAGCTGTACCTTATATTTTATCGCATTTTATGAGCACTGTAAATTTAAAACAGGGTTATACATTTTGCGTTTTAATCCACACATCCATGCAACCGCCACAGACCATGCCTTCTTTTACGGCTACATCATCATTTAATTTTACTTCAATACGTCGATGCTGCTCCTTTTTCTTCATAGAATCAATAGCGCTGAGGCGTATTTCATTTTCTGCGCGACCACCGCCAATAGTGCCAAAAATAGACCCATCAGGGAATACAACCATCGAGGTACCTGCTTTACGAGGCGTAGAACCAGCCGTATGAAGAATTGTTGCCACTGCTAGTGTTTCATCTGCGCGTTGACTCAAATATTCTACAAACTCACGATTCATGACTTACAACTCTCTTTCTGCGTAAAAACTGACCTTGTTTACCTCGTACAACAGCAAGGTACTCACTGACGATAGATAAAGCAATTTCCTCTGGTGTTTGAGCACCTAAATCTAGGCCAATAGGAGCATAGATCATATCGAGTTCCTCTTGCGTCCAACCTTTGGCTTTCAAATTTTCTAATGCATAATGAATGCGTTGTTGACTACCCATAACCCCCATATAAGTAGGCAATTGATCTCTCAATTGTTCAAGGCACGTATTATCGAATTCATGGGCTCTCGTAACGATAATAAATCCATTATATTCATCAAGAGGTAACTTATCTCTAAAATCATCCAAAGGCAAACATTTTCTTGTTACACGCTCATCAAAGAATTCAGGCACCACATATTCAGGTCGATCATCGACAACCGTAGCACGACATCCGATAAATAATAATAAATCCGTAATGGCACGGCTTACATGGCCTGCCCCAAGGACAAGTACAGATGGATCCTTTTCAACAGGTTCGACAAAGCATTCAGTACTACCAAATACACATAAAGCATTCGGCTTAACTCTATTTAGTGTAAAACCTTCTATAGCGTCACCATATAATATATCCCCATCCTGATTATAGATAGTTCTATCCCCTTGACGAGGCCCCGATAGGATGGTCACCAAAAATGTTGGCTCCGTCACCTGTAATCGGTCTTTCATAATATCATAAATGCTTTCCATCTTTATTCCTTTCATAGTCCCATGCAGTAACGGCCTCTAAAACACCGCCACCAACAGCGAGGGATTTGTCAGAAATACTATAACAATGCGATTCCTCACAGCGAGCATCCACATCAGCTAATTTAAAATGATCAGAAACGATGAGTCCCGTTTTTAAAATGCCCCGTAACGTACCGGTAATCTTAGCTCGCACCGGTTCTTCATCAACATAACCAATCACTTCGTTAGCTTGCACCTCGTCACCAATATGACGTTTAGCTGTAAATACCCCTGCCTTTGGCGAATGAATCACCCGTTCATGGGTATAACCACCCACATTGCCAGGAATACCCGTATTCGGTTCCGCTTCACCATCATAAATGCAGCGTCCTAAATTATGGCCACGCATAGTTTCGATGACTACATTCACATCGCGGCCAGCGCTAAATCCAGGACCTACACCAATAACAAAGGGCGCATCTAATCTTGTAGTTCCTACATTCTTTTTAGCCAAAATGGCATCTACAACAACATCCGGATGCAGTTGATCTAATAACTCTTCATAGGGCGATGTTACAACAGGAATCACACCTTGTGATAAAGTATCTTGAACTTCATCAATACACACATGACGTGCAACCAACCGTTCAAGAATCATTTCACCGCAGTGAACAGCATTACCATAACTCACCTCTCTGCGAATCATAGTAGGTATAGCAATTTCATTAACTACTACAGGGTACCCTGCACGTCTCAATCTATAAATTGCACCGGAAGCGATATCGCCGCCTCCGCGCACAAGTATTAAAGGCTTCATACACCCTCACTTTCACGATGTTGCAAATCGTTATAATCCTCTGGCGTATCTATATCAAATCCCCATTCAGGAATAATACTTACATATTCTACAAAATTATGCCCCACACCACGAATGATCGTTCGTCCACCTTGGTCACCCTCGATGTGTTGCAAGTCCTCAAACCAATGGGCACCAAACAAAACTGGATTACCAGGGTGTTGAGTCCTTCCATATTTAGGTACTACGATTGTTCTATTTGTTTCATCCCTATGCTGTTGAAAGCTAGTAATGAGTTGTTCAACAACCATTGGTTTCAGTAACGGTTGATCAGACACAGAGCAAATAATACCATCTAAAGCTCGTGTGCCAAATTCATTCATCAAGTATTTCACGCCTAATGCGATGGATGTGCCTTGACCTAAATCAGAACATTCGTTATGAATAATGGAAAATTCATAACTGCTAGCAATATGGTCAATATCATGGTCCCCACCTGTAACGGCAACCATTGGGTAGGTTTTTAAATTCCATGAAGGATTAGTTCGTTGCCATCCAATTTGTAATGCATGACATACCGCGTCAAGAATCGTCTTTCCGCGCCACGGAAGTAATTGCTTATTTGTTCCCATTCGTCGAGACTGACCTGCTGCTAACAGGACAATGCCAATACGAGGTGTTTCTCGTGAAAGGGCGCCCCCTAAGGGAGCGCTTTCACCTGTCTTATATTCCATTTTGCTACCTAGCGACATTGAATAATACGACGAATTTCACAACTAGCCTTATACCCATCAGCCAACACAATGGCCGTGATATCACTATCTACCACATGACTTATGAAATCATCAATAATACGATGTTGTACCGTGTCATAACCCGTGCAGAACAAGATTTTCTTGCCCTTACTATATTGGAATAGCCCTTGTTTATGAAGCACGATTTGAGCAAGCATATGAGGTGTTACAATGGCACCTTCTTCGCGATGTACAATGGATTGAACTAATTCTAAATTATGTACATGATCTTCATCAAGGGATGCACCCAACATTTGAAGGTTCACCACCCCTATAGTCGTCTTTGTTTGACTTGGGATAACAGGTTCCGTCTGCTTCGGTGCCTTAAGCCATTTCTCTTTGGCTCCATCCGCTTCAACAACAATTTGCCAGTTTGGATGTAACGCACTAAGGCCATCTATGCTTTCACAATCTACAGCATCAACCTTAGTTCGTGTAATACCATTAAACCAGGCGCCACAATAACCTTGTTGAATACGTTTTGTACAATATTCATCAACATCGTTGATATCCTTTGTATAAATAGGTTCATATTGAGCCACTTGTGATTCATACAACTGTGTTGTAGTCGTCACTACGATAGGTTGTCCTTGCAACCGACCATACTCGACTAGCTTAGATAAGACCGTTGTTTTGCCGCCAGCCCCAACCAATGCGACAATGCCAGGTTGGATAAGACGATTCCAGTACTGCGTTTGTGATGTCATAGCACGAGGCCCCCTTTAGGAATGTAGAAATAGTTATACTTTATATTTCTCGTCCATCCCTATAAATACCTTCTCTGGTGTCATAGGTAATGTACGAATATCCGCTCCAACTGCATTTTTTACAGCATGCTGTATTGCGGGACAAGCCGTATTAATAACAATTTCACCGATGGATTTAACACCATATGCACCACTTTCCTCATATGATTCAACAAAGGCTGTATGTATTTCACCAATATCTTGACGTGTAGGAATTTTATAGGTCATAAAATTATTAGTTTCTAAACGACCATTACTAGAGTATCTGACATCTTCATACAAAGCCATACCAATAGCTTGTACTGCGCCACCTTCAACCTGTACACGCGCTAGTTTAGGATTCACAACGGTACCACAGTCTACACAATTATACATATGTAACGGTATAATTTGTCCCGTTTGTTTATCTACCTTAACTTCAGCAATAGAAGCCATGAATGGTGGTGGTGATGTATGACTACCCCATGTTGCAAAACCCGTTAATTGTTCGGATGTAGTTCCTACTAATAGCTTAGGCGCTAATTCTTGAACGGACATTTTCTTTGTACCGTCCTTAGTCACACCTACTAAGCCGTCAAAATCAATATCTTCTGGTGTAACATCCATAAATTGTGCTAATTTATGGATTATCTTTTCTCTCAATTCTTCAGCCGCCATCTTCGCCGCGGTCCCCGTTACATAGGTCGTGCTCGATGCGTATGAACCTGGATCGAATGGTACGATATCCGTATCAGATTCGATAACCGTCATAGATTCCATAGGGCAACCAAGGGCTTCACAAGCCATTTGTGTAAGAATTGTATTCCCCCCCATACCCATATCGGAAGAGCCCGTATACAATGTATAGTTACCATCATCGCCAAGGCGAATTTCTACAGATGCTACGTCGATATTAGCAACACCGGACCCTTGTAAGGCAAGAGCCATACCTAAACCACCGCGATAGCGCTCATCAATGTCCCAACTATGAGGACGCTCATCCCAACGAGCCATTTCCTTAACCTTATTTACGGTTTCTTGGAATAGGCCAGAATCCATAATTTCATCAGGATCATATACTAAGCTGCGTTCACCAGCAGCAATCAAATTCTTTTGACGAAGTTCAGCTGGGTCGATTTCCATTTCGTCCGCCAAACGGTTTACTGCACATTCTAAAGGCCACAAAGCTTCTGTAGCACCATAGCCACGAAAGGCACCGCCCGGCGTATGATTCATGTAAACCCCTTCCGTGCCGTAATGCACCGCTTTTGCCTTGTTATACAATGGCACGGATTTATGTTCCCCTGCTGTAGTCGTAGTAAAGCAGTGGGTTGCATGAGCACCTGCATCGGTAATGGAGTCCATGTCAATAACTTGGATAATGCCATCCTTTGTAGCACCTACGCGAATATACCATTCACGAGCATGACGTGTAGTAGAACAAGTTTGTGCTTCCGTTCTATCATATAGTAAATAACATGGCTTTTGTAATTTCCAGGTTACAAATGCTGTCATCAATTCGGTACAAGCCGTTTGTTTCGATCCAAAACCACCGCCAATGCGAGGTTTAATAACGCGAATCTTAGATGCAGGAATTCCTAATGCTCGTGCAATATGACGGCGCACATGGAACACGATTTGCGTAGAGCTAACGATGACAATACGGCCTAAATGATCAATATAGCCAAAGCTTTGGAATGGTTCCATTGCAGATTGACGCGTAGCTTGGTCGAAATATGTGCCTTCTACAACATAGTCGCATTTCGCAAGTTCTGCTTCAATATCGCCAACACGTTTATGGTACGATACACAAACATTGCGTTTATAGTCTTGTCCTACTGGAATGTGATTGAGAATATCATCTTCTGGATGAACTACTGTTTCATGGTCCATAGCCGTGCGTAAATCAAGTACCGGTTTTTGCACCTCGTATTCAACCTTAATGAGAGGCATCGCCTTCAATGCAGTAGCTTCATCTTTAGCCACGACGAGGGCCACTTCATCCCCTACATAGCGGACTACAGGGTCGAGAATCAACGCATCATAAGCAGATGGCTCTGGATAGGTTTGACCTGCCAAAGTAAACCGCGTATTCGGTACATCTTCATAGGTAAAAATAGCCTCTACGCCAGGGATTAGTTTAGCTTTAGATGTATCGATAGATTTAATTCTCGCCTGCGCATGAGGACTACGCAACACTTTAATAATGAGGGCATCTTTTGGTACAAAGTCTCCTGTATAGGAAGGTTTACCACTCAATATCCCCTTGGCATCGACTTTATCATAAGACTTACCAACGTGCTTCATTATAAACCTCCTTGTAGATACTTACGAACGCCTCGAAGTTGCGATTCATAGCCAGTACAGCGGCAGAGATTTCCAATCAAATATTCTCGAATTTCATCATCACTGGCATTAGGATTTCTACGCTTCAATGCGATGGCACTCATCATCATACCAGTAGTACAGAAACCACATTGATCCGCCCCTTCAGATGCAAGGCAGTCAGCTAGCAAAGACGCATCTTCTTCCAGCCCTTCAAGAGTTGTAATTGTATGACCGGGCGCACGAAATGTAGGATATGCACAGGATAGCGTGATTTCATCATCTACCCAAACAGTGCATAAACCACAGTTTGTCGTATCACAGCCACAACGTACGCTATAATAGCCTAAGTTGCGCAACGTAGTTAATAGCATTTCATCCGTTGGCACATTAACAGTTACGTTTTTATTATTAATATTCAATACTAATTCCATTATTGTGCCACCCCCTTAACTAGCCGACGAACCATGGCTTTAGCCATTTCTATGCGATATTCTTTCGATGCATGAGAATTTTTTTGATACACTAATTCCTCTGATGCAATCTGTGCTGCCTCATCTAGTGCATCTACTCCTTTTTCTGAAAGCAAGGCACTGGCCTTCTCAGCCAATTGTGGCGCACCTGGACGGGTCCCGATATAGACTTCATAGGCTGTATCATCACGGCGAATAGATCCCGTCAAATATGGAAAATCGCCACGAGAAATGCGCAACGCCTCAACCGCAACAGGCACTTCACGTTTTTGGATGCGAATTTCAACTAAAATATCGCGTTCCCGATAATTCATATAATCTTTCATGGACATACGACCACCTTTATAGGTTACGATGTCTGCATGAACAGCTAACAAGGCGGGAATAATATCAGAGAATCCAAATTTACTAGCTACGGATCCGCCCATGGTAGCCATATTTCTAAATTGGACGCCTAGAATTTCTTTGACACCACGTACTACAGCACCGCCACAAAAGCGTTGTAATGGTTCAAATCGTTCTACATCACCTTGTGTCGCCATGGCACCAATAACAAATTCGTTATCTTCTTCATGAACATATCGTAAATCTAATCCTGCCATATCGATTACTGCAGGCCATGTACGGCGACCCAATCGTAGCCAACACCCACCAGCAAGCATCGGTACCGTCTTATTCTTTATGGCCATTTCATAGGCCTCTTCCACCGTCTTCGGTTGTAATACTTTCAAAAAGGCTAACATAATCTATCCTCACAATGGTATACTAAAAACAATCATTATCTTAAGCCATTTACTATTAGCAATGTTGCCATAAAACCTTTTATTTTTGCTTATATATATAATTGTAACAACTATTACATCGTAAATCTATGACAAACAATATAAAATTACAAGAAGTTTGCAAACAATTACATATCCCCGTAGTGGGCACCACGTCATGGCCACTCCCTATAGAGGCCCGTGAAATTTTGCAGGAATCCAATCCCTGTCCATTCACAGCAGCCGACATAGACGAACGACTGATAGGCACAACAGACTTTATGCCACACAGCGCCATCGTCTGTCTATTTCCCTATCATATGCCACATGAAGGTCCTACGAATCTATCCCGTTACACGTGGGCCACTGATTACCATCTAGTTGTGACAGACTATTTACAACGCCTCGTAGATGAACTTAAAACGACTGCCCCAGATGCATCATTCTCTATCCATTGCGATACAAGTCCCTTAGCTGATCGATATATGGCGTATTTAGCAGGCCTTGGGTTCTATGGAAAAAATAAATGCTTTATCAATCCAACTTGGGGTTCTTATATCGTCATCGGTACTGTACTCACCACATTAGAATTCGAGTCCAATACGCCTATGACCGATACGTGTATGGGCTGTAATCGGTGTATTACATCCTGCTTAGGTCAATGTCTAGATGGCAATGCATTTAATTACGCCACCTGTAAAAGCTATTTAACGCAAAAAAAGGGCGATCTCACCGATGACGAACAAGCCATCATCAGGAAATCACCCTTGCTATTCGGTTGTGATGTATGCCAAGAAGTATGTCCCCATAATAAGGACTTACCTGCAACACCCATTATTGAATTTCAATCTATCGAACCTTATGTGGATGTTGAAGAATTAGAGTCTATGACCAATAAGGAGTTTAAGGCAAAACACGGTCATCGAGCCTTCTCATGGCGCGGTAAAAAGATATTGATACGCAATCAGGAATATATTACAAAACCGTAATACTACCTACTATATTTTATAGTAATTAAGTTTATCCAAGGACTCACTCAAAGCCGGTACATATTCTTCGATGAACATGTCCACCTCTGGCATATTTAGAGCTTTCAACTTAGCCAAAATCGTATCGTGCGCCTCCTTAAATTCATCATTGCCCGCATGTAATTCATTAACGCATTTCATATAGGCGGACAAGGTATCGGCAGCTTTCACAATCGGCCATTCAGGCAATGTTTCAGCATCTACAATATACGGTTTATAAACGGATTGCAATCGTTCCGGCAATGTACTTAGCATTTTTTCTTGCGCTAAGGTTTCGACCTCGCCATACAAGGAACGAAGCTTAGGATCAAAGTATTTAATAGGCGTCGGCATATCCCCTGTAAAGATTTCACTCACCTCATGGTACATGGCAATGACGGCCACCTTGTTAATATCTAAATTTCCACCGAAATATTCATTTTTAAGAGCCGCCAAATTATGGGCTACCATAGCTACCTCAAGGCTGTGTTCTTGAATATTTTCTGTTTCCGTATTACGCATCAAGCTCCAACGGTTAATAAAGCGCATCCGTTTTAAAAAAGCAAAAAATGAACTCATACATATCCCCCTTACAATGAAGGTCCCACCAGAAGGTAGGACCTTTTATAGTATGTATAACTAAATAGTTATGATATTAAATGACACCGCGTAATTTAAAGCCATAGTCTAGGAACTGAACGGCCTCATTCCAACGGTTGTCATCATTGAGCATCACCACAATCATAGTGTGCCCATTCCGCGTAGCTGATGCGATTAAACATTCACCAGCCGCATTTGTAAATCCGGTCTTTAAGCCATTAGCACCAGGATATTTATTACGGATAAAATGGTTTGTAGTGCGAATCGTTTCAGGCGCACGGTTTTGATAAGGCACCTTATAGTAATCATTAGCCACCTTGTCGCGGAACATTTGATATTTCATCCCATAAGCTGCAATCAAAGCCAAATCTCGTGCCGTCGAATGATGACCCATTTGGGTCAATCCATGAGGATTGAGGAATACACTGTTTTTGGCCCCCGCCTTAGCAGCTATGCGATTCATATCCTTCGCAAAATTTTCTACAGACCCACTTACGTTCTCTGCCACCACTACGGCCGCATCATTACCAGATGCTACCATCATACCTTCAAGAACACCTTCCAAGGTAATTTGGTCACCCACATGTACACCAAGATTAGATTCTTCCATGCTCGTCGCATAGGGACTAATCGTTGCTAACTCATCTAATTGTGTTCCTTTTAACTCAAGGGCTGTTAATAAGGTTACCATTTTCGTAGTACTTGCCGGATGCATCCATTTATCAGGATTCTTGGCGAATAAAACTTCCTTATTATCTGCATCAATGAGTACTACTGCTTCACCAATGGTAGATGGTGGCGTAGGTGCAGCACCATGAGCAACAATACCTAAGAGCATGGCACCTATGAAAGCTAACGCCAATATAAAACGTTGCCATACTAAGTGCCTATGCATTATTAAATCTCTCATATCAATCTCTTTCTACATATTATTAACTTGTAAATTCATGATTTATCAGATTTCTTGATTCGTGGTAGTTACTTTTTTCTTAGTTTCTTTAATTTCATCTGTAGAAGTATCTGCGTGTTGTATATATACAACACGTTGTGGATATGGAATATCTATACCATGCTTATCAAAAGCATCTTTTACATCGGACATAATACTATATCGAACCTCAAGAAACTGACTAGTTTTAACTTCTGCAAACGCAGAAATACGCACAGAGTTATCACCAAATTCAGAAATACCAATCTCCATATATTTAGCATTTAGAATACGTTTATCCTTGGCAAAAACGTCCTTTAAAATTCTGATTGCTTCATGATGATCATTGTTATAGCCAATATCAAAAACAAACGGAATCATTCGTTCAGTCATATAGGAATAATTCGTTACTGATTGAGATGTAAGAATCGAGTTTGGTATATACACTCGTTTTTGATCTCTTGTAGTAACAATAGTATTCATAAACTGTATAGATGTAACACTACCTGTAATGTCCCCAACCTCAATATAGTGTCCAGCGCGAAATGGTTTAAATATTAAAATCAATAATCCAGATGCCAAGTTTGACATATTATTTTGTAATGCCAAGCCAATACCTAAACCAAAAGCACCGAAAGCTGCTACAAAGGATGTTGTAGGAATACCAACTTGATTAAGACAGATTAATAATAAACCTACAAGCAATACATAATTAATAATTTGAGATACAAAGCCCATTGCAGCAGTATCATAGTTGGCCCGTGTCATAACACGAACAGCAAGAGTTTTAATCCACCGAATAATATAGCGGCCTACAAAAAATATAATAAGAGCAAGCAAAATATTGCCGGCTTGACTAAAAAACCATTCTCTTAATTTTAACAATACATTGGCATCGTTAAATAACAGCTCTGATGCGGTTGCTAAGAATTCGTACATGTATACCCCCACAATGCTTAAGGTGACTTACTCAAATCTATGGTAAACATATGATATAATTTCACATGTAAATATTATGTATTATAAACAACTTATATGAAGATAATAAAATATTACCTTTTATTATAGCTTTATATTCTATATCTAACAATGATAAACTAGGGAGTCCTATATGTCTAATAATCCATACACAGCGCCAGATGAATTAATAACGGGCGGCCATGTCACTAAAGAATATAACTCTGTAACCGTACTCTTTGACGACATTCACTATTCCTTGAGCAGCGGTCAACTAAATGGAGGCTTTCACCATACATTAGGTGTACGCAATCAACAATTAACCTACCATATTGAAACAGAAAAGGATTTACCAGGTGGCTCTGTAGCAAACTATTTAGCTCAAGAATTTGAGCATATCGATGTGCCTGTACATTTTAGCACTGCACTGTTAACCTCTGCTACACCAGCCCTTCATGCGTACACAATGGTACAAGAAAGTGATACAATCGTTGAAACCATTGTCACCGGTGGTTATAAGAAAACGGCCCATCGTGCAGGTACAGGTTATTGTTATGAAGAAAAAGATGGTGAATTCCACACCCCTGGCACAATTAATATCCTCGTATTCACCAACAAGGCCTTAACAGATAGTGCGATGGTGAAGGCCATCATGACGATTACTGAGGCTAAAACAGCAGCATTACAAGATTGGAAGGTAGAAAGTACCAAGGACTTCCCCAAATATAATACACATATAGTTCACAGTTTAGCAAAAGAAACGAATACCTCCGCTACTGGAACTGCTACAGATGGCATCATCTTAACTATCAATACAAATGGCGATGTATTAACTGATGCAGGATCCTATTCCCTATTCGGCGACACATTAGCCAAAGCTGTATACCTAGGTGTACAACGAGCATTAGAAAATGCCATCGGTACCGAATGATTTATACAAGCAAAAGGCCCTTTGTGAATAATCACAAAGGGTCTTTTTATATCTGTCTCATCCGCATACAATCGCTTGTAAGGGTTAGTATTCTTTAAAGATTCGTTCCAAATCCTTGCAAGTACGTTCCTTTTGTAAGGCCAACATCAACAAGATACGAGCCTTTTGAGGTGACAAGCTATCACATACAAAATAGCCTACCTCCACATCTTGGGGAACCTTAGATACTATACCACTCCCCGTTCTGGATGCGCGTACAACAGGTATTGGTAAATTGGATGTTACCTTACGGATAGGTTCTGGTATCGTACCATGGCCTAAGCCAGCTAAGATCAAACCCGATGGGTTCGTTGCCACTATGGCAAGCCCCATAATTTCTTCGATACCTGCATAACAGGTTAAGATTTCAACACGTGGTAAGTCATCGTCCTCTGGCAAGCCAAACTCAGATTCCATCGTATGCTTACGCAACGGACACATATAGTATTGGGCTATACCATCTTGTACAATACCAAGATGACCTACATTAGGACTACCAAAGGTTGCCACGTTAGTTGTATTCATTTTCGTTACATCACGAGCACCATCAATATAGCCATTCATAACTACCAGTACGCCCTTATTATATGATTCTGGTGTTCGAGCCACTTGTATAGCTTGCAACAAATTAATAGGGCCATCGGCACTGACAGCTCCTGCTGGACGCATCGAACCAGTTATAACGATAGGCTTATCAGTATGGACAGTAAGATGCAAAAAGTACGCGGTTTCCTCCATACTATCCGTGCCATGTGTAATAACAACACCCGCAATATCATCATTATCCACACATTTTTGTACTAATTTTGATAGACGGACCCATTGAAATAGCGTTATATCTGAACTTTCAATATTACAAAATTGATTGCACACAAAAGGTCCATACTCTCTAACGCCAGGTACAGAGGATATAATTTCTTCTAAGGGCAATACACCTGCTGTATACCCCGTCAAATCAGTATCCGAAGCACCTTGTCCCGCAATGGTACCACCAGTACCAATGATTGCAATTTTCTTAGTCATCTTATCCTCCTATAGACATTATAATGTAGAAGGTTTAAAGGAAGGCATTAATTCTAGTTTATGCCGATTAATTCGTTGTAGATAATCAATGCGCTCCTTCGTTTGTATATCTTCAATTTCGCCGGTTCGAATATATCGATCGAGAACGGCATAGGTAAATCCTAGTTTATCCTCGTCACATTGACCACTAAGCCCATCACTAGGCGTTTTGTCTACTAAATGACGCGGAATATCCAAAAGGCGTCCAATTTGACGCACCTCTTCAACCACGAGATTCGCCAATGGACTAAAATCACCTGCTGCATCGCCAAACTTGGTAGAGTAGCCCACATAGTCTTCAGATCCATTACATGTATTAGCAACACGTGCACCATGTGGCAAATTTTGACCTACCGCATATAATGTGGCCATCCGCAAACGAGGCGGTGTATTGATTTCTGCATCTCGCGCTAAATCTGTACGGCCCGTTACATTGGAAAAGCCCTCTCCTTGTACAATGGCCTCCGTTAATGCACGATAGGCATTACCAATATTCACAATCATATAGGGGATACCAAGATGCGCCACCACCTCTTTTGCATCATCTATATCGGATTGTACATCATTTGGCATAAGGACGCCTACAACGCGTTGTGCACCGAGCGCCTCCTTACAAAGAGCGGCTACCACGCTAGAATCCTTACCGCCCGAAATGCCGACTACAGCGGAACATGCAGGTCCATTTTGTTCAAAATAGTCCCGAATCCACGCCACTAATTCCTCTTTTGTTCGTTCTGGATGTGTAAGCATAGGCCCTCCTATTTTTTACGACCAATACGATTCAATAAGTCCATCTTCATATGATAATAGTCAGGGCTCATATCTAGATAGTGACGATGTGGATTTTCAAAGCGTTGTTCTTCCGGCCAAATCTCATGAGCCAGTTGTTCTTGTACATAGGCGCGTATCGATTCCAATGTTGGGGATGGTACGATTTGCTCGCCCCCTTTAATCATGAGTTCCTGCATATTTTTAAATGTACAGTTTTCATAATACAATTCTCTCCACGGTTTTTCTGGATCGATATAACGATATGGTTTGTCTGTGGACGGCACTTCGCCAGGTAATGTCAATAGTTCAGCAATAGCGCGACCATCTTCATTATAAACGCGATATACTTGTTTCAATCCAGGATTGGTAATCTTTTCCACAGACTCAGAAATCTTAATGCGCGGTTCCCATACGCCGCCTTTTTCAACGCCTGCAATCTTGTATACAGCGCCGAATACAGGATCCGTTTTCGACGTAATCAATCGTTCCCCTACGCCAAAGATATCAATAGGGCCACCTTGATTTAATAAGGATGAAATCGTATATTCATCAAGGCTATTAGATGCCATGATCTTGCAATCGTTCATCCCCGCATCATCGAGCATACGACGCGCTTGCTTAGCTAAATATGCTAAGTCACCAGAATCGAGGCGGATGCCTTTTAATCGATGACCATTCGGTTCCAAAATATCCTTGGCAACCTTAATGGCATTTGGTACACCCGATTCTAATACATTATAGGTATCCACCAAGAACACAGCGCTGTCCGGATACACTTCAGCATAGGACTTGAATGCTTCATATTCAGAATCGTGGTACATAACCCAACTATGTGCCATGGTACCATTTACGGGAATCCCAAATTGTTGTCCCGCTAGAACTGTGGCAGTCCCATTTACACCGCCTATGAAAGCCGCCCGCGCACCATATACAGCAGCATCTACATTATGAGCGCGACGAGCCCCAAAATCGGATACAATGCGCCCATCGGCGGCGCGCACGATGCGGTTCGCCTTTGTAGCAATAAGCGATTGATGATTAATCATGGTAAGCACTGCGGTTTCCACAATTTGTGCGTCGATAAGAGGTGCTACGATGGTCATAATCGGCTCATTAGGATATATGATGGTACCTTCTTTGAAGGCATATACATCACCGGTAAATTTGAAGTTGCGCAAATACTCTAAAAATTCATCACTAAATAAATGCAATGATTTAAAATACGCCATATCCTCCTCATCGAAATGAAGATTCAAAATGTATTCTAAAACTTGTTCCAATCCACCAAAGATAGCAAATCCACCTTTGTCCGGATTGCGACGGTAAAATACGTCGAAGGCAACGCGGTCTGTATTGTCTTGTTTCGTAAAGTACCCATGAGCCATGGTCATCTCATAGAGATCCATAAGCATACTAATGTTGCGACGTTCATGTTGCATACTTTCACCATCCTATATAAATAAAAGGTATATAATACAGCGCGTTCGTTATACATTACGCATGATACTATTATAAACTATATACATCGTCTTTTCTATTCATAGTACATGTGATATAACTATATTATAGATAATAATTACTTATTAACTAATGAATAAACATGAATAATCTCATAGCAACTAAGATGATTAGAATTATATGGGATATATTTTCAGAATGAGAGGTGCCAAATGGACGCAATCGTTCAAGCAAAACGCGTATTAGAAATATTTAAAGAAATGAGCCAAATCCCACGTGGATCTGGCAACGAAAAGGGCATTAGCGATTACATTGTCAATTTTGCTCACAATTTAGGTCTCGAAGCTACACAAGATAGCGAATGGAATGTAGTCATCAAAAAACCAGCTACACCAGGCTATGAAAATCGTCCATCCGTCATCCTTCAAGGTCATATCGATATGGTATGCGTAAAAGGTCATGATTCCAGCCATGATTTTACAAAAGATCCAATCGCCAACATCATCGAAGGCGAATGGATGCACGCCGATGACACTACATTGGGTGCAGATAATGGCATGGGCGGCGCTATGATTTTAGCAGTCCTAGAAGATAAGAACCAACAACATGGTCCCCTACAAGTATTGTTCACAACTAACGAAGAAACAGGTATGGATGGTGCTGCAGCAGTAAAAGAAGGTCAAGTAACAGGTGACTATCTAATCAACTTAGACACTGAAGTGGAACATGAGTTCTGCGTGAGCTGCGCTGGTGGCTGCCACGTTAATGTATCTATCCCACTATTGCGCGAAAATAATCTACCTGGTTATGATGCAGGGCTTTCACTAACTGTAAAAGGTTTAAAGGGTGGTCATTCCGGTATCGAAATCATTGAACAACGAGCTAATGCAAACCAAGTACTTGCTCGCGTTCTTTATGATTTAGAAAAACAATATTCCTTTAATCTAGCTTCTTTCGTAGGTGGCGTTAAACATAATGCGATTCCATCTAAAGCGGTTGCAACCATGTCTGTACGCAACGAGGATATAGAAGCGATTAAGACCCTTATCAAATTCTACGAAAAAGAATACAAACATGAATTTGCAATCAAAGATCCTGATTTAGCATTCGTAGTGGAAGAAATTCCTACACCGGCAACAGTGTATGCTGATGATACGGCAGAAGCCTTAATTTCCTACCTCTATCTTGCAGAAGATGGGGTTCACTCTATGAGCCAAACCATCGAAGGGCTTGTAGAAACATCAGATAATCTCGCTATTGTTTCTGAAGGCACACATACGATAGACATCCTCGTATCAGTTCGTAGCTCTAATAAAAACAGCTTAGAATACTTAACTAAAAAATTATTACTCCTTGCTGATACATTAGGCGTTTCTGCTACCCGCAGCGGTGGTTATCCTGCATGGGAATACGATAAAGGCTCTAAACTAGAAGAACAAGTTATCGCACTTTACAATACCATGTCCGACACTCCTGCCCGCGTGAATGCAGTCCATGCAGGCCTAGAATGTGGCTTATTAAAGAATGTTTTACCAAATACTGAAATGATCAGCTTTGGTCCAACAATCATTAGCCCACATACAAATATGGAACGCGTACATCTACCTTCTGTAGAACATGTATATGTATTCCTTAAAGCATTACTAGAAAAATTACAATAATTTTTCAAAATTTTACAAAATAATATTTATTCAAATAAGCGTATGTACTCATATATATCCTATGAGGCATACGCTTTTTTGTAAAATCAACGTCATAAATATATAAACATGTTCACATATACTCATATTAGTATAATATTATCAATTTTTCTTATAAATCGCTTATTACTTAACTTTGTAAGCTATTGTTCATACCCTTACGGGTATTTTTATATGTTATGTAAGAGTAGTATACTATGTTTACATTTACAAGGGAGGCGTATTATGATACCAATTACGATCATATCCGGATTCTTAGGCGCTGGAAAAACAACGTATTTACAACATATATTAAACTGTGGTAACACAAATGAACGTATATTAATTATAGAAAATGATTTTGGTGAAACCAGTCTTGATGCAAAACAATTATCTACATCAGGCACAACCGTACGTGAAGTAACCTCCGGTTGTATATGCTGCAGTCTGCAAGGCAACTTTAAAAATGCCTTAATCGATATTCTATCGACGCAAGATATCGATCAAATCTATATAGAGCCATCTGGAGTGAGCAAATTAAGTGAAATTTTATATACTTGTGATGATGACGATATCACCAGTAAAGCCTATGTCAGCATGATTATAACGGTCGTAGATGCCATGCAGGCACCTATGGCAATTAAGAACTTTGGCCCCTTCTTTAAGGACCAAATCAAACACTGTTATGCCATGCTACTTACTCATGTAGAGGATGAAAAACAGGTTGAAAAAACAAAACAACTCATCGTTGAATTAGCGCCACATACACCAATTTATACTGATGTAGATGCACTTCAACAGGATATAAACCAACTAAAATCTAATACTCATAAGGCACATGAACATGATGCCGAAACCTGCAGTTGCCATACATGCAACGACAGTGAGGATTACAGCGGTGCTCACCACGATAATCACAGTCATCATGACCATGACGGCCACCACCATGAGCACCAACCATTTGTGACCCATACATTCCATAATCTACAATCCCTCGATGATACACAATGGATTGATTTTTGTAATAATTTACCATCTACAATACTACGAGTTAAAGGTATTATTCCTACCGCATCAGGCCCTATGGAATTACAATACACACCGCAATCCTGTGCTATAACAGCTACACACTTAAATGACTATCACCTAGTTGTTATTGGCACCGAAATAGACATTCCATCTATAAACGAGAAAGTGTGCAGTGCATCATGATTCCTGTATATGTCGTAACAGGCTTATTAGGGTCTGGCAAAACCACCCTAATCAATCTAGAGCTACGAGAACGAAAAAAACTAGGTTCTACAGAAATCATCAGCTTTGAAACAGGTAATACAGAGTTTATAAAAAGCCCTTTATCCATTGAGCCAGATGATATAGAAGAAAACCTATCTCATGTGGTGCAACAAATACAGGATTATATTTCTACAACAACACCGAAAGAAATATGGGTTGAATGGAATGGCATGTTTTCATTTCAACAGTTAGAACTCATCTTCTTCAATTCAATTCTAAAAGAATTCTGTCATCTAGAACGAGTCATCTACACAGCAAAGAGCAACAGTATAACATCTATGATACAGGCACTAGGGGATAGAGTCGTATCGCAACTATACAGCGCCGATTATATTATGTTATATGCGAATGATACGACACAAACCAAAGCAGTAAAGAAACTCTTACAATCCTACAATCCGGAATGTTTCATATTAGTAAATCCCACTACAAAAGACATCCACAATAAACTAACTAAACCGATATGGCCATGGTCGTTGTACGGTATTGTGGCTATATTGACATTATATATATTACTGGTCACTGTATTCCGTCATAGCATTTCCTATTCCATCCATCAAGTTTTGGCCATTGCATCAGGCATCATTTTTGAAGGGATACCGTTTTTATTGTTAGGAACCATCATTTCTTCTGCTATTACACTATTGGTACCGGATCGTTGGCTAATGCGTTATCTGAAAGCAGACTCTATTAAAAGCTATGGCATCGCCATTGGTAGCGGTCTTGTATTACCTATCTGCGATTGTGCTACTATTCCTATGTTTAACGCATTATTAAAGCGTGGTATCCCTCAACATATAGGATTATTGTTTATGCTCGCAAGTCCTATTATGAATCCCATCGCATTATTAGCAACCTATTATGCATTTCCAGATACGCCACAAATAATACTAGCTCGCATAATTGGTGGTATATTAATCGCATGTATGGTGGCCCTCACATTTAAATGGAAACCACACAAATTATCTACCATCACTAACAATTTACCTCAGCCAAAGGATTATCAGTATGGTTCACCAAATCAAGAAGGCAATAAAAAGAAAATCTTCCTATTGCACGTAGAGCGTGAATTCAGTCAACTACTTATTTACTTCTCTGCAGCAGCTTTCACATTAGCCCTATTCCAAGTATGGATAAAACCTACCTTCTTCTCTGGTTCACTCGATGTAGCCACACCTATTGCTAATGCATTATTACTAGTCTTAGCGTTCCTCTTCTCCCTATGTTCTACATCAGATGCCATTATAGGCCGTTCGTTGAGCAATTTATTTCCTATATCAGCAGTTCTTGGTTTCCTATGGTTAGGTCCTATGATTGACATCAAAAACGTATACATGTTACGTCAGTATATCTCAACATCATTTATACTTCGTTTAGTTATTACTATTAGTATTATTACGTATATCATGACATTGCTATTTCAATTTTTATTTAATGTATAAGGAGAACAGACTATGTTATCAGAACTACGAAACAAAGATATACTCAGTGTCATCAAGGGTCTGCTATATACGGCATTAGGTATTAGTTTTTTATATCTACTCATTACGGGCCAATATAAATTATATGTGGCCCCTCGATATGAATTATTTTTACTCTTAGCAGGTATAGCACTATTATTGGGAGGCATTATTTCAATCCTTTGGTCCCCAAATAAACAATATAAACATAATTGGCGCTCTATTACACCAATCATAATCCCTCTTGTGTTATTTGTGGTACCACCGATTTTATCGCCTAATTCTGTACAAGTAACGGGAAATACGGCCGCCACAGAAGATACTAATGATTTTAATTTTTCTCAAGACGATATTGGCGAAGTTATTACAATCAATAATGAGGCCAAAGATCCTGGCATTTCAAAATCTAAAAAAGAAATCGTATTAAACTCAGATAACTACTATCGTACCATCGTTGCACTCGGTTCTAAACCAGAGGAATATGTAGGGTACAAAATCTATATGACAGGGTATGTTAATCGAGAAGACAATACATTAAAATCCAATGAGTTTACACTTTCACGTATGGCCATGGCTTGCTGTATCGCAGACGTCTCCCCTATTGGTTTAACAATGCATAAGAATGATGGAGATTCTTATAGCAATAAACAATGGGTAACCGTAGAAGGCACTGTTTCCACACGAGACTTTCACGGACGCAAGCAACCATACATAGAAATCAACAAAACCAAAGATGCACAAGAAATCTTAGGATATGTATATCCATAGCATAGTAAAAGGGCTACCACAAATGTGATAGCCCTCTATTACTATTTTGTATATATTATCGCAAATGGCCTATAATACGTTTCCCCATCACAGCAGCCACAGCACATAAAAATACGTCAGGCCCAACAGGAATCAAAAAACAAGACCAGATAACAGCCCACCAACCAATAGGTGTCCCTAAATATACATTCATTATCATATATAAATAGATCATGCCAAAACCATATACAATGAGCAGATTGATAATGGCACCAATGAGCAATGTTTTAACAGAATGTGTTGGTGAAAGCTCACTGAAGCGCCCCACCACATAGGCACCAACCATGAATCCAATCAAATAGCCGAATGTAGGTTGCAATACATAGCCTGGCCCGCCGCCAGATGTAAAAACAGGCACGCCGATAAGTCCCAATATAATATAGATCCCTACACTAATGGCACCGAGGCGGCTGCCCAATATAATACCAGCCAGTGTAGTAAATAAAATCTGCAGCGTAAATGGACAGTTTGGAAGTGGCACACGAATAAATGCACCGGCTGTAATTAATGTTACAAATAAGGCTGTCATTGTCAACTCTCTTGTGCTGAGACGTCGATTAGAAATGGAACTCATGGTATACCTCCATTAATAGAATAAAAGAAACCTATCTAAACAAACTACATATCTATTCAAGGTTATTAAACCATTCCATTTTATTTATGTCAACCATATATACTTATATTAAGTTTACATTATGCAAAATATACAAATAAAAAAAAGGATATACATAATGTATGTCGAATATATTATGTATATACCTAAAAATAAGTATATAGTTTTAATTTTAGTTTTCATTTTATATTCATTTTACGATATTAAATTATGTATAAGTAGATTGAGTAAAATCTACTTGTGCAATTGCTTTTGAGCAAAATCCTTTTATGGAGGTAATTAACATGAAAAAAGTAAATAATTTGTCTAAAGTATTATGTGCACTTGGCGTAAGTACTGTATTGATTGCAGGCGTAGCATCTGCAGCTCCTGCTTACCCTGCTCCTAGTTCCTGGAATGGTGTTGGTAGCGTAGCATCTCCAATGCAAAGTAGCGAAATCGACTACGTAGGCGCTGTGACTACATTACATCGCTACTATCCAGATGCAATGGTAACTTCTATCTCCTATGATGCAAAACATCATCCAACTTACGAAGTAGAAGCATATACTAAGACACAAAAAGTGGAAATGAAAATCGATGAAGCAACAGGTCAAGTTGTTTCCAATCAAGCAAAATCCATTAGTGCATGGAACAAATTAAAGAAATCTCACAGCTTTAATCCACAAAACTCCATCACACCAGAATCTGCTGAAACAAAAGCTATTGAACGCGTAGGCAGCGATTTCCAAACAATGGAATGGGAATTAGAAATGGACGGCAACAAACTTGTCTACAAACTAGACATGACTAACGGCGGCAACAAAAAAGCAGACGTTACAATCGATGCTATTTCCGGTAAAGTTCTCAGTGCTAAAGTAAAAACTACAAAATACTAAGCATAACCCACATATTATATAGATACACCTAACCACTATATAATATATCTCTCCAATTTCTTAACACACTCATAAAACTAAACACTCATAAAAACTATACACACATAAAACAAACCCTTTTAAACACACATATACACACATTAAAAGACCTTGAATCGTTGAATTCAAGGTCTTTTTCTTTACAAGGTTTTCTTTTTATGTTCTATAGGTTTTGGACGTTATGCTTTAAGGAGTTTAGAAGTTAAGGTTAAGCTTTATCCAATGCTTGGGAAAGATCATCGATAATATCATCAATATTTTCAAGACCAACAGACAAGCGGATCATATCTGGTGTTACACCAGCAGATTTTTGTTGTTCTTCGTTAAGTTGTGCATGTGTTGTAGATGCTGGATGAATAACAAGAGACTTAGCGTCTGCTACATTCGCAAGGTTGGAGAAGATTTCCAATGCATCAACTAACTTGATACCAGCTTCTTTACCACCTTTAACGCCAAATGTAAATACAGCACCTACCCCTTTAGGGAAATATTTATTCGCTAATTCTTTATATTTGCTGTCTTCTAATTCAGGATAATTTACCCATGCTACTTTAGGATGATTATGCAAGAATTCAACAACCTTACGAGTATTTTCAACATGACGTTCTACGCGCAAGGACAATGTTTCGATACCTTGCAAAATTTGCCATGCTGCTAGAGGCGTAATACATGCACCTGTATCACGAAGTAATTGTGCACGAATTTTTACAGTGAAAGGAATTGGTAAATCGCCATATACTAGACCATTATAATGTTCATCGCCTTCAACGAAGCTAGGGTATTTACCAGATGCTTTATAATCAAATTTACCAGATTCTACCACTACACCAGCCAATGTTGTACCATGACCACCAAGATATTTAGTAGCAGAATGAACGACTACGTCTGCACCGTGTTCTAATGGACGGAACAAGTATGGAGATGCGAATGTATTATCTACGATTAAGATAATATTATGTTTATGTGCAATATCAGCTACTGCTTGAACATCGATAAGGTTGATGCCAGGGTTACCGATAGTTTCGATATATACAGCTTTTGTGTTATCATCAATAGCTGCTTCAAACTCTTCCAAATTGTCAGGATTAACGAATTTAGTTTCGATACCCAAACGAGGTAATGTAGCAGTGAACAAATTATATGTACCACCATACAATGTAGATGCAGCAACGATATTATCACCTGCGCTTGCTACATTCAAAATGGAGTATGTAATCGCTGCAGAACCAGATGCTACAGCAATACCACCAGCACCACCTTCAAGTTGAGCTACACGAGCATCCAGTACGTCAGTAGTAGGATTGCCAAGACGAGTATAAATACCACCAGGATTAGTCAAAGCAAAACGGCCAGCTGCTTCCTCTGCATCTTTAAATACGTAAGATGTCGTTTGGTAAATAGGTACTGCACGGGAACCTGTTGGATCCACCGTATGACCTGCATGTAATTGTAATGTTTCAAATTTATATTGTTTGCTCATTAAATTCAACTCCCATTCATCTAAAGGAATAAACTTCATTTCTTATGCCTATTATATTACTATGTATTAAAAAATATGTCTACCACTTTTTATAATACATTCTCCATAACTATAAGCTATAGCAAAAATTTTGGTGTATCTTAAAACAAATGGATATAGAAAGAACCGAATGAGTTTCCAAAGGCGACTTTGGCCCTGCGGAGGCCGCAGGCCGGAGTCAGACCCGGCCGGTGGAGCCGTTGGGAACTCATTCGGTTCACTAATATACTCTGTATTTAAATATAAGCACCAAAATTTTTATCTCGTTCAAACTTCATTTTCTGAATTTGTTCAATAATATATGGTGTTTCTTGGTATACGTAATAGTTCAACCAATTCGTAAATAGCAATGTGCTTACGGAACGCCATCTTACGATTGGTTTTTGTTTTGGATCATCATCAGGGAAATAGTTTTCTGGTACCGCAATGTCTTCACCTTTAGCAAGGTCTCGTAGATATTCGCGATTGAGTGTATCCCAATCGTACTCGGAGTGACCAAAAACAAAGATGTGTTTGTTATCTAAGCTTCGTACGATGGCAGCCCCAGTTGGTTCAGAACCAGCTAACAATTCTAATTCCCTATGTGCGTTAATTTGCTCTAATGAAACTGTAGTATGTCGGGAGTGCGGCATCCAAAACTTTTCATCAAAACCTCGTAAGAGAACCGGTTGGTCGTTATAGATATCATGTTCATAAACGCCGAACAATTTAGTATCCATAATTTGTTTATTAATGCCGAAATGATGGTACAGGCCAGCCTGTGCACCCCAACAAATATAGAACGTGGAGCATACGTGTTCTTCACTCCAATCCATAATTTCTACAAGCTCATCCCAATAGTCAACCTCTTCAAAAGGCATCAACTCTACAGGAGCACCGGTAATAATCAAGCCATCAAAACACTCATCTTTAACTTCGTCAAAGGTACGGTAAAAAGTATCTAAATATTCTGCATCTACATTCTTAGATTTTCGAGATGCTGTATGCAATAAAGTTAAGTTTACTTGCAACGGGCTATTACTAAGAGCGCGAAGGATTTGTGTTTCCGTAACCTCTTTTGTAGGCATCAAATTGACAAGCAAAATATGAAGCGGACGAATTTGTTGTGTTTCCGCTCGTTCCGTATCCATTACAAAGATATTCTCTTGTGCTAATTTTGTTATAGCCGGTAAATTCTTAATAACTTTAATCGGCATTGTGAAACCTCCTAAAACCCTTTAGCGACATAAGCGCGACGCAATGCCTCTAAACCTTCTGTCAATGTTGCACGAGGGCAGGCAACATTGATGCGTTCAAACTTTTCACCATCTTTACCAAACATGGAGCCACTATCTAGCCATAGCTTTGCATCATTAAGTAGCCACTGTTCACGTTCTTCTGGTGTCAATGGCAGTTCAGAGCAATCAAACCACATGAGATACGTACCCTCAGGTCGATACATGTGAAGCTTTGGCAAATATTCCTTAAAATAATCAAGAGTATATTGAATATTCCCTTGAATGTATCCCTTTAATTCATCAAGCCATGGTCCACCCACTTCATAAGCGCCTTGGCAACCTACAAGGCCCATCGTGTTCAATTGACTATAGCCTGCACGATCGATTTCTTTGACAAATCTACGCCGCAAGGAATCATTAGGGATGAAAATATTAGATACTTGTAAGCCTGCAATATTAAAGGACTTACTAGGTGCTGTACAAACGATGCAATGCTCAGCATAGCTTTCACCAAGATCAGCAAAAACAGTATGCTTGTGACCATCCCATACGAAATCCGCGTGAATTTCATCGCTAATAATAATCACATTATGTTTAATACAAATATCACCAAGACGTTTTAACTCATCTTCGGTCCACACGCGGCCCACAGGATTATGCGGATTACAAAGCAAGAATAATGTTACATTATGCTCAACAATAGCGCGTTCTACGCCTTCAAAATCGATTGTATATGTATCTGCCCCTTGAATTAAAGGAACGTTAATCAAATTACGATCATTATCATCGATGACCATGCTGAATGGATAGTATACAGGTTGATTAATGAGTACACCTTCCCCTTCCTTTGTGAAAGCACGTACTGCCATAGCAAGAGCAAATACAACGCCCGGAGTTTTTACAAGCCATTTTTTATCTATATTCCAATTAAAACGGCTACCGAACCATTCTTTTAGTACATTGAAATATGCATCATCAGATTCCGTATATCCGAAAATACCATGATTAACGCGATCTAACAAGACTTGCTTTAATTCACTAGGAATTTCAAAATCCATATCCGCTACCCAAAATGGTAATACATCAGCAGGTTTACCACGTTGTACAGCAAAATCATATTTTAGAGACTTTGTATGTTTGCGATCTACGATTTTGTCAAAATTATATCGGCCCATAATAGCCTCCTTTTATTTATTGAAAGCTTGTGCTAAATCAGCAATCAAATCATCTGTATCTTCAATGCCAACGGACAAGCGCAACAAGCGACGTGTAATCCCTTTGCGTTCCGCATCTTCAGGTTTTAAATCTGGATGTGTTTGTGTAACAGGATATGTCAACAAGGATTCGGTGCCGCCTAAACTTTCAGCAAATTGAATCAATTGAATACCTTCTAACACTTGTTTAGCCGTCTCTTCACTATCTACTTCAAAAGATAACATGCCACCAAAGCCCGTAGTTTGAGATTTATTCACTTCATAACCGGGATGTTCTGGAAGACCTGGGAATAACACCTTTGTTACCTTTGGTTCTTGTTTCAACCACTCTGCAAGAGCGATGGCATTCTTTTGATGCTGTTCCATACGCAGTGCCAAAGTTTTGATGCCACGAATAACAAGCCAGCTATCGAATGCGGACAAGCAAGCACCTACCGTTTTATAAATAAGGCGCAATTGAGCTGCCAATTCATCATCTTTTACAATGGTAAATCCAGAAATTACATCATGATGACCACTGATAAATTTAGTCCCACTATGGACAACAATATCTGCACCAAGATGTAATGGTTTTTGGAAATAAGGGCTTAAAAATGTATTATCTACAATAACAAGTGCATTACGATCATGTGCCATTTTACTCAACGCACGTACATCAGTAATTTCCATCATCGGATTTGTAGGTGTTTCAATATAAACAGCTTTAGTATTAGGTTTAAATGCTGCTTGTACAGCATCAAGATCAGATGTACCTACATAGGTAAATTCGACACCATTCTTTTCGTAGATATTAGTAAATAATCGAATGGATCCACCATACAAATCATCCCCTAAAATAACATGGTCTCCAGGGGAAAACAAATGGAATACTGCATCAACAGCAGCCATCCCCGAAGAAAAAGCGATTGCATCAGTACCTTCTTCAAGGCCTGCAATTAATGTTTCAAGGCGATCACGAGTTGGGTTAGACTCACGTGTATATTGAAATCCTGTTGTTTCACCTAAACCAGGATGTGTAAATGTACTGGACATATAAATGGCTGGAGAGATTGCCCCTGTACTATCTGGTTTGCCACCACCGTGGATGCATTTTGTATTAAACTTCATCGTAACATCTCCTTGTATATGGTAAGGTATATCATTTTATAGAACATACTATAAAGCCACTCTAATTTCCTACTATCAGCTAGGAATTAATATACCCACTATCAAACTATAGTATAATAATATAACTATTATAAAAAGGTCTCTATACTTAGTCAATTAAAAGACCTGCTCACAAAGCGTAATAAGGCCTTTTAAGTCATATATATTTTGAATGAGTAGCCATAACTTTTAGTTTACATACAATAAAGGTCTGTGAAAATGCAATTTTGCTCATTTTCACAGACCTTCTATTTTAATCCTGATGCTCTATACATATATTCAATTTGCTAACATCCAATCCACTAGTAACCATAATACAACTAACACTACTATAAGTACTATAGTCAATGGTGTAGATGGGGTCGCATCAATAAATCCATATTTATGTGCCATTTGCTTTGTAATGACTTCTACCCCTGTTGGATTTCCAAACCGGTTAGCCGCGGTCTTTCCAGGCAAGGCCATTAATATTAATACTGCCGGAATCCCGACAAAAGGAATGAGTGCCAATAGAACAGGCCACCCGGACCAACCTACATCATGTAAACGCCGAACGGCAACGGCTACACCTGGTATGATAAATCCAATGGACAAAATAAAAAGAACTACTAGCCCCAAGGCAACCCCTGTTGTTCCCGATACAGGTATTACACAACTAATAGCAGCGCATATAAACAATATAATGGCTATAATTAATTGATACACAAGCATAAAATGCCAGTATTCACTGCGACTAGCACGCCCCTCAAAATTCGCGTATTTATGAACTACACAGTGTTTAAAATTTTCTATAAAACCCAATTCATAGGCATCAAGTGGTAATGGAATATTTTTCATATGCCCACAATACGGGCAATAACGCTCTGAACTAGGTATTCTTTGTCCACATTTTGGACAAGCACGCATGCCGAACCTCTTTCTACAATATGATTTACATACTATTATCATCTATTTCGAATTATTTAATTTCATCTATTATTCATTTTACAATATTTTTCAATATAGTCAATAAATCCACATTTAAACTTTCATAAAATTTTCATATAAAAAGAACCTCGTCTTACCAAATGGTAAAACGAGGTTTGACTAGAACATGCCTCTAGCATTAAAGGATACCCATGCGCTTTCAACAAACTGCTGAGTGAAAACCCAAATATATAAAACAATAGCCACCGCACCCATCAAAATATCTTCTCTCACAGTAGGCGTATGCTCTAGGCCTAACTGTTGTTCCATAACAGGTGTAACACAGGTATACCCTGTTTTCTCTCCATATGCATTAATGGATACATCACCTTTTTTCACAAGATCAGATAAGAGCACAAAGATACCAACAATAGGAATAAATACTAAAAGAAATGTTAATCCGCTCTTTCCAACATCATGCAATCGACGACAGGTTATAGCAAGACTAGGTAGAAAAAATATGAGCTGTAATATGATGAGTAAGACCATTGCATAATCACTGGCAGCCGATGTATTGCCAAGCACCATATCCACGATGATACCGAAGACAGCCAATCCATCTAAAATGATTTCACGGCACACCATAAAACGCCAAAACTCACTGCGGCTAGCACGACCAGAAAAGGTAACATATTGCTTGAATCCACGTTTAAGGGCATCCATATAACTTACATCATATATCATATTCTGATTCATAGGCCCTCCTTATCGCTCTTCATATTTTTGATCGTACGGCACAATCGACTCAATACGCCACGTATCATGCTCGTATATCATCTTGACGAACATTTGATTAGGATAGGCTTTATCTGTGAAAGTCAGCTCAAAGGAAATATGATCTACATCGTCATCATCTCTCAACACAGCTTGTAAATGGAGCGAAGACATTTGACGATTATGAGTAGCTTTAACAGATTTAACCCATTGATCATAGGTGCCATATTTTTCACGTTCTCGATGAGCCAATAAACGATATGCCTCTTGATATTGTTCCTTATTAAGATATGTATAATAATTTATTACAACCTGTTTAGCAGATTCAACAGCTGTACTACTACCTAAGGTCTTTTGTGCCATAATCATAAACGCACCAGGTTGCATCTGTAAATACGCATCGATTTCCTTATCTGCAGCAGAGGAAAAACTATATATCCCTATGCCCCAACTAACAGCAGTCAGAATAATGGTAGCAATAATACTTATTCTACTATACGATGTACGCACCACATTACTAGAACTATCTAGATTTTGTATATTGTTTTCTATTTCATCGCTAAATAAATCAATTTCTTCAAAGGGCTCTGCTGAGCTTTTACCAACAGGATGTTTCTTTGTACCTCGCAACAATAATACGATAACGATTAGAATGCCTATATAGGGAATAAATCCTAATAGCAAAAGCCATTCGCTATTATTTGTATCATGTAAACGGCGTACCATAGCACCCAAATTAGGCAATGTTAGGGCCATAATCGAAATGAACCACAGTGCAAAAACTATGCCAATCGTATATATAAATAGGGCACTATGAAGAGCTAGTAATCCTAGTACGGCTAAGCACACACCAACAATCAAATGTTCAACGAGCATAAATCGCCAAAATGCACCCCGAGAAATGGTGCCAGAAAAATCACAATACCGATCTATAATATTATCTTTTATTGTATCAATCACTAATTGTCGTATCATTAAACATCCTTTTCTCAAACGACAGAGCAACTGTATTATGCACCAGCCTTTAGAACAGCTTGTTTCATAGATTGTACATAATCGAACAATGCTTGATCTGCATTTTCCCCATGTTCAGCAATGATTTTAACAATAGCGGAACCTACGATAGCACCATCGGATACACGCGCCATAGATTCCGCTTGTTCAGGCTTGGAAATACCGAAGCCAACGGCTACAGGAATATCTGTGTATTTGCGAATGGTTTCAACGATGGATTTAATATCCGTCTTAATTTCGCTACGCATACCAGTAACGCCAAGAGAGGATACACAGTACACAAAACCTTCTGCATCTTTAGCGATCATTTCGATACGATTTTCAGATGTTGGGGCAATCAAGGATACTACTTCAACACCATGCTTATGAGCAATTGTTCCAAGTTCACCTTTTTCTTCAAACGGCATATCCGGCACAATAACGCCAGAAATGCCAACCTCTTCGCAGAGGGTAAAGAATTTTTCACGACCGAATACATAGATAGGATTCAAGTAGGTCATGAATACGAGTGGCACTGTCACCGCATCATCACCAGTACGCAAACGGCGTACCATATCGAAGATATCGTGAATTTTTACACCTGTAGACAATGCACGCGTGCTTGCCTCTTGGATAACTGGACCTTCTGCTGTCGGGTCCGAGAACGGAATACCGATTTCCACCATATCAGCGCCAGCTTTCACCATGATGCGAATATACCGTTCCGTATTCTCAATACCATGGTCACCAGCACTAATAAATGGGATGAATGCCTTGCCCTTTGTGAAAGCATCTTTAATTTTACTCATGAAGATCCACCCCTCTGTATTTCGCCATAGCCGCAACGTCCTTATCGCCACGACCAGATAAACAAATAATAATGATATCGTCCTTACTCATTGTAGGAGCAATTTTACGCGCATGTGCCACCGCATGAGCACTTTCAATAGCAGGAATAATCCCTTCTAAGCGGGATAGGTATTCAAACGCATCTACTGCTTCATCATCTGTAACAGGTACGTATTCAGCACGACCACTGTCGCGTAAGTACGCATGTTCAGGTCCGATGCCAGGATAATCAAGGCCTGCAGAAATGGAATATACCGGTGCAATTTGACCATCTTCATCTTGGCAGAAGTAAGATTTCATGCCGTGGAAGATACCTACTGTACCATTTGCCATCGTAGCAGCATTCATATCTGTATCTACGCCATGGCCAGCTGCTTCACAACCGATGAGGCGTACACCTTCATCAGGAATGAAGTTATAGAACATGCCCATCGCATTGGAACCGCCACCTACACAAGCCATAACAGCTATTGGCAATTTACCTTCCGCTTCGAGGATTTGTTCACGTGCTTCACGGCTGATGATGGATTGGAAATCGCGAACAATCATAGGGAATGGATGTGCACCCATAACGGAGCCCAACACATAGTGTGTATCGGACATACGATTTGTCCATTCGCGCATGGCTTCGGATACAGCATCTTTTAATGTGCTAGTACCTGTTGTTACAGGGTGTACCTTTGCCCCTAACAATTCCATGCGATATACGTTGAGCGCTTGGCGTTCACAGTCCTCAGCACCCATGAATACTTCACATTCCATGCCCATCAATGCGGCTACCGTAGCTGTTGCTACACCGTGTTGACCAGCCCCAGTTTCAGCAATAACGCGTGTTTTACCCATCCGTTTTGCCAATAGCATTTGGCCAATTACGTTATTCAATTTGTGAGAACCAGTATGGTTCAAATCTTCACGTTTCAGATAAATTTTAGCACCACCAAGATCTTTTGTCATGCGGTCTGCATAATACAAAAGGGATGGACGACCTGTATATTTTTTATGTAAATCCTCAAGTTCGCGCACGAACTCTGGATCATCTTTGTACTTATTGTACGCTTCTTCCAATTCGATGACTGCATTCATCAATGTTTCTGGCATAAATTGACCACCGAAGGCGCCAAAATAGCCATGTCTTTGTTCACTCATATAACTTTACCTTCCTATACTCTTCACAATCTTGGTGAAAGCTGTAATCTTCTCATCGTCCTTCACACCATTTGTTTCAATGCCACTGCTAATATCAATACCATATGGGCGAACGGTGCGAATCGCACGCGCCACATTCGTAGAATCGATACCACCAGCCAACATAAATGGCCGCTCAAAGGCATCTAAAGAGGACCAGTCGAATACTTCTCCTGTACCGCCCCTCTCGTCTTTATGATACGCATCAAACAGTAACATGTCAGCACTGCTATCAATCCATTTTTCCGCATCAGCAGCAGTGCGAATTTGAACTGCCTTCCAAACCTCTACATTAGTACGTTCTTTTAAGGATTGGATGAAAGTCTCATCTTCATCGCCATGCAATTGCACAGCATCTAGATTCGCTTCATTAGCAATGGTAACGAGATTGTCTACTGTTTCATTTACAAAAACACCGACAGTTTTTATTGTATCATTCTTATCATATTCTGTATCTGAGCCATATTTTTTGACATATACCTTGTGTAGTTCTTCAACTAATGTCTTAGCTTGTTCCACAGTGACTTGCCGTTTGCTCGGTGCAAATACAAGGCCCATATAATCAGGCTTTGCTTCGACTATAGCAGGGATAGTTTCCACCTTAGAGATGCCGCACATCTTAATCTTAGGCGTATAATATGTGGGACCATAAAGATAGGCTAACTTTTCAACCTTATTGAGAGACCGCATGAAAGTTTCACCCATCAAGGCTACGCCGATATTGTTATCCCGCAATACTTGGATATCCTCTGGCGTTTCAAGACCACTTTCAGATACGAAGATTACATCATCTTGAACGAGATTACGCAAACGCACACTATTTTGTACATCTACAGTAAAGTCTTTCAAATTACGGTTATTAACACCAATAATGCGTGCCCCACAATCGATGGCCATTTGTACTTCTTTTTCGTCATGAGCCTCTACCAAGGAAGACAAGCCAAGAGAATCGGCTAGCTCACGGAACTTGGTCAATGTTGGCACATCTAAACATGCACAGATTAATAGGATTGCACTAGCGCCCCATACCTTTGCCTGATAGATTTGGTATTCATCGATGATGAAGTCCTTACGAAGTACAGGGATTTTGACAGTGCTTGCAATTTCTTGCAAATATTTTTTATCACCTTTAAAGAAGTCTGGCTCTGTTA